>WNFJ01138888.1_pt4 | contig 41899 bp, 31 predicted proteins | sample 5400461 | NCBI WGS metagenome assembly WNFJ01 (sample SAMN13153349, study PRJNA577476) | soil metagenome | isolation source: 115 cm saprolite on Douglas fir-dominated hillslope | place: USA:California | collected 2013-09-17
GCCGGGTGCGCGTTCGTAGGCGCGCGCTGGGGCGTCGCGGCTGGCTTTGGGGGATCGTTGATACCCGCCTCGATCGCGTCTGCGGGCGCTAGCGGTTCGTCGGGTGCGCTCTCGATTTCCGCCAGCGCGTCGTTTACGGGTTCTTCCAGCGCGAGAACGGTGCGGCCGATTCTCATCATTTGCGCGGGGCGCCATACCGTCTCCCGGCCCTCAACCAAGCGGGTTTCTGCGATCCAGGTTCCGTTCTTGGCGCCAAGGTCTCGCACGGTGACCTGAAGATCGCGCCGAATAACACGAACGTGCTCACGTGAAGCATCTGTGTCACTGAGCGGCAGGTCGCAATGCGGCGCGCGGCCTACGAGGTACGAGTGCCCCTCAGTCTCGAGGCCCACGACGGCTTCCCGATCGATCCCCTCGACAACCCGCAGACGTACGGTGCGATCCTCGCCAGCCCTTGCCATAGCGCGCGAGACAAGAAGGAGGGCGAGATCGCGTGTAGCCATCGCCAAGTCCCGAGTCACCGGGTGTTGTTCGATCCGAAGTTCGAGCCAAACTCGCCCCACTCGTACTAAGTCGCCGGACCGCACAAGGCGCGAGGTGCGAGACGCTACCCGTACGCCGCCGACGAACGTCCCGTTGGTACTCCCCTCGTCAACGAGAATGAGGTCGGCTCCGTTTGCTCGAAGGCTCGCATGCCGATGGCTGACGCTCGCATCGGGGAGGCGGACGTCGCTGCTGGCGCCGCGGCCAATGACGACCCCTTGGATACCGTCAAAGGTCAAGCGTGACTCTTCACCATCGCCACACCGAACGATCACCGTGATCGGCATGAGTGAGGGCTCACGCCGGCGGAATGCTTACAAGGACGGGCCGATAGTCAGCGACTCGCCGTTCGACCCAAGCGAACACGTGATCGGAGACGTCACGTCCCAAGTGGCGACTCAGCTCTTGAACGCCTGTGGGAGATGTAACGTTCACTTCGATCAGCTTACCCCCAATGAAATCGAGGCCCACAAAGACCAGCCCATCCGCAACAAGGCGAGGCGCCATATCCGAAACGATCGCCCGCTCCTGGCGCGTGACGTCGCACGGCTCCACGCGCCCGCCCACGTGGATGTTCGATCTCACGTCGTCTTCTCGCGCGATCCGGTTGATCGCTCCAAGAATCTCTCCATCGAGGACAAGCACACGCTTGTCGCCCGCACGGACATCAGCAAGGTATTCTTGCACCATTGCATGGCGGGTACCCTCGCGAGTCACGTAGTCGACGATCGAACGGGTGTTCCGATCGGTTTGGGACAAGACCATGACGCCGCTACCCCCGGCGCCGTCGAGCGGTTTGATAACCGCGACCCCGACCTGCGCGACGAATCCATGAATGCGCTCGCGGTCGCTCGTCACCAGCGTGCGCGGCATATGCCGTGCGAAGTGAAGCGCATAGAGCTTCTCGTTGGCATCGCGCAGGCCCCGCGGATCGTTCACGACGAGCGTGCGCCCGCGTAGATTCTCGAGCATGAGGGTAACGTGCAGGTACTCGGAATCGAAGGGAGGGTCCTTACGAATGAAGACGCATTCGACTTCTGCGAGGCGTACGTCCTGCACTCCGCCGAACGCGAAGTGCGGCGCTGAGTCGCTTACCCGGAGTTCGCGCACATGCGCCCAAACGTCGCCGTCCTGCACAAAGACGTCTCGCGGTTCACAGTGGAGTGACGTGTGTCCGCGCCGCTGCGTTGCACGCTGGAAAGCAAACGTCGTGTCTCGCTCGGGGAGAATCCGATCCACGGGATCCATGACGTACACGAAGCGCATGGCGGCGGAGCATAGCGGATGCACGGCGCCTCGCCGTCGGGAACGCCAGCGTCAGCGATCTTCGTAAACTGCCGCGGCAAGCTGCGCTGTTTCTTCGGGGTCAAGATCGCCCATCAGCAAATAGCCAACACCAGCGCGTTGCGTTGCCGCAACCGAATACCCCTTCTCGCGCCCAACACGGACTTGTGCGGTACCGACCGCTCGAGGCGCAAGATTCGCCGTACCCACTTGGACCTTCTGCGCGTCGTAAACAAAAACGCTAACACGGCGAGCCGCGTCGCCCGAGCCAACGACGTACTGAAGCATGGCCGCCCGTTCGGGACGAAGCGGCATAAGGCGTCCGCCGACCAGACGCGCCCCCGCTCGCTCGAAGCTCGTGGGGTGTACTGGAACCCCGACATAACGCTCGAGACCACGGACCGCCTGCGCGCTGACGGCTTCGGGCGGAAGCGGCTGCGAGTGCTCCGCAACGAGCTCTGCCAACAAGTCGTCGCCAAAGCCTGCGTGAGACTCGCCTAACATGGGCTGATTGGCGCGAGTCGCCGACCCCCACATCAATGCAATCGCCGCTGCCGTCGCGAGCGGCACCATTGTTTGCCACGACAAGAACCGGCCGGCGTTACCTCCGTCGAGAAGGTTCACGTCCGCGTCCGCGCGAGCCTCCCGCACACGTTCAGCTCCCATGGCAATGAGCATCCGATCACGAAGTTCATTGGGCGCGGCGGAGCGCACCACTCGCTTGAGCGATCCCCGCATCGCGCGCAAAAGGCGCACTTCTTCACTACAAACATCGCAGCCCGAAACGTGCTCGTCGAGCTGGACCAACGTCGACGCCTCGAGCTCACCATCCAAGTACGGTCCAAGCATTCGTGAACGAGCGCGACATTCCTGCGATGTCATGCGGCGCCCCTCTTTTTCCGTACGCGGTACTCGGCCAGATTCGCCGTCTTCATCTCGGCAGGCGCCGCACGTACGCCGGCGTCGCCTACCTGTTCCTCGCCGCGGACAATGCCCAGCGCCAGTGCGTGGTTGTAGAGCGCGCGTTGCAGCAGTTTGCGGCCCCGATGCAGTCGGCTCATCACCGTTCCAATGGGACACCCCATGATCTGAGCAATCTCTTCGTACGAGAACTCCTCCACGTCGCACAGCACAACGGCGAGGCGAAACTCGGTCGGCAGCGCATCCAAGGCGCGGCGAATCTCCTCTTCAACGATCGGTCGCAAGGCCAATGTCTCGGGGTCGCGCAACTGCCGCATGGTACTGGCGCTCACCCAGCCATCTGCGAGCGGGTCGGCATCCGGTCCGTCGAGCACGGAACGCTCGAGACCGCCCCGACGATACTTGTTGATAAATGTATTCGTCAGGATGCGAAAGAGCCACGCCTTGAGATTGGTGCCGGCATGAAACTGTTGGCGGGCTCGCATCGCTTTGACGAATGCGTCCTGCACCAAGTCCTCAGCCTCCGTCGGATTTCGCGTCAGCTTGCAGGCGACGCCGTACATCGCGTCCAGATGCGCGAGCGCCTCGTCCAGGAAGTCGCATCTGGTTGAGTTGGTTGGCTGGGACGACATCAGGTTGGCAAGGGCTCGGGTTCTGTCCTGTGAAACACCCGAGGTGACGACATATTCCTAATCATTGGCGACTGAACGCGCACCGGTTGCCACCGTCGCTTCATCCCGGGGGCGGCGGATCGCCTTTTACCTTGCGCTCAAGCTCGTCTATACGCTCGTTCAGTCTCCGCACCTCCTGCTGAAGTTGCTGGAGTGGACGAAACGTGACCAGAATCGATTTGATGCGTTCATCGAGTTGGTGCTGCATTTCCTCGAATTTCTCCTTTGCCTGGTCGACCAGCGTCGGCTTTTGATCCTTTACGGGGGCCGCTTCAGCCTTTTCGTCGCCCACTTTCGTCCCAGGAATTAGCCTCCCAATGGGACCGTCGCGCAGGTCGGCGAGGACTTTCTCTGTCCGTGTGTGAATGAGCTCCTTTAGAGCCTGGAGCGGCACGGCGCGGGAGTGCGACTTTTGCTCTTCGTAGATGATCTGAGCCAGGGTAATTTCGGTCAAATCGTCTTTGGTGTTGTTGTCGATGATCTGCACTTCCTCGCCCTCTCGAACCATTTCTGCGATTTGAAGCAGCGTCACATAGCGACTGCCTTTGGTGTCGTAGAGTTTCCGGTTCGAATACCGCTTGATGATTCGCCGCAAGCGATCCTGCGGTGCAGGCGATAGGGCTGATGCGTCGGGCTTCGGCTCCACGATCGTTCTCCTAACGCGCCGCGGGCGCGCGCTCACAGGCAAGATACATCAACGTGCACGGCACGAATGCGGAGAACAGGCCGTGAAGGAGAGGCGCGTTCTCCCGAGAGAGTGGTCGCCGCTCGCCTGAAGTGTGCACTAGAGCACCTCCTGGATGAGGCGGTCGAGCTCGTCGCTGTCGGTCATGCCGGTGCGCACGGCGACGATTGTCCCGCTTCGCGATACCACCACCAGGGTTGGGAGGGCGTCGACTGAATAGGCCCTGGAAGCACGTCCTAAAGGATCTCGGACGATCGGATAGGTGAGACCTTGCCTGCGAGCGAACTCCCCGGGATCGGCCTCCTTCGGCGCATCCGTGCTGATGCCCAGCACCACCAAGCCCCGATCCCGCCACTTGCGTGCCGCTGCATCCACGATGGGCGCTTCCCTGCGACATGGATCACACCAGGTGGCCCAAAAGTCCAAGAGTACCGGACGGCCCCGCAGTGCTCGAATGCTGAGCAAGCCCTCATCAGTGAGCGCGCTGCCGTTTGCAAGAACGAGGAACTGCAAATCAGGGGCTTCGTGCCCCACCAGCGGAGACGCACGCAACCGAAGGAGCCACGGAATTGCGATCAGGAGTGCCGCTAGGGACGCGACGAGCAGAAGCTCGCTTCGGCTCTTCCGGACCGAGCGCGCCGAGTTCCGACTAGCACGACGCGACGCTCCAGACAGGTCATCGACCCATCGACGAACGCGAGAGGGAGTCGTCGCGAGCGGCCGCGATCGCAAGCGAATGCGGCAACGGAAGATTCACTACGAACGAGGCGCCGCCGAAACGACTGCTGCGCTCCACCTTGATCGTGCCGTTGTGCTCCACAACGATCTTCTTCACGATCGCCAACCCGAGCCCTGTGCCGTCGGGTTTCGTCGTAAAGTAGGGATCGAACACCCGCTCTCGCGCCGCTTCGGGCACGCCCGGCCCGTCATCCTCCACGAAGACGGAGACCGCGTTTCTGCTTACCTCGGCTCGCACGATAACTTGTCCGCGACGGGCACCGTTTCCTATATCCGGCCTCGCCGCTCGAATCGCCTCCACCGCGTTGCGCACCAAATTCACTAGAACGCGGCGAAGCATTTGCCGGTCGATGGCAACTAGCATCGGGTCATCCGGGACCTCCCAGCGCACGTCGAGATCGTGAGCCGCGATGACCTCGTCGGACCCGTCCTCTGCAACCTCGGCTCCCAGGTGACCCAGTTGTTCCGAGCATTCGCGCAAGAAATCGCGCAGGCTCGCTGCGCGGAGTTCGACGTGGGGAAGCCGCGCGAAGCTGGAAAAGTTCCCCACCAGTCGGCGAAGGGTGCCGACCTCCTCTTCGACGATCTCCAATGTCGTGTCGAGAAGCGCCCGGAACCGGGGATCGTCACCGACGTACTTCCGATGGCATTCTTGTACGGCAAGTTGGATGGGCGTGAGCGGATTCTTGATCTCATGCGCCAAGCGCTGTGCCATCTCCTGCCAAGCACCAATCCGCTGCAAATACTCAATGCGGGCGCGCGACTCTTGCATCTCGCCGAGCATACGATTGAACACTCGGGCGAGCTCGGTCAGTTCGTCTGAGCCGGTGACCGGAACGCGAACCTCGAGATTTCCTGCGGCTACCTGGTCGATGGCATTCGCCAACCTTTCAATGCGCCGCGTGGTGCCGCGCGCCAGGAGAAGACCGAGGGCGACCGTCACTACCGCGGTGATTCCAAGAAGGGCTGCGAACGCTTCGAAGTAGCCCGCGTAGACACGTGTCCGCTCCCTCTCCACTTGTCTATAACGTTCGCGTCCGAATCCAGCCTGCTCGAGCTCGCGCTCGTAGCGCCGGTCGAACGCGAATGTCGCCAGGACCGAAGGCCCGAAGCCGTCGGCGAACAGACCCCGACGGACTTCGAGCTTTCGCTCGGCGGCGTCGTCCAAAGGTCGACCGCGATCCCGCGTGCCCAGCACGCGCCCTGCGTCCTCCACCGCAAGAGACACCAGCTGCGGGTACCGCGGGAAGAGCACGGCAAGAGCCCGAGCGCATGCATCCGCATCGTGCTGTTTTGCCGACTCCCGGAGCAGCTCGTCGCCGGCAATAGCATCGGTCTGATGCTTCATGTCGTCTTTGATTGCCCGCACGTAGTCTTTGTAAATATCAATTCCACGGTCTAGCTCGAGGGCGACCTCGGGGAGCCAGAAGGACGACGCGTAGCTCAAAAGCGAGTACGCAAACCACATGGCGACGGCCAGTGGCACGATCGCCGTGACAAGGATGACTACCGCGAGGCGGCGTTCGGTCTTGCCAAGCACACTACCTTAGAGCCTCTTGACCCGGTTCGCGCACCTAGTTGCCTCTGAGTCTGGCTGCTGCTTTGACTGCGTGCGCCAGCTCCTCAGGGCTGAGGCTGCGGACGCGCTGCGCAATGGCCCAGCGAAAGCCGAACGGGTCGATGACTTGGCCATAGAGATCGCCCCAAAAGGTCTCCTCGAGCGGCTTTCGTACCCTTGCGCCCGCATTCACGGCTCGCTCGAAACTCGCGCGCCCGTCTTCGACGTAAATCTGAATTACGGCGGGGGTACCGCCGAGCGACCTCGGCGATTGATCACCTTCCGTCGTGCCCTCGTCGGCCACAAACAGGTTCGAGTTGCCGATCCGAAGCCGGACGTGCCAGATGCTCGCTCCGTCCGGACCACGCATGCAGTCGACCACCTCGGCGCCAAATGCGCGCTTGTAGAAGTCGATTGCCTTTGACGCATCATCCACGGTTAGATGCGGCGTTAGGGTCTGGATACCTTCCGGAATCGGTGTGGCGGGTTTCATGAGCCGCTCCCTTTTCCGGCGAGCCTACTGGAAGCGCGCAGCAATGGAAGCGCGCAACCGCGATACTGCTCAGGTGTTTGGTCAATCGGGCGGACGCTGGCCCGGCATGGCCCCCCGCACAGCCGCGACCTGGGCGTCGAGTCTATCGACATCGCGCCGGAGCTCCTCCGCCATTTTTGCCGACCGCCACGCGATTTTTTCCCCGTGGCCCTTCACCGTCTCCGCCCATCGGCGAATCTCGTCGAGGTAGCCGACCTGCTTCTCGATAGCGCGCGCCGACGCCTCCACCTCCGCGATCGCCCCTTGCGCGTCACTTTCGGCACGCCGTTCACGGACCGCGAGTGCTCGCGCCAGACTGTAAGCCGCACGCACTACGAGATCAGTCGATGCGTCGTCCGAGTCCCATATGACGAGGATATCGCCGCCGTGGCGCTGCAATGGCGCAACCCCCTCGGGGGCGCTCTGACTCGAAAAGACGAAGACCCCGACTTGCGCTTGCCGATTCTGGCGAGCCTGCTCGATTTCGTCGAGTGCCGCGCGCACCGAGCAGCCGCGCTTGTCCTTCGCCTCCCACACGATACGCGCACTGGCAGCGGCCGAGTCGATCCCGAGCTCAACGAGGTGGTCACCCACCTTGCAATTCTTTATGAGCCCGGGAGACGCTCCAATCGCCTCGTACACATCGCCAAATCGTTGGGCCTCGACGGCCAGCACTTCGCCAAGACGCGCCTCGAATTCGAGTCCGTGCCGCGTCGTGCGAGCTTCCTCCTTTTTTCTCGTATCGAGCCGCGCCAGAGCCTCGCGCACCTGGGTCTGAAACTCGACGTTGTCCCGCCCGAGCCGATCGATCGTCGCCTGGAGCTCACGTTTGAGACGTGAGAGCGCAGACTGCTCGTCATCGAGCGTCAGATTTCTCCCGATTTGATCGCTTGCGTTCGAAAGCAACTTCGACAGACGACTGACTGCCGACCGCTCGTCGTCGAGCGAGAATTCGGCGAAGAGCCGCGAGAGGGCCGAATCCTTCTGGTCGAGTGAGAACTCGCGAAGAATGAGCTTTCGTTGATCGGAGAGCGCTTGTTCGATCGTCGTCGCAAGCTGCGCCCGCAAGCCGTTGGCGTCGGTCGGCGAGAGAAGTTTGAAAATTGGACTCGCTTCTCCCACCTGAGCGGCGAGCGAACGCCCCAGAACGGATTCGTCCGCTCCTACATGCGCCCTGAGCATCCTTTCGAGCTCGCCGTCGGTCCCAACGAGCGCCTGCAAGCGTTGGGGGAGCGCCCCCGTCTTTGCGTCGAGGTACTGGGTGAGCGTTGCCGACAGGCGCTCGTGCATCTCTGCCGCGCGTATTGAGAGCAGTTCGCGCACTTCTGCCACGAGAGCTTGGCCCGCCTCGCGCAGCGATCCAACGTCGAGCTGACCGTTGGCCATGCGCAGCGCCAGCACCCCCAGCCGGAGCGCCGCCAGCGCGTAGCGATCACGATCGGGGCCCTCAGGTTGCCGGCGCAGCTCCGCGAGTACTTCCGGGTCGCTCACCTCCAACGTCAGCAGGAGCTGAGCTGGCGGGCGATGGCGAATGGGCTCCAGCGAGGCAAGCGCTCCTAGGACGCGTGCTGATTGTTCCACCGGCCTCCCTCCTGGTCAGATGTTTAGCACAGGCGAGGCTAAGGATCCCTGATTGCCATATTAATTCAAAAGAACATGATGTTAGGTCTTCCGAAGCTTGTCGGCGACCCCGCTGTAGCGTTTGGCGGCTCGAAAGACGATACGGGCGAGCAGGTCGCCTTCGCCGACGATCAAGACCGACCGGCGGGCGCGCGTCATCGCCGTGTAGACAAGCTCACGCGTTAGGAGCGGCAGATCGGCGTCGGGAAGGACAAAGGCGACGTGGTCGAACTCTGACCCCTGTGCCTTGTGAACCGTGATGGCAAAGGCCGGTGCGAGATCGGCGCCTAGAGGAAACACGTCAAACCCCGCCCCGCGACAAAACACGGCCATGGGTCGTGGCCCGCCAGAGTCTTCAGGTTCAACCCGCAGGACCAGCCCTTGATCGCCGTTGTAAAGGCCGCGCGAGTAGTCGTTGCATGTGACCAGCACCGGCGCGCCGAGGGCGAGCTCATGGCCCTGGTGCCACGGAAGCTGCACATGCCCTTCGCCACCGCGAAGTCGATTCAGAAGAATCCGATTCACGAAGTCTGTGCACGCGGGATATCCCTGGACCCGGGTTGCGCACAGGACGCGGCTGCGCGCATGCTGCGCGAAAAGACGCGCGAGATCTGTGCGCTGCTCGTCGTCGAACGCGCCTGCCCGCAATCGGTACGTACGCGAGGCACGAGGCCGGCGGTCCTCGTCCGAGACGAGGAGCCTTTGCCACCAGGCATCCAGCAGCGCATCAGCTACCTCTGACCATCGGCCATCCAGGTGTTCCACCCCTTCGAAAGTGAGCTCGCTTACCGAGTGCCTTGTGCGGACCGCTTCGCCGAATGTTCCGCCATTTACTGCCTGTGCCGACGTGATGATGGTGCGCGCGCTCGGGTCCGGCGCCACACGCAGATTCGTCGGGAGCCGCACGCAGTTGAGCGCAGCACACATGTCCCTGAAGACAGCGCCAGCCTCCACCGACGGAAGCTGCGCGGCATCACCAAGAAGCACGAGACGAGCGTCAGGTCGCAGAGCCCGCAGGAGGCGATCCATCATCGCAAGATCGATCATCGATGCTTCGTCAACGATTATGACTCGCTGGGACAACGGATCGTTTTCGTGCCGAGCAAAGCGCCCGCTGGAAGGCGACCATCCAAGCAAGCGATGCAACGTTTGGGGCTCGGGAGCCAGCTTCCGCAGAGCCTCGCCGGCGATGTCACCGGACGCAGAAGCGAATGCAGCCGAGAGAGCGTCACCGAGCCGCTGTGCGGCCTTGCCCGTCGGCGCGGCCACCGCCACGGCGGCCATCGGTGTACCGAGCCACGCCATCGCTCGCACTATCCAGACGACGGTCGAGGTCTTTCCGGTCCCGGGTCCACCAGTGATGAGGGCCAACCGCGCGCGGAGTCCTTCACGGATCGCTCGCCTCTGCTCGGGTGTAGGGGGGGAAACGCCTGTCGCAATAGCCTCGATGGCGCGTCCGATCGCGCGTGAGTCCGGGGCGTCGACGGCAACCTCCAGACCCATGCGGTCTCGAATGCGAGCGCAAAAGCGCGTCTCGAGGACACGCATGCGCTCCAGATACAGCCACCCGTCTTCGAGGATGAGCGGCTTGCGTTCTCCAGGGCGACCGATGACTTTGGCCACGGGCTCCCCGGGGCTCGGCGACCGCGCTTGCTGAAGAAGTCGCTCGACGACGGCAATCGTCTCTGCGCCGCCCACCACGGCCAGTGAGGCGGCGAGCGCCGGGCCCGCTGCCGGCAGCCGCGTGCTGCCGGCAAGCATCGAGGCTACGCACGCGGCGCCGAGGCAGGCCAACGCGGACTGCTCATCGACAGCAAGGCCGTCGGCGCAGCGGGCAAACTCCCAGCCCAAGTATGCGGAAGCCGAGTCTTCCGCCTCTTGCGCAATTACGTGCGGTTCGTCCAAAGCCAAGCTTGGCCCAGCAAGAAATCGGGAGCTCGCCGTGCCAACGGGGGTAAGAGGTCTCATTCGACCGACCCGGAGGCCCAAAGGCGCCCCAGCCCAATGTCTTCCTCCCAAGTCAGGATTTCGGCCCAGTGGGGGCGCACCGACCACAGACCGCGCCCTGTTCGGTCCACGCCGCGCAGAAAACAGTACATGAAGCCGCCGAAGCGTGCCTCGTACTCTGCTTCGCTCTTCACGCCTAGCAGCCTCGTAAGGGCGAGCACATAGATCTTGAGCTGAGTTTCATACAACTGAGCCACTCGTCGTCCCAAATGGTCGCTTGCGTATGTCTCCAATGAATCGCTCTTCCAATCGAGGGCGTACGTGCGGCCTTGGTGCTCAAAGGCCAGGTCGAGGAAACCGCGGACATAGCGCGCGACATCGTGGGCCGCGCCGTCCGCTGACGAACACGAACTCCATTTCCCGCGCTACGTGTGCCGCGCCGCCCGCGAAGCCTTCGATGCGCCCTCCTCTAGGCAGGTCGATCGGGGTGGTGTACGCATCCCACACGAGGCGTTCGGTATGGTCGCGCTGCTGCTGATCGATGCGGTGCACTGCCATCTCTTCGAGGATGAGCGCAGCGATTTCAGGACGTGTCCGCCAAGCGGCGAGACTGCCAGCCGCAAATGTTGCCAGAGGAACTCGTTCTAGAAGGGCGTGCAAGAAAACCCCCGCTCGCCGCGAAGCTTGCAGACTGACGATGCGGTCGTCGTCTCTCTCAACGCTGGCGTTGTCCAGCGGCTCTTTCGACAACTCGGTCCACGCGCTGCGCGCTGCGCTGTCTCTGGCCTTCATTCTCGTGTACGAGGTCACAAGCGCGCCCGTTGCGCGAGCCCGCAAGCCGTCGTACGTCGCGGCAACTGGGGGCGCGGCCATGAGTGCAGAGGGGGGGCGCCAAACGCTCTCCTCGCACGTGCCGGTTGAGCTCGCGTGCGCCACACTCGACAGACGGTCGGCATCCTCGGTCGTGAGCCACGCTGGCCCTTCGCGCGAAAGGTCGAAAACACGGCGGTTGATGCTGTCGTAGGGACCACGCAGCCGTTTGGCCCCCGCCGCGTCGACGATGCAGGGGAGAACCAAACGACCCATGGCGCGAGTGAGCGCCACGTACATGAGGCGCTGGTCCTCTTCGCGCTCTTCGCTCTTGACGATCGGCTCCACTTCCGGGGCAGGTCGGCCAACCCATGCCGCTCGCCGGCCCGCCTCGTGGTAAACGTGCACCTCGTCGTCCCGCGGGGCCGAGGTGCCACCGGCCACGAAAACAACCGGCGCCTCCAGCCCCTTCGCCTTGTGAATCGTCATGATCTGGACCGAAGGGCGCTCGCTCTCCAAGCGCTGCACGTTGCCTTCGATGTCCAGCGGCAAGCGTACGCGCGACCTGAGACCCGAAAGCTCGACAACCAAGTCACGCAGAGTCTTGTGACCTGCATGAACACGTTCGAGCAACCATTCGAAGATGTGCTGGGTGTTGGTGAGTGCACGTTGCGATTCAGCGAAGAAAATCGCGCGCCGAACCAAACGCGAATCGATCATGATGGTCTCGAACAGCCGATCAAACTCGCGCGCTTCCGCGAGCGCTCTCCACGCTTCCAGCCGCGCAACGAGCGGATGGGAGCTCGACAAGTGACGCGCCGACTCCGCAGCTTCGAGCGGTAGACAGAAGAAAGGCGTGAGCCACGCCGCCAGGCGTGATGCGCGATCGGTTGGGTCAGCGATGGCTAGGAGAAGCGCGCGGATATCGTTGGCTTCGTCACTCTGAAAGAGCCCCTCTTCCTTGTAGAAAGCGTGAGGTATTCCTTGCGCGCGAAGCGCCACACCGATGAGGCGACCTTCGCGCGCGGTGCGCGTGAGCACGAACACGTCGCTAGGATGCAGCGGGCGACCGTCGAAAAGCCAAGGGCGCTTCTGATCGATCATGCTTCGTATCTCGCGAGCGATGACCGTACCGAACGCGGGCAACGACAGCTCTCGCTGGAAACGCACGAGGTGCACCGAAGAGACTGGCCGACCGCTGCCGTCGAGGAGCTCGCGATCCAAGCGCGCGCAGCGAACGGGCGCATAACCGATCTCACCGGTGAAGAAGGGCTCGGCGGCTTCTTGATCGAAGATGGAGTTGGTGGCGAGAACGAGCGAGGGCGTCGCCCGATAGTTCCGATCGAGCGGCAGGAGCCCGCCTCCCAAAGCGGTGACCTCTCCGACGGCGCGGAGGTAGGTATGAACGTCGGCGCCGCGAAAGCGGTAGATGGATTGCTTCGGATCACCAACAAGGAAAATGAAGCTGCGCGCCTGTGCTGGTTTCCGATCGAAGAACGCCGTGCGAAAGATCGACCATTGCGTCCGGTCGGTATCCTGAAACTCATCCACCAGCGCGTAGCGCCAACGCCCGCGCATCGATTCTGCGAGATCGTTCCCCCCGGGCCCCCGCAGCGCTTGGTCGAGAAGGGCGAGCATGTCATCGAAATCGTAAGCGCCGGCGGCACGCTTGCTGCGCGTCAGCGAGCTTTCCACGACCGGCAAGAGCACCTGCGCCAGTGCCGCAGAGAAAGGTGGCGTTGCCCGCACCAGGTTCAGCGCCGCGACACAGATCCGCATTGCGGCCCCCGGCCTTGGGTTGAGCTTTTGCAGGAAACCCGCGAGCTTCGGTCCGTCGAGGCCATTGGCCTCGGCGACGAAACGGGGCAAACAGGCTGCTGAAGTGCGTACGATTTCCGCCAGCCGCCCAAGCCGGCTGACGATGGCTCTTATCGTGTTGGCGTGGACGCCCCAGATTTTCAGCTCCCGCGCCACATCGACCGTTCCCATCTCGTCTGCCGGAAACGCGTTGAGCGCGGCTTCGAGGCGGCCGATATCCATTGCCGGGCGCAGCTCACCGCGCGCTTGCACGCAGTTCCAGAGCAGATCCTCGATCCTCTGAATGGACCAACCTGCGTAGAGAGCGGTTTCGAGCCATGCGAGGCGAGTCTCGTCGGCCGTTAGATCACGGCGTAGCGATTCCCGCAGCGCCTTTCGGAATGCGTCTCGCCCATCGACCTGCTCCTCCTCGAACTGCCTTCCACTCGCGAAAGCATTCTCCCGCAGCACGCGCTGGCAAAAGGAATGAATCGTCGTGATTGTCGCCCCGTCGAACGCATGCAGCGCGCGCGTTAGCTTGGCTTGCGCGCGATCGTCAATCGTCCAGAAATCGCCTGACGCAACCTGCGCGTCCGTCGCGCGCTCCCCGCCGCCTGTCTGCAGGAGCTCCAGCTTGGCCCTGACGCGGGTGCGAAGCTCGCTGGTCGCCTTTTCGGTGAACGTAACGATCAGGAATTGATCGAAACTGACGTCGGTGGCAAGCACGAGCTCTACGACGAGATGCTCCAGCGTGAAGGTCTTGCCCGTCCCTGCAGAAGCTTCGATCACGGCGTCGCGATCCCAGCGCATACGACCAAGGACTTCGGGCCGTGCGACGCGCAGAACGCTCACGACGGCGCCTCCCGCTTGTCAAAGAAGAGCTTGAAGCGTCGTGTGATCATCTCGCGCGCGAGCGACTCCTCAGGAGCCGGGTATTTGTGGGGGCGGGGCACAGGACCGTACGCCGAGCGCAAAGCCAGGGGGCCATCCGAGTCCCCAAGCTCCAGGCGGGCCTCTTCGATTGCCAGTGTCACCGCAGCGTTGGGATCACGCTTGCGGTGAACGAACACGGCCTCGCACGGCAGAAAGTACGCATGGGGTCCGGAGAGCAAATCGCGTACGATGCCGCGCAGCCAGATCGTGGCTTCATCGCGCGAGAGGGCGCGAAAGCGAACGCGATCGGTCACCCGCTCGTCGCCGGAGGCGACGACCGATACGGACGCGAATGGACGGTCCTCGCTAACTCCTGAAGCGCTGAGGACTGCGTGATCCACAAACGCGCGGAGCGCCGCACGCTCGCGCCCCGCACCGGCCCACTCGCCATCCTGCTGCGCGCGCTTGGCAAGCGTCAGTGAGATGCAGCCCTCGGCGCCGAGCGGCAACAGGCCTCCGCTGACCTCCACGCACACGACGCGCGTCACACCCGACGAATCCACGACGTCCACGTCAAGCGCCAGAGCGTCGTGCGTGTGGTCCGCCCGCGTGAGCTGCGCCCCTCGTCCGAAGCGGTGCACATCAATCGAATCGACTGTGACCCCCGATTCTGCCAGCTCACTGCACCATGCCTCTAAGGTTTCCAGATGATTCTCGCGTTCGCCGCGCGCGAACACACCCGACGGGCCCGACCCACGCAACGCGCGGCCCTGCGCGGCCACGTCGTAAACTTGCGCCAGAGACAGACCTGCCGCCCCTCGCGAATCGAGCAAGACCTCGCGCAAGAACATGGTCTCCTCCCGCGGGTCGGTTTCAAATGATTCGTCTTCGCGGGCTGCCGCATCTTCGTCGTCCGTCTCGTCCAAGCCGAGACGGAACCGCGCCCAGGCCTGCAGCGGGAAGTCCAGGAACTTCACGATGGCGTAAAGCGGGACACGGACCCGCGTTTCCGCCGACGGAGCAGCCGTCGGAAGGGGTGTGAGGCCGAGGTGGCTCGACACGATCGCCCACGCCGGATCGTCTACGGATCGCGAGAGCACCTCGGCGGGAGTGACGCGCGCGCCGTGCGATTCGAGATCGCGCCGCAGAGCCAAGGTCTGCGCCTCCGCCCGCGCCTCCGGGAGACGCATCGCCCCGCCCAAGCCAGCCCCCTTTCCTTGGCCCGGGAAGAGATCCGGGAAGTATTGCGGATCCCAACGCAAGAGGGGATGGCGCCGGCGCATGCCACCCAGGTCACGCGCATATCCCTGCGCCAGCGCGTGGAGCAATTCCCGTACGAGCGAAGACGGCGCGAGCTCGTCGCCGGTGACGGGATCCCGCGAAACGTAGGATAGAATCAGCCGGTCTTCGGCGGACAGCAAAAGCTCCAAGAAGGCATAGCGGTCTCGCTCTCGAGCGGTCACATCGCCGGCGCGCCGGCGCGCCCACCGCAGGTCCAAGGGGTCATCGGGCTCGGGCGACGGAAACCTTCCCTCTCCTAGGCCGCAGGCAATGATGACGCGAAAGGGTACCGGACGCAGCGCCAGCAGCGTGGACACGACGACGCCCGCGCCGGCTTGCGCGCCAATCACCGCCGCAAGACGTTGCCGGGCCAGTTCGTACGCGACGCGGTAGCGCACGCATCGCTCGCCCAGGTCGATTGCGCCCATCCCGTGAATGCCCCTCAGGCTTCGTGCGAGGAGCTCTTCGTCGGCGCGGCTCGCCGGAGCGACATACGTCAATACCAGTTGGCGCAGGAACTCGCTCCATTGCCCCATCGTGAGTTCGGCGTCCCGGGCGAAGCGCGCGTCGGCCACGATGGATCGCAAGAGCAGACCAAAGTCCGCCGCTTCGTGAATTTCAGACACGGCCACTTCGTGGGGGACGTAGGCTTCGCCGCCCACCTCGAATGCCGTCCGATCGCCGCTCGCGTCGCCCACCATGAACGAGCCGAGCGCAAGACGCCGGAGCCCCTGGTCCCAATTCAGGATGTCTCGAGCGATGTAGGTGCCTTCGTGGTCACGGCGATCCGCACCGTGGACGATGCCCAGAGCATCGCACCAGAAAGCCCAGCGCTCCGCATTGACTTCCTCCGCTCGTCCCGCCACTGCAGGATGCGCTACGACTCGGAGAAGGTCGCTTCGAGTAAAGCGTCCGAGCGGAAGTTGCAGAAGCAACAGGATGGCCTCGACGACGCTGCTTGCGCTCGTCAGCGGCAAGCTGACAGTCTGGTACGGAAGGTCATGGGCCTCCCGAAAGACCGCCCGAAGTTGTGCGGCGTAGGTTTGGGCGTCCGCTTCAGGGACGACTATGGCGATGTCGTCGAAGTGCAAGCTTGCATCCGACTCGACGAGTCGCCAAATCTCGCTGGCGACCGCCTCGAGCTCTCGGCGAGTGCTCGCATGCTCCAGGACCGCAATGCTGTCGTCACGGTCGAAACGAGCACCGCTGGACAGTGCTTGCGCTGTCTCTCGACGAAGGACGTCGCTCTGCAGCTGGCGCAGGAGCGTGCGAGCGTCGTGCGATTCGATCCGAAGAGGGTCTACGAAGCGGTCTTCGTGGTCGAATCCGGCGACGGCGTTGAGAGCACGCACTTGGTCTCGCCCCGGGCGGCCCCAAAGGTGGAGGGGAGCGGGATCATGGACGTCAACGTCCTCCCAAAAGCCCTCGCAAGGACTGAGCGCATAGACGACGACCTCCATGGATTCGGCCAGGCGCTCGAAGAGCTGCTGAAACGTCCGGGCGACGTGAGAAAAAGCAAAGAGGTGGACGCAGCTCGGCAGCGCGTCCGTCTTCGGATCGAGTAGGAGAACGGCTTCGTGCAAAGGCACGAGGCGCGGCTCGTCGCTCGCAGTTCGCCGCTCGGCAAGCCCCCGTTCTCCGAACATCGCCAGCCACATGCGGCGCTGCCAGCGCTCTGTCTCGCCGTGGCGCCCCTCGAATACGGTGCCCTCGCGCCACCCCGTGAGCATCTCACCGCGTGAAAACGTGTATTCTTCGAAGAGCCGGCCGATGCGCGCGGCCAACTGAACGCGACGAACGTCGATCGGGTCTGGCACATCTCCGCAGGCTCCTAAGTACGAGCGCACCGCACCGAGCTCGGGTTCCGAGAGAAATCCGTCGTCCAGAAGCAGGGCGAGCGCCATCGCCTCGATGGCGGCGGCGTCCGCAACTCGCCGGCGGCTCGTAGCGCACACTTCCTGGGCCCACGGCGTGAGTAGGGATGTGCGCAGATTGGCCGCCACCCCGCATGCCCGAGCGATACCGAGACGCGCGTAAGTTTCGACGCTCGGGCTCGGCACCGCGATCCGTACCGGCACGAGCGGCCCTTCGCGCGATTGCTGCGCGCGGACTCTCGACGCAAGCTCAGCGAGAAGCTCGCTGGTGCGATTCGAGTAGATGAGGCGGACCATGCGCGGCGGCGCTTACATTACCCGGTACCTTCATCGAGTTCAGCCTGAGCCGCTTCGGGTTCCCATAGGACGCTGTCCACGCTGAACACTGAGCGCCCGCTCGGGGGCCGGCGTTTCGGTGCTCAGAGGCGGCGGGGCCCGGTCGGTGGGCCGCACCGTGCGATCGATTGCATCAGGACGCAGCGGGGCTTGCGTTTCGGATTGGCTGCGCGGGGGCCGCTGGCCCGGTTCAATCATTTGGCGGCCCACCGACCACCGATGCCCTGGTTTCTTGGGCGCCTCTTCCGCGCCGAAACGTCGACCCCCGAGCTGGTCGCCTCCGGACCCCGCGGCTGGCGCGCCGGGATGGCACGAGAACAGCGGGCCGTCCACACGAGGAGCGCAGGGTCACGTGTCGTTCCGTCCCGCAGGTCCGCTGCGCACGGGAAGCGAAGTTGCCCCGCGTTGTTCCCATAGCCACGGTTGCGACAGCTTCGATGGCGAAGCTCTCGGCCGTCCGTTGCTCTGTGCTGTCGGACACGTGCGGGGTGGACATTGACGGCCATCGTACGCGAGGTCGGCCCTGAAATCGCAGGACGATTGGACCGGCCCAGCCTCGGCAAAGTAGCGTCCACCCAGCCGTCCTGGGCGTATCCTCGACGTTCGACGACAGAAGAGACAGGCTCGGTGCCACGCGGGACCTCCTCGACGACTTCGCCAAAGGCCTCGACCGAGCTGGCATCCAGATCCCTACGCCGCTGCCGCGCGAGCCGAGGGGGATGTCATCGGGTTACGACCCGCGGCCGCTGAAAGCGCTCGCGCAGCATCACGGGCTGCCGACGGACCTCCTCGATTGGACGAGTCGAGCCCTCGTTGCGGCGTACTTTGCTGCTTCCAGCGCCGCCGACCCCGAGACGAAAGACCGCGGGTCGCACCTCGCCGTCTGGGCGTTCTATGTGCCGTCCGGCATGAGGCGACATGCCGGTGGCCCGGAGGTGCCACTCTACTCTGCTCCTGCGGCGACGAACCCGAACCTTCGCGCTCAAGCCGGGCTGCACTCGACTCCTTCGCCGCTGGGCGGCGATCCGATTGCCGCAACGCTCGGCTGGTGACGCTCGAGTATCGCTCACTTCGGAACGAATCGCGATCGCCGCGAGCCGAATCACCGCTTCCGCCGACCGAATCACGATCGCCGCGAGCCGAGTCACCGGTGCCTCGTTGCGAATCACGATGCCCGCGAGCGGAATCATGGGTTGCTTCGCCCGAATCATCATGATCGCGAGGCGCGTCACGGGTTACTCGGCCCGAATCACGACGGCCGCGCTCGACGTCATGAGTGCCTCGCCCGGAATCACGATGGCCGCGTGTTGGAATCACGCGTCTCTCGACCCGAAACAGGATGATCGCGGCCCCGGTCATCCGGTTCTCCGCGCGAATCACGACCGTCGCAAGCGGCGTCATCGGCTTCTCCGCGCGAATCATGACCGTCGCGAGCGACGTCATCCGGTTCTTCGCGCGAATCATGACCGTCGCGAGCGACGTCATCGGCTTCTCCGCGCGAATCATGACCGTCGCGAGCGGCGTCATCGGCTTCTCCGCGCGAATCACGACCGTCGCGAGCGCAATGACTGGCTCCTCCGTACCGAATCACGACCGTCGCGGCACTGGGGAACCGGACCCGCGAGCCGAATTGCGAATTCGCCGGCCGAATCACAATCGTCGCGAGCGAAATCACCGGTTCCGCCAGCCGAATCACAATCAACCGGGGTTCTCACTAAGGAGGCGGGCTCGAACAAATCCATAGGCTCGGCTGGCAGGTCCCTTCGACGCACGCCCCGCAGTCGCACTCGCCGTCGCGCGTGCACTTGCGTGCGACGCACCCGCGCCCTGGTTGCGTTGAGTCGCAGGTCTCGTTGACGTCGCACGGCGCGCTGGAGCACGGAATCGGCGCGCAACCGTGCACGTCGGAATAGACACTCGATGCGCACTGCCACCCCGAGGGGCACGCATAGCCGTGAGAGCACGGCCTCGGAGCGCAGCCGAGAGCGTCGGCCATTGCGGCCGTTGGGCTGCACTCCCGATCCGCCGCGCATGCAAGTCCGTCCGTGCACAGCTTCACGGCGCAGCCGTGCGGGTCCGCCGTGCTGGCGCTGGGTCTGCAGATTCGATCCGTCGCGCACGTGAAGCCCTGGTCGCAGCGTATCGGCTGACAATGGCCGGTCGCCATGCACTGGCTGCCGGTGTCGCACGCTCGTTTGGGGCACTGGATCAGGCATCGTGCTCCGGCCTGGGAACCCGGGGAGCACAAGCACCCGCCAGGAACGCCCGTCAGCACCACCGGTTCGCAAACGGTCCCTGCAACAGCGCAATCGCTGTCCTTCGCGCAGTCACGTGGCGCACCGATGCAGGCGCCGCAACCGACGGCGGGCTGGGGCGCACAAAAGCCCGCGCCTTTGCAGTCGGTCGACGACCTGCAGAGCGGATAGCCCGCCGGGGGAGGGCTGGCGCCGGGACACACCGAGGGCGACGCGTCCACTGCGCCTGCCTCCTGCAGCGGACAGTGAAATAGGGGGCACGGGCCCAACACGCAAAAGGCCCCGCCGTTGCAGTCGAGACAGGAGTGCGGCATGGCGGCGGGGCACCCGTTCAAACCGCTCGCGTCGTGCACGGAAGTCTCAGCGCTCGCATCGCCGACCGCAGCCTGGGCACTGGCGTCGCCCATCGAGCCTTGGCCACTTGCGTCGTCCGCAGCCCCGTCAGCTGCCGCTCCACCCTCGCCCACGGGGCAGCCCAGAGCTGGGCACCCTTGCGGGCTGCAAAAGCCTCCGCCGCCGCTGCACGTTGCGCAATACACGTCGCCGGGCGCGCAATTGCCTGCCGCTGTAGTTACGTTGGCTCCTGCTCCGCAGGCGCCTGCCAGACCGACAATCATCAGCGCAGCCAGTGCCCAACCAAGGCTCTGTGTCACGCAACCCATCAGGGCGCGACCCACCCACATGGCGGACGCTAGAGCAACGGTTGTGCCGCGGAGCACCTCTCAGCTTTTGACCGCGCTCGCCGTCGAGTCGGTGTGCCAACTTGGGCCAACCCCTGACACCCGCGCCCGGGTCGCGGCCGGTCCGATGTACCACCCACAGCGGCTAGTGCACCGCCGTCGAGGCGGCACCAAGCCTAGTGGGAGGGCGGTGCACTAGCGAATTCGCGGGAGCGAATTCGGGGTTTGGGCGAAGCCCAAGGGAATCGTCTAGTGCACCGACCGTTCGCGAAGCGAAACAATCGCTTGCGATTGTTGATGGCACATCGCGGGCGGTGCACTAGGCAACCACGCGCCAGATCGTTCGATTCGTCGCCGGCACGTCCTGGAGCTCGATGCCCCATTGGGCGAGCTCGGTACGAATCAAATCGGCACGCGCAAATTCTTTTGCCGCGCGTGCCTCGGTGCGCTCCTTGACCTTTGCGTCGATCGACGCGGCCTCTAACCCTCGGAGGGCGAGCCGCCGACTCTGCGTCCGCGCGAAGAATTCTTGAGCGGGCGCCTGCATGAGGCCCAGCGGCGCGCAGCAAGCATCGACAGCACGAACCGCCTCTGCCGCCAGTACGCGCATGGCCACCTGCCGCTTCGGATCCTTTCCCAGCTTGGTCACTTGCTGCACCATCTCGTTGCCCGCGCGCGCCAGTTCGCCGACGACGCTGAGCGCGACCGACGTGTTCAGATCGTCGTCCATCGCCGACAGCACCCGCTCGGGCGCCTCTCGAACGAGCGCGGCATGCGCGGAATCGCCGCCCGCATCGCCCCGCGCCCCCGCGGCAGCGGCAAGAAGAGCCTCGCGTGTCGTGTAAAGGTATTCGACACGTCGCTCCGCCTCGTCGATGGCGGGAAAGACAATGCGTCCGTCGGGACGCTTCTCGAGGTCGAAGTTCATCTGACTGCGGTAGTGCGCGCCAAGCAAGAAGTAGCGCAGGGCCTCGCCGTCGTTGCGTTCGACGATTTGCGAAATGGTGACGAAGTTGCCGAGCGACTTGCTCATTTTCACCGCATCGACGTTCAGAAACGCCGAGTGCATCCACACGCGAGCGAACGGTTCGCCCCATGCGGCTTCGCTCTGCGCGATCTCGTTCTCGTGATGCGGGAATATGAGATCCGTTCCCCCGCCGTGGATGTCGAAGTGCGGCGAGAGCAGCCGGGCCGCCATCGCAGAGCACTCGATGTGCCAGCCTGGCCGCCCCTTGCCCCACGGGCTGTCCCAACCGAACCCATCGGCGCCGGCGGCTTTCCATAGCGCGAAGTCGAGCGGATCGCGCTTGTCTTCTCCGGGCTCCACCCTGGCTCCGGACATGAGATCGTCCAGGACGCGGTGCGACAGCTTCCCGTACGGAGGAAATGACCGGACCCCGAAGTAAACGTCCCGCCCCTTTGCCGTGTTCGCGACGTACGCGGCGCCCCGAGCCACAAGCTCGCCGACGAGCGACACGATCAACTCGATGCTTTCGCTGACGCGCGGCTCGTAGTCCGGAGCGAGGCACCCGCAAGCGCGAAACTCCTGCGCGTTGACGTCCGCCATGCGCTTCGAGAAATCGAGCGGCGGCACCCCTTTCTCTGCCGCACGCTTCAAGATCTTGTCGTCGATGTCCGTCACATTTCGAACGTAGGTCACGCGGTAGCCCCGCGCGCGCAAGAAGCGCACGAGCACGTCGAACGCGACGAACGTGCGCGCGTGTCCGGCATGCGCATGTTCGTAGGGTGTTGGCCCGCAGACGTAGAGCCGCACGTGGCCCGGCTCGATGGGATCGAGCGGCTCCAAACGCTGTGTCATCGTATTGTAAAAGCGGGTGCCGCTCGCCGCCATCGGGCATGTCCTTTCGAGCGCCTTTCATAGCGGCATCGAGGCGATTTGACACGCGCGTGTTATGCATCGGGGGCCGATGCGCTGCCTGCGACCCATCGCCTTCGCCTTGCTCGCGGGGTGCGCGCACGGCGACTCGTTCGAAGACGGGGTGCTTCGAAAAGGGGACCTCACAGTCCGGGTTGGGCGCGTGCCCGGCAACTGGCGGCGGATTCAAGTCGACGGCGCCGATCTCGCGTTCCGGGACGATGCGCGCGACGGTTCGGCGCTCTTCGATGTTCTTTGCGGCCACCGCGATTACGATGCGCCACTCTCGATCCTGACCCAGAACCTCATCATGGGCACGACCGAGCGCGATTTCGAAAGCCAGAAGCTGGTCCCCTTCGACGGTCGTGAAGCCATGCATACTTTGCTTCGGGCGAAGCTCGACGGCGTGCCCATGCAATACGACATCTTCGTGATGAAGAAGGACGGCTGCGTTCATGACCTCGTCTACGTCGCTCCGCCCGACCGCTTCGCGGAGGGCGCGGCGGATTTTGAACGCTTTGCTGCCGGGCTGCACGCCTACTTGGGCACCTCGGACGTCACAGCCCCGCGATTGGGCGACGCGCGCAAAGGGATTGCGCCCGAAGGATCGTCGTCGAGGGGCCCGTGAGTAGCGACGCTCCCCCGCAGTCGATCCCGCCGACCTCCAGCCGCAGCTCGCTCATTCCGCCGCCCCTTCCTCCGCCGTCGTTCCTGGAGCACTGGCGCAAGCGCTTGCTTCGATTCATCGAGCACATGGGCAAAGTGGGCGAGCTGACCGTTGACGCCCTGCGGTCTCTCCCCAAACGTCCCCTCGAAATCAGCGCGACCATCTACCAGATCGAATCGCTCGGCGTGCGCTCGCTGGGGATTGTGGCCGTGACCTCGATTTTCATCGGGATGGTCATGACGATTCAATTTGCGTTCGGACTACGGCGTTTCGGCGGCGTCGAGTACATACCGCGCGTCATTGTGCTCGCGTTCCTTCGAGAGCTTGGGCCCACTCTTACTGCGGTCATCGTAGGCGGTCGCATCGGAAGTGGCATGGCGGCCGAGGTGGGCGCGATGAACGTCACCGAGCAAGTGGACGCGATTCGCGCTCTCGGAGGAGATCCGGCGAAGAAGCTGGTCTTACCGCGCGTCGTGGCGGCGATGATCGTCATGCCGCTGCTCAGCGTCTTCGCCGACACTCTCGGCACGCTGGGCGCGGCGTTCGTTGCGAACTACGAGTACGGCATCGGCCCGAGACTCTTCATGCAGAGCGCGCTCGAAACCGTTTGGCTGAGCGACCTCTTTTCGGGGCTCGCAAAGACGCCGATCTTCGGATTTATCATCGCGATTGTCGGCTGCCACTTCGGGTTGACGACCCAGGGCGGCACCGAAGGCGTAGGTCAGAGTACAACCCGAACCGTCGTGGTCGTGTCGATCGCAATCCTGGTAGCCGACTACTTTCTGACGCGTATCTTCGTCAGTTTCCTCCCACCGTGAATGTTGACGCCTTCGCGGCCCAATCCCATGATGAAAGAAGACCGATGACAGCGTCGCCGCAGGTCTTCACACTCGAAGAGGTCAACGCCCTCTTGCCGCGACTCAAGTCTCTGGTCGCGGCGCAGATGGGCCGGCGTACGCAAATCGAGGGTCGCCTTGCCGAACTGACGGGGCTGCTCGGCGCTCTGCCGGACGCGATCGAGCTGGATGAGCGCGACCCTCCGCAAGTGCGCGACCTAAAGCAGGACATCGCTCTTCGTGTGGAGCAATACCAGACCGGGTGGCGGGAAGTAGAAGACCTCGGCGCGGTGCTCAAGGACGCGCGCGTAGGTTTGGTCGACTTCTATGGCCAGGTCGATGGCAAGCTTGTCTGGCTCTGCTGGAAGTTTGGTGAAGATGCCGTGATGCACTACCACGGCCTGCACGAAGGCTTCTCGGGTCGCCGGCCCATCGAGCCGACGATGCGCCAGCGTCACCTCAACTGAGCAGGATGAGTGCCGATGGATCGCGACGGGGCGGCGGCAGCCATTGACGCGTTTCTGAGAGCGCTCGGGCGTGACCCTGAGCGCGAGCCGGAGCTCGTTGGCACGGCAAAGCGCGTCGCCGCGACGTACGCGGACGAACTCTTGGCCGGCTACGCAGTCGATGTCGACGAGGTGCTTTCGCAAAGCGTCTTTGCGGGCCACTCGGAGCTCGTGATCGTCCGCAACGTCCCAGTCGTCACGACTTGCCCGCACCACCTGATGCTCTCGACCGGGGTCGCAACCGTGGCGTTTGCGCCCGACGAGCACCTGGTCGGTCTCGGGGCGGTTGCGCGGGTGGTGGACGCGTTCGCGCGCCGGCTCATGCTTCAAGAACAAATTGGGGAGCGCGTCGCCGCTGCTCTTCAGAAGCACCTGGCACCGCATTGGGCCGCCTGCAGGATTGTGCTCAGCCACGCCTGCATGACCGCTCGCGGCGAGCGTGCCCACGGCGTTTTGGTCGAGACGCTTGCCTTGGACGGTGGCGAAGTCGACGAGGCGATTGTTTACGCCGCGGTCGGGGTGGGCCGGGGCACCGCGTGAGGCTCGTGGGGAGTGTGCCGCGCACCCATCTCGAGGGCAACGCGATGGTTCGCCTCGTAGACCCGCCGTTTCACGTCCTCGTCGCCCTCGTGGACGGCAGCCCAGTCGCGATCGAGGATGCATGCAACCATGCGGGAGCGAGCCTCAGCGAAGGAGAGCGCAGGGGCAGCTGCGTCGCCTGCCCGATGCACGGCTACCGGTTCGATTTGACGACGGGCGAGCTCGTCGAGCCGCGCGGCCTCTGCGACGATCAGCGCCGACTCATCGCGCGCGTCGTGGGCGAAGAGGTCGTCGTATGGGATCCGGGGGCGGGCATCACAATCGTTGGCCCGTGAGAGCGCTATTTTCGTCCCGTACCAAAAAAAGCGCCCGCGCAGAGGGGCCGGGGGGGCAGCCACACTCCACACGGGCAAGATGGTACTTAGCATTCTTCGTGCCATATCTCTTCGTCGAGGAAGTGGGCCCAATCAATCGGCTGCTCGTGCAACTTTGAAAGGCGTGGCCACTTGTTCTGAACGATGACATGAGTTCGGGCCTATGGCGGAGACCCGACATGCACCGGTGCACGAGCTCGGCGAGCGGCCTAGTCTACGGAAGCCAACAGCGAACGGCGACGCGCGTCACCCCGTCGGTTGGCGGCCCCGCCCGGTCGAAGGAGTAGAGGCTCGCGTTGATTGTGCGCGTGGCGGCGTCAAAGCCAGCCGAGCTACCGGCCCGGCGCATTGCGTCGGCCGCGTTCGCGCCAAATCCGTCCACCCACCCCACCGCGCGGCCGACGCAAGCTCGCTCGCGCGACAATGTGAGTCGCACAAGGGCGGCATGCAGTGAAGAATCCCATCGATCGCCCACGCGCACGAACACGTCGCCGGGATACGGCATATCGAGCTCCCATCCGGAGTCATCGCCTGTGCATAGCGCGACCGGCCGATCCGACCGGTCGAGCAGCGGGAGGGGCACCGGATCGGTGGTGGCCCCCGTGTAGAGGTCAACCCCAACAACCCAGATCGAGGCTGGTTGATGAATGTCCGGTTGCCCCTCGACGGCCAGTCCAAGAGCGCGACCGTCGGTCCGGCGAGCCAAGCGTACCGTCGGGCGCGCCAGCGGGCCGGTTCGCGGAACGCGGGCTATTTCGTGTGCGACCGGTCCGTCCAAAGTCCAAACGACGGTCGCCTTCCGCTCCGCGCCCCGTTGCGACGTGGTCAGGTACCAATGGCCAGCAATGCGAATCGCCGTGTCGAAATCGGGGAACGGGGTTCCGTCAACGGTGAGCACTTCGAGAGGCGATCGCCCGCTTTCGAGAGCGAAAACCTCTACGCTTGGCGCCCCCGGCGGCCGCCGGGCAACCAGCAATGCATGGTCGGCGTCATCCGCGCTGACAAGCGTCCAGGTCGTCGGCGCGCCCAAAGAGCGTTGTGCCGCGTCTGAAGTGGGCCAGGGCGCGGGACCGCTCGCGGCCATGGGACTGATTCGCGAGCCCCAAAGCCAGTCCCAGCGGACTTCCCACCGGCCGAGAGCGCTCCAATCGCCCGCGGTCGGGCCCCAAGCGTACAAGCGGGCCGCCGCCGCGCCCCGATGACTCGTGTCCGCCAGGTTCAACGCATCGGCGGTCACCCCGGAATATCCCGTCGGAACGCGCGGTGCGGCCTTTCCCGAGAACGGCGGGAACGCCGGAGACCCTGCTGGCGAGACCGGCTCGCACTGAAGGTGCAACGTGCGCGCGTACGGGGATCGCGTCGGACGCAGGGGCGTGGGCTCCGGCGCAGAGGCCGACACTCTTGGACCCCAGCCCACGCGCACCCAGCCAGCCATCAGGCACCCGATTGGACCGCAGACTCGCTCGCGGCCGCCCCGCGGATCGGCGATCGGATCGGGCAGCGGAATTTCTTTCGTCCAAGTCATGCCGCCGTCGATTGTCTCGAATCCACGGCGCGAAGCAGTCCAGCCAAAACCCCAGCGGCCCGAGACGACAGGGGAGCCGGCATCACGAATGTATTCGCCGACGCGGGCTTCCCCATTGATTGCGATCTCGATCCCCACGACAGAGCCGGCTCCATCTACCCACCCGCCGACCACGCCAGGCCGGCGCTCTTCGAATCCGTCCATCCATACGCCGAACCCGAGCGCACGAGCGACGTCGGCGCGGATTGCAGGCATGCGAATCGGTACGTCTACGCGCGCGTCACCGTCGATCCTCTCCAGAAGAGTCAACGTCGCCGTCGAGAGATCTCCGGCCACAGGCGGGCGCACGACGACACTACGACCGTCCGATAGGACGACGGGGCGAGCTCTATCGGCGTCACTCCCGCGAATCCGCAGTTCGCTCCAATCCCCGCGTGGAGTCATGACGCACCACGCCGCCTCTTGGCCAGAACGGTCGCCCTGTCCGCCGCGGCACTTACCTCGGACACCCATAGCTCCGTTGCCAAATGCCAGCACCTGGCGCGGATCCTCGAATCGACGGATCTCGTTCAAGCCCGAGCGCACGGGGTCCCAAGCGTAAAGCCGTGTTTCGCCCTGAGGTTCGCCGCATACGAAGCCAAACGCTCCGGGCTGACGCGCACTGGCCAGAGACAGCGGATGACAGCGCGCCAGGCGGAGGGGAAACGCGTCAAAAACGACTTCAACGACGACTCCGTCCGAAAGCCGAATGCGCGCCAGAGCACCGCTCCGAGCGACGACCGCGGTCGCGTCGAGCAGGGGCCAGCCACTCTCAACAGCAGCCACGAGTGGGTGCGGCCCGAAGATTCGTGCCGTGGCATCGACCCCTGCAGGCGGCAAGGTGGGGCCGACCCTCGGGGCAACCGCATGCGGTTCGCTTTGCCCGTCGGTCCGCACTTGCCACCATTCGCTCGAGTGCGGTGACGCAACCGCAAAACTTTGCCCGAGCGCAATGACCTCCTGCGGGTCGAATGGGAGCGAGACGCTCTGCCACGACGCTCCGGCATCGACCGTCACGAGGACACCCCGCAGATCCGCGACGGCCAGCGCACGCCATGCGTCGAGAGCGGCAAACGGACCTAGATGAGGCGCCGCCGGCAGCGGACCAAGATCGAGGAGAGCCCCGGTTCGGGGATCCACGGCAGCAAGGGACGTGGCGAATCGTACGTAGACTCGGTCCAGCCCCACGACCACTTGGTCGACCGGCTTGGGCGCCACCACGATAGGAATTGCTTCGCCCAACCACGTGCTGGAACGCCATACGTGCGTTCCCGCAGCAAAGAGAAAGCCGCCTCCGAGCCGCACGGGCAGCGCGACGACGCTCGAGGGGGAAGTCGGAAATCGGTCGGTCGAAGCGACGAGACCCCCGTCGAGTGCCGACGAAACCACGCGAACGCCGGCAACGATCGCTCGTTGGCCACCTCCGGGCTCGGTACCCCACGAGCGGGCTTCGCCTAGAGTCTCGGGCAGGAGCCGCACGCCCGCCTGGGTGGGGTCGTCGGGGGCTTGAAGTCCGCGAATCGCGAAGGCTTGTGAAGCGGAAGCGGGAGAGGGCGCCCTCGCAGCGAAACCTGGCGGCTCTACTGAGCGTGGCCCAGCCCCCTCGGTGCCGTGGCAGGCGGAAACAAGCCCCGCGCTTAGCGCCGAGATGCCCTTCGCCAGAAGGAGGAATCTGGTTGGCTCCACCATCGGATCCTAGCGAACGGGGGCCGATGGCGCCCCGTTTGCGAGTGGACCGAGCGCCCGGGATGAGCCAATGTACGCGGCCATGTCTCATGTCGTAGCCATTGTGGGCGCGACCGGCGCCGTCGGTCGCGAGATGCTTCGCGTTCTCGAGCAGCGCCGCTTTCCTGTGAAGCGGCTCGTGCCGCTTGCCAGCCGGCGAAGCGCTGGCCAAAAGCTTACGTTCTGCGGCGACTCGGTGACCGTAGCCGAGCTCTCGCCTCGCTCCTTCGACGGGGTCAAGCTTGCGCTCTTCAGCGCAGGGGCCAGCGTGTCGCGAGAATATGGGCCCGTGGCCGCGGCCGCTGGCGCTTTGGTGATCGACAACTCCAGCGCCTGGCGAATGGACCCTGGCGTTCCGCTGGTCGTTCCGGAGGTCAACATGGAGGCGGCCGAGCACCGCCCCAAGGGCATCATCGCCAACCCGAACTGCGCAACCATTCAGCTCGTGGTGGCTCTCAAACCGCTGCACGACGCCGCGCGCATCAAGCACATCGTTGTGTCGACCTACCAGGCGACAAGCGGGAAGGGGCACGCTGCCGTCGAGGAGCTCCTTGCCCAATCGCGAGCTGCGCTCGAAGGCCGGCCCGTCGAGGCTCGCGTCTTTCCCGGCACCATCGCGTTCAACGTGCTGTGCGACTGGAAGCCGGGCGAGAAGGACTATTCGGAGGAGGAAATCAAGATCGTCCAGGAAACCCAAAAAATCCTTGGCGATTCGACAATTGGAGTCTCTCCAACCACCGTTCGAGTCCCGGTCGTCAACGGACACTCCGAATCAGTACACGTGCAGTTTCAGCGGCCCGTCAGCGCGGACGAGGCGCGGACCTTGCTGCGGCACGCGCCCGGCGTCGTCCTTGTCGAAGGGGACTACGGCCCCGGCAAACACCCCCAACCGATTCAAGCATCTGGCACAGATGCGGTTTACGTCGGCCGGGTGCGCAACGATTTGGCCGTCGATGGGGCCATCAATCTCTTCGTGGTCAGCGACAACCTGCGCAAGGGCGCCGCCCTCAATGCAGTACAAATCGCTGAGCGCGCAGAAATGCGATGAACTTTCGCACTAGCTCCGGTTGTGCGCGCCGAGCCTCTTGGCAATCCGAAAGCCCATTTCGAGCGCTTGGCGGTAGTTGAGCCTCGGGTCGCACGCGCTTGAGTAGTTGCGGTCCAAATCTCCCACAGTGATTCCGGCGGCTCCGCCGACACATTCCGTCACGTCTTCGCCGGTCATCTCGAAGTGAACGCCGCCCAACCGCGTGCCGCATCCCTCGTGCACGTCGAAGGTCAACTCGACCTCACGCAAAATGTCATCGAATGCGCGCGTTTTGATGCCCGAAGGCGCCACTTGTGTATTTCCGTGCATCGGGTCGCAGACCCACAAAACGGGTCGTCCGGAGCGTTTGACGGCTTCGACCAGTCCGGGCAGAACATCTCCCGCCTTGGCGGCGCCCATTCGAGTCACCAGCGCAATCTTCCCCGCCTCGCTCTTCGGATTCAACACATCGAGAAGCTGCAAGACTTGATCGGCCGTGACGCTCGGACCGATCTTGATAGCTACGGGATTCTCAACGCCCCGGAAGAACTCGACGTGAGCCCCCTCGAGAGCCCGCGTTCGCTCCCCGATCCAAGGAAAATGAGCCGTTAGGTCGTACCAGCCTGGCCGGCGCGGCACCTGGCGCGTTTGCGCGGACTCGTAGTGCAGGCTCAAACCTTCGTAACTCGTGTAGAAATCTACTTTGGTGAGTTCCTCCACCGTGCTCTCGCCCAGAGCCTCCATAAAGCGCAGCGCTTCGGCAAGCTGACGCGTCGTGCGCTCGTATTCTTGGCGAAGCGACCCATCGACGCTCGCCCGACGAAAAAAGGACAGCTCCCAGTATTCCGGATGATGAACGTCCGCGAAACCGGCGGCCGAAAGAGACCGAATGAAATTGAGCGTCATTGCGGCATAACTGTAAGCAACGACCATATTTTCCGGGTCGGGCCGGCGGCCCAGCTGACTGAAGTCTGCCCGATTGACGAGGTCACCGAAGTAGCTCGGGTGCTCGACACCTTCGCGCGACTCGACGGCCTTGCTCCGTGGTTTCGCGTATTGCCCCGCCAGCCGCCCAACGCGAATGACGGGGATTTTGCCCTCGTGAATCATCACGAGGGACATCTGCAAGAGAATCTTGAGCTTGTTGGCGATGACAGCGGGCCGACAATCGGCCAGCGTCTCTGCGCAGTCACCCCCTTGGACGAGGAACCGCTTCCCCTGTTGCGCCTCGGCCAGGAGGCGCTTAAGTCGTTCGATTTCCCAAGAGGTCACCAGCGGCGGCAACTGGCGCAGGCGCGCGCAGGCGGCCTCAACGGCCTGCTCATCGTCGTACTCGATTGCCTGCGCGTCGACCTTGGCCTTCCAAGAGTCGGGGGTCCACGAGCTAGAGGTCACAGGCGCGAGGTCTAGCACTTGTGTCGAATTCACCGTAGGCTCGGCCAGCCTGGGGCTCTCAATGATAAGCGCGCGGCGGCGGGGGCGCGGGAGGAGTGGAGCGCCTTGATGCTGGCGATTCGTCCTGGAAACCTCGCTCATCGCAGTACAGGATCGCGCAGTGCTTGCTGTCGCTGGCTTGCATCCGGCTACAAAGTGCAGCCAGGTCCTCATCCGCATCGACGACCGTGCCCTCAGCGGGCTGCGCGGTCCGGGGATCGTACTTGCATCCGTCTAGCGCAACCCATCGCCCCCTATACTCATCACTCCGACAAATTTGTGGCCAGGTCAGTCGACTACCCATGCGATGCTTTTCCTCGGTTCTCGTACTGCTTGAGCGCAAATGCCGTCTGGCCCCGTTTGCCCTGGCGACGATCGCTCACTGGCGCATCGAATAACCGGACCTCGACCAGGGGTCAAGAAGGGGGATGCCGCACTGCGGCAAGAATCTAACCGCCTGTTCAGTCAGCCAGGAGTCATCCCGAGCTCACTTCAGGACCGGCTTCAGGACTGCTTTTCCGTCCCGGACTGCCACCACGAAGTCGACCGGCTTTCCGTGTTTCTGCCGGAGTTTTACGACGGAATCGCGCAGACTCTGAGCGAGCGCGTCGTAGGTAAGCGCCACGGTCGACTCGTTTTGCCGGCGCTTGGTCTCAACATACTCAACATAAAGTTGCCTGACTCGATACTCGGGCAACGAGTCCTCCTTTCGAGGAGGCGCTGCTTTGTCGCCAGGGGGCGCGGCCGCAGTACGAGGCGATGCAATGGGTTCGGCCGCCCTCGGGGATGCCGCGACAGCCGGGCGTCGAGGCTCGGGCCGCGCCGCCGCGGGCGGAAGCGCGCGGACTGAAGCAGGGCCAAGTCCCGGTGTCGTTGGGGGCGGAGTCGGAAAGGCGCGGGCGATTTGCCCGGCGGGCTTCGGCGGAGGGGCTGCCGGCCTGGGCGGCGGGTGGGCCTTCGGGACCACGCCGGCCACCGGATCCGCCGGTCTGCGGACTTGGGGTCTAGCGAGCGTGGGCTGGAAAGGTTCGTCCGCCAGCGGCGGACCACGGAGCGAAGGCGGCGCAAAGTCGACGTCGAGCTCGGCCAACTCTTGGGCGATGTCGCGCGGCGGCTCGGAGACCTGCGGAGGCTCGACGGCGGGTGCGGGCGCTGAGCCCGTTCTACCAAAGCGCCGGTCCGCTCGCAGGACGTGCCTCTTGTAGGTACCGTTCTCAATCTCTCGACAGATCCTCTGCCAATGCGACTGAAACGTGTTGTAACGCTGCAAGATCATGTGGAATCGAAAGCGAAGCGCGGTGTTGCGAATCTGCTCCTTGCGAAGCACATGGACACGCCGGTCGACCTCCTTGCGGGGGACCGTCGGCTCCAGCTTCTCGATCCCCATGAAATACTGATCGTAGAGGGAGCGGACCCGATCGACCGCGACTTCTAGCTCTCCGAGCTGCTTCTCAATTTCTGTCGGCTGCTGCACGCTGCCTGCCCCACTCTACGGCAACGGTACGATCCGCACGCTATCGAAGCAGACTTTCACTTCCCAGTCGTTGAAGCCGAAGTGATCGTGACCGGCCCCCATGAGCGGCGCCGTGTCGGGGTAGGTCGCCATTTCGTTTCCATCGACCCACCAGCGCACCGTTCGGCCGTCGGCACGCTCGATCTTGAAGTGGTACTGCTGGCCCGCGATCGCGGGCCTCTCGCGCGGGTCGTCGGAGCGGGGATCGACGGTGATCTCCTTGCGATCATTGCCGTGCTCGTTGATACGAGCGAGCACGTGGAACTTGTTGTGCCATCCACCAAAAATCGTCAGGTAGCTCGTGGCATTGGAGTACGACAGCGTGGTCGCAAAGGACCGTCCGTCGCCCCAATACTCGGCCTTGATATCGCCGTCGGCAGACTGGCTGCGGGCGTCGAATTCAATCCCCGCGTTGACGGGCAACGCATGCACGAGCCAGACGCCATGATTGTGCGCGCGCTCGCCGCAGAGCTTGCCACCTTCGATGTGCCAAATCCCGGGTGCCGTCGCGATCCAATCGGGCCCGAGGTCGGAGGCGCCCATCCCAGACCCGTCCCCCTCCGCGGCAGAACGGCGCTGGGCCGTCCGCGAGAAGTCGTCTTCAAACGGAGCGCGCAAGACGTCAGATGGGGGCGGCGGGGGAGCGGAGACGGCGGGCGCCGCTCGAGCGATCGGCTGAGCCGCGGGAGCCGCATCTGGCGACCCGGTGTTGCTCCCCGGCGGAACGCAGCCCGTCGCAAAGGCAAGACCAGTAGCCCAGGCGATCCATCCAGACTCCATAAGGGCAGCGATCTACCACAAGGCCCTTATCGCGTACCGCCGGGGTGCGCGCGCCCTTGTTTTCTTGTAAACGACAATCGCGGACCATGCATCCGATCCTGTTTCGAGTCCCGTTACCTCATTGGCCGCTCAAGCCCTGGTGGGCGCTGGCGGCGATCGCCGCCGTGGCCTCGGTTTACGCCTTGCTTGCGGCATTTCGCCGCGACAAGAGCGGCGCCCTGACGTCCGCGATCTTCGCGATCGGCGCCGCGGGCGCCGGTTGGAATTGGCGAACGACGTCGTACGAAGCGCCGAACGTTCCCATCTACGCCTACGGGGTGATGCTCGGGCTGTCGCTGATCATCGGCTGGTACCTCACGCTCCCGCTTGCCGAGCGGGACGGCCTGCCGAAGGAGACGATGGCCAATTGCTACGTCGTGACGGCGCTTTCCGCCCTCGCCGGCTCACGTGTCCTCTATGTCATGACCAACCCGGACGAGTTTCGATCCCTCTGGGACTTGTTCGCCCTGCGCAACGGGGGGCTCGTCGCCTATGGCGGATTCATCGGAGGTCTGGTCGGTAGCTGGGCGTATCTGGCACCAAAGAAAATTCGGCTGCTCGCCTGGGCGGACGACGCGGTGCCCAGCCTCGGCTCTGGACTCCTCGTCACGCGCATCGGCTGTTACCTGTTCGGGTGCGACTTCGGCAAGCGCCTGCCGGACGCTGCGCCCCAATGGGTGAAGACTCTTGGAACTTTTCCGCATTGGGCGGCCGGCACGCTGGCGAGCGGCGAAGGCAGCCCCGCCTACGTGCGCCACCTCGAGATCTATCGAGGCACGACTTTCGAGGCGGACCTCCTGCGTGCGAACGCGAGCTTTCCCGTCCACCCGACGCAGCTCTACGAGTCCCTGGTGGGCGCTGTGCTGCTCGCCCTTCTGCTTTGGCAGCGCAAGTACACCCGCTTTCGCGGACAGCTATTTTTCCTGTTCGTGTTCGGCTATGGCTTCTTGCGGTTTCTGCTCGAGCTCTGGCGAGACGACGTCGAGCGCGGCAGCTACGGGCCTACTCTGGATGTGCACGTCTTCGTCCCGCTCTGCCTTCTTCTATTCGCCGTCGCATTCGTGTTTGGAATCTCGCTGGGAATAGTGAACGGTCCGGCTCGCACGACCGCGAGAGTCTTGGCTTTTGTGCCGCCCGTCGTCGCCTACCTGGCTCTCAAACCCGCGAGCTTCGGGCAAACAGAGCCCTATCAGCTCTCGACGAGCCAGATCATCGGCCTTCTCAGCGCGCTGACTGCGGCCTACTTCTACGCGCGCTTCTGGGTCGATGCGGGCAAACACCCCGCGCTCGCGATGAGCGTCGGCGATGCCGCGGCGATTCGTGAGCTCCACAGCCAGACTGCGCCAAACGAGGAAGACGAGAAGGAAGAAGAAGGCGATTCGGACGATGAAACGGTAGACGAGGGCGCGGCACCCGGCGTGGAGGCCAAAGGCGGTGAAGCGCACCCCGAGCCCGAGGCGACGTGACGGGGTGGCGGCGCCGCTTGCGCACGCGCCGCGATACTAGGAAGCTCGGCGCGGCCATTGCCGGCGCGCTTCGCGGCGGCGATCTCGTGATCTTGACGGGAGGCCTCGGAGCCGGAAAAACGTTTTTGGTGCGGGCGGTGGTGAGAGCCGCGGGAGCCACCTCGCGCGTAACCAGCCCCACGTTCACCCTCGTGCAGGAACACCAGACGGAGCGAGGGACCATCGTTCATGCCGATCTCTATCGACTCCTCGGCAACATTGGCTCGCTTGCCAGCGAAGTGGCCCGCCTTGGGCTGCGCGAGCGGCGCGGCGAGGGAGCGATCTTGCTCGTGGAGTGGGGCGAGGACGCCCTGGCCGCTCTCGGCGACGAGCCGGCACTCGTCGTGTCGCTCGCCATCGCCGGACCGAGCGACCGGGTCGTGGCGCTCTCCGGGCCACGGGTAGGTGATATCGTTCCGCTCTAGATGGCGGGTGCACGATCGGTCGCCCGGCGATTCGCCGTAAGCGTCATCGCGGCTCTTACGGTGGGCGCCTTGGTGTACGCGCTCCGCCCTCGCGCCCCCTCTGTGCCGGCCAGAGAGCGTGTTTTCGAGACGCCAGGCGCCCGCTTCCAGTTCAACCCCGCGTCGGGCGGATTGACACTGACCAGCCGCGACGGCGCCAACGGCTTCGACGTCGATCTCGTCCTCGTCGTCGACGGGGAGCCGAATAGCCTGACCTTGTCCGGCGCAGACATACACAACGGGACCGACACCTTGCACGCGTCCGCGCACGTAGTCATCGGCAGCGCGACCATCGACGTGGGGATCGAGTGTCGGGCGAATGCTGCGAAAGACTCCCTTTCCCTCGAGCTAAGTCTAGCCTCGGGCGCCACCGACCATTCAGTGGCCCTCAGGGCGGAGCTGGCAACCGGCGGGCAGGTGGTATTCGTCTCAGGCGTGGGGCAGCTCGCGGACCGGGCGGGTGTCTCTGGCTCTGCACTGCTCGTCGACTCCGAGCCGCACCCTTTGGGCATCATCGCCACGGCCGGGCCCTTGACCATCGACGCGGTTCCCGAGGCCGCAACGCTGCCGGTGCAGCCCATGCACTTGTCCGTGACGAGCGGCGTTGCACGTGCGGGCCATCCGGCCGATCTCGAGTTCATTCTTGGACCATCGAGCATCGCCATTTGGCGCGTGCTCGCAGAGACCGTGGGTGTGCCCACGGCGCCCGTGCGCGGGCGTGTGACAGGGACAAGCGGCCCTTCTCTCATTTTCGGTCGCGATGCGCAGGACAATCCCCAGGTGCGCGCCCACGTCGGCGACACGGGAACCTTCGCCCTCGACGTGCCGACCTCCGTCGTAAAGTGGTATGCGGCGGTCGACCCGGGACGCGCGAGCAGCCTGACATGGTTCAGCCCGGGTACGCCTCGTGACCTTTTGCTCGACATCTCGCCGGGCGGCGAGCTGCACGTGAAGATCGTCGACGACGACACGAACGCGGCGCTGACCGCGCGCCTGCTGGTGCACGGCATTGACGGAACGGTAGACCCGAGTTTCGGTCCCGATTACCGCGCCTCGGGCGCCGGACCCGTTGTCGATGCTCTTCGAGGCGCGGTGACTACGCCGCTGCCGTCGGGGCATTACCGCGTTTCGGCAACCAAGGGAATCGAATGGAGCATCGACGCAACCGACATCGAAATAGGCCCAGGAACGGTGAGCGAAGTCGTCCTCCGACCGCGACACGTTGTCCCCACGCCCGGGGTGCTCGGCTGCGACTTGCATGTGCACGCTCGCCCGAGCTTCGACACGCCCGTCACGCCCGAAGATCGCGTACTCTCGCTCGTGGCCGCTGGGGTGGACTTCGCCGTGCCCACGGAACACAACCTGGTCGGCGACTATTCGTCCGCGCTTGAGACTCTGGACTTGGGGCGCGAGCTGCTCAGCGTGCCGGGCGTCGAGGTCACGACCGTCAGCAAGGGCTTCGGCCATTTCGGAGTCTTTCCCTTCCCAACAGACGCGCCTGTGCCGCCATTCAGGCACACGACGATGGCGGCGATCTTTCGCGCCGTACGGACGGGGGACCCGGCTCGCTACTTCCAGCTGAATCATCCGCGTCTGCCGCGGGGTATCGGTTACTTCAACAAGATTGCGTTCGACCCGAACGCGCCACGCGAAGGGATTCGCGCGCGAATCGACTTCGACGGCATCGAAGTCTACAACGGTTACGATACGGAGTTGCCGCATCGGATCGAGCAGGTCATGCGCGACTACTGGGCGCTGCTCAACTTCGGCTGGCGATACGTTGCGACCGGCAGCAGCGATTCGCATCGCATCCAGTTTCACTGGGCCGGCTACCCGCGCACGATGGTGACCGTCGATCCGGATGCAACGGACGAAAGCGATGTCCGTCCCGCAGACCCGCTGATCGTGGTCGCGAACGTGAAGAAAGGGCACGCGGTCGTGACTAGCGGCCCCATGATCGAATTTCAACTCGCCGGCGCGCACCCGGGGGACGAAGTCGTCACCGGCGACGATCGGCTGCACGGACACGTTCGCGTGCGTGCGGCCCCGTGGATCGACGTGACCCACGTCGAAGTCGTTGTCGGAACAGTGGGCGGCTCAAGCAGGACGCTCCAGTCGTTTGCCGTCTCGCCGAGAGAGGTCCAAGTCGGTCCGGAGCCGGGCAGTTTGGAAGAAGCGCAAGACCGCACCATCCGCCTCGACCGCGACCTTGAAGCCCCTGTCGGACCGGACAATGGCTGGGTTCAAATCATAGCGCGCGGGGACCGAAGAATGGATGACGTCTTGCCCTTCATGCCCGTACCCCGCTCGCCTTCACCAATCCCGTTTATGTCGTCCGCCATCCGATTCCGCAACCTCCTTTTCCAGGGGTCGACGCGAGTCGGTGAGGTTGGTTGCGACGAAGCGGCGAGAAATGCGCCCTAGAACCTTCGCCTCGCACGGGTCAATTGGAGATGGTACGGTCGGCTTGCGAGCATTGTGGCGAATTCCTCTGACCGTTGGGAGCGGCGTGACCGCGGGACACAGCGGCGGGCGCCTTGAAGGCGATGCGGCACGCCGGAGCGATGCCCCCGTGAATGCGGCTTTCGGTCGCTATCGGCTGCTCGAACGGCTCGGCCAGGGTGGGATGGCCGAAGTCTTCAAGGCCAAGAGCTACGGGGTTGAGGGTTTCGAAAAGATCCTGGTCATCAAGCGGATTCTGCCCGAACTCGCCAAGAGCCAGGAATTCGTGGACATGTTCATCCACGAGGCCAAGCTCGCCGTTCGCCTGTCGCACGCAAATATCGTGCAGGTCTTCGACCTTGGGAAGGCCGCCGGCGCGGACTCGACGGGGGCGTCGCCGGCGGACGCCTACTACATGGCAATGGAGTACGTGCACGGGCTGGACCTCGCCAGCGTCTTGGCCCGCTCCCGCCGGTTGCAGTTCGCGCTCCCGATTCAGCTCGGCGTCTTTGTCGCTTCGGAGGTGGCGAAGGGGCTGGACCACGCTCACCGGCGGCGCGATGAGCAGATGCGGCCCCTCGGCATCGTGCACCGGGACGTGTCTCCGCAGAATGTCCTTCTCTCTTTCGAAGGCGAGGTCAAGGTCACCGACTTTGGAATCGCCAAGGCGCGCGGGGTGCTCGACCGCGGTGGCCACGAGGATACGCACGCGAGAGCCTTGCAGGGCAAGTTCGGCTACATGAGTCCCGAGCAGGCGCGAGGCGACGCCATCGACGCGCGAAGCGATCTCTTCTCGCTCGGGACGATGCTCTACGAGTGCGTCGCGGGAGTAAACCCCTTTAGCGCCCCCACCACTTTCGAAACGCTGCGCCGCGTGCAGGCCTGCGAATATCCGCCCATCGAGCTCCTCCGGCCGGAGGTACCGGCCGATCTCGTGGCGATTCTCAAGACGGCCATGGCAAAGGCTCCGGCAGAGCGATATCCGGACGCGGGTCAAATGTACGAAGCCTTGCTGGCGTTCCTGTACGCGCAGGGCAGTCGCTTTGGCGCACACGATCTGGCCGAGTTTCTATCCGGCTACCGCGAGTCGAGCGACACGAGCGGAGAGGCGGCGCGCGAACGCGCGCCGCTGCTCGAAGCCGAGTCGGTCCATCCGGGCTCCGAGCGCACACCGGTCGAGATACCGTCGACGCGCAACGCATCGAGCGTCCGTGTGTCGACAAGCGCCCGCTACGTTGCAATCGACCGCGCCGTGGGAATGGGGGAGCGGCGCGAGGTGACGGGACTGGTGCTCGAGTTGCCACGTGACACTGAGAACGCGGTTTTTTCCAAAGCGGCCAGCATCATCGAGCGATGGGGCGGTCGCGTGATGCGCCGAGAGGCGGGACACATCGCAGCCCTCTTCGGCCTTGGCGATCCGGACGGGCGCGACACAGAAATGGCGACACGATGCGCCCTGGTCGCTCTGCGCAGCTTGGACGCATCCCGCCCCCCCAGTGCGGGCTTGCACATCGGGCGCATCCACGTCACGAGCTCCGGGGAACCGACCGACGACGAACGTCTGGGCGCGCTGCTCGCCACCGCGCGCGATCTCGCACGTGTCCGTGAGGGGCAAGCCGCCATGAGCACCCACGCCATGTTGCAAATTCGTGCGCTCTTCGACTTCGAGCCGATGACCGAGAGCGATCAGCCGACGTCGAACGTTTCGGCGGTCCTGGTCAAGGACGTGCGCGGACCCGGAGAAGCATTCGGACGTTTCGTGGGCCGCAGGGACGAGCTGCGGCGCATCGGCGAAGTGCTCGCCGGGGCGACGCGCCGCGCGGCTCGGGTGCTCACGATCCGCGGCGACCACGGCATCGGCAAGACGCGCTTGCTGTACGAAGTCGAACGGCGGCTCCGGAAGGGGGGATACAACGTCGGGTTTCACATTGCCGCATGTCCCCCTCACGGAAACGACTTCCCCCTGTCGGGGATCGTTTGCATGCTGCAGGTCCTGTGCGGCACCAGCGAGGGGGATGCCAACGACCGCATCCTCGCGGTGGTGCCACGCCTTCGCGCCCTCGGCCTGCAAGCGGACGAGGTGAGCGCCGTGCTCACCGTTCTCGGCGCCAAAGTCCCTCCTCCTACCGACAACGCCAACGCGCGGCTGAAGCAGGCGTTCGCGCGCATGGTTCAGAGCCTTTGCGAAGACCGCCCACATGCGTTCGCGTGGGATGTTGCTCATGCGATGGACCCCGAAAGCTTTGCGGTGCTCGACGAGGTCTTGCGGCGGCTGCGGCAATCACGCCTCGTGTTCGTCTTCGCGGCAAGGGCTGGCTTCTCCCACCCCTTCGAGAAGGCGACTTCTCAGGTCGAACTCGACCTGGTCGATCTCACGCCTTCGGAGGCCGAGCGGCTCATCGGGCTGCGGCTGGCGATCGATGCGGTGCCAGACGATCTCTTGCGCTTCGTGCGGGCGCGGGCGGGAGGGCATCCGCTCTTCGTCGAAGAAGTCATCAAGGGCCTGGTCGAGGGGGGCGCGATTACTGTCGTGGAACGCCACGCGGTCGCAATGAATCTGGCCGGGCAAGACATGGCGCTGCCCAAGACGCTGCGCGGTCTGGTCGCATCGCGCGTGGCGCGGTTGGAGAACGCCGAACGGGCGACTCTCCAGGCCGCGGCAGTACTGGGCGATCCCATCGACGTGAATGTGCTCTCGAACATGCTCGGCGAGGCGATGCCCTCGCTCGAGAAATCGTTAGCCAAGCTCAAGGAGCACGATTTCGTCGTCGACCGGGGGGCGAGCGAGCTTCGTTTTGCGTCCCCGATTGTGCCCGAAATCATAGCCGACGCATTGACGTTGGAAGCCGCCCGCGAAATGCACGCGGCGGCGGGCCAAGCTTTGGAAACCGCTCTTGGACCCCGTGCGATCGAACACGCGGCGCGAATCGCCACGCACTTGTACGAGGCCGGCGACCGCGAGCGGGCAGCGAGCTATTTCGCGAAGAGCGGAGAGCGGCGCTTGGAGACGCGTCAGCTCGAGGCCGCGGCGCGGGACTTCGCACGGGCGATCGCCCTCGCCGACCCGGCGCGCCGGAGCCCCGAGGAGCTCGCAATGTGGCTCACGGGATTGGCGTCGGCTGTCCGCGTTGTGCGTTCGTTGCCCGATGTAGTCGAGCTATGCCAGCGCGTTACCGAGCGCGTCGACCACGGCCCAGACGGCGCGCAGGCACGCGAGGTGCGCGTGAATGCGCACGTCGCGGCCGCCCACATTTTCACGGCCGTGCAACAGATGGCCGAAGCGCAGCAGCGCCTTGCGCATGCGGAAGCCGTGGCCGCGGACGACGTCGAGCTTCGAAAACCCGTGCTCATCGCAGGGGCCGAACTCGCCGTGCGGCAGGGGAAGTACGAGCGGGCATGGCAGCTTCTCACCGAACTCAGTCGCATCGGGGCGGTCGTAACCGAGGAGCGAGAGAAACATCGCGTGGCGCTTCTTTCAGCACAGGCGAACGCAGGACGTGGCGATCGCGATGCCGCGCTCCTCAGTCTCGTCGAAGCAGAGCACCTTCTTCTCGACGATCGAATGGCGGCGGTCGAGCGAACCAGGGTCCGGGCGCTCATCGACCATTTCACGAAGGATTTCCGGTCGGCTGTGTTGCACGGCGAGATGGCTGTCGACATGGCGCGGGAGGCGGGCCTCTCCTACGAGGTAATGTTCAACCTCCACAATCTGGCCGTGGTGTTCATCCGTTCGGGGGAGCACACGCGTGCTTACGGGGCGGTTCGGCAATCGCTCGAGCTCTGCGAAGAATACGCGTACGAGCGTTTCGCCAACTTCAATCGAATGCTCCTCGCCTTTCTGGATGGTCTGGAGGGAACCGCGGATGCGGACAAGCTTCTGCTTGTGGGAATCGCCTATGCGGAGAGCAAGAGGTTTACGATGGAGGTCGTGACGGGGTATCTCTTGCTCGCGAAACTCCTTCACCGTCGCGGCCGGCTGGAGAGCACGAAAACCGAATACGAGAGGGCGTGCACGCTGGCCCTCGACGCGGGACACCGCATTGTGGTGGAGGAGTGCGAGCAAGCGCTTGGCGAGCTGCGCTCTTCTTAGAATCGCGCGCAACGACCGGGCGCGAGGACGAGCGGGGCGGGTGCGCGCTCGGGCGGGCGCGCGAGGACGAGCGGGGCGCACGCTCGGGCGGCCGACGTTTCGGTGCTCAGAG
>WNFJ01619703.1_pt1 | contig 41836 bp, 45 predicted proteins | sample 5400461 | NCBI WGS metagenome assembly WNFJ01 (sample SAMN13153349, study PRJNA577476) | soil metagenome | isolation source: 115 cm saprolite on Douglas fir-dominated hillslope | place: USA:California | collected 2013-09-17
AAACAAAATGCCGCTCAGCACCAGATAATACGAAAGCGGAACCAATCAGCCCTCCTTCTTCGTTTTCTGCTTGGACTCAGGCCTCGCGGCCAGCACCACTGCGCCCATGATTGCAATCAGCACCAGGATTGACGTGACCTCAAACGGCAGCAGGAATTGGTGAAATAGCAACTGCGCAATGTCGGCCGGAGCTCCGGGTAGTGCTCCAATTACGGCGCTCCCGGCATCCGAGTGCCGCAGAAGCGCCCAGCAAATGATGACCGCTCCAGCCAGCATTCCCGGGATGCCTATCAGCCAAGCCACGCGACTGCCGCCGGTGCGCTCCTCTTCTCCTGCGTTGAGCAACATGATGACAAAGACAAACAAAACCATAATCGCGCCGGCATAGACGATGACCTGGACAGCGGCGACAAACTCCGCCCCCAGCAGCAAATATTCCACGGCTAGCGATCCCATCACGACGATAAGAGATAAAGCGCTGTTGATGGGATGGCGCTGCACCAGCAGGTTGACTGCGCCCGCGACGCAGACCAGACCGAATGCCGAAAATAAGATCAGGTGAAGTGAAATTGCCATCAGCTGTGCGCCATTACTGTGGACAACAACTTACGCCTTCCAGGCCACGACTAATGCCGTGATCACAAGATTTGCAATCGCCAACGGCAGCAGGACTTTCCATCCGAATGCCATGAGCTGGTCATAACGGAAGCGAGGCAGCGTGCCACGCACCCAGATATAAATAAAGAGAAAGACAAAAACCCGCAGTACAAACCAGAATAATGGCAGGATTTCCTGCAGCAAGTCCGGACCAAACACGGGGCCACTCCATCCTCCGAGAAAAAGCAGTGACGCCACGCAAGCTACGGTGATCATATTGGCGTACTCGGCCATGAAGAACATGGCAAACTTCATGGCGCTGTATTCGGTGTGGTAGCCCGCGACCAGTTCGGTCTCGGCTTCGGGTAAGTCGAACGGGATACGGTTGGTCTCGGCGTAAGCGGCCATCAGATAAATAAAGAACGCCACAAACTGGCCGCGGAAGATGAACCAGCGCGGAATAAATCCCCAGAAGTGTCCGGCTTGTGCGTCCACGATTTGGCGGAGACTGAGGCTCTCCGCCATAATAAGAACCCCGATCAGCGATAGTCCTAAAGCGATTTCATAGCTGACCATTTGCGCGCTGGCCCGCAGGCCACCGAGCAGCGAGTACTTGCTGTTCGACGACCAACCGGAGAGCGCTACTCCATACACCCCGACCGACGTGACGCCGAGAATTATCAGCAGGCCGATGTTCACGTCGGTGATTTGTAGCGGCGTCTGCAATCCGCCCACTGTGATCCAGTTACCCAGCGGAATGACCGCGATCGAGAGCAGCGCGCAAGTCACGGCAATCATGGGTGCGGCTATATAAAGTGGCCGGTACACGTGCGGAGGCGTCAGGTCTTCCTTAAACAGAAACTTGATGCCGTCGGCCATGGGCTGGAGCAGGCCGAATGGCCCTACCCGGGTCGGGCCCCAGCGATTCTGAATATGGCCTACAACTTTACGCTCCAGCCAAACCGTGTAGGCGACCGCTGTAAGAAGCACGAACAGCGCCAGCGCAATCTTGATGACTGAAACGATGATGAAAGTTGTGATGGGCAATGCGTCCGTCTTTCTTCTAAGTGCGAGTGGTTAGTCGCTAGTGGCTAGTTGCTAGTCAAAAGGGTCAAGGTTTTACTAGCCACTAACCACTAACCACTAGTCACTGCTCTTAATCCGCCGGAACTTCTTGAGACTCAGGGTTCTTGTTCTCAATCACTGAATTCAAAGCTCGGGAGTACCGCCCTAAAGTCCCCGAACTGAAAAGACTATTATTTGTCGGAACAATCAGCTCTGGACTGTGAACGATTCCGGTTCCCATCTGCGAAATTGAAGTGTGCTGGTCGTTTCCAGCCATCAACTCGATGCGTGATACCCCGTAACCCGGCACCAGTCGCTGGATTTCATCGAGCATTGCCATGGGATCAAATGGGCTCATCTTTGGCTCCAGGCCATTCGCTTCAAGCCACACACTGTGCTGGTCGGCTTCGCCGGATTGCGCTCCTCGCGATTGGCCCATGTCGGAGTGAACTCCGCGGCCGAACGGAACCAGCTTGCGAACCTCGAAGCCCATCGCATCCGCAATACGCACGATCATCTCGAAGTCAGGCTTGGTCGTGGTTACTTCGCCCGCCTTCTTCAGCATTTGCACGTCTCCACAGGTGTTGGTGAATGTTCCGGATTTCTCGTAGGCGTTCGCCGCGGGAAGGACGACATCAGCCAAAGTCGCTGTTTCGGTGAGGAACATGTCCTGAACGACCACAAATGTATCTTTCAAAGTGGCAGGACCTACATTCAAGCGGCCAACGGGATTCGCCCCAACAACATAGAGTGCCTTGAGCTTGCTGGATTTTGCCGCATCAAACATTTGTGGAATGTTCAGGCCCGGAGCGTCCGGCAAGCCTCCCCAGTCGTCGCGGAATTTATTTGTGCCGGAGACAGGGAAGTAGCCCGGCAGCAGATCGGGATAGAGGCCCATGTCGGCTGCCCCGCGCGAATTGGCATAATCGCCGAGGCAGAGTAGCTTTGCGCCGGCAATGCCGGAAGCAAACTTCGCCAGAGCACTAACTCCCTTACCGAAAATTTCTGAGCCAAAGATGATGACCAGGTTTTGTTCGGTACGAAGTTTGTCTCGAAACGCCGTCCATGCTTCACGGGCCTCTGGAGAGTACGGGAATTGTTCATCGCCTGCCAGAAACGACGCGAACAAAGTTTGCGACGGCGCGAGTACCTCAAGAAAATTCGTCGCCTGACGCCGCAGCTTAATCGCACCCGAATTCACAATGTAGAGTCTGGCCTGATGCAGGCGCACGTTATTGCGAATTTGCCAGGCCAGGAGCGGATGCTCATTCGTCGGGTCATTTCCAATCAGCAGAATTGCCGGCGCGTCGTACACATCGCGCATCGAGGCCGTCGATCCGGCCTTTCCGTGAAGCGCAGCAGCCAAAGCCGGGAAGTCGGCTGTGCGGTGGTGATCGATGTTGTTCGTGTTCAGCACAACGCGCGCGAACTTTTGGAGCAGATAATTTTCTTCATTCGCGGTGCGCGTGGAGCCAATCACGCCGATAGCTTGCCCGCCATCGCGATCGCGGACTTCGGCGAAGCGTTTCCCGATCAGAGCAAAGGCTTCCTCCCAGGTGGAAGGCGCGAGCCGGCCATTCTTGCGGATGAGCGGCTGGGTCAAACGGTCTTCATGGTTCGCAAAGTCGAATGCGTATCGACCCTTGATGCAGAGAAAGTCGCCGTTGATTCCGCTCTTGTCGCGATTGTCGCCGCGAACGATCTCCGTGCCAGTGTCGGAGCGCCGCACGCCCAAAGTTGTCTTGCATCCATCGGCGCAATGCGTGCAGGTGGTGCCGACATGCTTCATTTCCCAGGGACGCGTCTTGTAGCGGTACGCACCCGAGGTCAGAGCGCCCACCGGGCAAATATCAATGCACATGCCGCACTCTTCGCACTCAAGATGGTCTTCTTTGTTGGGCACAATGGTCGAGACCACGCCCCGGTTCTGGATCCCCAGCGCCGAAACATCCATCGCTTCACCGCAGATACGGACGCAGCGATAACACAGAATGCAGCGCGGACGGTCGAAGTACACCACCGGCGACCACTGCTGCTCGTCGCGATGGGTTTTGAGGTCGATGTACTTGGATTCAGCCGCGCCGTAAGAGAAAGTCATGTCTTGCAGTTCGCATTCGCCACCTGCGTCGCACACCGGGCAATCCAGCGGATGGTTCCCAAGCAGCATCTCCACCATGCTCTTGCGCGCTTGCTTGATCTCGTCGCTCTCAGTGGTAACGATCATGCCTTCGCCGATGACCGTAGTGCAGGCCGTCTGCAGCTTTGGCATCTTCTCGATCTTCACCAGGCACATGCGGCAAGCACCCTGAAGCGACAAATTCGGGTAATAACAAAAAGACGGCACTTCGATGCCGACGGTCTTGCACGCCTCGATTAAGAGCGTGCCGGCAGGAGCGGTGACCTTTTTACCGTCAACGGTGATGTTTGTGTCAGCCATGAAAAACCTATTTACGGATTGCAGAATTTACTAATTGTCGAATTGAAAATCGCGAATCACCGACGGTTCCACTTCGTCAATACGTAAATTCGACCATTCGTCAATGTCATCAATTTGCGAAAACCGGCAGCCGCTGCACTGTCCCCGCCTTTTCAAACGGGCACGGCTTACCTTCTAAATGGTCTTCAAATTCTTTTCTGAACTTCTTCACAATCGAAATCGTCGGCAAGGCGGCGGCATCACCTAGCGGACAAAACGTTCGCCCGAGCATGTTCTCCGACAAATACTGAATGTTGTCGATGTCTTTCTTAATTCCGCCGCCCGTGTGGAAGCGAATTAGTGTCTTTTCCAACCAGTCGGTGCCTTCACGGCAGGGAATGCACCATCCACAACTCTCGTGCCGATAGAATTTCATGATGCGCAGCGCGAACTTCACCATGCAAGTTGTATCGTCAGCGACGACCAGGCCGCCTGATCCAAGCATGCTCCCAGCCTTCATCAAGGAGTCGAAATCCATGGGGAGATCAATTTCGTCGGCGGCCAGCAATGGACAGCTCGATCCGCCGGGTACGACCGCTTTCAACTTGCGCCCATTGGGAATTCCGCCGCCCACGTCATAAATCATCTTCTTTAAGTTGTATCCCATCGGCAGTTCGTATACGCCGGGTTTGTTCAAGTGTCCGCCCAGGCAGAACAGCCGGGTCCCGCCATTTTTTGGTGTACCGAGATTTGCAAACCACTCAGCACCGCCGAGAATAATGTGAGGCACACTCGCCAGCGTCTCAACGTTATTAATAACAGTCGGCCCGCCCCACAGTCCGACAACCGCTGGAAATGGAGGTCGAATGCGTGGAATACCGCGCTTGCCTTCGAGCGATTCCATCAGCGCCGACTCTTCGCCGACTTCATACGCGCCCGCTCCGCCGTGCCAATAAACTTCAAAATCACGCCCGCTGCCGAAAATATTCTTGCCGAGGAAGCCTTTCGCGTAAGCATCGGCGATTGCTTTCTGCGTGATCTCGAGCAGGTACCGATACTCGCCGCGAACGTAGATGTATCCGGCCTGCGCTCCTACCGCGAGTCCCGCGATCATCACGCCTTCGATCACGGCATGGGGATCGTGTTCGAAGATCAAGCGGTCTTTGCACGTGCCCGGTTCACTCTCGTCACCATTGCACAGAATATATTTCGGTTTGGCCGACTGCTTGGGGACGAACGACCATTTCATACCGGTGTTGAATCCGGCGCCGCCGCGTCCGCGCAATCCTGAGTTCTTGACCTCGTTGATGATCGCGTCAGGCTGCATGGCAAGCGCCTTCCGCGCGGCCTTGTAGCCGTCGAGTTCGAGGTAGCGGTCAATGTTCGTCGCGCCTTGCCCAAAGCGCTTCGAGACCACCTTTACCTCGTCGGGATGGGAAACGAGAGAAGCCATTCTGAGATTGCAGACTGAAGATTCTAGATTGCAGATTGTCGAACTTTCTCAAGCCAAGCTTTTCAATCTGAAATCAAAATCCTCAATCTGAAATTATTGCATTCCTTTGTTCTTGTACCTGGCTAGTACCTCGTCCATCTTCTCCGGCGTCAGGTTCTCATGGAAATCGTAGTTTACCTGCACTGCCGGAGCCCAACTGCATGCTCCAATGCATTCCACTTCTTCGAGCGAAAACAAACCATCGCGGGTTGTGCCTTTGTGTCCGATGCTGAGTTTCTTTTCACAATGTTCTAAAAGTTCTTCGCCGCCACGCAGCAGGCAAGCGATGTTAGTACACACCTGGACGTTGTATTTTCCACGCGGCTTTGTGGTCAGCATGGAGTAGTAGCTGATCACGGTGCGGACATCGAGTTCGGTGAGTTCCAGCCGCCCCGCCAGTTCTGAAATCACTTCGTCAGACAGGAAGCCGACTTCATCTTGCGCATAGAGGAGAGTTGGTACTAACACGGATCTCTTAGTCGGATAGTGCGTCAGCATCTCCGCAAATCGCGATTCGAATTGATCTGAGAATCGCATCGTTTCTGCCGTCCCTTCGGGACTCGTTTTCTTCCTCTATACTTCCCGGCACTTCCGTGCCGGGCTTTCACATGCCGCCCCTTCGGGGCTGGTTTGATCTTGGCCAACGACGAACGACCAAGGACTAAACGACCAAACACGCTTTATCTGTCTATTTCTCCCAACACAATATCAATGCTCCCAATCGCCGCCACCACATCCGCGATCAAGTGGCCTTCGCACATGCTCGGCAAGGTCTGCATATTTGCCAGGCACGCCGAGCGCATATGCACGCGGTAAGGCTTCGCGGAACCGTCGCTCACAATGTAGTAGCCCATCTCGCCGCGCGGAGATTCGACTGCCTGATAAACCTCGCCTTCCGGAACCGCAAAGCCTTCGGTGATGATCTTAAAGTGGTAGATTAGCGCTTCCATCTCCGTCTTCATCTTCTCGCGGTCGGGCAGGACGACTTTCGGCGCATTGGCTTTGATTGGGCCTTCGGGCATGCCATCCAGCGCCTGTTTCACGATTCCGATCGACTCGCGCAATTCCTGCACTCGACACATATATCGTGCAAACACGTCGCCGTCTTTGCTAATCGGCACTTTGAATTTGAAATTCTCGTAGCCGGAGTACGGCATATCGCGCCGTAGATCGATGTCTACGCCGCTGCCGCGCAAGGTCGGTCCGCTGGCACCGAGAGCAATCGCGTCTTCCGCGGAAAGCTTCGCCACGCCTTTAGTCCGCATCACCCAGATCGGATTTCCGGTGAGCAGGCCTTCGTATTCATCCACCTTCGACGGGAAGCGGTTCGCAAAATCGCGTACTCGGTCGAAGAATCCAAGCGGCGGTTCCAGCGCCACGCCTCCCACTCGGAAATACGACGTCATCATGCGCTGTCCGCTGACCGCTTCAAACAGCCGCAGAATGTCTTCGCGCTCGCGGAAGCAGTAGAGAAACACCGTCATCGCGCCAATGTCCATGGCGTGTGTGCCCAGCCACACCAGGTGCGAGTTGATGCGCGTTAGCTCATTCATCATTACCCGCAGCCATTGCGCTTTCGGAGGCAGCTCCAGCCCCAGCAGCTTTTCCACCGCCAGCACGTAGCACAGGTTGTTGGTCATCGGACAAAGGTAATCAATACGGTCGGTCAGCGGCACCACTTGCTGGTAGAACTTGGCTTCGCAAGTCTTCTCAATCCCCGTGTGCAGGTAGCCGATATCAGGCAGCATTCGCACCACGGTTTCGCCATCAATTTCCAGAATCAATCGCAACACCCCGTGTGTGGACGGGTGCTGCGGCCCCATGTTCAGGATCATGGTCTTGTCCTGACCGGGTTCTAGCGCGGGCGTGGGCGTGAGGTGGGCCATAAAAATCAAAGAAGAGCTTACCGGTAGCCCTCCACCGGGTAGTCTTTCCTCAGCGGGTGGCCTTCCCAATCTTCCGGCATCAGGAGGCGGCGCAGATAAGGATGCCCGGAGAAACGCACTCCAAACAGATCAAAGACTTCGCGCTCGAAATAATTGGCTCCCGGCCACACGGAGGTCACGGACTCCAGCGCGGGCGTTTCTCCGCTAAGCCGCACTTTGAGCCGCACACGTTCTTTCTTAGGAATGGACAACAAGTGATAGATGACTTCAAACCGCGGCTCCGAAGGATACCAATCCACGCAGGTGATGTCGGACAAATAATTGAACGGACAATTCGCATCATCTCTCAGCAGAGCGCAAGCCTCACGGATCGCCGAGCGTTCAACGTAAATCGTCATCTCGTCGCGATCAAACTTCACGCCTCGCACGGATTGCGGATCCCACGAAATGAGCCGCGAAATCGCCGGATGCCCTTTGAGCTGCTCGAGATCAGTGACTACCGGAGCCAACGCCATCAGAGCTGACTCCTACCGGAAACTGTGAGTCCCCAGTCGAGCGCGCCTTTTTTCCAAATGTAGAAGAAGCCGACGAGCACGATTGCGATGTACACCAGCATCTCCCAAAACCCAAACATTTTCAGTTGTCTTAGGATGATTGCCCAGGGATAAAGGAAGACCGCTTCCACGTCGAAAAGAATAAAGAGCATCGCTACCAGGTAAAACTTCACCGAGAAGCGCTCGCGCGCGTCTCCCACCGGCGTCATGCCGCACTCATAGGGAGACGATTTCGCCCGGCTCGGCTTGCGGTAGCCAATGATCCACGAAAGCAGCACAAACGCGCTGGCCAGAGCGCCTGCCACCAGAAAATGGATCAACAACGGAAGATAATTGGCGAAATAATTGTCGGGCATAGGAGAGCTAGATATGATTCGCGCCAAGCAACTAAACGTTCTAGATTAGAGTTCAAGGGAAGTAGTGTCAAGCGAGGGCAATAGATCGAAAATAGATCGAGGGCAATAGATCCGAGTAGAGACTGCAATCGGGAGCGGCAACATGAGTCTAGCAACGCTGGAGCGATGGTACGCAGGCCAATGTAACGGAGTTTGGGAGCACGGTTACGGAGTGCGCATCGATACTTTGGATAATCCGGGATGGCAGGTTCGACTCGGTTCGCACGATACGAAGAAAGAGAGTTCATTCTTGGAGAGGGTGCGATAGATCGGGCCAATAACGATTGGATTCAGTATTGGGTTGAAAACCAGGAATTTCAGATTGCGTGTGGACCAATGAACCTTTCAGAGGCCGTCGAGATTTTTGTCCATTGGTTTGGCTCGGACTGACCGCGTGAAGAAGTTCAGCATACGCCATGCGCACAACCCGACTCAGTGCCGCAGGCACGGCATGTGAGCCCGGCATGGCAAGGCCGGGTAAGCGAGCATGAATTCCCGAGTCCCTTCTGGGACGGCACCCACCCCCACCACATCCGGCACGGACGGTCACGAAATGGAATCGTGTGGGCGGCGTTCGTGACAATGCTCTAAAAATTGCAATGGCGTTCTGGCACGAGTGCCGCCCCTTCGGGACTCAGGTTGTGGTAGATCGCCCACCCGGCACTTCCGCTGGGCTTTCCCATACCGTGCCTGCGGCACTGGTACTCGGCGATCCAAACCGTGCCTCCGTGATGACCATCCGTACTTCCGTAATCATTGCGCCTGGCACAATTTTCGACGACACTGGTTATTCACAACGCCATGATTTTTGGCTTCAATACCGACATCAAGCACGAAGACACCGTCTATCACGTGCAGAGTGAGGCGCGCGAAGGCGAGATGCTCTTGCAGACCCAGGTCTTCGTCCGCGGACGCTGCATTGGTAAACGCGCCACTCCATACGCCGAGCGGGCGCAGAGTCCAGATTTCACCGACCAGAAAAAAGAGCAAATCCTGCGCGAGCAGCACCGCGTGGTGCTCGATGCGATTCGCGACGGACGTCTTGATCAGGTCTTCGACAAACGCGAAACTCCCGACACTTTGGCCGCGGAGAAAGAACTCGATATCCAGTGGCTGAACTCGGGGTCCGTACACGCTGAAGACAAGCTCTCGATGAAGCTGCGTGCCACCGAAGCCGGGCAGGGAATTGCCGGCGCCCGGATGACCGTCCGCTTCGCCCGCGCCAATGCCGACCCGTTCTACACCCAGGTCACCACCGACGCTTCCGGCGATGCTGAATTGGTATTTATGGTCGAGGAAGCCTCGATGTCGGATTCGTCGGTGTTGGTTCAGGTGAATTCGGCCGGACGAACCGCGACGAGGAAGTTTCAGTTGAGAAAAGTTGGAGCGTGATGCCTAAGGTCTGAGATGACTTACCCACTTCTGAGACCGCTCCATCCCGAAACCTCTCTCATCTCTTCCAAGCTTGATTATTTCAGCCGTCTTTCCACCGATGATCTGATGCTTTCTTTGCAAGTTGGACAGTGCTTGAGGACTTCCAGCCAGGTGGCGATATAGGAAGCATTTTCCTCGCGCGGCTCAAGAGCGATTTCGAGAAAGACTCGCTTAAAGCACGATCCGATGGGACAATTCTGGAATGGTCATCACCGAATCGCAATTTTGCGGTCGAGGGGCCTGAATGTTGATGTTCTACCGCGTGAGATAATCTCAAAAGAGTAGCGCATATGGGTGAATTACGTGGAGCCTAAGCTTTACTGGATTGCGAATTCGTCGCCGGGCCGCATGGCAATTTCTGCGCGTCCCAGAGGCGGCGACTGGCTAGAAGATGAAATTGAAGGCTGGCAAAAACAGGGCATCGACGTCGTGGTTTCGCTTCTGACTCCGCCCGAGAATGAAGAATTAAATTTGAAAGACGAAGCCAGCCTCTCTAAAGCAAAAGGCATTCGATTTGTTTCTTTTCCAATTGAAGATCGTGGCGTTCCACCATCGTCCGCCAAGATGGAGCAGTTGGTGACGCAACTCGGTTCAGAAATCCAACAGGGCAAAAACGTGGCGATCCGCTGCCGGCAGGGAATTGGCCGCTCCTCTTTAGTCTCGGCCGCTCTGCTTATCTCCACAGGAGAGGACATCGAGCAGGCACTGCAAGCGGTTAGTAAGGCCAGAGGCTTGGCAGTGCCCGAGACTGTTGAACAGCGAAAATGGCTGGATCAGTTTGCCAAGACCCATCGTTCTCCGAGCCTGGCGCGCGACAATCGCTGAATGAAACTGATCGTCAACGGCGAAGATCGAGAATTCAGCTCAATTTCCACAGTATCTGCTCTTCTCGTTCAGCTTGGTATGAAGCCCGACCGCGTCGCTGTCGAACTCAACCGTGATCTCCTGTCGCGCGATCGCTGGGACAAAACGAAGCTTTCGGAGGGCGACAAGCTGGAAATCGTCCATTTCGTCGGTGGGGGACGCTGATGCTGCAGAGGGGAGTCGTGGAGAGCGGCCCTTTCAGGGCCGCGTACGCTCCAGGACGCGGCTTGCGCGGCCCTGAAAGGGCCGCTCTTGCACCCGAGCACGAATCCCTGTCGCGGGATGAGATGGTTCAGGCGTCGCTCCTGTAACTCCCTTAGTTACCTCCTTTTCTACCATTTACCTGATTGATTTCCCACAACTTCGGCCTAAAATGTTTCAAACGTTTTGTAAGTTTAATGTTTTAACATTTGCAGGCTGAAATGCAGGAAACATTCACATCGCAAGACGTCATCCGCCTGACCGGCATCACCGCTCGCCAACTGCAGTGGTGGGACGAGCGCGGCATCGTCGTCCCTGCGCGTCAAGGGCATCGCCGAATCTATTCATTCGAGGATCTGACTGAAGTTGCCGTCATCTGCGAACTGCGCAGCAAGGGATTTTCGCTACAGCGCATGCGCAAAGTCGTGCGTTTTCTGCAAAAGGAGTTCAGCAAGCGGCTTGCGGGAACGGTGGGCGGCTCATCCAGCTATCACCTTTTGACCGATGGGCGCACGCTTTATCTAGAAACCTCTCCGGAGCAGATTGTGGACATCCTGAAGAATTCACGGCAGCCAATGTTTGCCATTTGCCTGAGCGATACCGTCCGCCAGGTGAAGGCGGTTATCAGTGGCCGCAAGCGGCCAGGGCGGTGTAGGCCAGAAAACATTCTCGGCGTTCGTTCAGTAGGCAAGGCCAGATTGAGTTCTTAGCAGAAGATTTGCCCAAGAGGAGGGTGAAATGGTTGCAGAACTCGAAATCCTGAGCGAGTGGATCCCGGAACATATGCAGCCGGGCACGATCTTTGTGCTGGAGAATGCCGGACACATCGGCGAAAAGGAAGATCCCTATTGGGCGGTGCTTTCCTGTCCGAACTGCGGGACGCTTGGCCTAATTACACGGAAACAGATTGCCGGATTGCTCGCGGTGATTTGCGGATCCGGAAAATGTTCAGCGCAGTTTTTCATTCGCGACAGCGAGATCGAAATCCGCAAACCTTTTTGAAGGGTCCTTGCTTTGTAAGTTTTGGAAGTCTCCGCCGGTCATGTTCTTTTCCGTTCCAGGGCCACTGGAACTTGCTCAACAATCTCAATGTCAAACCCCTCGAGCGCGACAACCCTACGCGGATGATTTGTCAGCAAGCGAATCCTTCGCAGGTTCAAATCCGAAAGGATCTGAGCGCCGATGCCAATCTCTCTCTGGGTCTTGCGCTCGCTTTCCGGCAGCGAAGGCGAAGTTCGCTCGCGGTGGAAGGAAATCGCGGTCTTGTCGCCGATGGTTTCGACCGAAAATCCTTTGGATGACTGGTGCAAATAAATTAGCGCGCCACGACCTTCTTGCGCAATTGCCTCAAGCGATCCTTCAATGGTTTCGCGGCAGTCGCACCCCGATGAGCCGAACACGTCACCGATCAGGCAATGAGAATGCATCCGCACCAGCACCGGGTCGTCGCCACTCTCAATGTCGCCATGCACCAGGGCGAGATGGGAGTCGCCGCCATCCACTTCGCTCTCGTAAGCAATCACGCGGAATTCGCCATATCGCGTACCCACCAATGCCTCACCTACTTTATGTACATAGCGCTCGTGTTGCATGCGGTAGCGGATCAATTCCGCCACAGTCAGCATTTTCAGACCGTGAGTGTTGCAGAACTCAACCAGATCTGGAACCCGGGCCATGGTGCCGTCTTCACGCATGATCTCGCAGATGATTCCTGCGGGGACTAGTCCCGCCATACGTGCCAAATCCACCGAAGCCTCAGTCTGACCTGCTCGCACCAGCACGCCGCCTTTGCGCGCGCGCAGCGGAAACACATGTCCGGGACGGGCCAGATCAGATGGCCGGGTTGCCGGGTCAATAGCCACGCGAATCGTCCGGGCACGGTCGAAGGCGGAAATTCCCGTGGTCACACCCTCACGCGCATCGATGGCTTCGCAGAACGCCGTCCCGTAATTGGAGGTGTTCTCGGTGCTCATCGGGCCAATTCGCAGATGGTCGAGGCGCTCCTCTGTCAGCGTGAGGCAGATCAGGCCTCGGCCATATTTCGCCATGAAGTTGATTGCCTCGGGCGTAACTTTTTCCGCGGCAAGCATGAGGTCACCTTCGTTCTCGCGGTCTTCATCGTCCACGATGATGATCATGCAACCGGATCGGACTTCCTCGATGGCAGTCGGAACACTCGTAAATGGCGGCTTGGATGTCATTATCAGAAATTGTAGCAATAATGGTGCAATGTCACGCCGCAGAAAAGACACAAACCAGAGCAGCCACGGATTCCCAACGGATCTCCACGGATATACCAAATGAAAATTAAGAACAAAGAAATCAGATCGTTTCTTTCATGCTTGTTGGTTTATCCGTGTAAATCCGCGGAAATCTGTGGCCGCTCTTGAATTTATGGCTTGAGCCTCTCTTCCAGCCGGGCTTTCACCTCCGGCCATTCCGTATCCAGAATGCTGAAGTAAACTGAGTCGCGCTGGCGGCCATTCCAGGCCACCATGTGCTTGCGCAAGGTGCCTTCTTCTTTTGCGCCCAGCCGGAGAATCGCCTGCCGGGAACGCTCGTTCAGTGCATCGGTCTTTAATTCCACGCGCATGCATTTCCAAGTTTCGAATGCCTGACAAAGCATCAGGTACTTGGCTTCGGTGTTGACAACCGTGCGCTGCCAGCGCGGCGCGATCCAGGTCGAGCCGATTTCCACCCTACGATTCGCCAGGTCCATGGTCATGAAACGGGTTGCACCGACTATCTGATTCGAGTTGCGTTCAAAGGTTGCGAAGGGAATTGTCATCCCGCGCTCCTGCTCTTCCAGGACTTGGTGGTTGAATTCCTGGAAGTCCTCGAGAGAACACAGCCGGTAGGGAATCCATTGAAAGAGATCTTCAAGATGGTCTTTCGCGATCTCCCACAGCAGCGGAGCGTGTTCCGGACGAAGCGGGTCCAGGCGCACATGAATGCCTTCTAGTGAAAAGAGCGAGATAGCAGGATTTGCGCTCAAGGGTGTGACTCCTGAGGACTTCGCACGTCTATTATCTTTATATCTTGCATCCCGGTGCAGGTTTCGTCATCTCATCGAAGGAGCAGAAGTCGTTAACCTTTGATCTTTAAGCCTTTAGAGCACTGGGAGTAGGCCATGAACCCTCTGATTGGGGGCCAGGCTTGGCTAATCGCCGAGAGACGTTTCTAATGACACCATGACATGTCGAATCCAACTCTGTCGGGGAGATCTGCGGTGAATTCTCAATGTCTTCCATTCCGCCAGATACCGCATACCACTCGCCTTTTCCTCGATTACCTCGAATTCACTCCCAATATTCAACGGTTTTACCCACGCTCGACGAACTTTCTTGATTGGGCCAAAGACGAACGCTCCCTCGTTCAGTATCCGGCGGAACGAAGAGAGAGGGTCGTAAGCATACTGGAACGGCAGAACCGAGCTTTGGGAGCGTCTTCGCAAACGTTGGAAAATATTGCGCAGTTTCGCGCTGGAGCCTATGCGGTGGTCACCGGCCAGCAAGTTGGACTGTTCGGCGGCCCTGTGTTCTCGATTTACAAGGCATTGAGCGCCGTCAAGTTGGCAGACGAAGCGAGAAAACTGGGCATCAGTTGCGTTCCTATTTTCTGGCTGGCAACGGAAGATCACGACCTAGAAGAAGTGAGCCAAGTCCGAATCCCGGCCCTGGACGGGCAGTTGGAGCGGCTGGTAAGCGCAAGCGAAACCCATGCCACGGTTGATGCTCCCGTCGGAAGCATCACCTTCGGGGCAGAGATTTCGGAAGCGGTCAGCCACGCCGCAAATCTGCTGGGGGAATGCGAAACCTCCGCATTGCTCGCGGAATGTTATCGCCCAGGGGAGACTTTCGGAACTGCGTTCGCAAAACTCTTCGCGCGGCTATTCGGCGATTTGGGAGTGATTCTGCTCGACGGCTCGGATGCTGAGCTGGATGAGATTGCCGCTCCGCTCTACCGTCAAGCGATCGAGCGGGCTCCGGAACTCAATCGGCTCTTGCTTCAGCGCGATCAGGAATTGCAAGCTGGCGGATATCACCAGCAGGTTCGGATAACGAACTCGTCATCGCTCTTCTTTGTAATGCGCGAGGGTTCGCGGATTCCGGTTCACGAAGTATCAGGTCAATTCCTAATCGGCGATGAAAAGCGTTCGCAAGAACAGCTAGCGGAAATGGTCAACTCTGTTCCGCAATCTTTCAGTCCCAATGTGCTGCTTCGACCGGTGGTGCAGGATTACGTGTTGCCGACGCTGGCTTATGTCGGAGGTGCGGCCGAGGTCGCCTATTTTGCGCAAGCCGGGGTCGTCTACCAGGATCTTCTGGGCAGGGTAACTCCGATTCTTCCGCGATTTTCTGCCACACTCATCGAGCCGAAATCTCAGGCATTATTGGAAAAGTATCAGTTGGCATTTCCAGATGTGTTTCATGGCACTGAAGCATTGCGGGAGGGAATCGGCGCCCACATGCTGCCCGCGAACTTACAGACTTCTTTTGACCAGGCAACCGCGGCGGTCGAGCGTTCGATGGCAGCTATACGGGAGTCACTGACGCAACTGGACAAGACTTTGGTCGAGTCGGCGAACCATGCCGAATCGAAGATGCTTTACCAAATCACGAATCTACAATCACGCGCGGCGCGCGCCGAGTTGCGGCACAGTGAAGTTGTGGGCCGTCATGCCGAAGCGCTCAGCAATTCTCTCTATCCGGACAAAACTTTGCAGGAACGAGAGTTTGCCGGCATATATTTCCTGGCTAAGCATGGGAGGAAGCTGCTGAACGACCTTCTGGGTACGATTCATCCGGATTGTGTGGATCACCAGCTGATCACGTTGTGATTTGAAACGGATTGGGTAGCGACGAGTGCCCTCACCCGCCGCCCACCCCGAACGAGGGCGTCCGGGGCTACACAATCGCCGGCTGCTGCTGGGTCATGCAGTGGACCGCGCCGAATCCCCAGATCAAGTCTCCGCAATAAATTCCAACAATTTCAAGATCCGGAAAGATGTCGGCGAAGATGTCTAGCGCGACGCGATCATTGGGATCATTGAAAACCGGAACGAGCACGAGACCGTTGGCAATATAGAAATTTGCATAGCTCGCAGGAAGTCGGCGGCCTGCGAAATACACCGGAGCTGGCATCGGTAGATCAATTGTCGCGAGCGCCTTGCCGTCTTCGGTAGTTGCATCACGCAGGCGGCGGATGTTCTCGCGCAGCGCCTCATAATTCTCGCTGGAGGGATCAGCCTCAACGCAAGTGACAACCGTGTCTCGGGAGACGAAGCGGGTAATGTCGTCCACATGGCCGTGAGTATCGTCGCCGGTGATCCCTGACCCGAGCCAAATAACGTTGGTCGCTCCAAGATATTCGGCGAAAGTCTTCTCGTAGTCACCCTTCTTCATTCCCGGATTGCGCTGCTGGACTCGACTGAGCAGGCACTCTTCAGTAGTGATTAGTGTGCCGCGGCCGTTGACTTCGATAGATCCGCCTTCGAGCACGACGCGATTTTTGCCGAACATCGGCTGAAATTCTTGCGCGCCAGTAGCCTTGGCCATCCGGCTGCCGATTTTCTCGTCATGTTTCCAGTTGGGATACTTTGCCCAGGCATTGAAGCGCCATTTGATGGCCGCCAACGGACCGCATTGTTTCATGCGGTTCTCTGAAACAGGTTTTGGGTGGAGCAGGGCCTCCGGCCCTGCATTAACCGTACCAGAATGGATTTGGGCTTTAGTCCCCGAGGTTTGGCGGACAAGAATGTCCGCCCCACACGAGCACACAAAAGCACAGCCTGAATCCCGCGTCCAAACTCTGTTTGTGGGCCAGCGATGGAACCGGATGTTGTCATTCAGCGCATGAGCCCGTTTGAGAGTCTTTCGCGCCAGCTTCTCAGCGGCGGAATCTTTCACAATCAGTTCCACGCGCTCACGCCGGCTCAGGTAGCGAATGATTTCAGCGTAAACCCACGGGATAGGTTCAAATTTACCCGGCCAATCGCCGCGAAAGTGCGGCCAGGCAAGCCAGGTGGCAGCATGCGGCTCCCATTCGGCCGGCATGCGAAAAGCGGGAGCAGAGTTTTGGGCCGAAGCGGCAGGCTTGCGCATGGTTTCTAGTCAATCAGCCGGCTGGTGATCGGCCCGTAGCTATCAATCCGGCGGTCGCGCAGGAACGGCCAGTTGCGGCGGATATCTTCAAGTGTCTTCAAGTCCACGTCTGCGATTAGAATCTCTTCTTTGTCATGCGAGGCTTGCGTGATCACTCGCCCGAAGGGATCTGCGACAAACGATCCTCCCCAAAACTCCAGTCCCTTGCCTGGAGCCTTGTTGCCCCGAATATCTCCTTCTTCAAAGCCGACACGATTCACAACTGCAACGTAAACCCCGTTGGCGATTGCATGGGCGCGCTGGATGGTCCGCCAGGCATCGTGCTGGGCCGCGCCCCACTGCTCTTTTTCTGCAGGATGCCAGCCGATTGCCGTGGGATAGAACAGCACCTGAGCGCCTTGCAAGGCCGTGAGCCGCGCGCCTTCGGGATACCATTGGTCCCAGCAAACGAGAGTGCCAACACGTCCCACGTTTGTATCGAAGGCCTTAAAGCCGAGGTCGCCAGGCGTGAAATAATACTTTTCGTAATAGAGCGGATCGTCGGGGATATGCATCTTGCGATAGATGCCACGAAGGCTACCATCAGCATCAATCATCACGGCAGTGTTGTGATACACACCCGGCGCGCGCCTCTCGAACAACGATCCGATCAAGACAATGTGCAATAGTTTCGCGGCTTCAGCCAGTCTCGTGGTAGCCGGTCCGGGGATCGGCTCGGCGAGATCAAACAGCGCCGCGTCTTCGCGCTGGCAGAAATATTGCGTCTGAAAAAGTTCCGGCAGGCAGACGATCTGCGCGCCTTTCACCGCGGCCTGATGCAAGCGGTCAATCGCGCGCTGCAGGTTCTTGTCCGGATCGGGCGTCGCCGACATCTGGACGAGTCCTACGCGAAACTTGTCAGGCAAATTCGAGCCTCCGACGAACAATATAGCATTCAGCTGTCCGCATTCAGCATTCAGAATTGCCGCGAAAACGCGTCAAACGCAAAGAGAACACAGACATCCGCTGGCACGATGCCTTCAGGCTCTAGTAGAGTAATCCTTCCGAATCAGAAGTAGGGGGACACCATGAAGCACGGCGACGATAACGGTGCCGGAATCGACCGCACGCTCCATAATCCAATTGAAGACCGCCTGGTCCCGCTGGAGCCGCTGGACTTGGCCAAGGTGCGCTCGATTGATGACCTGGTGCGGGCGATGTCGAAGACCGCATTCACCGGGCGCCAAATGGGCGAAGCCGCCGACGTGCTCGAAGCCATGGCTCGCGACAAAGACTGCTTTGTGGTCATGACCCTCGCCGGCGCGATGACCGTGGCCAAGCAAGGCCTGATCATTGCTGAACTAATTGATCGTGGAATCGTGAACGCGATTGTTTCTACCGGCGCCCTCATGGCGCATGGACTGGTGGAGGCGACCGGCCGCTCGCACTTCCGCTACAACCCCGATGTCTCGGACACTGAACTCTACGAACAGGGATACAACCGCGTCTATGACACGCTTGAGCCGGAGCAGAACCTGGATGACGTTGAACGCGTAATGTCAGCGGTGCTGGGGGACTGGGACCATTCCGAAGTGATGTGCTCCTACAAGCTGAATCACGGTATCGGCGCGCACCTGGCCAAGCATGCCAAAGATCAGCGCGGAATTCTGAAGTCGGCTTATGAAAAGGGTGTCCCGGTCTTTGTGCCTGCCTTTACCGATTCCGAGCTTGGCCTGGACGTGGCCCTTCACAATCGGATGCGCGAGAGTTCGGGAAGACACAAGATCCGGTTCGATCCATTCGAAGACCTGGAGCATTTCGCCTCCACGCTCCTTCGGCAGACCCGGCTGGGGATTTTTACCATTGGTGGCGGAGTTCCCCGGAACTGGTCGCAACAGTTCGGGCCGTTCATCGAATTGCGCCATCGCCGCATGGGCGAGAACCTTCCCCTGAAGCGCTATCACTATGGCGTGCGCATTTGTCCTGAGCCGGTGTATTGGGGCGGACTTTCTGGCAGTCCTTACAGCGAGGCGATTTCATGGGGCAAATTTGTGCCGCCGTCCGAGGGCGGGCGTTTCGGAGAAGTGTTCGTGGATGCGACCGTAGGATTGCCCCTGATCGTAGCAGCAGTGCTGGAGCGGCTGGGAAAGCACAAGAATGCGAGTGGGAAAGCAAAGACGGGAAAGGTGGGGGCGAGAAAGTAGTTTGTTGGTCTGCTCACCTACCGAAGAGTGGCTTTGAACCGCTGCTACACGATCCTCTGATTGTGCGAGGGCGCGGATGCCATCAGCGATAGGCCGGTGTCTTCGCGGGAGGAGCCATTAGCTTCGCGTCCCGCTTGGGGATCGGCCGTGATCGCAGCACTCAGAAATGCTTCTGCCCAGCCCTGGACGTTATAGCTACGAACGATTTCGCGCATCAGCCGCATGCGTGCGCGCTTTTCTTCCACCGGCATCACGCAGGCACGGTGAATGGCCTCGGCGATACCCGCCAGGTCGTTGGGGTTGATCACGATTGCGCCATGCTGCAGCTCGGCTGCGGCCCCCGCGAATTCGCTAATCACGACCACCCCGCGTTCATCCACCTGGGCGGCGCAGAATTCTTTGGCGACGAGGTTCATTCCGTCCTTCAACGAAGTGATCAGAGCGATATCGGCGGCGCGGTAATAAGTGAGCAACTGTGTTCGCGTGAGATTGCGATGCATGTAGTGAATCGGGACCCATCCGGCCTCGGTGAATTCGCCATTAATCTGGCTCACCAGCAGCTCCACTTCCCGCCGCAGCTGCTTGTACTCACGAATTTCTTCCCGGCTGGGGACCACGACTTGCACCATGGTGACGCGATGACGGAGTTCCGGATACCGCTTCAGGAGAATTCGAAAAGCCTTTAGTCGCTCGGGGATGCCCTTGGTGTAATCCATCCGGTCCACGCCCAGCACCACAAAATTGTTCATCAATTCCCGCCGGAGCTGAATCGCCGAAGTTTCCACTTCGCGACCTGCGGCGTGGCTGGCAAATTCCTCATACGCAATGCTGATGGGGAAGGTGTCCACTTTGGTCCGCCGGCCATCGAGCACCACGACGTTGTGAGATTCGTCCCGCTGGCTGATGGCTTCGGGAACAATTCGCTCCAGGCAGCTCAGGAAATTGTAGCGATCACGGTCGGTTTGGAACCCCAGCAGGTGATATTGCAGCAACGAACGTAAAACAGGTTTTCGCCACGGCAATTTCTCGAAGACATCCGGCGCGGGAAATGGGATATGCAGGAAAAAACCGGTGCGAGCGGTGCAGCCCGCTTCCCTCAAGTATCGACCCATCAACATCAGGTGATAGTCATGGGCCCAGATCAGGTCTGTGCTGGTTGCCGTTTCGACCGCTGCCTGGGCAAACTTCCGGTTCACACGCTGGTACATTTCCCAGTATTCGGGATCGAAATTGCAGCGCGAAGGCATGTCGTGAAATAGCGGCCAGATAATTTCGTTGGCGAAGCCAGAGTAGAACTTGGAAACCTCCTGCTGCGACAGTGGCACAGCCTTGAGCGCGTATGACCGTCCGCGAGCGGCTTTCTGCAGAAGACTGGTGGCGATCTCCGAATCCGCAGCCCCGGCCCAGCCGATCCAGATCCCATGATGGTGGCGCCAAATGCTATCCAACGCGGAAGCAAGCCCTCCAGCGCTGGGGGTAAGCCGCGGATGGCCGACACGGGTTTTGATCTCCACCGGCAACCGGTTCGAGACATTGATTAAACGCCCTTCAAGCAGCTTCATATTTCCGCTCCACAGGCCAATAGCCAGTCCCGCAGAAACCGACCCAATTCTTCAGGAGGCCGCAACCAGACGTCGGCCATGGTTGGCCGAGGTTCGGGGCGAACCAAGACGGCAAGTCCCCGCCCTTTGATGGCACGAAAGGCATTCTCGTCTGTCTGATCGTCACCTAAATATGCCGCTGCAACTCCCTGGCCCGCTTCAGCCAGGATGGCAGCGACCGCATCTCCTTTGTTCTTGCCAGGAGCACGCAGCTCAAGACCGCCGTCAAACGGCAGCAGCTGCAAGCCGTAATCATTCACCAGCGACGAGCAGAGGTTTCGGACTTTGTTCTCGATTGCGGCTCTTTCCTCGGAGGACAGACCTCGCCAGTGGATCGCGATTCCACCCGGCTTGGTCTCGGTCCGTGGGCCGAGTCCGCATGATCGCAATGACCGGGAGGCAATTTGTAGGGCCGTCCGCTGCTCCGGCGGGGGGGCTTCGACTTCATAAGAGCCGTCTGGAAGGAGCCGCTCCGAGCCGTGACTTCCCCAGATTTCGGGATGAGGATGAATGCCACTCAGAAAAAGCAACTCAGTGGCTGGACGTCCGCTGATGAGTATCACGCGCGTCCCCTGCCGCATGATTTGGGAAACCAGCTCCGGAATTTCGCGATAGGGAAATGCACGGGTGCGGTCGGGCGTGAAAGGCGCGAGCGTGCCGTCATAATCCAGGAGCAGAGCGCGCGAGCTAGCTCGCCGAACTCGCTGGAAGAAGGAACTGCACACGTCCTGATGTACCGCGACCGTCATTCTCAACCCCGGTTTCGGGCTCGGAAGCCCCGGCGTCAGGCTCCAGACCAAGCCAAAGCCCAGAGCTTAAGGTCAGAGCTCAAACTTTATGCGTTCGCGAAGAAGCGGAAGAACCTTCCGTGATCGGAATAGCACTTGCAGCACTGAGCGGACGAAGGACAAGCCAATGGCTGAGCGCGCTGCAAATCTGCAACCGAGCGCAGCCCCAAACTTATGCGCCACAGTTACTGGACGGAGTCTAGCACGAATATCCAGGGCGAGAGCAGTTGAAAGTACATAGGACAGTTGCGAAATAGTGCACCATAGATGTTTGCCCAAAACTTGTGCTTTCCCCGCAACTATTGAGCCGACAACTGCTTTGCCAGGGCTGCAACCTGGGACACGTCGTAAAAACCGGAGAGGTCGGAGTGCCCGGCGAGGGTCTCCCGCTCCTTCCCGTCGACCAGAATCTTGACCCGCATAAGCCCGGGAATATTTGTTGAGAGCGTTTGAATCATGGAAGCAACTGTGAGTTCTTCGGCCAAGACACCCGAGGTTTGCCCGTTTACCAAGGCAGAATTCAGATCCAGGACGGCAATACCCTGACTTACAAGGTACACATCGTGAACCTCAGATCCGGCACCCAGCGGATGGGGCGAGTTCTTCTCCAGGTAGATGTTCAGCAACCCGCGCAAAACTTCTTCTGCGCGCTGCTGCCGGCCGGAGGATAGAGGAATAGAAATTGACTGCGCACGCAGTTCCCCCGGATCGTCGTAGGCCACATACACCGTAACTTTTTCCATCGGGCCCACAGTTGGCGGACTCACATGTTGTGCGGGCACCGAAGGCTGTGGGTTGAGGGCTTCGCGGCGCCGTAACTGCCACACGTACACTGACATCCCGACGGCTAAACTGAAAAGAATCACCGTCGCGAAGGCGAACTGGCGAGGGATCATGGTGCGAACTCCGTCTTCGCCCGGAGCGAGGGAATCAGCGTGGCAATGCCGTTCGCCAGCGCGGCCGAGATCATCTGTTGATAATCGGCCGAATTGAGTTGCGAGACGTCACCTGTGGTGGGTGCGATTTCAAGGGCCAGAGCGGGCACCGTAATGTTATTCAGTGGACGAAGCGGAGCAGCCAGCGATCGGACCGGAAAACCCGTCTTCTGGATCGCTGCGACAAGTTGTCCTTGGGCCCACCGACTGCGAGCTAGTGAGGCTGATTGCGCGGATTGCCAGTCCACAAATGGCCCACTGTTATCGCCACTAGCGGGGAGCATTGCGGTATAGATTCGCATACCGCTACCTTGGGATGTGGCGTGAATACTGATATAGAGGGCTGGCTGGGCAGCATTGGCAAGCGCGGCCCTCTGGTCGGGGGAAAGCATTCCATCGGAATCACGAACAAGTTGCGACTGAATGCCACGCGTGCTTAGTTGCTGGCGCAACCGCCGGGCGAGAGCCAGAGTCACATCTTTTTCCAGAATTACCGGATTCAGAACAGCGCCGGATTCAGTGCCTCCATGCGCCGGGTCAATCATGACCAGCAAGGTGCGCTGTCCAGTAGCCGGTTGCGTCGCCGCTGGAGGTTGGTTTGCAGGGGCCTGATTTGCAGGAGATTGGTTTGGAGAAAGTTGGTTTGGAGAAACTTGGCCCGGGGCGGCAACCAGAGGAGGCGCAGTCTGGCTAAGCAGCAGACACTGCAGCGAGAGCGCCAAGATGGCAGCGATCAGCAAATGTGCGGGGCGCCGGATTTTGCGGCCCTGGTACCTGCTATTCCAATACATAAATGGTCAAGCCGCTGAGCAGCTTGGGATAGAAGTCCGTAGACTTCTGCGGGAGCACTTCGCCTGCAAAAGCAATGTCGCGAATCTGCTGCATTCGCGCCGGATTCATAAGAAACGCCAAATTGGCCTGGCCACTGCGAACCACCGCCATAGCTTCATCGGCGTCGCGGATATAACTCACACTCTGCTGGTTGCCGATCGCCTCCTCGGAGATTCCAAGCACGCCTTCCAACAAACATTTATGAAGCTGCACAACGTCGAGCGCTTGTTGGCGGAGTGAAAGGTTGCCGAAGGCAGAGGGCGGCGTTTTTGTCCGGCTGAGGAGAAACACGCGGTCCTGTGCGACAACTAACAATGAAGAACCGGTTTGTCCTGCTTCGCGCAGCATGGCTGTAGCCTGTGCAGCGTCGATCGAGGCGTCGGCTTCTTGCATGCTGAAGAATTCACTCGCACCCACACGGAAAGAATCCATTGAGAAATTTGCCAGCCCGTGCACCACCCGATGAGTGGGAAGAATGAGCAGGCCGGGGCTGTCCATATTGACGAACGTCATCATTGCCAGTTCGTAGGGAGCAAGCCCTGAGTGTGGGGAGGGCGCTTCGCTCGCCGAAGCTCGCCGTTCATTGCGATAAGTCAGCGCAGTCTCGTAGCGATGATGCCCATCGGCAATGATGAGCTTCTTCTCACGCATCCTGGTGCTGACTTGCTCGATGGTCCCCGGATCGGAAATCCTCCAGACCCGGTGGAGGACACCGTATTCATCCTTCATCTCGATTATCGGAGGGTCGGTCGAAGCCAGAGTATTGTCAATTTCACCCGCCGGATCGCTATAGAGCATGAAGATCTGGCCGAAATGGGCGCGAGTAGCCCGCAGCAGATCCAGCCGGTCGGCTTTAGGTTTTGCCAGGGTTTGCTCATGCCGGAACACCACCCCGAACGAATAGTCCTCCAGCTTACCCAGCGCGATAAATCCACTGCGTTCCAGCTGCATGCTGCCACCTGGGGCTAAGAACTGTTGGCAGTAGCGATAGAGCGAGGGTTCCGGATCCTGGTGGAATATTCCCTCACGACGCCAGTTATCAAAGAAGGCGGCGGCCCGGCTATAAGGATTGCCCGTGGGCCCGTCGTTGGCATTGCGCTTGCCCAGGATAATTCTGACCAGGTTGTACGGACTGGCCGCATAATAACGATCCTGCATCTCGGGGCTGATTTTGTCGTAGGGCTGGGTGGCCACCTCAGTGAGCGCAACCCAAGCTGGATCATAACGAAGGGCGCGGAAGGGTTCTATGTGTGCCATCAGCCAAGAACCAACCGATTGTATCAAGCGGTCTGCTGCCAGCCGGAGCGGCCTTCGAAAAGAGAACAGGTATGCACGGGTTGGGCAAACTTTTGCACAAGCTGGGAATCCAAGCCCAGTCTGGGAAACCGGTGACAAAGTTTTAGCACTACTTCGCCGAACATGTGATAACATTTGCACTCGATTCGAGGATTTTATGGCGCGCCAAGAAGGGCGCGGGTCCTCTCGGCCCCGGGTTCTAATTCGCCAAGTCCCATTCCAAAAACCAAACCCGGTTTCGGCGCGAATCTGCTCACCTCGAGCGCTGGCCTTTGTTTTTGCGCTGATCGCTTCCTTTATTTTGTGTGGCGTGCCATCCGCGTTCGCGCAGACTCCCGATGTGGATGAAATCCACATCTCCCCTCGGATCGAGCCGGAAAAGAGTGAGCAAGAAAATGTGTTGGATACGGTCCGAGCTCACGCTCCGACAATGAAGTCGAAAGTCGATCTGGTCCTGGTTCCGGTGACGGTGACTGACCCGATGAACCGCCTGGTAACTGGACTCGACAAAGAGAACTTCCAGGTATACGAAGGCAAGGAACAGCAGGACCTGCGGCATTTCTCCAGTGAAGACGCGCCGATTTCGCTCGGCGTGATTTTCGACATGAGCGGAAGCATGAGCAGCAAAGTCGAGCGCGCCCGCGAAGCCGTGACCGAATTCTTCAAGACGGCAAACCCGCAAGACGAATTTTTCATGATTGCGTTTGCCGACAAGCCGGAGGAGATTTCCGATTTCACACAGTCCGTAGAGGACATTCAAGGCAAGCTCATCTACACCGTACCCAAAGGACGCACAGCACTATTGGACGCAATCTATCTCGGCATCAGCAAGATGCGGCAAGCCAAATACCCCAAGAAGGCCCTCCTGATTATCTCCGATGGCGGCGACAACCACAGCCGCTATACCGAGGGTGAGATTAAGTCTCTGGTGAAGGAAGCCGATGTAATGATCCGATGTAATGATTTATTCCATAGGTATCTACGATCATTATTTTGCCACCGAGGAGGAGCGGCTGGGGCCGGCGCTGTTGGGCGATGTCTCAGAAATCAGTGGAGGCCGGTCATTTACCATAGACAACCCGAATGACTTGGCCGATGTTGCTACAAAAATTGGAATCGAGCTACGCAACCAATATGTGCTCGGATACCGTCCAAAGAACCCAGGGCACGACGGCAAATGGCATAAGATAAAGATTAAGTTGCTTCCGCCAAAAGGACTGCCGCCGCTACATGTTTATGCCAAAACTGGGTACTATGCATCCTCGCAATAAACTTGCCCCTAGCAGAGTAGTCTCTGCATTCCTGTTTCTGATCTTCTGCGGCCTCCTTGCGGCGCAAACGTCATCGGCGCCCCCACCAAGCAATCCGACCACTGCGCCTCAGGGCCAGGTACAGCAACCCAGTCAGGCTCCGCCGCCACAAACGTCGCCTTCGAGCCAAACGTCCGCAAACCCTCCGGCTCCCCAATCAACCGCCGGCCCTCAGGACCAGGCTCCCAAGGCGGTGGTGGGAGAAGCGCCAGCTAACGACAATGGTGTTTTCGTTTTTCATGCGGAAGCTCAGGAAGTCACGCTGCATGCCACCGTGGTAGACGAAAGAAATCGGCTGGTCACGAACCTCGGCAAGGCCGATTTCTCAGTGTTCGAGAACAGCCAACCCCAGCAGATCCGCTCCTTCCGGCAGGAAGATATCCCGGTGGCGATCGGGATCGTAATTGATAACTCCGGCTCCATGCGGGAGAAGCGTGATGAGGTGAACAAGGCCGCGCTAAATCTGGTGCGGGCCAGCAATGCCCAGGACCAGGTGTTCGTGGTGAACTTCAGCGATGAATATTACCTGGATCAGGAGTTCACCTCGGATATCAAAAAGCTTCAGGTTGCGCTTGAAAAAGTTGAGGCGCGCGGCGGCACGGCGTTATATGACGCGATCATTGCGTCGGCGGATTACTTGATCCATTCACCCCTGCAAAGGAAAGTGCTGTTTGTCGTGACTGACGGCGAGGACGACGCCAGCCAGGAAAACCTGGAACAGGCGGTGCATCGTCTTCAGCAGGAGAACGGTCCGACAGTCTACGCGATCGGCTTGCTCGGACAAGAGAAGGCGCGCCGGGCCAGGCGGGCCCTGGAAGTTATTTCAGATCGCACCGGCGGCATTGCCTTTTTCCCGCCTACGCTGAACGAAGTTGATGAGCTCAGCCGCAACATCGCGCATGACATTCGCAATCAGTACACAATTACATACACTCCCACCACTGCGAAAAACGTGGGAGGGTTTAGAACCATCCACGTGGATGCGCACGCCCGTCCTTATAAGAAGCTGACGGTGCGGACCCGCAGTGGTTATTATCCCGGCCAGGAGCGCCAGGGCGCAGGCGGCGGGCAATGACGACAGAGTCGTTGGCCGTTCGCCAGAAGCGTTGATAGCTGCGAGGAACTCTAGCTCGTGGATTTGAAAGGGCGCGCTTCAGGCGCGCCGTAAAACCCTCCGTCAAATCAGCGGTGCAGCTGGAAGCCGCACCCTTTCAAATCCGAGACAATCTGCGAGTTCCCGCTCCAGATTAATGCCTTCTGGCCAACGACCAACAGCCGACGACTAACGACTGCTTCATTGACGCTTCCCTCGCTCTTCCGTACCCTGTAGGGTGCCGATTCTTTCCAATACCAACCTGCGTGTCGCCGATGACATTACCGAACTGGTTGGCCAAACTCCGATGCTTCGCTTGCGGAGGATGGTGCCGTCCGCCGCAGCGGACATTTTCGCAAAACTCGAATATTTGAACCCAGGTGGCAGCGTGAAAGATCGCGCCGCGATTGGAATTATTCGGCGCGCTGAAGAAGAAGGACGGCTCCCGTCAGGCGGAGTCATCGTAGAGGCAACGGCTGGAAACACCGGCATTGGCCTGGCCCTCATCGGAGTCAATCGCGGTTACAAGGTCGTTTTGTTCGTCCCGGAGCGCTTCTCTGAAGAAAAAGTGAAGATTATGCGCGCGCTGGGTGCAGATGTGGCGCGCACTCCAGACGAGGAAGGCATGGCAGGGGCAATTCGTAGGGCGCAGGAGTACGCGGCGAAGACCGACGGCGCGTTCATGGCCGGACAATTTGAAAATCCCGCCAATCCTGATTATCACTACGAAACTACAGCCGAAGAAATCTTCGAGCAAATGGAGGGCAGCCTCGATGCATTCGTAATCGGCTCAGGCACAGCGGGGACTTTTACCGGAGTTTCTCGCTTCATGAAGAAGAAATTGCCGCACGTGCTTACTGTAGCCGTAGAAACCCAGGGGTCGGTGCTCGGAGGTGGACCGCCCGGAAAGCATAAAGTGGAAGGGATAGGGGCGAGTTTCATCCCGAAAAATTTCGACCGCTCGGTCTGCGATGAAATTCTTATGGTTACTGACAAAGACGCGTTCAACACCGTAAACACGCTAGCCGCAAAGGAAGGAGTTCTCTCCGGTTCAAGTGGGGGAGCCGCCGTGTTCGCGGCCTTGCAAGTAGCGCAGAGACTCGGGGCAGGGAAGAGAGTCGTGACCGTAATTCCCGATTCGGCAGAGCGGTATTTGTCGAAGTGCATTTTTGAGGGTGGAATTTGAGGAGCAGTCGTTGGCTGTTGGTCTTTGGCCGTCGGCTTTGACAACCCGGATTTCGCCAGCAAACTAATATGTGGAAGAGCGATATGACTCTCGGAGACGCAGCTCGAGTTATCGAGCGATTTCTGGCACCCACCAGTCTCTACCCTCAGGAGTGGAATGATTTCGTGGAGACACCACAGCATTGACCAAAAAGTTGAATTCTACAGAAAGCGATGCTACGAGCTAGATCCCCACGTCAATCGGCCGGGAGATATGGATGGCCCGCGGTTGAAGAGCTAAGGTCAATCGTAGCGGTATTGCAATCAGACACGACTTAGGCGCGGCGCGTGGTCCGCGTACTTATCTACCAGCGATTTGTTGCCAATTCGGACATGCTAACTCGAAGAGAAACTCGCCAACGACCGACGACCAACGACCAACGACGGGGTTTCTCCACGCGCGCCATCCACGATGGCCAGGAGCCTGATCCCCTGACCGGCGCGGTCAATGTTCCTATCTACGCCAGTTCCACCTACGTGCAGGAGGAACTCGGCAAGCACAAGGGATACGAGTACGCCCGCGTTTCTAATCCCACGCGTGATCGGCTGGAACAGAACCTGGCTTCGCTCGAAGGGGGCGTCGCGTCTCGCGTTTTCGCCAGTGGCATGGCGGCCATCAACGCGATCTGTGCCATGTACAAGAGCGGCGACCACTTCGTTTGTGGGCACGACTTGTATGGAGGCGTGCCACGATTGTTTAATCAAGTGCTTTCCGGCTACGGCTTTGAATTCACCTACGTCGATACGTCAGACCCGAAGAATGTCGAGCGTGCCATCCGCAAGAACACGCGCATGGTGTACGTGGAGACGCCGACTAATCCCCTGATGGCCTTGAGCGACATTGAAGCCGTTGCGCGCATCTGCCGCCGCAAGAAAGTCGAACTGGTTGTCGATAACACTTTCATGTCGCCATATTTCCAGCAGCCGCTCACATTAGGAGCGGACATGGTGGTTCACTCAACGACGAAATTTCTGAACGGTCACAGCGATGGCCTGGGCGGAGTTGTCGTGTGCACGCGTCAGGACCAGGCCGAGCGGTTGGGCTTTCTCCAGAAGGCCGCCGGCGCCATTCTTTCACCCTTCGAATGCTGGCTGGTGCTGCGAGGGACGAAGACTCTGGCCGTCCGGATGCTTCAACACGATTGCAATGGCCGTGCTGTCGCGGAATTCCTGGTGCGTCACAAGAAAGTAAGAAAGGTTTTTTATCCCGGACTGAAAGACCATCCGCAGCATGACCTCGCTCGGCGTCAGATGAGCGGCTTCGGCGCGATGATTACTTTTGAAACCGGATCGTTGGCGAATGCAGCGAAAATGCTGAAGCGGGTGCGGGTGTGCTCACTGGGAGAATCTCTAGGCGGAGTCGAAACCTTGATCTCCCATCCCGCCACCATGACCCACGCCGCGCTGGGAGAGAAGGGAAGAAAGGCGATCGGCATCACCGATGGAATGGTCCGCATCTCTGTGGGAATCGAAGATGTGGCAGACATTCTCGCCGATCTGGCCCAGGCACTAGCCTAGAATTTCCTGTGTGAAGCATCGATTGACCGAGTCACTTATGTCTGACACTGTCCAAAAATATAGAGACTACGTAATGACCGGCTTCGTGAAGTCCTTGGCTCCGATCGTCATTGACCGCGCCAGCGGCGCCAAAGTCTGGGATGAAAATGGGCGCGAATATCTGGACTGCTTCTCCGGAATCTCCGTCGTCAACGCCGGCCATAACAATCCGCGAGTGATTGCGGCTGCCAAGGCGCAGATCGACAAGTTGGTACACTGCTCGTCCTATCTGTATCACGTGCAGCCCGTGGCTGATCTGGCTGAGAAGCTCGCCCAAATCGCTCCCCACGGGCTTACGAAAACGTTCTTTGGCAATGGAGGCGCGGAAGCCATCGAAGGCGCAATGAAGCTGGCGCGCCTTTATACCGGCAAGCACGAATTCATCGCACTGCACGGCAGTTTTCATGGACGCAGTTGGGGAGCGCTCAGCATTACTGGCAATCAGGGCAGGAAAAAGCGAGGCGGGCCGTATGCGGCGGGGGTCGCCTTTGCTCCCGTGCCATATCCGTATCGTTCGCTTTGGCCCAACGATCCGGAGGAATGCGGCCTCCAGTGCGCGAAGTCTATCGATGAGATCATTCGCTTCGCGACCTCCGGCGATGTGGCAGCCTTTATTGCGGAACCGGTTTTGGGTGAAGGCGGCATCATAGTTCCGCCAAAGAATTATTTTCGCGAAGTGAAGAAAATTCTCGACCAGCACGGGATCTTATTCATCGCCGACGAAGTGCAATCCGGCTTCGGACGCACTGGAAAGATGTTCGCTATTGAGCATTACGGGGTCGTGCCCGACATCCTGGTCACCGCGAAAGGCATTGCCGACGGATTCCCACTAAGCGCGTTCACCACTCGTCCGGAAATTGCGGCCGGCTACAAACCAGGCGATCATCTTTCGACCTTCGGCGGGAACCCAGTTTCCTGTTCAGCGGCGCTCGCCAACATACAGTTCATGCAGGATGAGAATCTGCCAGCGCGCGCGGCCGAATCCGGGGAATACGTAATGAAGAAGCTACGAGGACTACAGACCCAGAACCCGCTCATTGGCGAAGTCCGCGGACTCGGGCTGATGATTGGAGTGGAGTTGGTACGAGACGAGAAACTCACCCCAGCTAGCTCCGAAGCCGAAGCCATTCGCGATTCCTTGTTACGTCAGGGCGTGCTGGTAGGTGTGGGAGGCGTTTACGGAAACGTGGTCCGCTTCCAGCCGCCGCTCATCATTGCCAAAGAACAGATCGACCACGCCCTCGGGGCATTTGCGTCTGCGTTGGCCGAGGTGGTGCAGCCAGCAGCAGCAGTCTAGATTTCGTCCTCTCCACGGTCGCCGCCGATGTCCCGCGCCGGGCTGAGCGCGTGTCCATCGTTCGCATGCCGGACATCAATCCTTCCATTTACGTTGTTCAGCCTGATTTGTACGCCGCCGCCACCCAACTCTCCTCGCAAGTCGTGGCCCACGAAACGATGATCATTTGTGTGCAGTCCAAAGCTGTTGTCAATTCCTCCACTCACAGTCGTGGCTTCTATGCTGGCTTTGGCGTCGGAAGGCAGGGTTAAATCAACCGGGCCGTTTACAGACGACAGCTCAATCGGAGTGGCTTGCAATCGCTCGAAATTCGCGTCGAGATGTCCATTGATCGTCGCCAACCTGGCGCGGCCGGCAAGCCCGCGTGCGGTTAGTTTTCCGTTGATGCAGGAGGCGTGCACTTCACCGCTCACGCCGGTCACGTCGAGCGACCCGTTAATGAGTTTGATTTCATCCAGGCGGGCAGTGCGAGGGACGGTCAGGGTGTATTCAACCGAAGCAGGATTGTTCCGGCCATCAAAATAATGGTAGTCCTTGTCCCTTTCGCGATACTTGGTTTCAATCGAAATGGAATCCGCGCGGTTTTCAATAACGATATCCGCATCCTTCAACTGATCTTCATTTCGAGCGCGCTTCACCGCGTCGACCTTCACCTGGTTCTGGTCCCCGGCAATGATGTGCACGGCACGATTGATGTTCTCAAGTTCGATGCGGCCATTCGCAGTCAGCGGATAAGTATGGTGAAACTCCTCGGTGACGACGGCCTCGTCATTGTCATTGTCGGAAGCATGGGCCAGTGCAACGTTCAACACCACGGCCAGAGAGACGCCCAGGATCGCTCCCGTCCAAGTGGCAAACCGCCGATTCGGTTCCATATTTCCTCCTTCGGATATCGCTTAGACGAGGCAGGAGGGAAATAGTGAGTCAGAGGAGAATAAGCCCCATACGGAGGCCGAGAGTTACGGCTTCGGTGCGCGTTGAAGCGCCGAGTTTGTCCAGAATAGAGCTAATGTGAAACTTGATGGTATGGTCAGAAACTCCCATCCGATCAGCAATTTGCCGGTTGCCGAGTCCTTCAGCCAGCATGGCGAGAACTTCAATTTCACGCGGAGTCAGATCCTCATGTGGGGGTTGCATCGGAGATGCCGGGCTGCGAACACCCTGCACCAGGTTCTGAGCGACTTGCGGATCGAGTAGTACCAAGCCTGCGAACGCGGCCAGGATTGCCGGAAGAATTTCCTCGATTCCAGCATCTCGAGGCAAGACTGCTTTGACCCCGGATCGCAGGGCCTGAGCTGTCCAAAGCGAGTCTGGATCATCGATGAGCAACACCAATGGAAAGCCTGATGGCGTGCCCAACAGCAGCGACGATTCTTTATCGAGATCGGCAAGAATGACGTCCGGCTGCAACTCTACTGCCCGCTCCGCGATGGTGTGGGTGCCTTGCAAGCTGCCCGCTACCTTGAGAGCTGGAGCAGACTTCACCAGCGATTCGAGGCCGGCCCGGCGAACGGAGGAAGCAGAGGCTAGCAAGACGCGGACTGCACGGCTCCCATTGCCGTTCGCCAGGTTGTGATCCATATCGTTATCTCGCCGGACGCTCCGCCAAACTCACAGAAAGCTCCACCGGTGCTCCGGCACGAAGCACGGTGGTGCGGAGGCTGTCGCCGATTTTTGCCGAGGCCAGCAGCTCACGGATGTTTTCAATATCCAGAGCAGGTTGACCCTCTAATTCGACGATGACGTCGCCCAAAACGATTCCGGCCTTGTCAGCCGGTCCACTGGCTTCGACGTGCAATACCATGAGCCCTCCTGAAGGTGATGACTTCAGCTTGCCAGCGAGGCTTTCTGGGATTCTGACTGGCTGCATGGCGATTCCGAGATAAGGACGCGCGATGTAGCCTTTTTCGAGCAGTTCATCGAGCGTGCGGTTGACCGTGGCGACAGGAATCGTAATTGGTCGGCCCCGGCCCAGCCCGCTGGTGTTGACGCCCAGAACTTTGCCTTCCACACTCACTAGTGGGCCACCGGAGAATCCCGGATAAAGTCCGAGAGCCAGCCGGATGCTCTGGTCAACGCGACCACCCCGCCAGGTGCGCCATTCGCCGCCGATGCCCCCGATGATTCCGGAGCTGGCGACCAGATCACCCGCGCGTGTGCGCCCCAGAGCCAGCACAAAGTTGGCGAGTTTGAGCCTTGTAGGATCGTCGAACGCGGGCACCTGGGTGTTACCACCGTTGAACTTCAGGACCGCGAGGTCCGTTCCCGGATCGCGTCCTGCCAATTTGGCTTCCACGCGTTTCTTGCTGGGCAGGAGGACACTAATCTCTTGCTCGCGCTGAATTGTGTGATCGGCAGTGACCACGATGCCGGCGCGCCAGTGAATACCGCTCGAAGGTATCCGCCTGCGACCGAACACTGTGACTACGGATTCTCCCGACTGCATTGCGGCTGTAGCTAAGTCGTCTGAAAATTTCGCGATTCCTGAAGCTGCCATTACTTTCTCCTTAGGGGTTTGTTTCGGTCTCATCATGCGCCGTGCCGCGTAGCGACGCATCAGCCGAACGGGCAGGAACGTACTGGAAGATTGGCTAGTTCGATGGCAGCGTATGGGAGCGAGATGATTCGGCTTCGGAGATGACGTAAACGATCAGGATCCCGAGCTCGGGCTCGATGGGATGGCGGTATCGGGGATGCGGAAACACAAAATAGTAGACTGCCGGGTAATACAGAATCAGCCACAGAAACAGCCACGCGCCTGGCTGGCGCTTTCGTAAGGCGCGTCCGAGTCCCCAGAATGCTAGTACGGATGAAGCCAGAAATATGGAATTTTTTAACGGCGCCAGAGCTGGGATTTCAGACGATCGCGGCAGCCCGCCCCAGTAGTAGATAAATCGTTTGATGCTGATCCAGGCGAAGCGCCCGTAATCGGCGCGGATGAATTCTGTCGCCTCGCGCTTGCGTTCCGCGACGTAGCCAGTCTCTCCCATCTGCTGATAGCGGCGCATTTCGAGAACACTTTGTGAAGGATGGACGTACGACATCCAGGTGCCGTCCGCGCCGGGACCATTGCCCAGGCGAAGCTCGGCCCCGAAGTTGGAGCGAATGAACATGAATTTGCCGAACGTCTCGTAGTTGCGAACCAGCCACGGTGTGATCGCGCCGGCGAAGAACAGTGAAGCGAGCATGACTCCTACGAGGGATGGCTTGCCTTTTTTCCAGCGGCGGTACCAGGCCCACAAGCCCGACGCAGGCAGAAACGAAAGTAGGGAAGTGTTGGTTAGCGCAGCCACACCCCAAAGCAGGCCGAATGCGATCCATGGTTTTGCGCCCTCAATTTCCTCGAGTTGCAGAGTGAACCAGAAGATGACCGCCAGAAGCAGCGCAGCGAGGCTGGTCTCCCAAACCCAGCGCGTGCACCAATACATCACTGATGGCAGCAGCGCCCACGACCAGGCAGTCCAAACCGCCACGTTTTCGCTGAAGCATTTTCGCCCGATCAGAAAGATGGGAACGCAAGTGAGAGCAGAAAAAAAACTGTTAATGCTGAGCAAAATCAAAGCCGAAGCGTGAGTGTAGACGCCCATCAATCTGAATACGCCCGCAATAAGATACGGGTAAAGCGGAGGCTCCCACGCCGTTAGCCCGGTCTGACCATCAAACGGATCGGCAAAGCCATGTCCGGTAGCGATTGCCCTCCCGATACGCCCCATCTCCCAGCCGAAGCTGAAGCCGTTGTCGTAGGCTTTGAATTTGTAGGTGTGAGCAATGAGGATGTAGCCAAAACGGAGTGCGAATCCGATTGCCACCATCCAGAAGAAAGATGTGCGGGCACGGATCCACCAACGGCGGACTTTTCCAGCTGATCCCTGGGTCGAGATGGATTGGGCAGCGGGTCGCGCCATCTGGGAACTAGCTTCTCACAAGTCGAGTGTTCTGACGAGAATTCCGGATGGGGATGCAGCGATGAAAATTGACACCCGCCTTCTGCAACCCTAGACTGAAAATCGCAAATCACAGCGCGAACCATGCCCTACGTCAAACTAACCACACAATCCGAACTTCCCGCTGAGGGTGAAGCTAAAGAATTCGAGCTTGGCGACAAGATTATTTGCGTCGCTAACGTGAACGGCACTATCACCGCCATGGATAACGTCTGCCTGCACATGGGAGGTCCACTCGGGCAGGGATACATCGAAGGCAACAAGCTCGTTTGTCCGTGGCACGGCTGGGAGTACGACCCGAAGACAGGCGCGGTTGAAGGCGATCCCAAGTCGAAGCTGGCCGTGTATCCAATCAAGATTGAGAACGGGGATGTGATGGTCGAAGTCTAGATTTCAGCCCAAGCTCATGAGCCCGATTACTCATTTTCCTGACCGGGTGGGTCTTTGCAAATTGCGCCAAGTTAGACCGACAAGAGCGTGCCTTCGTCACTCTGGCATCGGTTGCTCCAGATGGTCTGGGCATCATTCCTGAGCTGCTCACTCGCAATTCCTCTCACCCACTACTCTGGTTTTCGCGTTATCACCATTCTCTGCATACTCTCGTTTTTGCTTTGGTGATCGCCGCCGTTTCGTTCGGGCTGGCAAAGCAGAAATGGAAGACGGGACTTTCTTGCCTTGCTGAGTTTTCATCTGCATCTCTTCGAAGACTTGCTGGGCTCGCGCGGCCCGGATGGTTATCAATGGCCGATTCAGTACCTGCAGCCCTTCTCTTCAAGGCTGCAACTTACGTGGCAAGGACAATGGCGGTTGAATGCCTGGCCCAATATCTTGCTAACGGTCGTGTTACTTCTGATTACGCTGTGGTTGGCGTGGCGTCGCCGATTTTCGCCGCTGGAGATGATTTCTGAGAAGCTAGATCACGTGTTTGTTGGAGCTCTGCGCCATCGCTTTCCCGCCAAGGCCGACGGCTGACGGCTACGTCAGATACGTCCGCCCGTTAGAAACTTTATGCTGCAGGTTTGCGGCCAGGTGGTCGATATCGGTTGGCGCGAGGTTGCCGGCTGAGCTCTCCAGAAAAGGCGTGCGATTGCTTCCAACCGCATCGCGGCGGAGTTGCACCAGCAAGGCCTGCACCGCATTCGGATCAAATTTCTGTGGAGTGATTCTCACAATCTCGCTGAGGGTTGAGCCCAGAGAGATTGGCTCGCGGTAGGGTCGCAAGCTGGTCATGGCGTCGAAAGTGTCCGCCAGCCCAATAATTCTCACCTGCATTGGCACGTCTTCGTTTAGAAGCCCATCGGGATATCCCGAGCCGTCGGCGCGCTCGTGGTGCCAGCGTACGATTTCCGGAATCCGCGGCCACGGGAATTGCACGCCAGTCACGATTTGATGCCCAACCGTGGTGTGATCGGCCATCTCCCGGAATTCTTCAGGATCCAGTGTTGTCGGCTTGCCGAACAGGCGCTTATCTACCGCCACCTTCCCAATGTCATGTAGATACCCGGCCGAACGAAGGGCAGCAACCTCGTTCGAATCCATTCCCATCGCATCTCCGATGGCAGATGCGTATCGCCCGACCCGGAGAGAATGTCCGTGAATGTTTATGTGCTTTACATCGATTGCAGCGGCGAAGGCTTCGAGTGCGTTGTCGTAGAAGCCGTGCAGGGAAGCCATGAGCCGCAAATTTTCCGATACTCGCTGTGCGAGAGTCTGAGTGAGCGCATGGTTCTGGACGGCCAGTGCAACGTAGTGGCACAGCAGATCGAGAGACTGCAAGCCTTCCTCGTCGTAGAGCGAATCGGTGTCACGCCGGCCCAGCGCGACTGCTCCTACGAGCTTGCCTGAAACCTTGAGTGGGGCAACGCACCTGAACAGCTCAGGCGCTACGTTTCCGTTCGCACTCAGAAAAGTATCGTAAGACGATTTGGCCAGGAGCACTGCGCCTTGTGTGGAGCTGAGTGCATGAACATGACGCGGCAAAAGAGGAATGACTGAAGGTTCGGGAATCAGCGCGAAGCCATGTGCGGCGATCGAAGTCAGCATCGACGGCTTTTCAATAAAAACGAATAGCACGCCTTCGCTAGCTCCGGCTGCATGCATCAGCGCGGACAGCATGGTTTGCGCGGTTTGAGTAAACTCCCGCTCCGCCGTCATCTCGGGGCCGAGATCGGAGAGAGTTTCAACCGTGCGCAACAACCGCCGGAAATTTTCTTTTTGTGCTGCCACCCGTTCGCGGGAGCAACAAATACCAGAGCAACTTGAGAGTAGCACGCGGGCAAACGATTGTAGCCGCTGGACTTGTTAGTTAGTTTGGTGCGTGGGAACTGTTGAAAAACCCGTGCGTGCAAGCGAGAATACGAGCGTCGCAGAGAAATAAATCCCCGGGAAGATTTTCTCAACGGTTCTGCCGCTAAAATCGTTCTGTGTCTCTAACCCGGTGGACAACACAACTGGTCCTATTCGCATGCGTTAGTACTCCGCTGTTCGCCTGGGGACCGGAGGGACACCAGATCGTCGCCGACATTGCCCGCTCGCGTCTAACCGAGACCACCAAACACCACATTCGAGAATTGTTGGACAACGATGATCTGGCCGCCATTTCAACCTGGGCAGATGAAATCAGGCCCCAGCGGCCTGAAACCTTTGGCTGGCACTTTGTGGATATTCCTATGAACTCGAGTGGCTATTCCGAGCAGCGGGATTGCTATCGTCCTGATGACAAACACGCTTCGACGAGAGCAGATCACCACAACTGCGTGGTGGACAGGATTCTGATATTCGAACAAACTCTCAGCGACAACCATGCGCCGCAGTCTGATCGCATTGAGGCGCTCAAATTCCTGGTTCATTTTGTCGGAGACCTCCATCAGCCACTGCACGCGATTGGAGAAGCGCGTGGAGGCAACGATATCCAGGTTTCGGAATTTGGCTCGTCCTTGTGTGGAAAGGGTCCCTGCAATCTCCATTTTGTCTGGGACGTCAGTCTTGTCGCCCATACCGGCCGCTCGGAAAAAGAGTACGTCGCCCACCTTGGGCGATTGATTTCGCGCCAAGACCTGGAGCACGAATCGGATGGGACTCCAGAAGGCTGGGCGAACGAATCCTTTAATTTGGCGAAGAAAGTTTGGTTGAACGACGGTGGCTCAGTTGACGAAGCGTATTACCGGAACAACATTGGAAGCCTCGATCAACGGCTGGCTCTGGCCGGCCTTCGCCTGGCTAGACTGCTCAATGAAGCATTAGGAAAGTGACTCGCGACCTAATCGCATCCTGGCGTTTTCAGGCAACAGCACATAGAGCGATCCAAGAAACGCGCAGAGGAGAATGCCCGCCCCGCCCCGCAATACAACCTCCGCCCAATATCCTCTCCAAAGGTGTTCGGCCTGAAGTCGGTAGTTTCCGACATCCGACAGCCAAGCCGGCAATTCTGTGGCACTGAATACAAGCCACAACGCAACGACAACCGATGCCAGAGCGGCAACGCCTCCTACGAATCGAATCGGCCAGGTTGCGCGTGCCAGGGCTTCGTGCCTCGATTTTAATTGTGCCTTGCGCCAGATCAGGCCCGCTTCGGGCAGCGCGGCCTCGCCGATATGTTCGGCTTCACTCTGCAGGAACTTCGACACCAGCGCGAGATCAGCGCACGCGGCACACGTTGCCACATGATTCAACAGCTCGGGACTGAGCTGAACCGAGCGCAGCGCTTCCAACACTTGCTTTTCTTTGTCACAGCCGAAGTCGTTCATACATTGACCTTCTCTTTTGTGTCCGCTGGATTGCCCCGAAGCATGTTGGCAAGCTTCCTCCGCGCTCGAAACAGTAATAGTTTGACGCTACCGGTTCGCAATCCGGTGGAGCCGGCAATTTCTTTGTGATTCGCCCCTTCGACGTACGCGAGCCACAGCAATTGCCGTTCGCGGGGCTTCAGTTGGTCGAAAGCTCTTCGCATGTCGGTTTGCAGTTCTGGGTCTGGGCCCGAGCTGGAGGCCTCAATTGCTTCCGTGGCGGCGACATCTTCGCTTCGTCTCCAACGGTCCCGCAGCAGGTTGGCCGCAATCCGAAAAAGATAGCTCTTGGTCTGCGTTTCATCCATGGCCGGCAGTTTCGCCGAGAGCAATCGGCAATACGATTCCTGCAACAGGTCATCTGCAATGTGGCGATGTCCTGAGACCTGCAGAAGATAAGCGAACAGAGGACGGGCCGTCTGCTCATAAAACAGGCGAAAGGCGTCCTCATCCATGATCAGGCGTGGTTCCACAGCTTCATCGATGGAACGTGAAATCTCTGCACCTAATTCCACTAGCGCCGCCCGACTTCGCGTCTCGGCACGCATTCGGCTGCTTTATGAACGATGGGGCATTGCGCCATTCAGCAGTCCGAAAGACTTCGACAGCGAATAGGACACTCCGGCGGAAATCGCAAAACCGATTCCGAGGGTCACAAAGATAGTCCCAAACACCAGAAACCCTTCTTCCGCCCCGGAGACTCTGCCGCGCAGGAATAGCAACGCTAGTCCGAAGAGAAAGAGAATTATGCCCGCCTGGACAGCCCCTATGATCCGCGAATAGGGCGAAGTCCGCTCCACGCTCAACGATTCCAGGATCTGTTTTCCAGCGTCGGTTTGCACATAAGCCAGCAGGTCTTGACTGGTGCCAAATTTTTCCACCAGTCTGGCTTGCACATCGGCCTGCAATTTGGCGATTTTGAAACGCCTGATAGTGCTGAAGAGGGTCCAGAACATGAAACTGAACGCGCTAAGAATTACTGGCACAATAATAATGTCTTCGCTCATCTTGGCTCCGTTTGCCCGGGCGATGCTACTCGGCCCGTCACTCTTTACAACGCGCGAGAGCAGGAAATGGTTAACAGGAGATCTGGGGATACTTTCAGGCCGCAAACAAGTGATACAGCATGAAGTAGATCACCACGCCGGTCACCGAGACGTACAGCCAGAGCGGATACGTCCAGCGGGCGATCGCACGATGCCGGTCGTAGCGCTCCCGAAGCGCGCGGCTGAGCGTGATGATGACCAGGGGTACGATGGTTATCGCCAGAATCGTGTGCGAGATCAGGATGCTGAAATATAAGGGACGCGACCAGCCGTGTCCCGGAAACCGCACCGAACCGACATGCCAGTGATAGTAAAGGTAGGAGGCAAGAAACAGCGAAGAAGTCACGACTGCCGTGAGCATCAGCGCGCGATGTGCGGCCATTCGTCCGCGATGAATCATCTGGTGCGCGGTCACCAGCAACACCGCGCTGGTGCCATTTAGGGTTGCATTGATGGTGGGAAAGATGGAGTAGTCGTTAGGCATTGGTTGTTAATTATGTTTTCCGCAAGAACGGATTGCTCTCGCGCTCGGCGCCGATCGTCGTCAGCGGGCCATGGCCGGGGACGACGATAGTTTCGTCGGGCAGCGCAAGCAATTTCTCTTGCAGAGAGCTAATGATTTTATCGAAGGAGCCGCCGGGCAGATCGGTCCGCCCGATGCTGCCGGCAAAGAGCGTGTCCCCGGCGATCAGTTTTTTCTGGGCAGGGAAGTGAAGGCAGATGCTGCCCTCGGTGTGTCCAGGAGTGTGCATCACGTTTGCCAGCAGTGCTCCGGCCTCGACTCTGTCCGACTCACCGAGGCTGTGGTCGATTTCGACTTTTCCGGGAGACTCCATGCCGATCCACGCGGCCTGAAGATCGAGCATCTTCAGCAGGGTGTAGTCGTTGTGATTAAGCAGAATGGGCGCGCCAGTTGCAGCGCGCAACTTCATGGCTCCACCGACGTGGTCGATGTGGGCATGGGTGATGACAATCCGTTTGACTTGGAGATTGTGTTTTTGGATGAGCGCAAGAATATCGGCTATATCGTCGCCTGGGTCAATGACCATTGCTTCATGTGTAGTCTCGTCACCGATGACGGAACAGTTGCACTGAAGCGGCCCGACCGGCAGAATTTCGTGGATCATAAGCGGCTGGAGCCAGATTATTTCTGTGGCTGCGCAGGCTTTGCGGGAGTCTTCGTCGGCGACGAATTATAGTCCTTCAACACCGAACCTGGCCCACTCTTGCGCGAAGCGGCCACCGACAGCGTGATCGAAGTCACCATAAAAATGATGGCGCACCAGGTGGTAGCTTTGGTCAGCACCGTGGCCGAGCCACGAGGGCCGAATGCCGTCTGACTGCCCTGCCCGCCGAACGCGGCCGCGATGTCCCCGCTCTTGCCGCTCTGCAGCAGGACAACGATGATTAAGAACAAGCAAACAAAGACATGAACGATAGTGATCAATATACCCATTGAAAGTTAGGATCCTTAGAGCTGGCTGCCAGTCTCTCTCGAGTTTACTCGAATGTGAGCGATGGTGCGGAAGGGGGGATTTGAACCCCCACGCCTTTCGGCGCCACCCCCTCAAGATGGTGTGTCTGCCAATTCCACCACTTCCGCTTTAAAATCAATAACTTAAGCTCACTCAAGACATCTGCAAACAATCAACAGCCAAGTGCCGTCATTGCAGATGCTTATGAGGGAGCTACCCAACCTGTACCCGATATTGTACCCGATAATCTTCATTCAGAGCCTAACACCGACGTAGAAAACTTCAAGGATTCCTTGTCTTATCACGAAATACTGTCTAATATTTAGATAGTAAAGGTGAAACAATGCAAAGTGTGGAATTGAAGCTCAAACAGGCAAGTGCTGTTCTTGGAGTACCTCCCAAAGAACTGCAGAACCTTGTCCAATTCGGCGTGCTGAGGCCGAAGCGACGTGCGCGCGTCTGC
>WNFJ01379718.1_pt1 | contig 41835 bp, 32 predicted proteins | sample 5400461 | NCBI WGS metagenome assembly WNFJ01 (sample SAMN13153349, study PRJNA577476) | soil metagenome | isolation source: 115 cm saprolite on Douglas fir-dominated hillslope | place: USA:California | collected 2013-09-17
CGGGTGCTCGACCTGCAGTCGGGTGTTCACCTCGAGGAAGGCGAACAGCCGGTCCTTCGGGCGGTAGAGGAACTCCACCGTGGCCGCGCCGCGGTAGCCGACGGCGACCGCGAGCCGCTCCGCCGCCGCCTTCAGCTCGCCCGCTTGCTCAGCCGGCAGCACCGGCGAGGACGACTCCTCGATGATCTTCTGGTTGCGGCGCTGCACGGAGCAGTCCCGCACGCCCAGCGCCCACGCGGTGCCCCGGCCGTCGGCGATCACCTGAACCTCGACGTGCCGGGCGCCGGTAATCAGGCGCTCCAGGAACACCACACCGGTGCCGAACGCGCGCTCGGCCTCCAGGCTGGTGCGCTCGTAGGCGTCGGTGAGCTCCTCGGGACTGGTGATGATGCGAATGCCGCGGCCGCCTCCACCGGCGGTCGCCTTGAGCATCAGCGGGTAGCCGATCCCTTCGGCCGCGCGCAGCGCCGCGTCGAGATCCTCCACCGGGCCGCGGCTCCACGGCGCCACCGGGACGCCGACCTCCTCGGCGATCAGCTTGGCGCCGATCTTGTCGCCCAGCTTGCGCATCGCGTCGGGGTCAGGGCCGATGAACGTCACACCCAGCTTCTCGCACAACTCGGCGAACGCCGGGTCCTCGGCGACGAAGCCCCAGCCCACCCACGCGGCGTCCGCGCCGGTCTCGACCAGGGCGCGCTCAAGCACGGCCAGGTCGAGGTAGGGGCGCGCCGCGGCAGGGCCGAGGTAGTAGCTGAGGTCCGCCTCCCGCACGAACGTGGCCGTGGCATCGGCGTCGGTGTGGAGGGCCACCGTTTCGATCCGCGGCCCGCCCGCCGCATTGAGCTCACCGACGGCGTGGATGAGCCGCATCGCGGCCTCTCCCCGGTTGACGATCGCGACACGACCGAACACCGAACCGAGCCTCCACAAAGTCGACGATCGCTGGATGCGCCGGTGAAGATAACCCCATCCCACCGGGAGCCGGTTGAGGCCGGTAATGATCTCCTCCAGGTCCAGGTGACGGGCCGACCTGTACGTCTTGGCGTAGACACGAGATCACCGGCCCGGTCATCCGAGTTATATTCGCGGCCGGGCCCGTAGCGGTGCGCGAAAATCTGCCGTGTTCGGCTGGCCACGGTTCACGCGCGCTCCGCCATCCGTTCGCGGAGCAGGCGAGACAGTTCGATCCGCCGCACCTTCATCGTGGCGGTCCGAGGTAGCTCGGCCCACGGGATCTGGATCGGGTCGGCCAGCTGAGGGAACTCGGCGACGGCCATGCGCCAGCGGTCCCGGTCCAGCGGTTGATCCTCGCTGGTGCAGACCACCGGGATCGGCTCGGACTTCGGGCCCGGCACCACGACAAGCTCGCTCAGCTCTCCCAGCCTGCTCATCACGAGATCCTCGATCTCGAGGCTGCTCTTCACCCCGGGGATCATGTCCACCTGCCGGTCGAGCATGTGCAGGCAGCCAAGCCTGGTGTGGTACCCGACGTCCCCGGTCCGCCACCAGCCGGCGTGCAGATTGGCGTCGTAGCGCTCCTGTTCGCCGAAATAGGTTTTCGCTAGGCCCTCCCACCGGACCTCGATGAAGCCGGGATTCATCTTGGAGGGTGGCTTGCCGTCCCGGCTCACCACGCGGACCCTCGGGCCGCCCGGCATTAGGTAACCGACGCAGCGCCCGTTCGTTCGGTGGGCGGACGTGCGGAAGTAAGGCCGGCCGATTGCCGGACCGACCTCGGTCTGCCCGTATATCTGGAAGAACAGCGGCGCTCGCCGCTCGGACGACCCGAGAAGCCGACTGATCGTTCTGGGGTGGATCGCGTCGAACGTGCTGCTGAAGTACTTTACTGACGCGAACGGCTTTCGCGGATCGTCGGTAAGCGCCTCCCATTCCATGAACGAGTTGGGAAGTGCCTCGATGAATCCTGGCCGGTGCTTGACGAAAAACCTGGCGACCTGATCAGGATCAGACTCTTTCACGAGCAGAACCGGCATTCCCTTTTGAAGCGCCAGAGCCATCGCTGCGAACGTCCGCGAATGCAGGAAGGGGATGTGGATCGCGACGGCCTCTGGTTTCCTGATCAACGCTAGGAGCAGCACTTGTGGCCGAAGCCGGGCGCGAATGCTCCGCGGCGTGTGGACGACGAGCTTGGGCAGTCCTGTGGTGCCGGACGTGTGGGTAATCAGCGCGGGCTCGTCCGGCGCCAGGAATACCGGTTGAACCCGGGGGGACCCGGCAAGCTCGGTCAGCGATACTGCACCCGGACTGCATCCGGTCACGCTGATCACCCGTGTGGTGAGGTCCGTCACCGGCACGTCGGCCAGTGCGTCGAGCTTGTGCGCGTCAGTCAGCAGGTGTGGCTGGTCCAGCCGGCTGAGCAGGGCGCCGACGGTCGCGCCGTCCAGGTGGTGCGACAGCATCACGGGAACTGCTCCGATGCGCGCCGCCGCGGTAGCGAGCATCCAGACATCGAAGTTGTCGGCCTTATAGATCGCGATGTGTTCTCTGGGCCGAACCCCAGCCGCCCACAGTCGGCCCGCCAGGTCGTCCACGTGGCCGGCGAGCTCGGCTACCGTCAGGCGCCGTCCCACCTCGGGGAGGATGTCCAGATCGTGATCAAGAGTGAGCAGCGTCGAACTGTTCCTGGCTGCGGCCGTTTCCGGTACGATGCCGTAATAAAAACCGCGCTTCCCTGTCGAATTATGGATCATGAAGCCCTTCATCCAGACCCGCTCCTTTCCCGGTATTCGGTAGAATTCGTGGCCTGCTCAGCTCGCGCGATCGAGAGTCTGCTCGCGAATCTTCCCGAGGATGCCGTCCCACAGCCTTATCCGCGCCGCGAACGCGAGGTTGATGGTCTCCTCGCATTGCCGCCATTTGTCGTTGTCTTCGCCGCACAGGTCGGCGAGCATCTGCATCGCCATCGGAGTGTGCTCTTCGCTGTCCACCTGGATATGGCGTCGCAGATAGTCAACGAAGGTTGACAACTGGCCGGATTTCTTGTTCAAGGCCGCGACCTGGTCGAACATGTCCGGGATCAGGTCCTCGCGGCCGAACGCGAAGGCCGCGGCCTGGCAGTGCACCGGCGCGCCTTCGATGAATTCCCAGGTAACGGCCACGAAGTCGGCCGCGGCTTCCGGCACGCCGGCTTCCTGGAGCGACGAGAGAACGGGCTGGCCGGCCCGCAGCAGTTCGATGAAGGCGTCGATCCGCGTCGTGTCGGCGCCGGCCTGCCGCATGCCGTCCAGGTACAGCTCGAAGTGGCTGATGAAGCCGCTGCCAATCTCGTCGCTCTCCTCCACCAAGACGATGTCGTTGATGAGGCGTCGGCTGCTCGTGGGCCCGGCGGGCACCCATGGCACCTGAACGCAGGTCAGGCTGCGCTGCAGGGTCTTCAGCAAGGACATGAAGTCCCAGACCGCGAACGCGTGATGCTCCATGAACGTCATCACCGCGTCCTTGCTATTGAGCTGGTGATACAGCGGGTGACTGATCACCTCCTGGCGGGCTGGCTCGACCGCGCCCTTGAGTCTTTCGATAGCAAGATTGGTCCCGCCCCAGTCATATCGTGATACAGGCATTATTTCCCCTTCATTGATCTGGACCGGCTTTTGGGCCGCCGCAGCCGCAGTGACCGAACGGATCGGCACCGTCCTCGCTCCCGCGACCTGGAAGCGAATCTTCCGGGTGAGCCCCGTCGACATCAGTCATGACGGTGTTCCCTTCCAGCTGGGTGCTCCCAGCATCGGCCACGGGACTTGGCTGGGACTGTTCAGCGGGTTGGCGCCGGCTTGGCGGCTCCTGCTGCCCGCACCGCGGGCGGCGGCGCTGGTCGGCGGGCCGGTCACCATCGACCTGGCCACCACCGACGTAGAGGCCTACGGGTCCAAGAAGCGTGTCGTCAGTCGAGGACGGCCAGGTCGAGCCGGCGGAGGCGCTCGGGGTCGCCCATCACGTCGATTTCCGTGATCTTGCCGCGCGAGACGGTGAACCCCATGACCGCGATCGGCTGCCCGTCCGCGGTCACGACCACACCCGCGGCTCCGTTCACCAGTGCCGGCCGCTTCAGCGCGGAGGGCTGCGCGACCATGAGAGTCTGGCCGGCAACGGCCGGCGCACCGTGGACCACCACGGATGCGTCCGGACGCGCCGTTCCCCAGTCGGATCGCAGCACGACGTCTGGGTCGAGGACCGCGACGAGCGCGTCGAAGTCGCCGCGGTGCGCCGCGGCGAAGAAGGCGTCGACGACTTTCCGCTGGCGGGCAATATCGGAGTCGGAGGCGCGGAGTTCGGCTCCCCGCACCCGGCGCCGGGCCCGGCTGGCGAGCTGCCTGGCCGCGGCCGGGGGACGCCCCACCAGGGGGGCGATCTGGTCGAAGGGCAGGCCGAACATGTCGTGCAGGACGAACGCCAGCCGCTCCGCGGGGGCCAGCGTTTCGAGCACCACCTGCAGCGCCAGCCCGACCGAGTCGGCCAGCAGCACCTCATCCTCCGGGCTCGCGCCGTCCGTACGGCTGATGACCGGGTCGGGCATGTGCACGCCCACGAGCTCCTCACGCCGCGTGCTGCGCGAGCGCAGCACGTTCAGGCACACCCGGGCGACGACCGTGGTCAGCCAGCCGCTGAGGTTGTCGATGCCGCTGGCGCCGGCCTGGTTCAGGCGCAGCCAGGCTTCCTGGACGGCGTCGTCGGCCTCGGCCAGCGAGCCGAGCATCCGGTAGGCCACCGCCCGCAGGCGGGTCCGGTTCTTCTCGAATTGGTCCGCCAGCGAGTCCGGTTCAGCCATCGGTCACATTCCTCCGCCGCGGCGTGTCATAGAGGTGAGGCGCCCGGTGTGACAGGAGACGATCATGGCAGTGCGGACAGCCCGCCCGGCGCCCGCGGCCGTGGTCGCCGGCACCACCGTGGTCAACGCCTGGGATCGCCGGAACGTTACCGGCAGGCAGGTGGCGGGCCGGAGGTAAACGGCACCGGATCGTGCTGATGCCGGGGAAGGGATCATCACCATGCGCAAGTGGCTGCCGCTCGTCGCGGTCTGTGCCGGCACCTTCATGCTGCCGATCGACGTGACGATCGTGACCGTGGCCCTGCCCAGCATGGCCCGCGGGCTGCACCGCCCGCCACACCCCATGACACAAACAGCCGCCACGGCCGCCCCCGCGCAACCGCGATCACACCGAGACCCCACGCCCGCCGTCCGGGGAACGGCCCGCTGGCTGCGCGGGCTGGCATTTGCGGAAGGTCATGGCCGACCGTGGCATGTTCGCCACCACCGGCCTGATCGAGCCGCTCGCACAGCGCGGGATCCGGCTGTCGTCCAGCCAGGTCTACCGGCTGGTGGTCGAGCGTCCCCGAGCGGCTGAGCCTGAAGGTGCTGATGGCGCTGCTGGACATCCTGGACTGCTCGATGGATGACTTGATCGAGCCGTTCGCCCCGGCGGCAAGATGGCCGCCCGGAAGAGGCTCTGGCTCGGGTTGCGGCTCAGGCGCCGTCATCGAGTCGGGCAGCCCGCTGTCGACCTTGAGCGCACGGTCACCGTGACGTGGCTGAGCGCCCGCTCAGCACGATCGGCCGCGGTCGCTGCGTCGGGACCCACCGCGATGGCGTAGCCCAGGCGGTCGCGGAACGAATGACTGATGGTGACCGGAGAGCCCACTGGGTGGGTCAGCCGCACCACGCGCACCCCGGCGAGGGCACTGCCCTGGTCGAGTCCGGTCACCGACGCGAGAACGCCTTCGCCGGGCGCCAGGAGAAAGCGGATCGACGCGTGCTCGCCCCGCCGGCGTCCCGGCGCATATGGCTGGCCGGTGCAGTGCGCGATGACCCGGTCGATGAGGTTCACTCCCGTGGTCAGCTCGATCAGGCTGGGTATCATGCCGCCGGCCAGCCGGGGGTTCACCTCGATGATCAGCGGTCCGCGGTCGGTCATCCGCAGCTCCGTGTGGGTGGCGCCCCACCCGACCCCGAGCGCGGCCACGGCCCGGCATGCCGCGTTCCGCAGGGCGGCGTCCTCGCCGGCGGTCAGCGACGCGGGACAGTCGTGTCCGGTCTCGACGAAATACGGGATCCCGCTCAGGTGCTTGCTGACCACGCCGATTACCTGGCCGGCGAACATTTCCACGGAGAACTCAGGTCCGCGGACGTACTCTTCCACGAGGATCGCGCGCGGGATCGCGATGCCCCGCTCGTTGGCGGTCATCGCGAGCAGATGGAGGGCCCACTGCTCGACCTCGGCCAGGTCACGGCACAGCCTGACCCCGGCCGACCCTGATCCCGTCGTCGGCTTGATCACGACCGGCAGGCCGATGCGGAGCGCCCCTTCGCGGGCCTGGGCCGCGGTCTGAGCGACGGCGGAACGCGGCGCGGGCACTCCCGCGGCGGCGAGCACCCGGCGCTGATGATCCTTGTGGCGGCAGCGGCTCAGTGCTTCCGCGCTGGCCCCTGGGAGGCCGAACTCGGCGGCGATCCGGGCCGCCAGGGCCGTGAAGTACTCCGAGCTCGAGGTGACCCCGGCAAGGCCAGATGACGCGGCGAGGCGCCGGCAGGCCGCGCTCACCGCTGCCTGATCGGCTGTGTCGCAGGTGATGACGTCGGCCAGGTCCTCGGTGAGGTACGGGTACCGCCCAGGCTCCTGGACGAGCACGACCGGACGCAGGCCGCGTGCCTGGGCGATCTCGCAGAACTGCCGGCCTGTGCCGGTCGTGTTGCTCTCGACGAGCGCGAGCAATGGCCGGTCAGCCATGGCCGGCCCGCGACGCGACGATGCGGTTGACCGCTTCGGCCAGGCGCCTGTCCGCCGCCCGCTGGCGGGCGCGTGCGTCCTCCAGGCATCTCCCCTGTTCCGCGAGTTCCCGCCGTGCGGCCGCGAACGTGTCGCTGAACTGGCCGGGGCCGCCCGCCCCGCTGCGGGATATGACATCCTCCAGGGTGTGCCGCGGCGCGGCAGGAGTGTCATACCGCGGATGGCCTGGGAGCGTCAGCTCGTCCGAGCCCTCGCTGATCGCCCTCTGGACCGCGGCTCCCACCATGTGGTGCGCGGTACGGAACGGCACTCCCCGCCGCACCAGGTCGTTGGCGACCGCCGTGGCCGTCACATAGCTGCGGCTGGCACGGTCACGCATCCGCCCCGGACACGGACGGGCGGCCCTGACCAGCACCTGCGCGAGCAGGACCGCGTCCTTGACCGCGGCCAGGCCGGGCCAGATCGCCGCCACGGCCTCGGTGCCGACCTCGATGGAGTTGGTGAACGGTGCCGACATCATGGCGCTTGCCGCGGTGGTCCAGGCTCCGATCGCGATGGCCGGCTTGGCCTTAAGGTGCTCGAGCAGGAACGCGTTGCGCTTCTGCGGCATGGCGGAACTGCCGCCGACCAGGGAGTCAGGAAACTCCACGAAGGAGAATTCGGCGGTACTCCACAGCTGCAGGTCAACGGCCAGCCGGCTGATCGTCAGCGCGGCACCGGCGGCGGCGGCTAGCACCCGCAGCGCGGTGTCGCGGCTCGCGACCGCATCGAGCGCGTGCCGCGGCGGCATCTCGAAACCCAGCAACTCTGCGGTGCGAGCCGGGTCAATGGCCAGATCCGTGCCCGCGACCGCCCCGGCACCGAGCGGACAGTAGCGCAGTGGCCTCGCCGCGTCCGTCACCGCTCGCGCATCGCGCCCCAGCGCGATGGCCAGGCCCAGGAGGTAGTAGCCGAAAGTCACCGGCATCGCGGCCTGGAAATGGGTGTAGGCGGCCATCACCACCTCGTGGTAGGCCCGCGCGCGGGCGAGCAGCACCGCGCGGAGTCGCTGCAGCTCGGCTAGCAGGCCGAGCGACTCCGCGCGCAGCCGCAGCGAGGTGGTCGTGGCCTTGAGATCGTTGCGCGAGCGTCCGGTATGGAGGCGGCCACCGGTCTCCGGGCCGAGGACGTCGGCCAGGTGCTGCTCGTACGCCAGGTAGAGCCCGCGCGGGGTGTCGGCATAGAACAGTGGCGCGAAGGCCTGCTGGCGGAGCCCGCCGATGTAGTCCAGCAGCTCAGCCCCGGCGTGAGGCGGCACCAGGCCTTGCTCGACCAGCATGACCACGTGCGCCAGGTCTACCTCGCTGATCAGCCCGAGCTCGGCGGCGATCGCGGCCGGTGTCGGCGTTCCGTAGATGATGTGCTGGCAGCGCGGGCTCAGGACGCTCGACAGCCTGCCGTTATCCATCAGCTCGCTCCTCTGTTCCGGTAGCCGCGTTTCCGGTCGCATAGTGGCGGCGCCCCCACGGGAACCAGCTCCACTGGTCGATCCCCTCGGCAGGGGAGGCCAGCCGCTGAGGCACGGCGGGTAGCGCCGCTGGGGTGAACCCGTTGGCCGCGAGCCAGGAATCGTTGTACACGGTGTCCTGGTAGCGGTGGCCCTCATCGGGAAGCATGATCACGCACCGGGCGTCTGGATGCTGGGCCGACCACCAGCGGCCGACCCGGTAGGCGGCGCCGCTGGTCGGCCCGTGGAAGAGCGCGTGCCGGCGGTGCAGGGCGCGGGTGGCCGCGAACGCCTCGGCGGCGGTGCACCAGTGCACCTCGTCGAAGACGTGGTGGTCGAGGTTGGGCGGCATCAGGCTGTTCCCGAGCCCGCGAAGCGGCCGGGCGCGGTCGGGCTGGCCGAAGAGCACGCTGCCGGGTGTGTCGACGGCTACTGCCCGCACGTCATGACCGGGTAGCCGGAGGTGCCTCACGGTCCCGCACATGGAGCCGCCCGAGCCCACGGGACCGATCAGGCAATCCACTCGCCCCAGCGACTGGATGAGGTGCTCAGCCACGATCCGGTAGGCGCTGGGATTACCCGGGTTGGAATACTGCTCCGGACAGAAGCTGCCCGGCTCCCGGTCACGGATCTCCGCGAGCTTGCGCAGCCTGGCCCCCTGAAATCCGCCGACCGCCTGAGGCTCGTGGCAGATCACCACGTGCGCGCCCAGATCGGTCAGGCGCCTCCGGAGCCGCTCGTCCATGACCGGGTCGCTGACCAGCACGAGCCGGCAGCCGAGGAGCGCGGCCTCCATCGCCAGGGCGAGCCCGAAAGTGCCGGAGGTCGTCTCGACGATCAAGCCACCCCGCCTCAGCTCGCCCCGGTCGATCGCATGATGCAGGATGTGCCGCGCCGGTAGGAGCTTCATCAGCGTGAACGCCGCGACATATAGGTTGCGGTCGAGCTGTATGAGGCGAGGCAGCAACTGCGCCTCAGTGACCTCACCGAACACAGCGCGTGTGGCGCTCCTCTCGGTCAGCCATGCGGTCATCGGGTTTCCGCCTCCTAGCGCGTCACAGGTGAGGGGTTACGCCGTGGGCAGCGGGCGCGGCTACCAGGCGCCGGGACTGTTCAACGGTCTGGATGCGCCGCAGCGGCGAGGCGATCAGCGTGGTGGAGGAGATCGTCATCGAGGCCGCAATGATGAACAGCGTGAGGCCGGGGCCGAACCGGCTGGTCAGCATGCCGCCGGTCATGGCGCCCAGGGGAATGGTCCCGTAGGCGACCAGGCGGTAGCTCGCGGTGACTGAACCCAGGTGCTTCGGCGACGGCATGGTCTGCCGCAGGCTGGCCGCGAAGATGTTGTAGGCGGACTGAGCGAACCCGTTGCAGAAGAAGGCCACCGCGAAAGCCACCTCCGGGAGGGCCAGCCCGGCCACCACGCGGCCGGTCAGCAGGGCGACAGCGGAGACCAGCAGGGCTGTGGTCACGGTCGTTCCGGCGTGCAGTCGGGATGAGAGCTTGCCGGTAGCAAGGGAGCCCGCGACGGCGCCCAGGCTGCCGATGCCGATGATGAGGCCTACCCGCCCGGCGGTGACGTGAATGTCTCGCACCGCGTAGAGCAGGAAGACGGTGAGAAATGCCTGCTCGTGCAAGTTAAACAGGCCTGACTGCACGCATAGGTCCCGGATCGGACGGCACCCCCAGGTGAAGCGCAGGCCGTCGGCGACCGAACAGTGGCGAAGGTACGGGGAGGCCCCGGGGCCATCCTCGAGCCACATGAAGCCGTAGCATGATGCCGCCGCTCCGAACGCGGCCCCGATCAGGGCGGTCGCCCAGAGTGCGCCCGCGGCCTGGAGAAGGACGCCGGCGATGGCGGGGCCCGCCGCCAGCGCCACCGAATAGCTCAGCTGAAGAAGGCCGTTCCCGCTCACCAGCCTGCCGTCGCCGAGCACGCGCGGCACGGTCGACTGGTAGCCGACGTCGTAGAAGATGGTGGCGGAACCGACGGCCACGGCCGTCAGGATCACGAGCGCGACATCGATATGTGCGAGTACGTCGGCACCGCTCAGGGCCGCTATCGCCGCTCCGCGGATGAGGTTGCAGGCCACGAGGAGGCGGCGCGGCGTGACGCGTCCCGCGGTCGCGCCGGCGACAAGCGACCATACGAGCACGGGCACGAACTGCGACGCGGAGATCATGCCGAGCTGAAACGCGCTTACCCTCAGAACGGTCACCGCGAGCAGCGGCAGGATGAAAAGGCTGACCTGATATGCCACGCGCGCCAGCGCGTCGCCCGCCCATAGCGCCCGGAAGGCGCTGAGCCGGAGAAGGTTTAGCCATCCGTCCTGGCCAGGGATCTCTGGCACGCCGGGAGCCTCCTTACCTGTTGATAATCGCCGCAGGACCCGACCGGGCTATCAAGGGTTCGCGGTCACCGCACGGAGAGTTAGCCGGACGTCTTCCAGGGTCTCCACGACCTCGGGCCAGGATTCGCCCACGACCATGACGTGTGCGAACATGACACTGGGATTACGGGGATAGCCCTCCGGTATAATCTGCCCGATTCTCTTCGCCCACTGAATCGTGGCGACTCCGGGAAGCGCGCGTACCTTGTCTTCCCCGTCGAACCGCACAATACGGCCGGGGCGTTCGACGGGCAGGCTGGCGAAGCCGGCTGTGCGCCTGGGCGGCGGCTCATCGCACACCGGGCTCCCGGTTATCACGTTGATGTACTCCGCGGGACCCCACCTGCCGGTAACGCTCTGAAGGGTTTCCTGGAGGAGAATGCTCGGTCCCCCTATGCGGCCGTTCACCTCGATTACCTTCGGGCCTTCCGCTGAGACCCGCAGCTCGACATGCGCCGCACCCGCGGTGGCCCCCATCGCCTGGAGAGCCCGCACGCTAATATCACAGATGGTCGCCTGTGACGCAGCGGGCAGGTGCGAAGGGGCGACAAACATGTACTCAGGAAAGTACGGTTCTTCCCAGGTCTGCGGTTTGTCCACAATTCCCAGTACCGAGAACTGGCCATGAGAGTATATGATGTCGACGCAAACCTCGAACCCCTCGATATACTCCTGAATGAGGACGCCGTGCGCGTCCGGATAAAAGAGGGATTGCCCTATATTCGGGATGCAGGCACGGCCAGAACCGAAGCTCGTGGTGTTGAACAGCTCGCTGACCAGTGCGAATGACTGGGCGAGCTCGTGTGCGTCGTGTGCTTTGATGACCCCTTGGCTGGCGGCGCTTGCTTGCGGCTTCACGATGACCGGGTACCCGATTTCTTCGGCCGCCTTGAGCGCCGCGCTCGCGCTGTCCGCCAGCGCGGTTCGCGGCGTGGGGATTCCGGCGCGCGACAGTATATGCCAGGTCTGCAATTTATCGCGCATGTTGCGCACGGTCTCGGGCGAGTTCCCCGGCAGCCCGAGTTCCTTGGATATTTCCGCCGCCACGTGCAGGCTGCCCTCGAAGAAACAGGCGACCGCGCTGATCTTGTGGCCGCTGGATATATAGCCGCGCACCGCGCCGAGCGCCGCCTCAGCATCTACCGCCGAGGCCTCGATATGATCGTCGTAGAGTGACTGATCGGCTGGTTTCCCGCTGTCGAGCAGGACGACCCGGAATCCGAGGTCCCTGGGCGTGCTCAGTAGCTGCGGCCGGAATCCCTGGCCTATGACGAGAATTGCTGGCAAGTCTTGCATGATGTTCTCACAATGGTGTCAGGCTGGATAGACCAGCGCTCCGCTAGGTATCGCCGCTTCTTTCCGCTGCGAGGAGAACTTTCCCGATGTGCTGTCGAGCTTCCAGTACCTGGTGGGCGGTGCCCGCGTCTGCCAGGGGAAGTATCCGGTCCACGACGGGCCGGACCTGGCCGCATTCAACGAGCGGCCATACGTGCTTTCTGACCGCGGCGACGATGGCGGCCTTCTCCGGGGCCGGCCTGCCGCGCAGGGTGCTCGCGTAGATGCAGGCCTGCTTGGCGCCCAGCGCGCGAAAGTCGAGCTGACCGACCTGTCCGCCCTGGGTGCCGATCACCACCAGACGCCCCCGGGTGGCCAGCGACTTGATGTTGCTGCTGAGATAGCTCGCCCCGACGATGTCGAGGATGACATCAGCCCCTTGACCGGCGGTGAATTCAAGGACCGCGTCGCTGAAGTCTCCGGCGCGGTATGAGATGGCCAGGTTCGCGCCGAGTTGGCGGCAGCGAGCGAGCTTGTCCGGCGACCCGGCGGTACAGATCACGGTGGAACCGAGGGCGCTCGCTAGCTGGATGGCGAGCGTGCCGATCCCGCTCGCTCCGCCATGCACGAGAAGCGTCTCATCTGGCTTGAGCCGTCCCACCTCGAAGACGTTCTCCCAGACCGTGCAGGCGGTTTCTGGCAGCGCCGCCGCGTGCAGCGGTGATGTGCCAAGGGGAATCGGAAGGACGTGGCCCTGGGTAACCGTGACCTTTTCGGCGTAGCCGCCGCCCGGGAGCAGCGCGCACACCTCGTCCCCGAGGCTCCAGCTGGTAACGCCGTCGCCCACCGCGGCGACCATCCCTGAGCATTCAAGTCCCGGATAGGGGGGTGCGCCGGGCGGCGGCGGATATTTGCCTCTGCGCTGCAGGACGTCCGCCCAGTTGACCCCGCTGGCTATGACGTCCAGCAGGACATCACCGGGCCCGGGACACGGATCTGGCACGTCGGCCCAGGTCAGCTCCTCCGGGCCGCCTGGCCGCGTGATTACTATGGCTCGCATGCCCGGCTCCGCGGTGCGCAGGGCGTGAGGGCGCGGGCCAGGCGCCGGTCCAGGGACTGGCCTTCCTCGGTTCCGGCATGAAAGACACCGGCATGAAAGACACCGGTGGTGACGATGCCCAGCGCGGCGACCGCCTCCGAGCACGCGCGGGCCGCGGTCTCCGCGTCCGGCCGCCGCGCGTCGAAGATAAGGCCGAGTATCGTTCCGCTGTGGGCGACCTGGATACCGCAGCCGCCATGCCGGATGCATAGCCGGAGCAGCGGTTCCAGCTCGGGTTTGGGAAGGAACCGCTGGTTAATGCGGGCGCTGGCGGAAGCCACCTGGCCAAGCAGCCTGGTGTCGCCGACGGCGACTGCCCGGCGCGCCGCCCTGCGAAGACGCTTGAACAGGGCGATCTCGTACTCGTTGTAAACCGCGGGCTCGAAGGCGAGGGTATCGACGGTCGACTCGGACTGGGTGCGGCATCCCACGATGGTTATCGGCGGCAGGCGGTCACCGAGGGTCTCGAGCACCTCCCCGCCGCGGTAAGCGAACAGGACGACACGGTCCTCGATCATCGTCGAGTCGGCCGCGTACTCGGCCATCACGGCCAGGCAGGCCACCTGGTCCGCCGACAGCCGCACCCCGTGACAGGCGGCCACAGCCCTGATAGTCGCGGTGACATCGGCGGTGGAGGAACCCATGCCAACGGACTGGGGAATGTTCGTGAAGATCTCCACTCGCCCGCCCTGGGCCACGTCCAGGCCCCCGAGGTCGCTCATGGCCCCCCGGTCGCTGGCAAGGTAGGACAGCGTGAGGGCCGCGGCCCGGTGCGCCTTCGGCTGGGCGGCTCCGGTGATGGCGGGCTGGCGGCACCGGGTGAACACCGCCCGGGTCCGCAGATGCGGCAGGGGGATCGTCACCAGCGCCCGCACGAGCGCGCCGCCGCTGTCGCGGAAGATGCCTTGCAGCAGCTCACCGTGGTGCGCGCTTCCGTAACCGACTCCGGACACGGTTTCGATCGTGGTTCCGGTCGGCAGGCTGATCGCCGGCATCGCGTCGTGAAGCGGCGGATGCGACCATCTCGTGCCGATCATGCGGGCCTCAGCACGCGCTTCGCCGTCCGCGGCGAGGTCGGCTGCCCCGTGCCGCGAATGAGGATCTCGCCGACCAGCCCCGAGTCAATCATCTGCCGTACATCGGGTACCCGTTTTACCAACGCCATGAGCAGCGCCTCTTTCTGACCGGGAAGCACGGATTCCGCGCCTATCTCAATTACCAGGCCGCCGGTGTTCTGGACGTTAAATGCGCATCCAGGGAAAACCTCGCCGACCGCATCGCATATATCGTGATAGCTCACGCGTTCACCGTGCTTGAAATCCCCTCCGCAGCGGCCCTCGATTCTCTCGAATGCGTATACAGCGCGTCCGCGCCACTCTATCTGCCGCAGTCCTGTAATGACGTCGTGCATGACGTAGCGCAGTGCCGGGAAATAATCGCGCTGAAATGAGGTGAGAACCAGGATGCCATCACCTGAGGTGGAGGACTCCTGCCCGCACACGGCGTCCGTGCCGTCCAGCGCCGCTGACGTGCTAATGACCTCGGGCAGAAGATGATCATGAAAATGATAGAGGCCGGTCCGCGGGCAGTATGCCGCGATCGCGCCCATCTCACTGCTGCCGTACAGGTCCAGGATGTCATCGGCCGCGATACCGAGACGAGCGGCGACATCTCGGCGCCAGTTGCGTGACGCCACATCTCCCACTACGATCACCTTGGCGAGGCTGATTGTGAGTGCACCAGGGGTCTCAAGCAGCCGATCCAGAATTATGGGCATCGTGAATAGGGCGGCGGGCCGCCACTCGTTCAGCAGTGCGATATGCTCGCGCAGCGGGCGGGTGTAGTCGATCCCGTGGCTTATGAAGCCCAGGGCAGTGACAATACGCCGGGCGGTCTCGGCGCAGTGGCCGATGCCGAGATCCGAGACGACGACAGATCCCCGGGCGAGAGGCCGGAGGAAGTCGCCGATCACCTCGCGCCTGAAGCGAACATAAGCCTCCTCGTCCGAGCTCGAGTAGAGGACACGCTTGCGTACGCCCGTGGCCGTCCCCGACGTCATGTACATAGTGCTGTGCGGGAAATGGTCATTGAGATCCGAATAATAGCTGGCGCCGAGCAGCTCATTCGTGATCAGCGGCAGCTCCCTGGTCGGCGACTCGGGGGTGAGCCGGCGTTCCGCCAGAAGCTGCTTGTACCAAGGAAATATCGTGCAGTACCAACGGGCGAGATTGGGAAGCTGGCGGGTCTGCTGATTCATCAGATCACCTGGCATGACTTGCCCACCAGGCTTCGTCGCGCGTCCGGCCGTATGCGGCGCCCAGAATATACGGATCGCACACACGCGACCCCGGCTTGCGCACCGCTCGCGACCGGTGTATGTCCGCAACGACAAAGCAGCGGCGCAGCCACCGGTCCGTACCGTCGTAGCGGGGGGTGAACCCGGTCCTGCCGTGAACCGCGCGGAGATTGTCGACGATGAGCAGGTCAGCGCGATCCAGTATCACCCCGGTGAGATTCCGGCTTACCACGTTGAACAGGGCGTCAAGGGCCCTGGTACCGCCTGCCGTCGTACTGTCCGTGGCGGTGAAGCCGACGCAGATCTCCGGATCGTGCGAGGGCCCCGCCAGGGCGGGCATCATGTCCGAATACCGTGGCGCACCAGGAGCCACGAAAGACGTGCTCAGGCGAACGTGATATACCGGCTGCCGGAGTTGATGCACGGTCTTTACCGGAAGCTCCGACAGCGCGCTCCGCACATCTCCTACGACGGTGAGGCCGGTGCGGCTGTGGTCGGGGCGAAGACAATGCAGGCCAAGGAAGTGCGGCTTGAAGGGGTGGAAGCAGTCTTCGACGTGCAATTCGAGCAGTGCGCTGCTCGTATTCTCCTGCCGCCGCTCGGCGCCCCTGACTGGTATGGTGTCCTGGATAACCCGGCCTGCTTTTTCATCCGCGTACGCTATCGGGTCGCCTAGGACGCTCATGATGGCGAGATGCGAGATGCTTGTCACGGGAAGGCGGGTCCAGTCGGCGGGCGCCATGCCATCCGGCGGCGTCGGAGGGAGGATGTCGTCGACCGGTACGTTTTTCACGAGCATGGCGCCGGCCTCGTTGCCGTCCACGCGGAAATCAACCAGCTTTTCTATGAGCGGTGCTGGGAGGTTCCGCGCGGCCGACGCCGCCGCCGCGAGCACCCGTGAATCGTCGAGAGGATAGCGGCAGTACTCGGCCGCGACGGTCAACGAGGCTTCCTTGATCGCTTGCGAATCCTCGGCGCCAAGGCTGAATACGCAGGATGTGGCAAGCTCCTTCCATGCCCAGGAACTATGTGAGCTCGGCGTTTCTTGCGCGTCTTCGAGAGTCGCTGGAATGGTTTCTGATATCACTGTGCCTCCTTGATCCAAGCATCGTGCGTAAACCCGGCCGTAACTGTACCGGATGCGAGAGAGTTGCAAAGACCCGGCCACTGGTCGGTGTTTAGGTGTTTCAGCGGTCAGGCCGCATATGTAGAACCGTACCCGATCGTGTTTCCCGTTTCTTGTGCCGGTATTCCTGCTGAAGATGGTAGGAGCAGGAATCGTCAGAACCGTGATGCGGTCAATGCCCGAAGGCTTAAGACGGTTCTTGGTTAATGGCTAGCTGCTTCTTCTGAGGTGATGCCGTACCTTTGTAGTACACGTCTACGCTCGGCTCGCGCTAGTGTCCCGCATGACCCTGTCATGGCCCGGGTAGTGCCGCAGGTACGGGCGCACAGCGCTCCACCCAGGGATTTCGCAAAGTCGGCTGGACTCCCGGCGGACGGCTGGCGTGAACAACCGCTGATCTACCATGAGTCCCGGCAGTTCCTCAGGGCAACGCCGATCCCCGGGTTACCGCCACGGCAGAAGCATCAAGATCGGTGGGCGACTCGAAGCTCGTACAGATAGCGCTGCGTGACCTTCCCGATCCCGGTCAGCGCGGCAAGGTCGTTTACCAGCGGGCCGGATACCCAGGGCGGGCACGGTCGTAGATCTCCGGGACCTGGTCAAATATCGTTCGCAGGCGCATGGCATGCTCCCAGGTTGTCCTGCCAGGCGATGAGCCGGTCCAGCCCCTCGGACAGCCGGTGGCGGGAGAGCGCGTATGACAGCCGGATCCGGTGACGCGCCGCCGGGCTGAAGTCCGTGCCCGGGCTCACCAGCGTCCCTGCCTCGTGCGCACAGCGTTTCGTGAATGTGCTGGCATCCAGGCCGGAGCGTTCGATGTCAACCCACAGGAAGAAGCCTGCGTTCGGCGGCTGGCAGGCGTACCCAGCCGCCGTCAGTCTCCGGACGGCCTCGTCGCGGTTGCGCAGCAGGAAGGCGCGAAGGCCCTCCAGGTAGGCGCAGGGCACCCGGAGCGCGGCGAGCGCAGCCACCTGCGCTACAGTCGGCGTTGACATGCTCACTCCCCAGTGGTGCCTGGCGATCGTGGCCGCCAGCTCGCGGCTGGCGTGGAGGTACCCGACCCGCCAGCCGGTCATGGCGTGGCTCTTGGAGAAGCTGAAGATCGAGATGATCCGGTCAGCCGGGCCGCTCTCGCATGCGGCCGGACTGAAATGTGCTCCGGAGAAGCACAGGCTCTCGTATACCTCGTCGCTGAGCATCACGACTTCGGCATGTCGGCCGAGCATGTCCAGGATTCGGGCGTGCCAGGCCCTCGGAGCCACGACTCCGAGGGGATTCGACGGAAAATTCCAGATCAGGACGCGGGCGCCGGGCAGCAGTTCATCCAGGGCCTCCCAGTCCGGTTCGTATCCCGATGCCTCGGCGAGCGGGTAGCCGACCGCGTTCAGCCCGAGGATGCTGGCGGCGAGCCGGTAGAGGGGAAAGCCCGGATCGGGGACGAGCACCCGGTCGCCGGGTCGGCACACTGCGGAGAGGGCGGCGAACAGGCCGTGGCTGGCCCCGCTGGTGACCACGATGTTGTCAGGGTCGCCCGCGATGTTGTTGCTCTCGCGGAGCTTGGCTGCCAGGGCCAGCCGAAGCCAGGGGAAGCCCCCCTGCGGTGCGTAGCCACCGATGCCCCCGCCGAGCGCGGACACAGCCGCGGCCTTCGCCTGCTCGGGGGGTTCATATCCGGGATCGCCGAGTGAGAGGTCCACGAGGCGGACCGGTCCCGGCCGCCTGGTATCAGCGTTCATCATTGCCACTGGCCTACCTGCTCGACTCGCTCAGCTCGATGTCAAACCCGGTAAAGTCCGGCTCGGTAGCGGATCCGAAGAGGATCTCCCGGCCGGGGTCCGGAGTACGCGCGTAGAGCCGGAAGAACTCGTGCGGCTCCCGCCCGGCGACGTCAAGCAGAGCGGCCTCGCCGAGGTGCCGTGCGATCGTGTCGGCAAGGTGTATCCCAACCAGGTTGATGATCGGCAGGCGCGGATTCTTGAAGGCCTTCGTGACCCGGGGCAGCAGAGCGGCGACGGTGTCGTCGGAAATTCTCTGGAGCAACTCGCGGCAGGCGCGGAGGGCCTTCGAGACGGCTGCCGAATCGTCGACCAGCGGGGCGTAGGTAAAGTACCGGAATTCAGTACCCGCCGATCTCAGCTCGCGCAGCTTCGCTAGGACGGCGTAGTTCGCGATTCCCTCGTTCCGGGTGAGGAGCATCAGCAGATGCCTCAGCCTGGCTCCGGTCGTCGGCTCCGCCTCGGCCTGCCGCGAGGCCGGCGTGGCGATCAGGTTCGTGAGCTCGTGGTAGTACGTATGGGAAAGGAAAAGAAGCATTTCCTCGGGAGCGGCACCCTCGTAGAGGCCGAAGATCTGGTGCCCTCGCCCATTGCCGTAGCAGGTCTGCAGGCCAGGCACCGGGTCGACGATGACGGCCGCATGCCGGTAATCCGGGACCGGAGGCACGAACGGGCGGATGGCCATGACCGATTCCGGCAGGCAGGCTTGCAGATAACCCAGCAGCGCGCGCTGCTGCGCCCAGAAGGACGCCTGGCCCATCTGCTGCAGCGGGAACCAGTGCTCCGGCGCGCTGGCGATGCCTTGGCCTTCGGTCCCGAATTCAGGCTCGCGGGATACCAACTCGCCCACGGCGGCGCGCAGTTCGTCTGGATTACCTCCGGCGGCGCAATCCTCCACGCGGCCGAAAAGCCGTGTCTCCACGTGCACATCCAGATCTATCATGACGCTTTCCTCTCTGGGGTGGGGTATCTGGCGGTCGGCGCGTCCTCAGTCGGCCCTCTGCTTCCCCGCGTCTCGGCGCGGGAAATCGAGGCCGCGCTCAGCCGCCGCACGGTGGGCAGCATCATCGTCAGGGCTGAGGGAATGGCGACGAACGCCGCGGCGGCCACGAGGGCTGGGCTGTCCCCGATCAGGTGGGCGGATGGGCCTGCGAGGGCGTAGCCAAGGGGCAGGCTGATAAAGCTCAGCAGCCAGTCATAGGACGTCACCCGCGCCAGCACGTAATTCGGGATGATCCGCTGCAGCGTCGCGGACCACACGGCGTTCAGCAGCACCAGGCCCGCGTTCGACACGGCCGCGGCGCCCGCGATCACGGCGACGGGCGCGCGCACGGACAGCGCGAGCAGCGGCGCCGCGCCGAGTATCAGGGCAAGGTTGCCCACGACCAGCGGACGGTGCGGCTGCCATCGGAGCGCGATCGCACTGCCGATCATCAGGCCGACCGATAGTCCGGCCGACACAATGCCCCAGGCGATCGGGCCGCCGAGGTGATGAGCGATGATCCCGGGACCGAGCACGAAGAACGCGGCGAAGCCCAGGTTCCACGCTGAGTGAGCGAGCATGGTGAGGGGCAGCCAGCGCCGCTGCATGAGCTCGTGCCATCCCTGAACCACGTCGGAGAGGATCTTCCGGCGTCCGTGGCCCGGAGGCGGGCTGCACCGGACGGCCAGCAGGAAAGCGACATTGGTGGCAAAGGTCGCGCCGTCGGCGATGTAGACGGTGCCGACGCCGGCGCTGGCGATAAGCAGGCCCGCCACGGCCGGCCCGAGGACCATAACGATGCTGCGGGTCAGGGACTGTAGCGCATTGGCCTTCTGCAGCAGGTCCTTGTGTACAAGCGAGGGCAGGATCCCGCTGGTCGCGGGCCCGAAGAAGCCCGCCGCGATCCCGTACAGCGAGCTGCCGACCAGGAGGAACCACGGTCCGCGCATACCGGAGAGCAGCAGGCTGCCGATGACACACTGGATCACGCAGCGGCTGGAATCGGCTGAGATGAGCACCACGCGGCGCGGGTACCTGTCGGCAGCGACGCCGCCCGCCAGGGCCGACAGGACGCGGCACAGAGATCCGGCAGCGAGAACGGTGCCGAGCATCGTGGCGCTGCCGCCGACGCTCAGTACGGCGAAGGCGGCAACAACGAGCACCATGCCGTCCCCGAAGGACGAGACGGCCTGGCCAGTCCAGTAGCGGCGGAACGCCGGTTCGCGAAGCGGCGCGAGGTCGGCTAGCACAGGCAGCTCACTCCTGCGCGCAGCTTGCCGGGGCGAGCACGTGCCGACGGGCGAAGTCCAGCTGGAGCGCGACTTCCCGGACGCGCTCGGCTGTCGTCCGCGGCCCGTGCCCGGCGGCGTGCTCGTACAACTCGAACGCTGCCTGCCCGCCGCGCAGCGTGGCGGCATAATGCTCGATCTGGCGGCGGGAGCAGCGGGGATCACTGCGGCCCGCGATGAGGAGGACCGGAACGCGGACCCGGCTGGCGTAGCTGATGGGCGACGATTCCCGGTAGCGCTCGGGAATCGTATCGGGATCGCCGCCGAAACGTGCCCTGTCCCAGGCCCGCATCCGCTCCGGCTCGTCCGCGTAGGCCATCACGTAGTCGGCGATCGGCGACTCGGCGATGCCCGCTGTCCAGGCACGGTTCATCCGTCCGAGGGCGAGCAGGGTCAGGTAGCCGCCCCAGGACGCGCCGGCGAGCAGGAGCCTCCGCTCGTCGGCAAGCCCGGTCCGCACGGCCCATGCTCGGACCGCCGCTACATCGGCGAGCTCGGTCAGCCCGACCCCATCGGCGGTCCCGTCGCGCCACGCGGTCCCGTACCCGGTGGAGCCTCGGTAGTTGACCCGGATCACGCAGAATCCGTGTTCCGCCCAGGCTGCGACATAAGGGCTGAAGGAATCGGTGTCGTGTGTCGCCGGCCCTCCGTGCAGGAGGAAGACCGTCGCGAAGGGGCGGGACTGGCCTGGCGGCGGGGAGACGAGCGCGTGGATGCGGCGGCCGTCCGCACCGACCCATGCGTCCTCACACGGCGCGGACCACGAGATCGGGCGCTCCGCCGGTACCGGCAGCAGCAGCCCCTCCGTCGTTGACCGGACCATCGGCGGCTCCGCCGATGACGACCACAGGTAATAGACGCTGCCATCCGGGCGGGCGGCGGCATCGCGGACGAATCCGCGCGGAGTCCCGAGTGGTATGAGCTCGCCGGTCGCGAGCTCATACCGGAGGAGCTCGCTGCGCGCCTCGAACAGGTGCGCGACGAGCAGCGCCGTGCCGTCTGGATACCAGTCGACGCGGACCTCGCCGGGCAGGTCGAGGCGGATCTCCCTGACCTCGCCCTTGTCCGGGTCCCAGATCAAGGGCTCCGCCCTGCCACGTCGCTCGTGCAGGCAGAGCAGGCCGTGACCGGTCCTGGCGGACCCGAACGCCAGCGCATGGACGGCCCCGCCGCCGGCCGTGCCCGGCAGCTCGGCGGCGACCGCACCGTCCGCGGTTCGCAGCACGCGTACCCGCGGACCGCCCGCCCCGCGCCCGGCACCCTCGGCCACGGCGAGCAGCAGGCCGTCGCCGGTGATATCCACCAGGTGCCCGTCGGGTGATTCGTACGCCGTGCGGGGCACGTCGCCCGGCGGCGCGACGATGACGCTGGTCCGCGCCCCATCGTGACAGCCGACGCCGACCGTGCCGTCGCAGCCAAGCGCCAGGCCGGCCGGGAAGGCGGGTGTCGCGCCGGGCAGCGCCGACTGGGCGGCCCCGCCCGCGAATGGCGTGCGCTGCCAGGTGCCCCGCTCGTCTGGCCCGTCGTCAAACCACCACAGCCACGTCCCGGACGGGTCCACGGCCCAGCGGGTGATTCCCTGAGACTGGTCGGTGACCTGCCGGTGCTCCCCGGTGGCGCGATTCCAGGCGAACAGCTGCCTGGCGCCGCCGACCGCCGCGACGTAGGCGATCCGGTCCGGGCAGCTCCGCGCCCACTTCGGCAGTGTGATCCGGCCCGCCGTAAAGTGGCGCATCCACGGCTCCTCCGGGATGTGCCCGTCGGCATCCTCACGCGCTGGACGCATGCATAGACTCCCTATCGTGCGTGTGCTTCGTGACGCAGACGTCGAGGCGGGACTCAGTCCCGGCGAGGCGGTCAAGGCGGCCCGTGGTGCCGTCATCGCGGCCTATCGCCGGGAACTGGCCGCGCCCGCGCGGATACGAGCCGATGGCGGTGCCACCACCTATGTCTTCACCGTCGGCGGGCAGGCGGGCGGACCGTCCGGATTCCGCGCGTACGGCTTGTGGCCGAACGGCGGGGACCAGATCGTGGCCGTGTGGCAGCCGGACGGCAGCCTCGCTGGAGTAGTGGTAGGCAGCGCACTCGGCGCCTACCGTACGGGGGCGCTGGGCGGAGTCGCTGTGGATGCGCTCGCGGCTCCCGATGCCACCGTCTGCGCGCTGATCGGAGCCGGTGCCCAGGCGTGGACACAGATCTGGGCGATCAGCGCGATACGGCCGCTCACGGACGTACGGGTCATGTGCCGCACGGCCGCGACGCGGGACGCGCTCGCCGCGCGGATCAGCGGCGTCCTGGGCGTACACGCGCACCCAGTGGCGGACCCGCAGGAGGCGGTTGCGGGGGCGGATGTGGTTGTGACTGCCACGACCTCGGGCAGTCCGGTCATCGAGACCGAGTGGCTCGCCCGGGGATGCCACGTCACCACCGTGGGACCAAAGTTTCGGGATGGAAGCGAGGTGCCGTCGGCGCTCGCCGACATCGCCAGCGTCGTCGTGAGCGACTCGCCCGAGCAGGCGCTCGCGACCGGCTCGTGGTTCAGCAACCGTCCGCCGCAGCACCTCGGCGCGGTGCTCACCGGCGACGCGCCCGGCCGCGGCGCGCGCGATGACACCACGCTGTACTGCTCGACGGGCCTGGCCGGCTCCGAGATCGTCCTGGCAGACCGGCTGATGCGGGACGGCTGACCCGCCGCGCTGACTCATGCCCGCCATGCTCATGACGGCACCGCCGGTCCGTCCGCTCTGCCGGGAAGCCAAAGCCCGGGTGCGCCGGTGGTCAGCCGGTGCAGGAACCAGACCACTCCGGCGACCCCGCCGCTGAGCTCACTCGCGTAGCCTGCTCCCGAGTCGTCGGGGACTACCCGGCGGCCCCCGGCGAGGGCCGCCCGCGCGGCCAGCGCGGGCACAAGCTCGCCCGCGAGGCGCGCCGCGTCACGATTACCTGTCTCCCGTGCGCAGTCGAGCAGGAACTCGCCCCAGCCCGCGATGCCTCGGCCGAGGCCGCAGGGGGCACGCACCTCCCAGCCGGCGAACGCGCGGGTGATCGTCGCCGCGGCCAGAGCGGACTCCTCGTGCCCGAGCAGCGGCGCGGCGGCCGCAAGTAGCCGTCCCACGCCGGCGGCTCCGTGCTCCAGGCCGAGGTCGCCGGGCTCCGCCACGTCCCCGCGGCCGACGGCGGCCGCCACGGCACGGCTCGCGACCCGTGCCGTGGCGGCCGCCCGGTCAACGGCCCCGCCGTGCCCAAGCATGCGGCCCGCGTGCAGCAGGAACCAGGCGATCCCAGCCTCGCCGCGGGCGAGGCCGCCGACGGCGGCACCCGGCCCGCCGCGCGTAGCGCCCTCAGCAAGCAGCCTGTCCACCAGGCAGGTCGCCATGCTGCGCAACTCCGGATCATGGGTGTCCGCCCACAAGCGCAACGTGAGCAGACCGGCTCCGGCGGCACCGTGGGCGAGCCCGGGCACCCCCGTATCCGCGGGCAGCTGCCGCGCCTGCCCGAGGCACCAGCGGGCCAGCGCCTCATCGCCCGTGCGGGCTGCCGCCTCCCACAGCACCCACAGCACGCCGGACCTGCCCGAACCGAGCCCGGGGAGCACCCTGGGCATGGAGCAGGTACGGCGGGCGAGCCAGCTCGCCAGGGCAGCGAGCCGGGCGGAAGTCAGCAGTCCCGCGCTCGTTCCCGGCCCGGCGGTGTGAGCCAGCACGAGCAGCGGGCCCGCGGCTCCGTAGTCCACACAGGACGGGTCGCGCGGCTGTCGCCACGGTGCAGGTGGCCATAGCTGACGAGGATCGTCCAGCTGGACCTGGGCGAGCAGGTGGCGTAGGCCATCGTCGAGCAACTGACGGGCCGTGTCATGGCCGTCGTCGGGTGGCTGCTCCTGGCCGCGGGCCCGCATCCGCGTTGGCCCGGGAGAGGTCTTCAGCCGTTCGCGCACCCAGCCAGGGGAAGGGCGGCTCGCCGGGTCACCCGCCATGAGCGCGGAGACGAGCGGGGAGACACGGTGCGCGAATGCGTGTCCGGCCGGCAGCAGAGCCAGGCGCTCGGCTGCCCGCTCGGCAGCCGTGCGCCGGGACTCGTCGGGCGGCATGACCGGGTCCGCGGCGGTGGCCAGGAAGAACAGCAGCGCGCCGAGCGCGTAACGGTCGGCCTGAGGGCCAGGTGCCGGCCCAGGAACCGGGCCCGTCAGCTGCTCGGGGGCGGCATACCCCGGCGTGTGCCCACCCGGCACGAGGGTGCCCGGCCTCGCAGCCAGCTCGAGGTCCACCAGCCGGACATCCGCGCCGGAGGTCACGACGACGTTCGAGGGTGACAGGTCGCGCAGCACGTATCCCGCGGCGTGGACCGCGGCGGCCGCGGCGGCCAGTCGTTCGGCCACCAGCGGCGCATCGGGCGGGGAGCCCCGCCTGGGGTCCCATCTGCGGCGCACCCATGTGCGCAGGTCCTCGCCCGGGACGCGTTCGGAGACGAGCAGAGTGCTGTCGGCCTGCTCGATCAGGCACACGACCAGCGGAACGACCCCCGTCGACGCCAGCGCCGCGAGCACCTCAGCCTCGCGGCGTATGGCTGTCTGCGCGTCCGCGCCGAGCGATGCCGCGCCCACGTGGCGAACGGCGCGCTTGATGACCACGCGTCGGCCGGAACCGATCTCGGCCGCGCCGAAGACGCCGCCCCTGGCGCTCGCCGCGAGGACCTCGGTGATCTGGAACCTGCCGTCAACCACTGGGGGACGGGCTGCCGTCGGCGGGCACGGCTCGTGGCCAGCGACGACGGCACCCTCGCCCAGCCACGGCAGTGGCGGTGCCCAGGCCGGCGGACGGAACCGGGAGCGGTCGTCGATGACGGCCGTCCCGTCGGGAGCACGCAGGACGTGCGTAACGCGGCCGTCATCGGTCAGCCACTCCTGGCCGCCGAACACGCCGTAGCGGTAGTAGACGGGTGACCCCGGCCGGTAGAGGGCATCCGAGCTGACCGGCGGCCCGGACAGGCCCGCCGCGGCGTCCGCCAGTTGCGTGATCACGTGGCCGAACTGCGCCGCGGTGCGGGGGTAGGCGGTGAGGAACTTCCCCCCGCTCCTGCCGCTGCGCGGTGATACCAACATGATCACGACCGCCAGGTCCTGGGCGAACTTGAACGGCACTCCCGCTGGCAGCAGGATCTCGGCGCAACGTGCGAGCGTGACCTCCGCGACGTCGGGCACTGCGGACACATGGATCTTCCAGCCCTGTCCTTCTGGCCGCAGGCCAGCCGGTCGTGCGTGTGCCCAGAATCCATCGGCAGACACCGTCCAGCCCCACTCCGGGAATCGCCCGGCGCGCTCACTTACCGCCTGCCGCAGCCGTGGCGATGCCGTCTCGGCCAGCGTCGCCCGCAGCGCGTATAGGGGATCCGGCATGAACAGCGCTGCCATCAGGCGCTTTCCCATGCTGCGCTCAGGAATGGCAGGGCATCGAGTGAGGCGCGGACAGGCTCCGGTGCGACGGTGGCGAAGCGCACGTCGTCCAGCCTGAGGTGGCGCCGGGCCGCCCGCGCGACCTCCTCCGCCCCGATGTCGGCCCATAGATCGAAAAGCTCCTGCTCGGAATGAAGGTCATCGCGGCGGAACAGGTCATGGGCCGAGACCTTGCAGCGGCCGACGCTTGTCTCGCGCTCGCGGACGTGGGTCCCGCGGTTGATCTCCCTCGCCCGGGCCAGCTCGCCCGGCGTGATCGGCTCGTCGACCGCCTGGCGGAGCAGGTCATAAACGCTCGTCACGACCCGCGACAAGGACCGCGCGTCGCACCCGAAGATGGCCAGCAGCGCGCCCGTCGCCGCGTGCGGCTCCAGCGTGGTGGAGGCCTGATAGGAGACGCCCAGCCGATCTCTCAGCAAGGTCAGCAGCCGACTCGTCGGCCCGCCCCCGAGCACGGTGTGAAACAGCCGCATCGCATACATCTCGCGGCGCGACAAGTCGTAGGACACTCCCGGTACGACAAGCGCGCCAAAGGCAAGCGGCGAGTCGAGGGCGAGATGAACGTTGACCCGTTCGCCGTAGGTCACCGGGACAGGCGGCGCTGGCTGGCACTCGGGGAGGCGGCCGAGATGGCGGCCGAGAATATCCGCGCTTGACTTTGCCTCGGCCGGTCCGTCTATGGCAATCGTCACCCGTTCGGGCACCGCAGCGTGCCCGGCGTACCACCGGAGATCGTCTCCTGTGAGGGTGGCGATGTCCGCGCTGTCGCCGAGCGGCGACGCGCCGAGCAGCGGGCCGTAGAGCGCCCTGGAGGCGAGGTCGCGCAGTCGGCGCTCCCGCTGGCCGGCGTACAGCCGCAGCTCGTTCTGCATCGCCGTCCGCTGCTTGCGCAGTTCGAGTGGGTTGAAGTGGGGCGCGACATAGCAGGTCAGGAGGATGTCTAGGGCCCGGTCTGCCGTCGTGCACGGGCCCGAGATGTAGTAGTGGGAGTGCTCCCGGTAGGTATGCGCGTTGAACTGGCAGCCGAGATCGGAGATCGCCTCGGCCACGGATACCGCGGTCAGGTAGCGCCCGGCACCGGCGAAGAAGGCGTGCTCGTACAGGTGGCCGAGCCCGCGCTGGCCAGGCGGGTCGAACCATGAGCCCGCGCCGACGAACGCCATGGCGCATGACGCCGAGGTGGATGGCGTGACGCGGCGGATGATGCGGACGCGCCCGCCGGCGAAATCCTCCGCAAGCGCCGCGGCCGGCGCGGGTCCCGAGGCTTTCATGCAGCCCTCCTTTATCTTCTGGCCAGCTTGAGCACCGCGTCGACCATGCCTGATATCCGGGTCCGCATCGCGCCGTCGGTGAGCTCCATGGGGCCAGACGGCGAACCGTCGAAATCGGGCGGGGTCGTGACTGCCTGGTTGGCTACGCAGAGCCCGTAGAGCCCCCGCACCACAATGCGCAGCTGATCGCATGCCTGGATCGCGGTCAGCTTCGGGCCGTGGGAAAGCAGGCCCACAGGCTTATCCGCGAACTCCTCAATAGTCAGGTTATCCAGGGCGTTCTTGAGTACGCCGGAATAGGAGTTATGGTAGACCGGTGTCGTGAGGATGAAGCCATCGGCTCGTCTCGCGGAGGTGACGAAAGCCCGGACCGTCGGGTTCGGGTGCCTCAGTGGATCGTCATGATAATCGGGATCCGCGATAGGAAGCGGGAGTTTGTGCGGGTCCCATACCAGCGCCTCATTACCCGTTTCGATAACGTGCGCCGCAGCGTAGCCCGCCGCGGCCCGAGTACGGCTGCCGGCGCGCACGCTTCCGACGATTACCATGATCCGCAGTGGCCGGGTGTTCGGGATCATTGGCATCTCCTCGTGGATAGCCTGCTCTGCAGTAATCTCCTGCGCCGTAACCTGCTCCGCCGTCATTCGCTCCGCGGTAATCTCGTCCGCCCAGATGCGCAAGCCATCGGCGAGCGAGAGGCCCGCCTCGAAGCCGAGTTCCGTGCGAGCCTTGCGAGTNNNNTCCTCCTCCTCGCAGGTGACAGCGGCGCCCAACGGCGCGAACGCCGATGCCACCGCGGTGGCATCGAGCGGGCGGGAGGTTCCGATGTTGTACGCTCCCGCTCTGCCGTGCTCGGCGACCTGGATGGCACCTGCTGCGGCGTCACGGACGTGGAGGTACTCGTGACCTCCGAGAAAGGCGGGAATCCGCACCTGGTCCCCGCGCAGGGCCGTGTCGACGAGCCCGCGGAGCGTGGTGTTCAACCAGCCGCCCACCGTGGCCGCCCCGCCGTACACGCCGGACAGGCGGACTATCAGTGGCGTCATCTCCGTGCCCGCGCAGCCCGCGAGCAGCGCGGACTCGGCGGCGCTCTTGGCGAGGCCGTAGGGCGTCCTCCCGCCCGTTCGCGACGTCTCCACGACAGCGCCGCGCGGGTTCGCGTAGACGGCAAGGCTCGATACGAGCAGCAGTCGGCCGACGCGCGCTGCGGTGGCGGCGGCGGCCAGGCTGGCGGTGCCGCGGGCACTGTCGAGCACGAGCCTGCGGGCCTCCTCGCGGGGGCGGGCGCTGAAACGCCCAGCCGCGTGCACGACAATCGCGGGACGTACTTGCCCAACCACCGCCGTGGCCTGCGCGGTGTTGGTGATGTCCAGGTGCACAGCCGCGCAACCCAGCAGGGCGCCGGCCGATCGCGCCCGAGCCTGATCGGCATCGGCACAGGTCACCTCTGCGCCACGGGCTCGGAGGGCGCCCGCGATCACCGAGCCGATCAGGCCCGTACCCACGACCAGGACTGGCATGTCACGCATTCGGCACCCCGTGGAGCAGACCGGGCTCGGTGCCGGCGGCGGAGGGAGTGTCGGCGCGCGGCCACCTGCTGACCTCGAGGCCACATTGATCGATCGGCAGGGTGGCGCTGGCCGCGGCACCGTGGGCAAGGACGAAGTCGCGGTAATAGCGCAGGTCCCAGGCGAACACCGGGTGGGACACGTCGTGGGCCACGACAATGGCGCCGGGTGCGAGATGCGGCAGCCATTCCTGCACGACGCGGGCGTATCCGGACTTCCGGGCTCCGGGGACGTCGATGTCGATCAGCAGGAAGTCCCATGGGCTGTCCGTCGAGAACCGCTTGGCGTCGAAGGCATCGCCGACCACCGCCCTGGTGCCCGGCGAGAATCCGGCTCGGGCGAAATTGCCTTCGGCAAACGCTATCGCGCCCGAGTCCACGTCGATGCCGAGCGCGCATTCGCCCGAGTACCGCGCGAACGGACCGAAGCCGTCGCCGGCCACCCACGCCATCAGGTTGCCGGCATAGCACCCGCAAACGGCCAGGCGCCGGGGCCTGTGCAACGCGGCGAGGCCGAAAAGAACCCGGGCGGCCAGCGGTGTCAAGGTCGTTGTTGGTACCTCAAAGGTCGCGTACAGCCGCTCGCGAAGCTTATGCAGAACCTCCCACCAGCCGGGGCCTCCGCCAGGACCGCCGTTCGCGGCGGCGTGGCCGGCGTCGATGATCCCGCTCCTGTGACAGTGCGCGAGAATTTTCGATGCGAGCATGTCGGTCTGGCTGATTGTCAGCCTGCGCTTTGTCGTCATCCTTACCGCCTCAATGCCAGCAGACCGTGGCCGCATACCGGCCGAGCTCGCGCAACTCCGCGATGACCTTCCCAAGGTTGCGCTGGGAACGGGGATTGCCGACGACCACCTCGCGGGGAGCCACCCAGGCGCCCATCGCCGAGAGCATGCCGCGCATCTGGCTCGCGCCGTGGTAGGCGGACGCATCGTCGGCGCCGACCGTGACCAGAAGGGCGATCACGCCGTCCAGGGGAGGCGGGCGGTCCGGGTCCTGGTCGTAGCTGGCGCCCGCGATGACGTTGAAGAAGTTGACCAGCGGGCCGGAGGCACAGTTCCAGTAGGCCGGCACCGATACCAGGAGGACCTGCGCCTGCGTGATCTGCTTGCGTACCTCCTCGAGCCCGGCAACCCCGTAATCGGCGCAGTCCCTGCCGTCGAACTGCGGTATCTCGAGTTTCCGCAAGTCCAGCGTCGTGGCGGGGCAGCCCTCGTCGTCCAGCCCGGCGTACACCGCCCGTAGCAGTTCCCGGCTGGACGATGGCCGGTCCACATTAGGAGCGGGCTTACGGCTGCCGCACAAGATCATGACTTGATTCATCTGAGACCTCCGGGGCCGGAAGGACATCTGCGCGGGCAGGGAGTTCGGTCGCGGACACTCCCGCCAGCATGCGGTTGATGTCACGTTTGGGGGTGCCTTCCAGATCGACAGCGGGGATGTAGGAAGGCAGTTTTGATGAGGGCACCTCGATAACGGCCTGGCCCTGGCGCAGCGCGTCGATGCGCTGCTGTGGGCTGCTCGTGGCAGCGAATGCTCCGGCAACATCGGGAAGCCAGGCTTCTGCCGCCTCGCGCACATTGTCGGGGTAGTCAAGATTGCCCAGCGTGATTGACCAGAGCAGTCCCGAGAGGTGGTTGCGGTAAGTTTCCCCGTCGCCCAGCCATCTGGCGAGCAGCGCGCCTTCCCGGTAACATTCTGCGGCCTCGCGATGCGCCCCGCGGGAATGCTGGGTGTAGGCGAGTGCGACCAGCATTCGCTCCGCGTAGAAGTGGTCCCGCAGGGATAGGGATAGATCTGCGGCGGCCCGGAACGATGCGACCGCCGCGTCGTAGTCGGCGTCCTTGAGCTGAAGTATCCCGACCGTGTACTTGAACAGGGCACCGTAGTCTGGGCGGCCCGCCAGGAGTACCGACGCCAGCGATTCGAGGAAACGCTCGGCCGCCTGGTAGCGACCGGTGATCTGCAAGAGGAAAGCAAGATTGTAGCCAAGGTTATAGCGCAGGTAGAAAGCGCTCATTCCAGGCAGGTCCCGGACTAGGCCGAATGCGCCGAACTCCTCCTGGAATGCCTCATTGTAGAGTTTCTCCCGGGTGGCCTGGTCAGCGGAGCCGCGTGCTTTCATCGCGGCCGCGAGAGCGATTCCGTTCGAGATCCAGGCCATCTCGACGCGCCCCTGGGTGGATGGCTCGGAGGTGAGCGCGATGGAGCGCCGCGCGGCCTGGAAATACTTTCCGGCGGTATCCAGATCGTAATGCCGTTTGGTTGAGATCAGGCCGAGCAGGTAGTACAGGTGCGCGATGAGTTCGGGGCTCCAGGCCACGCTGACGGCCTGGTCCAGCTTCTCCATGGCGTGGTCGATGTGCCCGACCTGGGCGGCCGAGATCGCCGAGAGGCGAAGCAAGTGAGCCACTGTTTCAGGCTCGTCCGGCCGCACTGTGCCGCCCGGCCGTGCAGCGCAGGTTGCGAGCCCGGCCTGAATCAACAGCTCGGCTCGCTCGAAGTTCTGCAGCGATAGCGAGTTGCCCACCAGCCGCAGTAGCGTGTCGTCGTCCTGAGCTAGCGCGCGCTCGGCGATGCCGCGCAGGTCGAGAACCGGCGGCTCGGCGCGGTCTGCGGCTAGCGCGGTGTGCACGATGACCGCGGGGCGGGCGGCGATGGCCGCAAGAAAACGGGACCGGAGCACGCCTAGCGGGCCGGTGTCATCCGCGTTCGCGGTGACGTCCAGGCTTGCGCACTCACCGAGGGGATGCCAGTGCCGGAGCCGCCCGATGACGGACACCTCGCGGCCCGAAGCCGCCACGACAACCGCGCGATAGAGGATACGCACGGACGGGCGGTCCCATAGGTCGACGGCATCCACGCGCAGAACGGCATGACCCTCGGATGCGGCGGCCAACAGCGCGGCGTCGGCGACGAGGCGCGCCGCTTGGTCGATCCATAGCGCGCTCGTGTGCGACTCCCGGCTGACCCGGCGGGTGGTGCCCAGCGCGGCCGCCTCGGATATGGGTACCAGGCGCCCCAGTTGTTCCCGGTGGTCCGGCCCTGTCAGCAGGTCGATGATGTCCGAGTGGCGCTCGCGGAGCAGGCTGAACCGGGGCCCGAGCAGATCGCGCAGGACACCGAGCAGCGTGTCGAGCCCGGCAAGGTTCTCGAAGCCGGGCTCGGGGGCGGGGACCTCGATGATGCCGCGTGGACCGCGTGGACAGGAAGCCTCGGCATCGGACAGGCAGGTATCGGCGTCGTGCCCGGAGGCGCACATCACGAAGCGGCCACGGTCTCGGCGCCATAGGAGTTCGCCAGTGCCGCGCCACCGCGCATTCGCCGCGGCCTGGGGAGTAGATTCGGCCATGAGTTTTCCTCGAGGGTTCTGGGCCGGTGGGCGGGCAGGTTCCCTGGCGGGTTCCGGGTTGGTGCTGGCCTGAATCAGGCCAGCACCCACCCGGCCGGGTCACCAGGCGACAGTGACGCGCGCGAGTTCGTACTCACGCTCCGTCAGACCCTCGTCGACCTCGCTGCTGAAGGATGCCAGCACCTCCTCCAGAGCCTTGGTCAGCTCGTTGTCCGTCATTTCGTCACCTCCTCACCCTGGTCTCGCTTTGCCTCGTCCGGCACCGACCTCGGCCTAGGTGGGACGCCTATGGTGCTGACCGTGACCGGGAAGCGGGCTCGGAATCCCGGCCGGCCTGGGGTGACCGGCAGGCCTGGCACGACGCGCGTCAGGGTCGTGCTGCCGCGGTCTGGCGGGCTTGCTCGGGGCGGGGTGTGCTGGGGGTCAGCGGCCGGGGCACAGCAGGGCCCCGCAGATGAGGCGCCGGCGGCTAAGATGCTGGCGCACCACCAGCAGACCGTGGTGTAGCCGCAGATCACCGCGAGGTAGGCCAGCCGCGGTGCTGGCCGCCCGTGCGGGTGGCTGGCCAGGCAGGCCGTGGTGGCGCTGGCCGCGATGGGCCTGCCTCTGAATAGATACCTTGCAGCAGCTCTTCCGGGTGAGTCCTGGCCACCTGGGTCGTGGTGGTGTCCTTGTCCTTCTGCTCCATGCACCTGAGCTTGGGCCACAGGACTTGGTTGGGACTGTCCCGCGAGTTGGCGCCGGCTTGGCGGTGCGGCAGCCTGATCGTCGGCCGCTGCCCGCACGTGGCAGCAGCCCGGCTGAACCTCCTCTTCTCGCTTTCGAGTGACTCTCCAGGAACCCCCCGCAGGCTGAAGATGCGAGCTTCGCATCCGGTCAGGAACCCCCCGCAGGCTGAAGATGCGAGCTTCGCATCCGGTCAGAGAGCAGGAACCAGGAATATGCACGACATCAGCAGCTATCCGGTGGAGCCATGGTGAGCGGCAGGAGAGTCGTGATGACCGGGCCCGGCGTCGTCGCACCGGGCGGGGTGAACACCAAGGCGTCCTGGGAGGCGATCACCTCCTGCCGTACGGCGACGAGGCTGATCACCGCGTTTGACCCCGTGGCCTTCCGCTCCCGGGAGCTTTCCTCAGGTCACGAGATGGCAGTACCGTGCCGCCCCGAACGCGACACCGGTTCGCGCAACGGAGAGGAGGCAAACCGATGAGAGCGCGTACCGTGCTCGTCACTGGCGGCTCGAGCGGTATCGGGCGTGCGACGGTCAAGCGGTTCGCCCGCGGCGGCGACCGGGTCTGGTTCACCTACCGGCATGGGCGCGAGCGGGCGCGCGAGCTGGTCGGTCGGCTGGCCGCCGAGGGCATAGGCCGGGTCGCCGCGCTCGAGTTCGACCAGGGGGAGTGGGAAAGCCAGCGTGCACTGCTGGAACAGGTGCCGGAGCCGGTCGATGCGCTGATCAACAACGCCGCCGTGGGGTCCAAGACCGTTGAGCGATATGCGCCCGCGGACGAGCGCGCCCAGGACCTGGCCATGTTCCGGGTAAATAGCGTCGGCCCGCTTTGGCTGACCGGGCAGTTGGTGCCTGGCATGCTCGAACGCGGCTACGGCAAGATCGTAAACATTTCCAGCGTCGGCGGCGGCGTGACCCAATATCCCGGATTCCGCTTGGCTGACGGCATGAGCAAGGCGGCGCTGGCTTACTTTTCGCGGCAGTTGAGCGCGGAGCTGGCGCACGCACCGGTCGACGTATTCGCGGTCTGCCCCGGCGCGGTGGAGACGAGTATGTTCGAGGCCAGCACGCTCGGACGGCTGTCCGCCGCGCAGCGCGCCGAGCTAGTGTCCCGGCTGCCGAAAGGGCGGCTGATCCAGCCGGCGGAGATTGCCGAACTGGTGTGGTGGCTTTGCGGGGACGACGCCCGGGTGCTGCACGGCGCCGTGCTCGACTGCTCGCTGGGCCTGGGCGTTCACCCTGGCCTGCTGACCGGCGGCGGCTTCCCCGGCCACGGCGGGGAAGCCGGGCCCGCACACGCCGAGCCTGCGCCGAACCCGGCTGATCCACCCGCAGCCACAAGCGCCGTTGCCGTGATCACCGCCGCGGTTGGCGGGACGTGATGGCCTCGCGGCGGGCGCTATGCCTCGCCGCGCGATCGCCCGCGATCGCCGGCGCGCACTTCCGGGCGGAGGAACGGCCCTACCATCCCGACCTCGACCCAGGCGGCTATCTCAACTTGGGCACCGCGGAGAACCGCCTGCTGTGGGACCTCCTGGAACCGCGCCTGACCACTCCCCGCCGGCTCACCGCCGCCGACATCCGGTACGGTCTGTTGTACGGTACCGCCTCGGCACGCGAGGCCGTGGCCGCGTTCCTCACCCGTACCCGGGGCCTGCCCGTCGCGCCGGACGACCTAGTTATCGTCAGCGGCGCCACTGCCGCGCTGGACATCGCCGCCACGGCGCTGTGCGACCCCGGCGAGGCGATCATCATCCCGTCCCCGTACTACGGCGCGTTCGACGTGGACCTGGCCGGCCGCTCCGACGCCCGGCTGGTCGCCGCCCCAGGGCAGCGCGGCGACCAGTTCCGGCCCTGCGCGCAGGCCCTGGACCGCGCCGTCGACCGGGCCCGGCGCGCAAGCCTGAACCCCAAGGCGATCGCGCTGGCCTCGCCGTCCAACCCGGTCGGCCATGTGTACGGCCCGGATCTGCTGCGCGAGATCCTTCAGGTCGCGGCAGCCCGGGGACTCGACGTGATCGCCGACGAAGTCTACGGCAACTCGGTCTTCGGCCCCGACTTGTTCACCCCCTTGAGCGCCCTGACAGGCCAGGTGCTGCCGCCTGACCGGGTGCATACCGTGTGGGGCTTCGCCAAGGACTTCGGGTTGCCCGGGCTCAAGGTCGGCGTGCTGCACACCACCGACCCGGCGGTGCGGGCGGCGGCCCGGGAGCTGGCCTACTTCGCGCCGGTCTCCACCGACACCCAGGCGATGCTGTGCTCGCTGCTGGCCGGCCAAGCCTGGACGGACGCCTTCCTGGCGGCCGCGCGGGCCCGGCTCGGCGACTCCTACGCCCGGATCGCCGGCCTGCTGGACAAGTACCGGATCGGCTACCTGCCCGCTGCGGCCGGGTTCTCGGTCTGGATCGACCTGGGTCGGTGGCTGCCGGAACCCGGATTCGGGGGCGAGACCGCACTGTGGCACCGCCTGTGGGACGAGGCGCGTGTGAACATCCTGCCGGGGACCGAGTTCCACTGCCCGGAACCCGGCTGGTTCCGCGTCTGCCACGCCACGGAGCCCGCGACCGTGACTGAGGCGGTCGGTCGGCTCGCCCGGCTGCTGGAGGAGGCCTCATGAGTTCAGGCCCGCTCGATAAGTGGCATGAGACGGCGGGGGTGCGCTCGGGCGTGCGTCGCATCTTCCGCGAGGAGGCGACGCGAGGCAGGGTGTTTTTCCCGGCCCGCCTGGTGCCGCACCTGGCGCACCCGGCCGTGGCGGCGCTGCCCAGACGACGCCGCGACATGCTGCCCCTGCTACACCTGTATCAGTTCCTGCTGGGCACGACGCACGTAGAGACGCGCGTGGTCAATGTGGTAGCCGAGCGCATCGCCAACGGCCGGGCCGGCGTGGAGCTGTCCGCGGCAATGCGCATGGACGCGTTCAAGGTCTACTGCGACGAGGGCTACCACGCGCTCTACAGCCTCGACCTGGCGGAGCAGATCGCCCGGGCGACCGGCGTCCCCGTGCCGCGGTGGGACTACGGCGGCTTCGTGGACCGGCACGCGCAGGCGGTGCGCGCCCTGCTGTCCGGCGAGCCGGTGCTGGCCCAGCTCATGCAGGTGGTGGTCTTCGAGACGCTGATCACGGCGATCCTCAATGAGGCTCCCGCCGACCCGGACCTGGCCGGGACGGTGAGCGAGGTGCTGCGCGACCACGCCCGGGACGAGGGTCGCCACCATCGCTTCTTCACGGCGTTCTTCCACGAGCTGTGGACCGGGCTGTCCCCCGCCTTGCGTACCCAGGTGGCGCACACGCTGCCCGCCCTGATCCAGGTGTGCATGACCGCCGACGTCATCCCCGTGCGGTCCGCGCTGCTCCTCGCCGGGCTCGACGGCGCCACCGCCGACCAGGTGGTGCGCGAATGCTACGACCCCGCAGCCGCCCCCCGGCGGACCGCGGAGATCGCCCGCGCCACCGTAGCGATGTGCCGCTCCGCCGGGGTGTTCGACGTACCCGGGGCGGCGGAGGCCTTCGCCGCCCGCGGCCTGACCCCTAGCGAACCATGCTGACGTACCGGACCTATCTGCGCCTGCCGGAGCTGCTGCAGCTGCAGTCCCCGATCGGACCCGCATCGGGCAGTGACGAGCGGCTGTTCATCGTCGTCCACCAGGCCTACGAACTCTGGTTCATGCTGTTGCTCGACGCCCTCGAGGAGACCCGCGGCAGGCTGCTGGCCGGTGAACTGCACGGGGCCAGGCGCCGGCTGGCCCGGGTGATCTCGCTGCAGCGGCTGCTGCTCGCGCCGGTCGAGCTGTTTGAGACGATGTCGCCTGCGGAGTTCGCCGCTTTCCGCGGCCACCTCGGCACCGCCAGCGGCCTTCAGTCCGCCCAGTATCGCGAGGTCGAATACCTGTCGGGCGCCAGGGACCCGGCGTACATGCGGTGGGCCCGCTGGCTGTCCGACGGCGAGCGGGCGCGGCTGAACCGTCGGCTGGCCGAACCGTCGGTCTGGGACGGATACCTCGCGGCGCTGAAGTCGCGCGGCCTGCCTGTCGGCTCTCCTGAGCAGATTGCCGCCTCGGTCGCCGCCGCGGGCGCCGACGAGCGCGCCTACGGCGACCTGTGGGCAATCGCCGAGGATCTGCGTACCTACGATGCGCTAGCTGCGGTCTGGCGGCTGCGGCATGCCCAGCTCGCTGAGCGGTACATCGGCACGGCTGACGGAACGGGCGGCTCACGCGGGGCGGCCTACCTGCGCAATCAGATAGACCGCCGGTACTTCCCCGTGCTGTGGCGGCTGAATCCGCAGCAGTGACCGTGCCCACGCCGACGCCGTCCCCGGCAACGGGCGGGCCCTATCCTCCCGAGTTGGCCCGCCTCACCGTGCCGGACCCGCCCCGCAGGGCGGTGCCCTACGGCAGAGATCCCGAGCAGTTCGGCGAACTGTGGCCCGGATCCGGCGGTGCGTGCATCATCCTGCTGCACGGCGGGTACTGGCGCAAGCGCTACCGGGTTGATCTCATGCACGCCCTCGCTGACGACCTGTGGCACGCAGGGTATACGGTGTGGAACCTCGAGTACCGGCGCGTGGGCTGCCCCGGTGGCGGCTGGCCCGGGACCCTCAGCGACGTGGTGGCGGGTTTCGACGCGCTCGCGCGTCTTGCGTCAGCGCACGGGATCGACCCGGAACGGGTGACGGTGCTGGGCCACTCGGCGGGCGGCCACCTGGCGCTGTGGCTTGCGGCCAGGCGGCGCGAGCACTGTATGCGGCCTGCACTCATCACAGGTCTGGCCCCCGTTTCGGACCTCGTCTTGGCCTATCAGCGAGGGCTGTCGGAGTACGCGGCGGCCGAACTGCTCGGCGGCACCCCCACGAGCAATCCCGAGCGGTACCGCAGCACGTCGCCGATCGCGCTGCTGCCCGTCGGCTGCCGCCAAGTCATCGTGCACGGTACCGCCGACGACGCGGTGCCCTTCGACCTCAGCGTGCGCTACACCGCCGCCGCGCGCCGCGCCGGGGACGACTGCCGCCTGATCCGGCTACCGGGGGTGGGCCACATGGAGCTCATCGACCCCCGCACACCGGCCTGGCGAACCGTCAAGAACCTGCTGCCGCCGGCCTGACCCGCGCTGATTGGCTGAACCTTTCCCCCGCCCCCGCGGCCGGTAGGGGAGGGAATGCACCAGCCTGGTGCCCAGGACCGCGCATGCGCGACGCAGCCACGCGTCGTTGTAGTAGTTCCTGGCATACGGCAAGCCTGCGTTGCGCGTCTTCCGGCGTGTCTGCCTGTTCTGCCCAGAACTGGCACAGATCCAGAAGCACCACGTTCCGTGCCGGGTCATTACCGGCTGCCGCGGCGAGGATCTCAAGAATTTCGTCCTGGTGTGGTGAGTCCGGTCGTGCTGCTTTGAACCATCCCGCCAGTACTGCCACACGCTCGTCGATGGGCGGACCGGGCCTTTCGTCAAGCACTGCACGCCAGCCGCTCACTGCCAGTTCTGGAAGCGGACCATCCGGGCGCAGTAGGGCGAGTCCCCCCGTCGAGTCATACGATGCAGCCAGCTGCAGGAAAGCTGCACGTCCGGTACGCTGCCGCGCTGCTTCGCTGCTGGTAATCCAGCGTGTAATTTCTCTTGCTGCGGCGCTGCTGACGTCTGGCCGCACCGCCAGTGACGACAGGGCACGGACGACCGCGTGAGACACCGCCTCGTCCTCGCTAGCCGCGAGATGCCTGAGTTGGGTGAGCGCGATGTCGGGGTGTAGCCTACCGAGTTCCCCTCCGCAGACGTCGGCGACGGTGCACGCCAGGTCACGGTCGCCGGTTTTCTTCGCCCATCCGTAGAGGCGGTGCCGGACCCGGTCGCCGATCCGATGATGCGTCGCCGCGGCCGAGATCATGCTTACCGCAAGTTCCCGGCGCTCAGGCCTGCTCCACCACTGCCGGAGCGCCTCCATGACCGGTGCGGGCTCACGCTCGACGGCTAGGCGGAGCAGGACGTCAGCCAGCTTCTTGTAGAGCGATTGCTGATGTCCTGCGCCGGGGGGCAGTGGATCGGCCAGCCATTCCAGCAGCGTCCCCTGGCACCTGGGCCATTGGTCCCATACGTGCAACAGGATGGCGTGATCTAGGTCGTGCTGCTGGCCTGAGACGCTGATCATGCCGTTATCCGGGTCAGTATTGATCTTTTCTAGCCGCTCGCTGAGCGGTTCACCAGCTAGGGGGCTGGCGGCAGGGACGGATCCTCCTAGTTTCTCGAGCAGCTTGTCGGCGGCGGCGAGGATCAGATGCGCCGACGAGTTGTCCAGGGCAGCGGCCGCCACGGCGAAGGCGCGGTCCGCGGGGGTGGGGTTTTTCGCGAACACCTCGCGAACCTTACGACGCAAGTTGGTGTATCTATTGACCACTTCACGGCGTCCCGCGTCGGTATCGGGTGCGCTGGCGATCTCGGACGCGAGCCGGGCCATGTCCGAAGGCCGGCTGGCTGGCTTGAGAAGACTCTTGATGTCGGGCTCATCCAGCCAGGAGATCCGTTCCTCGAGGCCGCCTGCCACACGCAAGTGACGCTCACACACCTGTCTGGGATCGGGGCGGCCGGGAGAGACCGTGATGTCTGCAGCGCTTTCCGCACATGCTGCCCATATCTGCGGGGTTACCGTGATCAGCAGATAGGACTGGGCTGCGTCCAGGCGCCCGACGTGCTCCCTGAGCAGGGCCCGCCCGAACTCTTCGGCAGGGACGTCAGTTTCCGGATCGTTCAAGTCGAGCAGGAAGGCGTGCCGATGGTCAAGGGGAAGCTTGGCGACCTTGGGAGGCTCACCGTCTGTTTCTATCCCACCTGGGCGGACGGAGGCCTCCCGGAGGCTGTGCAGCAGCGCCAGCGCTGCTGTCCGGCGGCCGGTTCCGGGCTCGTCGGCCAGAACGACGACCCGGCGGCGTGCGAGAATTACGCGTGCGCCCTCATACCTGGGCGGGAGCACAGCCTTACTGGAGGCATCGAGTATTTCCTGGCTATCGATCGGGAATGTCATCAGCCAGTCCCGGCGAACCTCGGTAAGGTGCTCGGCGTGAAGGAACTGGACGTTGCTTATGGTCCCCTGGATGACCTGGCCTTCTGAGACCGCGCCGATAAAGCCCTCCTGGGATACCGCATCGGGCCGATCTCCAGATTCCTCTGCAATATCCCGCGAAGCCACCGCGTCTGTATCCGCGCCGCTATCAGCGTACGGCAACGAGGTCGGCACGGTTATTGCATACAGGCCGGCGGGTGTCGAGGGTCCTCCGGGGCCGTCCGTGTTGCCGTCGTCCAGGGAACTGCTGGACTCCGGGACGGCTGGGGTTGGGTGCCAGTCCAGAGCCGGAGCCTGGTTCAGGATGTCGCGCTCGAGGTGCTGTAGCGCTGGTCTGGGGTCGATGCCTAGCTCCTCTGCCAGCCGCTTCTGGTTGTTCCGCAGCACTGCTAGTGCATCGGCCTGTCGTCCGGCCCGGTACAACGCCAGGCTCAACAGCTCACAGCCGTATTCGCGCAGCGGATGGGCCTGCACGAACGCCTCCAATTCGGCCACTGCCACCTCATGGGCACCCACAGCTAGCAGCGCCGCGCAGCGCCTCTCAACAACCGATAGCCGCAACTCCTCCAGTCGCGCTCTCTCCGGCACCACATACGGAGCATCGGCCACCTCCGTGTAGGCCTGCCCCCGCCACAACGCCAATCCCGCCTCGAATTCAGTCAACGCCTGCTGCGGATCACCCCGATCCCACGCCTGCCACCCCGCCGTAGCGCGCTCACCGAACCGATGGACATCGACCTCGACAACGCGGCTGTCCAGCAGATAGCCCTGCCCGCGAGTGCGCAGCACCGTCGCCGGCGTCCGCGGAGCCCGATCCGGTTCCAGCACCCTCCGCAAATTGGCTACGTACGCCTGCAGCGAGGTCATCGCGGACGGCGGCGGATTCCCCGCCCACAACTCTTCCAGCATCACGTCCACCGTCACCGGCTGACCCACCCGGCTCACCAACAACGCAAGCAACGCACGCTGCTTAGGCGCTCCCAGATCTACCAGCCGACCAGCGACCACCGCCTCTACCGGGCCCAACACCCGGAACTCCGCCATGACCTGTGGAGTACCCTGGTTCCCTTGCGGCTGTGCCTTGGTCCATCGGATAGAGCCCGGCGGCGTGCGACATGAGGCCGCAACGACTTCCGCGTTAGTCATATCGTTGGTTCTTCCGATCATTGCTGCGGAGTGACGCGCGTCGCGCAGGACCACCCCGGTCCCCGTGTCTGCGGTTTGACGCTGTGCGTCTGAACTGAAGGTTGCTTCGGCTGACGCCGAGTTGCCGTAACCCGTGGCCTTCATTCACCTGCCTTCATTCACCTCCATGTGTCCCCTCTTCAGTGGCGTGACGCGGCGGAACTTCCAGCAAGCTGACCACAGTAGCCCGGGTTTGGCGCATTCCTCTGACCCGGGTCGTATTGGCACGCAGTAGACGAACACGCCGGAGTGGTCTCCTTCCGAAGTAATACTGTCTGCTGCCGCTCGGATACCCCTCAAGCCGCGATCGAGCTTCCGAAACTCCAGCGACGCTCGATCCCGGCCGACCTCACGGACCTGCTCCGGCGCATCGGCGGTCACCAGCAGCCCGCCCCCACCCACCAGACCGGCCTGGCGCATGCTCGACAACGCCCACTGCTGGGTACGTGCAACATCAGGACGGCGGGCCGTTTCGTAACGAGCGAAGGCCGCTCTGCATCTTCATGCCGGACCGTGCAACGACGCATCTCGCGGATTGCCACGCCGCAGCACTCGGTTACCGGCTCGGCCCGCTTGCTGGGTCGTTATTTCTTGTCAGTCCACGCCGCCGAACGCGCAGAACTCGATGCGCCGCCGCCGCGGAACTGCTCCCTTGCCCGATCGGGCCAGGAGGCACCGTTCGCCGGCTGCCACCTGCCCGCGCGCTCCGGGTGCGCTGCGGGCTCGCGGCCGATGATGAACCCGCCCATGCTCGGCTCGATTCGCCAGTCT
>WNFJ01744883.1_pt1 | contig 41820 bp, 42 predicted proteins | sample 5400461 | NCBI WGS metagenome assembly WNFJ01 (sample SAMN13153349, study PRJNA577476) | soil metagenome | isolation source: 115 cm saprolite on Douglas fir-dominated hillslope | place: USA:California | collected 2013-09-17
CAGGCCAGTCTACCATCGGCGCTCCGCGCTCAGGCGCGCGTGGCGGCGAGGACGGCGACGGGGTAGCCGTAGCGGATCGAGGCACCGTCGCGCCGCGCGTGGATGTCGGGGCGGTCGTCGTCGACCGCCTCGGCGAAGATGCGGCGGATCTCCGGCACGTCCTCGGGACGGGGGAACGACCGCGCGAGGAGGCTGTCGAGGTCGCTCTCGAGCCTGTAGCCGGTGATGCGCGGCGCGGGGAGCCGCGCCTGGTCGTAGAGGCGTGTCAGCTCGGTGAGCGGCATCGCGCGCACGTGCGAGGGGTCGCGGAGCTTCTCCAGGCGGTTGAACGCGTCGGCCTTGTCCGGCGCCGGCGCGCTGTCGACGACCACGACCCGGCCGCCCGGCGCGCAGACGCGCGTCATCTCGCGGAGGACGGCGCCCGGATCGAGGAAGTGGTGGAACGCGAAGCGGGACGTCACGATCGAGAACGCGCCGTCCGGGTAGGGCAGGGGCAGCACGTCGCCCTGCTTCCAGGAGACGTTCCTGTGCCCCCGCTCCGCGGCGAGCGCCCGCGCACGCTCGAGCATCGCGGGCGTGATGTCGATCCCCGTCGCGTGGCGCACGACGGGGGCGAAGGCGCAGACGACGAGACCCCCGCCGCAGGCGACGTCGAGCACCGTGTCGTCGGGACCGGCGCCGGAGAAGTCGACGACCAGCCGGAGCACCGCCTCGTCCTTGATGCCCGGCGCCGTCGAGAACGGCACGGCCTGGCGCGTGAACTGGTCGAGGATCTCGTCGCGGTGCTCAGAGGGTCTGCTTGTAGACATGGCCGCCCTTCATGATGAGCTTCAGGTTGTCCTGGATCTGGAACAGGCGCAGGTTCTTCAGCGGGTTGCCCGCGACGACGATCAGGTCGGCGTACTTGCCCGGCTCGACGCCGCCGATCCGGTCCGACATCCGGAAGAGCTCGGCGTTCACCTTCGTCGCCGAGAGCAGCACCTCCATCGGCTTCATCACCTGGCCCTTCAGCTCGAACTCGACGGCGCGCTGGACCATCATGTCGCCCAGGAGGTCGGAGCCCGAGCCGATCTTGCAGCCCGCCTTGTACGCATACGTGAGCCCCTGCACCGACTGCTCGCGCGCCAGATTGATCTTCTGGATCTGGTGGTCGCCGATCCCGTAGCGCTTGCCCTCGCGGTAGATCGCCTCGTAGGTGACCATCGTCGGCACGAGGAACGCGCCCGCATCCTTGATCGCCTTGGCGGCGGCCTCGCGGATCAGGTTCCCGTGCTCGATCGACCGCACCCCGGCCTCGATCGCCTTCCGCACCGCCGCGTCGGAGTACGCGTGAGAGAGGACGTACTTCCCGACCGCCTGAGCTTCCTCGACGGCGGCGCGCATCTCGCCGACGGTGAACTGCGTGGTGTCGAGCTCGTCGGAGGGCGACATGGCGCCGCCCGACGCCATGATCTTGATCTGGTCCACGTCCCGTCGGATCTGCTCGCGCACGGCCTTGCGCACCTCGGCCTCGCCGTCGGCGATGGAGCCCACCATGCCGGCGCAGCAGCCGATCGGCTCGATCCACTCGGCGCGCCGGCGCTTGTCGCCGTGGCCGCCCGTCTGGGAGATGTAGTTGCCCGAGACGAGGAGCCGCGGGCCCGGGAAGTGGCCTTCCTCCAGGACGAGCCTGAAGCCGTAGTCCGCGCCGCCCGCGTCGCGCACCGTCGTGAACCCCTGCAGCAGGCACTCCTCGGCGCGGCGCATCGCCCGTGTGGCGATGTAGGACGGCGGGTACAGGCGGTGCTGGTCGGTGATGTTCTCGGTGACGGCGCAGATGTGGACGTGCGCGTCGGTGAGCCCGGGCATGAGCGTCGCGCCCTTGCAGTCGAGCGTGGTCACCGGGCCCGGCAGCGGGCCGACCTTGCCGCCCGGGAGGACGTCCCTGATGCGGTCGTCCTCGACGACGACCGCGGCACCCTCCTTCGGGTCGGCGCCCGTGCAGTCGATGAGGAACGCGTTGGTGAAGACGGTGAGGCTCATCGCGCGACGATCTTGGCCTCGTACATCCACACCTTCTCGTCGGCGCGCGGCGTCCACTCGACCGTCTGCGCCACGCCGTAGAGGTCGTGCTGCTGCCAGAGGAACACCCACGGCGCCTCGTCGTGGACCAGCCGCTGCAGCTCGGCGTACGCGTCGGCGCGCGCCCTGGGGTCGAGCAGGGTCGAGGCCCGCGCGATCTTTTCATTCAGGACCGGGTTGTTGCCGTAGGACGAGTAGGTCTGGTCGGCGAGGAACAGGGGCTGCATCGTGCCCTGCCCGTGCAGCGCCGGGCCCCAGCCCAGGAAGAACATGTCGCCGGTGTTCCGGTTCTTGATCTTGTCCAGGTGCGTACCCCACTCGTTGACGACGACGCTGACCTTGATCCCGAGCCGCTGGAGCTGCGCGGCGATGGCGAGCGAGACGTCCTTGTCGAGCGGGTAGCGGCCCGACGGGGAGTCGAGCGTGAGGGCGAGCCTGGTCGGGTCCACGCCCGCCTCCTTGAAGAGGGCCAGAGCCCGCGCGGGGTCGTGCTTGGAGCATTCCACCGGCGCGTAGTCGACGTTCGCGGGCGACAGCGGACCGCACATGCGCGTGGCGCGACCCTTGAGCACCTGCTTGATCAGCTCCTCCACGTCCACGGCGTGGTTCATGGCCCGCCGCACGCGCACGTCCTGCATCGGGCCGGGCTTGAGGTTCACCAGCGCGAGGTAGTTGATGCGCGAGGACACCGTCGCGCGGAGCCGCGCGCGCCCGCTCCGCTCGATCGCCTCGACGGCGTGGGGCGGCACGTCCTTCATGATGTCGATCTCGCCGGACAGCAGGGCGGCCATGCGGGCGCTGAACTCGGGGATGAACCGGAACGTGACGCGGCTCACGTCGGCCGGTCCCTGCCAGTAGTCGGGGTTGCGCTCGAGCACCAGCCGCTCGTCGCGCTTCCACTCGACGAATCGGAACGGGCCCGTGCCGACCGGCCGCTCGGCCAGCTTGGCCGGCCCGAGCTCCTTCAGCGCCTTGGCCGGCATGATGAGGGAATTGGTCAGCGAGGCGCTGTCGATGAGATTCGGCCACGGCTGCTTGGTGAGGAACCGCACCGTGTAGTCGTCGACGACCTGCACCTCCTTGACGAGGCCCCAGTACGCGCCGGCCGCGAAGTGGCTCTTGGTCGCCGGGTCGAGCGCGTAGTCGATCGTGGCCTTCACCGAGGCCGCCGTGAACGGCTCGCCGTTGTGGAACTTCACGCCCTTGCGGAGCTTGAACTCCCAGGTCGTGTCGTTGACGATCTTCCACTCCGTGGCCAGCATCGGCTTGGGCTTGAACGTCTTGGGGTCGCGGTCGAGCAGGCGGTCGTAGATGTGCTCGAGCATGTTGTTCGTCGTCCAGTCCACGATCGTGGCGGCGAGCATCGTCCGCGGCTCGGCGCCGAGGCCGACGACGACCTCCTTGGTGCGGGCGCGGTCCTGGGCGTGGGCCGCGGCCGCGCCGACGAGGCAGAGGGCCAGCGACAGGGCGAGCAGCGCGTTCATGCGGCGCATACGGTTCTCCTCTCGTCCGTGACGGACCGGGCGGCTCACTCGGGCACTGGAGGGGTCAAGGATACAACGAGGGGGCCCGGCCGCGTCAGCCGAGCTCGTCCAGCGTCAGCCTGAAGCTCGGGACGAAGGTCTCGAGGAAGTAGCGGACCTCGGGGAGGTCGATGCGCTCGACGCTCCGGCGCAGGGCCTTCTCGGCCTGCGCGAACTCCGGGTTGCCGGCGCTCACCTCCTCGAGGCATTTGAGGTGCGCGCAGAGCTTGTCGGCGGCCCGCACCAGCTCGCGGTGCGCGCGGTCGCCGTCGTGGGGGAGAAAGAACGGGCGGTAGTCCCCCCGGAGCGCGTCCGGGATCATCTCGAGGAGCTTTTCCCGCGACGCGGCCTCGATCGCGTGATACGCGCGCTTGATCTCCGGGTTGAACTCCTTGACGGGCGAGGGGAGATCGCCCGTCAGCACCTCGCTCACGTCGTGGTAGAGCGCCAGCGCCACGGTCCGCTCCGGGTCCACGGTGCCGCCGAACATCCGATTGCGGATGATGGCCAGGGCATGGGCGATCTGCGCGACGCGCAGGCTGTGCTCCTGGATGTTCTCGGGGTACGTGCTGTGCATGAGGCCCCAGCGGCGGATGAACTTCATCCGCGACAGGTACGCGAAGAAGTGGCTCATCGGCGCCTCCCGCGAGCGGCGGCCGGCGTCACCGGCCCGGCCGGCACTCGCCGGCCGGGCCTACTCTAGATCAGACGCCGAGCTCGCGGGAGGTGATCTTGTAACGGAACGAGTCGGGGTCGAGGCTGTCGAGCCGGCCCTCGGCCGTCTCGGCCTGCGGGTACATGAAGAACGCGATCGGCTCGCCGGTCGAGTTCGGCAGCTTCACGTCGTGCGCGTAGTTGTAGGCGAGATAGTTCATCTCCCAGGCGCCGAACAGCTTCGCGCGCGCCCGGCGGACGATCGGGTCGCCGAGCGGCAGGCCGCCCTTCTCCTCGAGCACGACCTTGCGGACGTCGGCCGGATCGACGGGCACCCAGCCGCGCGCCGGCAGGTAGAACTCCGCGCGGCAGTGCTGGGCCTTGGTGATGTCGCCGCTCCTGCCCAGGCTCTTGAATTCCCCCGAGTCCGCGACGCGCACGCCGTAGACGTCGCGCGCCGGGATCCCGACGGCGCGCGCGAGCCCCACGAAGAGCGCGTTGAGGTCGGCGCACTTGCCGCCGAGGTTGCGGGTCTCGAGCATCCAGCCGATGTCGCCGACGCCGCAGCCGCGCACCTTCGGATCGCGGAAGGTGTTGTCGACGATCCACTCGTAGATCGCCCGCGCCTTGTCCAGGTCGGTCTTGGCGCCCTGCGTGATCTCGAGCGCCGTCGCGCGGACGATGCCGTCGGTCCGGATCAGCTTGGTGGCCGCGAGGTACCGGGCGAGGGTGCGCTTGTCCTCGGGCATGACCGTTACCGGCTCCCTGGGGTCCACGGCGCGGTCGCGCGTCGCGTGGCGCGTCGTCACCTCGACGACGGGCGCCTTCTCGGTTTCCGGCCACTCCGCGTAGAGGATCCCGGCGTTGTACTTCTCGTCGCGATAGACGCGCATGACCGTGGCGTTGCCCGTCCACGTCTGCCCGAGGCCCTTCTGGTAGTCCGTGTCCGCCGTGAGCGGGAGGGGCACCCAGGCGCGCGCGACGCCGGCCGGGCTCGCGATCTCCACTCGCGCCGTCACCTCGAACGCGCGCCACTTCGCCGTATCCTGCCCCGCCGCGCCACGCGCGGCATCGGGCCACCCGAGCCCGCCGAGGGCGAGCGCGGCCGACGCGCCGACTCCCGTCCCGAGAAATTGTCGCCGGTCCATCGTGTGTTCTCCTCGTCCAGCGTTTGTCGCATCCCGTGTGAGATGCGAATCGGCTGTCGTTCGATTCGAGCGCACATAGTAGGGGTGCGCGGGACGACGTCAAGGGGTTAGGGCATGACGATGGATGCGGCGCGCGCGGATAGAGCGCTCCTATGGGAGCGGTCAGACGCGGAGTCGGGGATCGAGCGTGTCGCGGAGCCAGTCGCCGAGCAGGTTGACGCCGAGCGCCGTGAGGGCGAGCGCCGCGCCCGGGAAGGCGGCGAGCCACCAGGCGACGTAGAGGAAGTCGCGGCTCTCGGAGAGCATGCTCCCCCACGCGGGCGTCGGCGGCTGGATGCCGAAGCCGAGGAAGCTGATCGCCGCCTCCGCGACGATGAACGAGGAGAACTGGAGGCTCGCGACGACGATGATGGACGGCGCGACGTTGGGCAGGACGTGGCGGAACAGGATCCGCGCCCGGCCCGTCCCGAGCGCCGCGGCGGCCTGCACGTAGTCGCGCTGCTTCACGGAGAGCACCTCGCCGCGCACGACCCGCGCGTAGACGACCCAGCCGGCCGCCGACAGGCTCAGGATGATGTTGCGGAGGCCCAGGCCGACGATCGCGTTGATCGTCAGCGCGAGCAGGATGAACGGGAACGAGAGCTGGACGTCGGCGATCCGCATGATGACGGCCGAGGGCCAGCGCTCGACGAAGCCCGCGACGAGGCCGAGGAGCCCGCCCACCACGGCGGTGAGCAGGACCGTGCACGCGCCGATGAAGAGCGCGAGCCGCGCGCCGTAGAGCACCCGCGCCAGGAGGTCGCGGCCGAGCTGGTCCGTGCCGAGCGGATGCGCGCGCGTCCCCGGCGGCCGGAGGCTCTGGACGAAGTCGGTCGTGAGCGGATCCTCCGGCGCGAGCCAGGGCGCGAGCACGGCGGCGGCGAACGCGGTCGCGGTCAGGCCGATCCCGAGCCATTTCTTCATGGAACCGGGCACAGGCGCCCGGGCTTCGCCACGCCCGTGCCCCGGCGCAGCCACCCACGAGGGCCGGCCATTCGCCCGATCCGAGCCCGCGCCACCGTCGGCGTCACCGTAAGCGCACGCGCGGGTCGAGCCAGCCGTAGGCGAGATCCACCAGGAGATTGATCAGCGTGTACATGACCGAGATCAGGAAGACCGCGGCGAGGACGACCGGGAAGTCGCGGTTCAGGAGCGCCTGTACGGTGAGCCGCCCGAGGCCGGGCCAGGCGAAGATCGTCTCGGTGATGACGGCGCCGCCGAGGAGCTGCCCCGCCTCCAGACCCGCGAGCGTCACGATCGGGATCGCCGAGTTCCGGAGCGTGTGCTTGCCGATGACGCGCCCCTCGCCGAGCCCCTTCGCGCGCGCCGTGAGGATGTACTCCTCGCCGAGCACGTCGAGGACCGCGGAGCGCGTGAGCCGCGCGATGCGCGCGGCGAAGAACGCGGCGAGCACGACGGAGGGCATGACGAGGTGCGCGATCGATCCCGTCCCGCCTGTCGGGAGCCAGCCGAGCCTGACCGAGAAGAGGTAGATCAGCATGAGCCCGAGCCAGAACCCCGGCGTCGCCTGCCCGAGGACGGTCGCGACGGTGCCGACGTGGTCGAGCACGCTGTTGCGGCGCACCGCCGAGAGGACGCCGACCGGGAGCGCGATGCAGACGGTGAGGAGGAGCGAGGCGCCCCCGAGCAGGAGCGTCGCGGGCAGGCGCTGGAGGGCCAGGCCCAGCGCGTCCTGCTTGTAGCGCAGCGACTCGCCGAAGTCGCCGCGCACGGCGCCGGCGACGAAACGCGCGTACTGGACGGGGAGGGGGTCGTTGAAGCCCAGGCGCTGGCGGAACTCGTTCACGTCCTTGGCCTGGATGTCCATCGGTATGAAGAGCAGCACCGGGTCGCCCGCGAGGCGCATCATCCCGAAGACCGCGGTCAGCGAGAGGAAGACGACGAGCGCCGTCTGCGCGAGGCGCGACAGGACGTAGGCCCGCATCGGCCTACAGTTGTATCACGCCGCCAGGCGTGGTCCCGCTCAGCAGTCGGTCGCGCGCTCGGGGACCCAGTAGGGCAGATAGTAGCCCCCGGTCTGGACGCGCGGCTCGAAGTGGCCGGCGACCCAGAGCGCGTCGCTGTCGTAGTGGCTCTCCACCCAGACGTCGTCGGTGTACTGCTGCGGGAGCCAGGTGTAGGCCCAGTAGCCGGGGACGACACAGCGGCGCGGCTGGTACACGTACACGGGCGCCGGGAAGCAGCACACGGGCGGTGCGCCGACGAAGATCCGGCTCGGCGCGTTCACGGTGATCCGGCTCGGCGGCGCGACGAAGACACGGCTGGGCGCGTTGATCGTGACCTGGCTGCCGGAGGGCACGAAGACCTGCCGCCGGGGCGCCGGCGCGCCCACGCCGACGGAGATGCGCACGTCGCCCGCGGCGGCCGGGGCGGGCCCGGCGGCGACCGCCGCGACGAGCACCATGACGAGCGCCATACGAGTGGGCATCCTGCCTCCTTGGACGCGGAAGCGCGCCCCGGTGTTCAGTGGTCGCGGGTTTTCAGCGGGGCGCGATCCGGGCCTCGATGCCCTCCCACAGGAGCTCGGCCCAGCGCGCGTAGCCTGCGTCCGACGGGTGGTAGCCGTCGGACCAGACGAGCTCCGGTCGCTGCGGGAGCTCGCGCCGGCTCGCCGCGTACAGGTCGACGAGCTGGACGCCGTGCGCCCGGGCTCGGCGCGCGAGGACGTCGTTGAAGCCGATCGTGAGCGCGGCGACCGCGTCCCGCTCGCGGCGCCGGTTGAAGCGGGGCGTCAGCGCGAGATCGGGGATCAGGTTCGCGACGACGACCGCCGTCGTTTCGCGAGCGAGCCGCCCCAGGATCGTCTCGAGGTTCTTCTCGTAGGTTTCGACGCGCACGCCCGTGGTGATGTCGTTGGGTCCGACCGAGAGCGTGACGAGGTGGGGGCGACGCTCGATCGCTCGGTCGAGCTGACGCGCGAGCACGTCGCCGGAGGTGGCGCCGCCGACGCCGAGGTTGGTGAGGCGGGCGCTCGGGTACACGGCGCGCAGGCGCGCATGGATCCGGCTCACGTAGTTCAGCTCGGGGCGCGACGCGCCGACGCCCTCGACGGTGCTGTCGCCGAGGGCTACGTACGAGACCACGGGGCTCCGGTCGGCGGGCAGGAGGCGCGCCCCGTCCTGCTGGGCGCACGCGGCGGCGAGCGCCGCGAGCGCGGGGAGCGCCCACCGAGTCGCGTTCACAGGCTCGCCGCCGCCTCGAGCGTCGGGCCGTACCACGGCGCGTCGGGAAAGGTGATCGGGCGGATGGCGGGGAGCGTCACGCCCGCCGCGCGGTAGGCCGCGACGTAGGCCCGCGCGCGCGCCGCGTCGCCGACGGCGCCGAGCGCGTCGGCGAGCGCGTCGGGGACGGCGCGGTCGCGGTCGAAGGCCCGGACGCCCTCGCCGAGGCCGCTCGCCTCGAGCATCGCGCGGTAGAACGGCAGGGCGAGATAGCGCGCGAGCTCGCCCGTGAACGCCCGGCGGGCGGCCGCGGGGTCGCCGGTGACCGCGAGGGGGACCGCGGCGACGATCTCGAAGCCGTCCATGCTCTTGCCCGCGCGCCTCCGCCCGCGGCCGAGGGCGGGGATCGCCACGTCGCGCACGTAGGCCGGCGGGCAGAGCCAGAGGATCGCGCCGTCGGCGAGCTCGCCGGCGAGCTCGAGCATCCGGCGCGAGAGCGCCGCGAGGTACACCCGCGGCGGCGCGGGGCGGCGGGGCAGCGCCGCGCTCCAGCGGACGCGGTAGTGCGCGCCCGTGAAGTCCGCGCCCTCCGCGAGCGCGCCGCGCAGCACGGCGACGTACTCGCGCATCGTGGCGAGCGGCGCCCGGAGCTCGAGGCCGAGCATCTGCTCCATGCTCTCGCGGTGGCTCACGCCGATGCCGAGGATGAAGCGTTCGCCCGTCAGCTCCGCGAGCGTGAGCGCCGCCTGGGCCATCGCGACGGGATGGCGCGGGAAGATCGGGACGACCCCGTTGCCGAGCCCGAGGCGCGTGGTGGCGGCGCCGTAGGCCGCGAGGACGAGGAACGAGTCGCGGCCGAGGCCGTGGGTGACCCAGACGCTCTCGTAACCGAGCGCCTCGGCGCGCCGGGCGAGCTCGACCGCGGCGCCGAGGTCCTGCCCGGGGGAGATGTAGGCCGCGCGCCTCAGTCGCGGATCCACGACTCGGCGAGCGGGATCGGCGGGGCGCTCCGCCGCCGCGCGGCCCGCAGCGGGATCACCTTGGCGCTCCGGCCGGCGCTCGGGGCCAGGCGGAGCAGCGCCTCGACCTCCGCGCGGCGGTAGAGCCGCTGGCGCTTGATCCCCTGACGGTAGCTGCGGAGCACGCCGCGGCTCACGTAGGCGTAGAGCGTCGCGGGCTTCACGCCCAGGAGGCGCGCCGCCTCCTTCACCGTCAGGTACTCCTCGCCCTCGAGCACGACCATGCCCATCCCCGACGCTAGCAGGCTTGCCGGGCCCCGTCCAGCCGACGCGTGCTGAATAAATATAAATCATGTATAATCAACTATCATAGAATCTCAGGAGGGCTCCATGGACGACACGGCGTGGAAGGCGGGGCTCGAGGACGTGATCGCGGCGCGCTCCGCGATCTGTCGGGTGGACGGCGCGGCGGGGCGCCTCTTCTATCGCGGCTACGAGATCGGCGAGCTGGCCGGCGTGGTGCCGTTCGAGGAGGTGACGGCGCTGCTCTGGTCCGGCGAGCTGCCGGCGCCGGCGGAGGCCGCGGCGTTCGGGGCCCGGCTCGCGGCGGCGCGGGGCCTGCCCGGGCCCGTCCTGGCGCTCCTCGAGCGGCTGCCGCGCGACGCGCATCCGCTCGACGCGCTGCGGACGGCGGTGTCGCTCGCCGCCACGCACGATCCCGACGGCCGGCGCGGTGACCCGGACGCGAACGTGCGCAAGGCGGTCCGGCTCATGACCCTCGTGCCGGAGGTCGTCGCGGCGTGGCAGCGGATCCGGACCGGCGAGGCACCGGCCGCGGCGCCGCGGGCGCCCTCGCACGCCGCGTACTTCCTCGAGCTGCTGGCGGGCGGGGCGCCGTCGCCCGAGGTCGCGCGCGTCCTCGACGTGGTGCTGACCCTCCATGCGGACCACGAGTTCAACGCCTCCACGTTCGCCGCGCGCGTCGCGGTGGCGACGCTCGCCGACATCCACGCGGCCGTGACGGCGGCCGTGGCGACGCTCAAGGGGCCCCGGCACGGCGGCGCCAACGAGGACGTGCTCGCGATGCTGCTGGAGATCGGCGACCCCGCGCGGGCCGAGGCGTACGTCGAGCGGCGGCTCGGCGCGCGCGCGGCGCTCTCGAAGCGGGAGCGCGGCGACCCGAAGGCGCGCGTGCCCGGCTTCGGGCACCGCGTCTACAAGGTGGACGACGCGCGGGCGCGCGTGCTGCGGGCGATGGCGAAGACGATGGCGGAGGCGACGGGCAAGCGGCGGCTCTTCGAGGTCGCGGAGCGCGTCGACGACGCCATGCGGGCGCGGACGGCGCTCCCGGTGAACGTGGACTTCTTCTCCGCGGTGGTCTACGACGCGCTCGGGATCCCGCCCGATTTCTGCACCTCGATCTTCGCCGTCGGACGGATCGCGGGCTGGTGCGCCCACGTCCTCGAGCAGTACGCCGACAACCGGCTCATCCGACCGCGCGCCGAGTACACGGGCCCGGCGCCGCGCCCGGTGCCGGCGCGCTAGCGGCGGAGGACCGAGACCTCCATCGCGTCGTCGTCGAACGCGTACTCGCGCGAGTCGTACCGGCCGTTGGCATCGCGCACGTACTCGAGGTACGGGCCGACGTCGCGCCGGTAGACGCCCGTGTTGTCCGCGACGACGACCGCGCCCACCAGCAGCTTCGGCTCGAGCTGCCGGAGGTAGTCGAGGTAGTCCTCCTTGGCGGCGTCGAGCAGGACGAAGTCGAACCGGCCGGGGAGGAGCGGCACCACGCGGAGCGCGTCGCCGACGACCACCTTCACGCGGCGGCCGAGGCCCGCGCGCGCGGCGTTGCTCTTCACGAACTTCGCCAGGTACGGGTTCGCCTCGACGCACATGAGCCGGCCGCGCGGCGGCAACGAGGCCGCGACGAGGATGGCCGAGTAGCCGAGGAGCGAGCCGATCTCGATGCCGCGCGTGGGGCGGTAGCGGTCGAGCAGGCGGCGGATGACGCGGCCCTTGGCGCGCCCGATGTTCGGGATGTGCCAGACGGCCGTGGCGCGGTCCATGACCGCCAGCATGCGGCGCGCGCGCGCGTTCACTTCGGCAGGCGCGCGGCGACGCCGTCGGGGACGGGGTACCGGCGCGTGAACGGGCCCGCCTTGACGATCTGGCCGGGCAGCGCGCGCCCGACGATCTCCTGCACGCGCTTCGAGACCGCGATGAGCCGTTCGAGATCGATCCCGGTCTCGACGCCCATCGCGTGGAAGCAGTGGACCAGGTCCTCGCTGCAGACGTTGCCGGAGGCGCCCGGTGCGAAGGGGCAGCCGCCGAGGCCACCGATCGAGCTGTCGAAGTTCGTGACGCCGCGCTCCAGCGCGGCCAGGATGTTCGGGATCGCCATCGCGCGCGTGTCGTGCGTGTGCAGGGTCCACTCGATGCCCGGGAAGCGCGCCGTCAGGTGCTCGAGCACCCGGCCGACCTGGCGGGGGTTCGCCACGCCGGTCGTGTCGGCGAGGCCGATCGCACGCGCGCCCGCGTCCACGAGCCCGCGGACGACGCGCTCGAGCCGGTCGAGCGGCACGTCGCCCTCGAACGGGCAGCCGAAGGAGGTCGAGATGCCGCAGGCGACGGGGACCCGCGCGCGCTCGGCGACGCGCAGGACGACGGCGAGCTTCTCGAGGGACTCGGCGATCGTCATGTTGACGTTCGCCAGGTTGTGGCTCTCGCTCGCGGACAGGACCGTGTGGATCGCGTCCACGCCCGCGTCCACGGCGCGGACGGCGCCCTTCTCGTTCGGCACCAGCGCCGCGTAGCGCGTGCCGGGCCGCCGGCGGATCGTCGCCATGACGGCCTCGGCGTCGCGGAGCTGCGGGACCGCCTTGGGGTGGACGAACGAGGTCACCTCGATGCGCGACAGGCCGGCGTCGGAGAGGCGGTTCACCACCTCGACCTTCAGCTCGGTCGGGATGAAGTCGGGCTCGATCTGGAACCCGTCCCGGGTTCCCACCTCGCAGATCGTCGCGCGCGCCGGCAGCGTCATGGCCTCCTCCTCGGCGGCTCTCGCTAGTAGGAGCGGGGCATCCCGAGCACGTGCTCGCCGACGTAGGCGAGCACGAGGTTGTTGTTGATCGGCGCCGTCTTGTAGAGGCGGCACTCGCGGAACTTGCGCTCCACGTCGTATTCCTCGGCGTAGCCGTACCCGCCGTGGCAATCGATGCAGGCGTTCCCGGCGTCCCACGCCGCCTCGGCCCCGAGGTACTTCGCCATGTTGGCCTCGCCGCCGCAGGGCTCGCCGGCGTCGAAGAGCGCCGCGGCCTTGTCGCGCATGAGCTGCGCCGCCTCGATGGCGACGTGGGCCTTGGCGATCGCGAACTGCACGCCCTGGTTCGCGCCGATGGGCCTGCCGAAGATGACCCGCTGGTTCGAGTACGCCACGGCCTTCTCGATGAACCAGCGCGAGTCGCCGAGCGAGTCGGAGGCCACGAGGATCCGCTCGGCGTTCATGCCGTCGAGGATGTACGCGAAGCCCTTGCCCTCCTCGCCGATGAGGCTGTCGGCGGGGATCTCCATGTTGTCGAAGAAGAGCGCGTTCGTCGAGTGGTTCATCATCATCCGGAGTGGCCGCACCTCGAGCCCTTTCAGGCCGCGGATGTCGATGAGGAAGACGGATAGGCCGTCCGTCTTCCGCTTCACCCGGTCCACGGGCGTCGTCCGCGCGAGCAGAAGCATGAGGTCGGACTGGAGGACGCGGGAGATGAACATCTTCTGGCCGTTGACGACGTAACGATCGCCGCCGCGGACCGCGGTGGTCTGCAGCTTCGTCGTGTCCGAGCCCGAGTTCGGCTCCGTCACGCCGAAGGCCTGGAGCCTGAGCTCGCCCGTCGCGATCTTCGGCAGGTATTGCCGCTTCTGCGCCTCGCTGCCGTGACGGAGCACCGTGCCCATGATGTACATCTGGGCGTGGCACGCCGCCGCGTTCCCGCCCGAGTAGTTGATCGTCTCGAGGATCAGGCCGCCCTCGCGGATGCCGAGCCCCGCGCCACCGTATTCCTGGGGGATCAGCGCCGCGAGATAGCCCGCCTGTGTCAGCTCGGCGACGAACTTCTCCGGGTACTCGCGCTTGGCGTCGAGCTCGCGCCAGTACTCGCCGGGGTACCGCTTGCAGATCTCGAGGACGCCCGCCCGGAGCGCGCGCTGCTCGTCGCTGAGCGCGAGGTCGATGCTGGCCACCGTCATTTCCCTCTGAACCGCGGCGTCCGCTTCTCGTTGAAGGCCCGGACGCCCTCGAGACGGTCCTCCGTGACCACGGTGGCATTGTACGCCTCGATCGCGAGGACCATCGCCGTGTCGAGGTCGGTCTCGAGGCCGTACGCGATCGCCTTCTTCGCCTGGCGGACGGCGACCGGCGCGTTGCGGGCGATCGTCTGCGCGAGCTCCTGCGCCTTCGCGCGCGCCTGGCCCGCGGGGACGAGGTGGTTGACGAGCCCGGCGGCCTTCGCCTCGTCGGCCTTCATGCGCCGGCCCGTGAAGATCAGCTCCTTCGCGAGCGGCGCCCCGAGGATGCGCGGCAGGAGCTGGGTGCCGCCGATCCCGGGGAAGATCCCGAGGGTCGTCTCCGGCACGCCGAAGACCGCGGTCTCGCTCGCGACGATGAAGTCCGACAGCACGGCGAGCTCACAGCCGCCGGCCAGCGCGAAGCCCTCGACGGCGGCGAGCACCGGCACCGGGCAGCGGAGGAGGGCAAACGCGCCGCGCTCGAAGATGACGTGCTGGGCGCGCCACGCCTCGTCCGTCATCTCGTTGCGTTCCTTCAGGTCGCCGCCCGCGCAGAACGCGCGGTCGCCGGCGCCGGTGAGCACGACCGCGCGCGCGCCCGGGTCGCGCGCGAGGCCCTCGAAGCAGGCGAGCAGGTCCTCGCCCATCGCCGTGTTCATCGCGTTCATCTGCTCGGGGCGGTTCAGCGTGACGGTCACGACGTGGCCCTCGTCGGCGCGCGTGACGAGGAGGTGCCGGTACCCGCTCACTGGACGACGCCCTGGGCCCGGAGGCCGCGCACGTCGTCGAGCGTGTACCCGAGCGTCGTGAGCACGTCCGCGCTGTGCTCGCCGAGCAGCGGCGGGACGCGCCGCACCTCGGGCCTGACGCCGTCCCAGAGGAGGGGCAGCCCCACGGACCGGTACCCGGGGATCCGCGGGTGGGGTGCCTGCACGAGCATGCCGCTCGCGCGCGTCTGCGGCTCCTCCACGACCGCGTCGATCGTCAGGATCGGTGCCGCCGGCACGCCGGCGGCGCGCAGCCGCTCGAGGAGCTCGGCCGTCTTGAGGCCGCGCGTCAGCGCGGCGAGGGCCTCGCCGAGCGCCGCGCGGTTCCGCACGCGCGCGGGGTTGTCGGCGAAGCGCGCGTCGTGCGCGAGGGCCGGCGCCGCCAGCGCCTCGCACAGGCGCTGGAACAGCACGTCGGAGCCCGCCCCGACCATCGCGTAGCCGTCGGCCGTCGGGAACGCCTGGTAGGGCGCGATCATCGCCGTCCCCGAGCCGTGCGGCCGCGGAACCTCGCCGTCGCCGAGGTAGCCCATCGCGTGATACGAGACCCACATGAGCGCGGTCTCGAAGAGCGCGGTCGTCACCTCGACGGCGCGCCCCGTCGCGTCGCGCCGGCGGAGCGCCGCGACGACGCCGAGCGCGGCCCACATCCCGGTGCCCATGTCGACGATCGAGGTGCCGACCCGCGCCGGCTCCTGGCCCGGGTGGCCGTTGACCGACATGAGGCCGCCGTAGGCCTGCATCAGCGGGTCGTAGCCGGGCAGGTCGGCGAGCGGGCCGCGCGCGCCGTAGGCGGTGATCGAGCAATACACGAGGCGCGGGTTGAGCCGGGTCGCGCCGGCGAAGTCGACCCCGAGCTCGGCGACCGCGCCGGCGCGGAGGCTCTGCACGAAGACGTCGGCGCGCGCGACCAGGCGCCGGAGCACCTCGAGCCCGCCGTCCTTCTTCAGGTCGAGCGCGAGGCTCTTCTTGTTGCGATTCATCGCCATGAAGGCCGCGCTCTCCCCGCCCCACCAGGGCGGGGCCCAGGCGCGCGCGTCGTCGCCGCGGCCCGGGCGCTCGACCTTGACGACCTCGGCGCCCATGTCGCCGAGGATCTGGGTGCAGAACGGACCCGCGACGTTCTGGGTGAGGTCAGCGACGAGAACGCCGTCCAGGGGTAGCGCCACGGGGTAGGAGTCTACCAGAACGAAACTGGCCACCCTGTAGCGAAACTGGTCGCCCGGAGCGCGAGACCAACCGCGGCTCAGCCACGACCCGACCCGATTTTCCCGAGAGTTACGGATCGGGCGGCCGAAACTTACCACTGGCATCGAGCTTGCCTATCATGGGATTCGCGACCATGAAGACGGCGCGGAAGGGCGACATCACGCAGCTGTTCGAGCTCGGGCGCTCCGAGGGGGACGGGAAGGCCTCCGCCGCTCCCCAGGGCCGCAACGGGAGCCAGAGCGCGGTGGGCCGCCGCTTCGGCGACCTGATCCTGGCGGATGGCCTCGTCACGCAGGAACAGTTCGAGCAGGCGCTCGCCGAGCAGAAGAAGACCAACGAGAAGCTGGGCGAGATCCTCGTGCGCCTGGGGCTCATCACCGAGGAGCAGCTCGTCCACTTCCTGTCGCGCCAGTACGGCGTCCCCGAGGTCGCGTTCCCGGAGAAGATCGCGCCCGAGATCATCAAGCTGATCCCGGCGCGCATCGCGCGGAAGTACGGCGTCGCGCCCATCGGGCGGACGCTCGGCTCCGTCACCCTCGCCGTCGCCGACCCGACGAACCTCTCGGCGCTCGACGACGTCGCGTTCATGACGGGCCTCAAGGTCGTGCCGGCGATCGCGTTGCCGTCCATCATCCGCCAGGCGATCGAGCACTACTACGAGAAGGCGCCGTCGACGATCGCCGACGCGCTCTCGGACGTCGAGGCGGAGGCGGCCGAGATCGAGCTCATCGAGGGTCAGCAGACCAACGCGAGCGTCGACCTCAACGCGCTGCGGTCGTCGGCCGACGAGGTGCCCGTCGTCCGGCTGGTGAACTCGATCCTCCTCGATGCGATGAGGCGGGACGCCTCCGACGTCCACATCGATCCGGGCGACGGGACCCTGACGATCAGGTACCGGATCGACGGCATCCTGCACGAGGTGATGGCGCCGCCCAAGCGCGTGGAGGCGGCGCTCGTGTCGCGGCTCAAGATCATGGCGAACCTCGACATCGCCGAACGGCGGCTCCCGCAGGACGGGCGCATCAAGCTCCGCCAGCATGGCCGCGAGATCGACTTCCGCGTCTCGATGGTGCCGTCGATCTTCGGTGAGAGCGTCGTGCTCCGGATCCTCGACAAGCAGGCGCTGAAGGCCGATCTGAGCCAGCTCGGATTCGAGCCCGCCGCGCTGGGCGAGTTCCAGAAGGCGGTCAACGCCCCGCACGGCCTGATCGTCATCACCGGACCGACCGGCTCGGGCAAGACCACCACGCTCTACTCGGCGCTCAACACGATCAACGCGAAGGAACGGAACATCGTGACCGTCGAGGACCCCGTGGAGTACGAGCTGGCGGGCGCGACGCAGGTCCAGGTCTGCGACGAGATCGGCCGCACCTTCGGCGCCGCGCTCCGCTCGTTCCTCCGTCACGACCCCGACGTCATCCTCGTCGGCGAGATGCGCGACCAGGAGACGGCGCAGATCGCGGTGCGGGCGGCGCTGACGGGCCATCTCGTGCTGAGCACGCTCCACACGAACAGCGCCGGCGAGAGCATCTCGCGGCTGACGGACATGGGCGTCCCGCCCTTCCTCCTCTCCTCCTCGCTCCGCCTCGTCGTGGCGCAGCGGCTCGCGCGCAAGGTGTGCTACGAGTGCCGGGAGCCCTACGAGCTGGACGAGGAGAGCCTCATCCAGTACGGCCACACGCCCCTGGGCCTGGGTCGGCGCACCGTCTACAAGGGGAAGGGCTGCGCGACCTGCCACGAGACCGGGATGAAGGGGCGGGTCGCCCTCTACGAGGTGCTTCCGGTCACGCCGGAGATCCGCGGCCTCGTCCTCAACAGCACGTTCGCGGGTGAGATCCAGGACGTGGCGGCCAAGCAGGGCATGAAGACGCTGCGCGAGGCCGGCCTGCTCAAGGTGCTCCAGGGCGTCACGACGGTCGAGGAGGTCCTGCGCGTCACGAGCGAGTAGCGGGGGACCGCGCCAGCGCGTGTTTGACACATCCCGGCGGCACGCCTAGAATCGCAAGCACCTCATGACGTCGAACGCGGACGACCTCGCCCGGCATCTCGCCGAAATCACGGAGCGATTCGGGACGCTGGCGGCCGTGCTCGGCCAGGCGGCGCGCGAGCTGCAAGTCTCGGGGACGCTGCCGCCCGAGGCGCTGGCCGAGGCGCTCGGCGCCGCGCGCCGCGAGTTCCTCGAAATGCGCGCGGGCATCCTCGAGGCCGCGCGCGCGCTCTCGATCAACGCGCCGAGCGCGGCCGAGCTCGACAGCATCAAGAAGCTCGAGCCCCTGATCCGGGCGGTCATCGGCGCCATCGCCGTGGAGGAGACGCGGCAAGCGGCCGGGGAGGCCAGGAAGCGCGCCCTGGCCGTGCTCGACCGTGTCCTCGCGGTCACCCACACCGACGATCCCGGCTTCGCTCCCCTGGTGCAGTGTCAGGCGAAGGCGAAAGAGCTCCGGCAGATCGTGAACGACCCGAAGACGCTCGAGACGGCCAACCCCGCGGCCATCGCCGAAGGCGCCGCGCCCTTCGCGAACCTGCTCACGCTGATCGAGGGCCGTGAGCAGCTCGATGACGAGCGCTTCGCCGCGCTCGAGGACAGCGTCAGTCACGCGTTCGGGCGCCAGATCGCCGTCGTCGCCACGCGCGGCAAGCTCGTGGTCGCGGGCGCCGCCACGGCCGCGCCCGCGCCGCCCCCCGCCGGGCGACCCGCGCCGCCGCCCAGGGCGGTCGCGGAGGCCCCGCGCCCGGCGGCGTCGCCCGCCGCTCCGGCTCCGCCGCCGCCCCCGCTCGTCGTCCAGGAGGTCGCGGTCACGCCGCGGCCTGTCAAGGAGGACGCGGGCGCCGCGCGGGCGGTGGAGCAGGCCGCCCAGGACGAAGCGGCGCAGTGGTGGGTCTCCGCGTGGGCCCGCTGGACGAGCTGGAAGAGCTCGATCTCGTTCAACGACGCGGTGAAGCAGGAGCTGCAGAAGTACTCCTACATCCTGAGCGTGCCGATCCAGAAGAGCACCGACTACGAGGAGGGGCTTCTCGCGTACGGCTACTCGATCCTGCTCGAGTTCGCCGAGAAGCAGAACCCGGGGCTCGTTAACAAGGCGCTCAACAGCCTGAAGACGTTCGCGCCCGGCCCGGGGAAGTCCGTCGGCACGCACCTCTACGACTTCCTCGTCACCGAGGGAAGGCTCGTCGAGCTCTACCCGGAGTTCGTGAAGAACGTGCTGGTCGCCGCGGTGCCGGAGCCCGGGCTGTGGACGCAGGCCCGCATCCTCGAGTCCACCGTCGAGACCCGCGTGTTCACGCATCCGACCCCGCGGATCGGCGACACCGAGCACAACTCACAGCGCCTGACGCAGGACCGGCAGCGCTTCACCGACCACCGGTTCCAGGTCGCGATGGCGCCGCTGACCGCGCGCTTCTTCGCGATCGCCGGCGACCTGCGCGAGCCGCGCTCGATCGACGTGAAGCTCGTGGACGGACGCAGCGACTCCGACCAGGCATGGCTCCTCACCATGCCGCCCGCCGGACGCGCCGACCTCAAGTCGGAGCTCCTCCGGCTGGCGCCGGAGGGCACCTCGGTCCCCGGTCTCGGGAGGGACTACGCGACGCTCTGGGTCGCCGTGTTCAACACGGAGACCGCCGCCGAGAAGAAGTACGAGCTGGCGCTCGGGCTGCGGAAGGAAGGGGCGGCGAAGCCCGCCGCGACGTTCAGGTCCGCTCGGGCGTAACCCTCAGGCCTTCGGGCGCTCGGCGGCCTTCGGCGGCTCCCCCGCCTTCGCCGGCTCGGCGGCCTTCGGGGGCTCGCCGGGCCTCGCCGGGTGATCGCCGCCGGGGGTGCGCTCGAAGGGGCTCTTGCGCGGCGCGATGCCGAGCTTCGCGGCGACCTGGCCCATCGCCTGGGTGATGTCGTCCTTTTCGACGCGAAGCTGGTGGTTCTCCCGCCTGAGCTCCTCGACCTCTTTCTTCAGCTTCTCGACTTCCCTCTCGGCCGCGGCCGCCCGCTCGTTGACGTGCGTCTCGCTGGCGAAGAGCTCGGGCAGGAGGGTAAAGAGCTGCCTGGTCTCCTCGATCCACTTGGTCACTCGCTCACGGGCTTCGGCAGCCATTGTCGCGTCCAGGCTCCTCGCTTGCCCCTCGGGGCTCGTGCAAGGAGACTAGCACCGAGGTTCCGCTCTTGGCAACCTTTGGGTCACCGCCGATAGCGCGTCTCGAAGAGCAGCACCCCGTGCGGCGAGCGGTACGGGCCGTGGCGCATGCCGGGCGGCCGGCAGGCGTACATCCCCGCGCTGAACGTCCGGCCCTTGCCGAGATCGATCACGGAGCCCTCGAGGATCCAGACCTCCTCCCAGAAGTCGTGGGCGATCGTGTCCGGGGTTTCCGTGCCTGGCGCCATGCGGAGGAGGCGTGTGACGTCGCCGGACAGTGGGTCACGGCTCAGGATTTTCTCCTCGATCCCCGGGCCCCCGGCGCCCGTGTCGGGCGAGCCCGCGACGGGCCGCCACGGCAGGTCGTCGGGGCGGAAGAACTCGAGCTCGGGCTTCGGCACCCTCAGGGCTTCTTGGGGAGCGCCAGCAGGTCCTGGACGAGCTTGCGGGCCGCCGGCTTGTCCCAGTCCCGCGGGCCCACCATGCGGGCGATCAGACGCCCCTGGCGGTCGACGAGGTACGCGGTCGGCGGGCCGAAGACGCCATAGGCCTTGCCGGTCACGTCACCCCTCTCGTCCAGCAGCACGGGCGCGACGTAGCCGCGCTCGGCGACCGTGCGCCTGACGAGCGCCGGATCCTCACGGAAGCTGATCAGCCGCACCTCGAGCCCCTGCTTCCTGAGCTCCCCGTATAGCCGGTTGACGGAAGGTAACTCCTCCCGGCAGTCCGGTCACCACGTGGTCCAGAAGACGAGGAGCACCACCTTGCCGCGCAGGTCGGCGAGGGTGACGGTTTTCCCTTGGAGGTCCGGCAGGGCGAAGTCCGGCGCGGGCTTCGGCGGGTCGTAGCGCTGGATGCCGAGGCTCGCAAAGTCCGCCGCCGCGGCGCCGGCGGCGAACGCCAGGAGCGCCAGGACGAGTGCGCCCGCGCCGAGGCGCCGCGCCATCAGGCGCCCGATGCCTTGAAGGCCGCCAGGACCTCCTCAGGGTTCAGGAGATCGAGCGCGTTGTCCTGGATCTTGATGTACTTGACGATGCCGTTCCGATCGATGATGAAATAGGTGCGCTTCGCGTACCGGAAGATCGGGCTCTTCTCGTCCGTGACCATCGCGCCCCACACCGGCAGCATCTGGCGGCGGAAGTCGGACAGGAGGAGGTGCTTGATCGGGTTCTGCTTGGCCCACCCGGCGAGCGTCGCCTGGTGGTCAGCGCTCACGCCCACGACCTGGGCGCCCGCGGCCTCGAACTGCGCGTGGAGCGCGTCGAAGCCGAGGATCTCCTTCGTTCAGGTGGGGGTGAAGGCCTGGATCACGGTGTACAGGACGACCGGGCCCTTGGCCGTGAGCTCGGAGAGCTTGACGGGCTTGCCGTCCACGCCGAGCAGCGCGAAGTCGGGCGCCTTCTGGCCCACCTCGAGCGCGCTCGCGGCGCCGGCGGAGACCAGGACGACGAGCAGGCCCCAGAGCAGGGCGTGCACGCCTGAACGCTTGGATCGCATGGGAGGCCTCCTTGGGCTGACTACGGGATGAACGGCCGGCGCCGTCGCCGGGTTCCCCTCACATCATCGCTTGCCGGTCAATTCGCGCCGCACGAGCGCGGCGCCCGCGGCCAGCCCCGCGAGCTTCTGGTTGCACATGTACCGCGGCGACCAGCCGAAGCCGCAGTCGGGGTTGACCGTGAGCTTCTCCGGCGGGCAGACCTGGAGCACCCTGCGGACGCGGCGCGCCACGTCCTCGGCCGTGTCCTGCGCGAAGCCCTTGACGTCCACGACGCCGGCGCCGAGCTCGCGCCCCTCGCCGTACCGCTTCCAGAGATCGAGCTCGGCCAGCTCGCGGCTCGCGAACTCCAGCACGAACTGGTGGGCGCGCGATTTCAGGATCCCCGGGAAGTAGGGCTCGTAGGTCCGCTGGAAGCGCGAGCGACCGAACCGGTTGCCGAAGCAAACGTGGAAGGCGAGCTTCACGTCGATCCCCGCCGTGGCGAGGTTGAACAGGCGCGCCATCTCCTCCCCGGAGACGTTGCCGCGCGCCGGCTCATCGATCTGGATGAGGTCGGCGCCCGCGGCCACGAGACCGTGGAGCTCCTGATTGATGACCTCGGCGAAGCGCTCGGCCACGTCCACGACACCCGTGTAGACCTTGCCCGGATGGATCCGCGAGCCGAACGTCAACGGGCCCGCGCACGTCGCCTTGGTGTGCCGCGTCGTGTGCTTCTTGAGGTACTCGAACTCGCGCACGATGCCGAGCCCGGCGGGGGGCGTCTCGATGCGCCCGACCGCCTCGTAGCGCGTCTGCTGGTCGTACCCCCAGGGACCCGCCTTGCGCCGCACGGGGAGCGGCTCGATGCCCTTGATGATCGCGTAGTACGAGTCAACGTAGCCGTCGAGCCGGCGGACCTCGCCGTCGGTGAGGATGTCGATGCCGGCGGTCTCCATGTCGCGGACCGCCGTGTGCACGGCGTCGTCGAGCATCTCGTCGAGGTCGCCGGACCCGAGCTCCCCCTGTTCCCAGGCCTTGACGGCGGCGAACCACCAGCCCGGCCTGCCGTGGGAGCCCACGACGGCGGTCGGGATCAGCGGCAGCGTCATTGGAGCGGGGCCCGCGAGGCCGGTGGCACTCGGGGCGTGCCCTGTTCCAGACGCGTGGCGGCTCCGTTCAGCATGGCGCGATTCATTCCATCGGGGGCCCGCGAGGCCGGTGGCACTCGGGGCGTGCCCTGTTCCAGACGCGTGGCGGCTCCGTTCAGCATGGCGCGTCTCATTCCATTCATCGTGGCGCGCCCCCGATTATCCGCAAAACGGTCGGGTCGCGCCAGGCGTCGTCGCGCGAGCCCGCGAAGACGATCTCGCCGCGCTCGATGACGTAGAGGCGGCTGCCGTACTCCGGCACGTGGTGGATGTTCGACTCGGCGATCAGGATCGAGCGGCCGAGGCGCGTGATCTCGGCGATGCCCTCGGCGACGGCGGGAATGATCGCCGGGGAGAGCCCCTCGAACGGCTCGTCGAGCACGAGCATCTCCGGGTCGAGCGCGAGCGCCCGCGCGATCGAGAGCATCTTGCGCTCGCCGCCGCTCATCTCGGGGCCCCGGCGGGCGGCGTAGCGCCGGAGCCCGGGGAAGACGCGGTACGCGAGCTCGATGCGCTCCGCGGCGGGCCGCCCGGCCGGCCGCGTCCACGTCGAGATCTCGACGTTCTCCGCGACCGTGAGGGCGGGGAAGATGGCGGAGTCCTCGGGCGCCCAGCCGAGGCCGCGCCGCGCGATCTCGTGCGGCGGCCGGCCGTGGATCGGCTCGCCCCGGAACGTGATGCGGCCGCCGCGCGGGGCCAGGAAGCCCATGATGGTGCGGAGCGTCGTGGTCTTGCCCGCACCGTTCCGGCCGACGAGGCAGACGACCTCGCGCGGGCCCACCTCGAGCGAGACGCGCCGGAGGATGTGGCTCGTCTGGATGAAGACGTCGATCCCCTCGACGGCCAGCATCGCGGCGGCGCTCACCGGGCGCCCGTGCGGCGTCCGATCACCGTGTCCACGACGCGCCGGTCGGCCTGGATCGCCGCGGGCGTGCCCTCGGCCAGCACGCGGCCCTCGTGGAGCGCGATGATGCGGTCGGAGTAGCCGAACACGATGTCCATGTCGTGCTCGACCTGGAGGATCGCCGAGAGCCCGACGCGCTGCGAGGCCGAGACCAGGATCTCCATGATCGCCGTCTTGTCCGCGGTGCTGACGCCGGAGGTCGGCTCGTCGAGCAGGATCATCTCGGGCCGCAGCGCGAACGCCGACGCCACGTCGAGGAGCTTCTTGTCCCCCTGCGGGAGCTGCCGCGCCGGCGTGTGGCGGCTTGCCGCCAGGCCGAACAGCTCGGCCACTTCGAGCGCGCCCTCCTGCACTTCGCGGTCGTCCGCGAGGGAGGCCCAGAAGCGGCCGCCGCGGCGGAGCCGCGCGACGACGGCGGCCTGGAGCGTCTCGAGCACGGTGAGCTCGGGGAAGACGTGGACGAGCTGGAAGCTGCGGGCCATGCCGAGGCGCGCGAGTCGCACGGGGCCGAGGCCGGTCACGTCGCGGCCCTTGAAGGTGACCGTGCCCGCGGTCGGCGCGACGACGCCCGTCAGCACGTTGAGGAGCGTGGACTTGCCGGCGCCGTTCGGCCCGATGACCGAGACGAACTCGCCCGCGTCGATCGCGAGGCTCACGCCGTCGAGCGCGCAGAACCCGCCGTAGAGCTTCCGGATCCCCTCGGCGCGGAGGATCATGCGCGCGCCGCCTCGATCGGCCGGCGCCGGGCGAAGAGCCCCATGAGGCCGCCCGGCGCCCGGATCACGATGACCGCGAGCAACGCGCCGAAGATCAGCCGCCAGTACGGGACGACCGACATGACGAAGTCCTGGAGGTAGATGAAGACGAACGCGCCCAGCACCGGCCCGAAGAAGCTCGAGAAGCCGCCCAGCAGCGTCATGAACACGAGGTTACCCGAGTGCGTCCAGTAGGCGAGCGTCGGGTCCACGTTCCCCGTCGGCGGGCCGAGGAGTGCGCCGCCGACGGCCCCGTACACCGCCGAGATCATGAAGGCGAGCCAGCGGTAGCGCGTGACGCCGAGGCCGAGGGTCTCGGCCTTCGCCGGGTTGTCGCGGATGGCCCGGAGCGCGAGGCCGAACGGCGAGTGGACGACGCGCCACATCGCGAGGGCCGCCAGCACGAGCACCGCGAGCGCGTAGTAGTAGTACGGGCCCACGAGGTAGTCGGTCTTCGAGATCGCGTCGAGCCGCTGGCCGAGGAGGGCGGGTCGGAGGAACGGCATCCCCTCGTCGCCGCCGGTCAGCCGGTAGAACTTGAGCACGAAGGTGTAGAAGACCATGCCGAAGGCGAGCGTGAGCATGCCGAAGTAGATCTTCACGTAGCGGACGCAGAGGGCCCCGACGGGGGCGGCGACCGCGGCGCCGAGCACCGCGGCGGCCAGGAGGATCGCCTCCATCGAGCGGATCTTGACGACGCTCGTGAGGAACGCGCCCACGTACGCGCCGATCCCGACGAACAGGGCGTGGCCGAACGAGACGAGACCCGTGTAGCCGAAGAGGAGGTTCAGGCCGAGCAGGATGACGGCGTAGGCCATGAACGGCAGCATCAGCAGCGCGTAGTAGGTCGGGACCAGGAGCGGCGCCGCCGCCACGCCCGCGAGCGCCAGCGCGACGGCCAGCGGGCGCCTCACGCCTCGGCCCGCCCGAAGAGCCCGCGCGGCCGGAGGACGAGGACGCCGATCACGATCAGGTAGATCAGCAGCATCTCGAGCTCCGGGTAGACGGAGATCGCGATCGCGCGCAGGACGCCGACGACCAGCGCGCCGACGAACGCGCCCCGCATGGAGCCGAGGCCCCCGATGACGACGACGGCGAACGCCTCGACGATCAGCTCGACGCCCATCTCGCTCATCGCGGCCGTGGCGGGGATGACGAGGGCCCCGCCGAGCGTGCCGAGCGCCGTGCCGAGCGTGAACACCGTGGCGTAGAGCCGACGCATGTCCACGCCGAGCGCCGCGGCCATCTCGCGGTTGTCGGCGGCCGCGCGGATGATGCGGCCGAACGCCGTCCGCGTGAGGAGCCAGCCGATGCCCAGCGCGATCGCGAGGCTCGCCGCGATGACGACGAGATTGTAGACGGGCACGGTCGCGCCCAGGACGCTCACGCGCCCGTAGGCGAGGTAGAGCCCGGACGTCGAGCGCGGTGAGGGACCCCACGTCATGCGGATCGCGTCCTCCATCATGAGGACGACGGCGAACGTGAGCAGGAGCTGGAAGGTCTCGTCGCGGTCGTACACGAAGCTCAGGAGCCCGCGCTCCACCACCAGCCCGACGGCGCCCACCGCGGCGCCCGCGAGCGTGAGCGGCACGATGAAGAGTCCGGGGGGCCCGCCCGCGTCCGCGTACCAGCCCACCGCGGAGACGCCGACGTAGGCGCCGAGCGCGTAGAAGGAGCCGCAGGCGAGGTTGAAGATCTTCTGGACGCCGAAGACGACCTGCAGCCCCGCCGCCACGAGGAAGAGGATGCTCGCGTGGAAGACCCCGCCGAGCAGAACGCTGACGACGTGCGCGGTCAGAGCTTCCAGGAGTTGATCCAGTCGAACAGCTTGGCCCCGGCGGGCTTCATGGCCCGCTTCGTGGACACGACCTCGACCGGGCTGATCGTCACGAAGTCGTAGGCGTTCTTGTGCGTCGTGATCCCCTGGTAGAAGTTGCACATCTGGACGTGGTCCTCGCGCCAGCTCCGGCGGCCCGAGAGCGACTCGATCTCGATGCCCTCGAGCGCCTTGACGACCTGCGCGCTCGCAGGCCACTGCCTGGCCTGGCCCGCGGCCTTCTCGACGGCCGCCTTGTACGACTCGGCGCAAAAGTAGGCGTGGTCGCACTCGTAGGGTGGGTACTCGTTGTACTTCGCCTTGTACTCGCGCACGAACTGCTTGAGGAGCGCGGAGCCCTTCGGGTCGTCGAAGTACATCGTGTTGTAGCCGAGGAGCAGCCCCTCGGGGGTGAACTCCTTCTTGAGCGAGTCGTGCACGCCGCCGGCCGTGGTGAAGACACCCTTCATGGTCCTGAACAGGCCGACCGCGGTCGCCTGCTTCATGATGATCGTGGCGTCGCCCGACCAGAACGAGCACATCAGGAGGTCGGGCTTGGCCTGCTGGATCGCGGCGATGTGCGAGGTGAAGTCGGTCACCCCGAGCTTGGGGAAGAGCTCCAGGACGAACTTCACGTCGGGGATGTAGCGCCGCAGAACGGCCTGGTAGGACTCCCAGCAGTCGTGGCCGTACGAGTAGTCGTTGCCGATCCCCGCCACGGTCTTGATCCCCTTGAAGTACTTCGGCGTCAGGAGCCCGGCGACGATCGCCTCGACCTCGTTGTCCACGCTCTTGAACGCCCACTTCGGGCTGGGCATGGTCTCGTCCACGCCCTTCTGCGTCGTGCCGTCCCACGAGAGCCACGGGGTCGCGAGGTCCTCGGCCACCGGGCCGACCGCCAGCGTGACGCCGGTGGAGATGCCGCCCAGCACGACCTCGACCTTGTCCTGGAGGACGAGCTTCCGGTAGCGCTCCACGGTGTCCTTGGGGTTCGACTCCTCCTCGACCACGAGCTGCACGGGCCGCCCCAGGATCCCGCCGGCCGCGTTGACGCGCGCGGCCCACCACTCGGTCGCCCGGAGCCCCGCGGCGCCCACGGGCGCGGCGATGCCCGCGCGGATGGCGAGGACGCCGAGCTTCACGGGCGCGCCTTGGGCGCGCGCGCGGCCCGGGTCGAGACCGGCGCCGGCCGCGACCGCGGCGCCGCCCACGAGCTTCACGAAGTTCCGCCGTGTGGTGATCATCGTTGGCCTCCCGTTGGGCTGAGCGACGCGCGCATTCTAATGCGTTCGGGCCGGCGGCCGCTAGGGGCAGGAGTTCGCGGCCCCTTCCGTATATGATAGAAATGTCCTCCATGCATGTACGCTTCTGGGGAACACGTGGGTCCATCGCCGCGCCCGGTCCGAAGACGGCCGTGTACGGCGGCAACACGTCCTGCGTCGAGGTCCGGGCCTCCGACGGCACCGTGATCGTCCTCGACTGCGGCACGGGCGCGCGTGAGCTCGGCCTGCACCTCGCCCGGACGCTGCCCCATCCCATCCGGCTCCACCTCTTCATCGGCCACACGCACTGGGACCACATCCAGGGCTTCCCCTTCTTCGTGCCCGCGTTCCTCCCGGGCGCCGAGCTGAACATCTACGCGCCGCTCGGCTTCCAGCGGAGCCTCGAGGAGGCGATGGCCGGGCAGATGGAGTACTCGTACTTCCCGGTGAAGCTCCGCGAGCTGCGGAGCCGCATCCACTTCACGGAGCTCGACGAGGGGTTCTTCCGCGTGGGCGACGTGCTGGTCGAGACGCAGTACCTGAACCACACCGCGCCGACGATCGGCTACCGCATGTCGTGCGGCGGCGCCACGCTGGCGTACGTGACCGACCACGAGCCCTTCTGGAGCGCGTCGGGCTCCGTCGCGCAGCACCCCGGGGACGAGCGTCACGTCGCGTTCATGCGCGGCGCCGACCTCGTCATCCATGACGCCCAGTACACGGAGGAGGAGTACCGCGGCAAGGTCGGCTGGGGGCACGCGTCCATCGATTACGCCGTGGACGTCGCGCTCGCGGCCGACGTGGGGCGCCTCGTGCTCTTCCATCACGACCCGACGCACGACGACGCGATGCTCGAGCGCATGGAGACGGCGGCCCGCGCCCGGGCCGCGGTGGGCGGCGGCCGGCTCGAGGTGCTCGCGGCGCGCGAGGGGCTCGAGCTCGAGGTGCGGGGCGGCGCCGCCGCGCCCTCCGTGGCGGAGGCCTCGGCGCTCCAGCACCGGCAGATCACGGGCGGCCGCGTCCTCGTCGTGAGCGCGAACGAGAACGAGGTCGCAGCGATCGAGGAGGTCCTGACCGAGGACGGGCTCGTGCTCCTGCGTCTGCCCGACATGCGCGGCGCCCTCCAGCGCGGTCGTGAGCTCATGCCGGACCTCGCGATCGTGGACCGTGAGCTCATGGGTGAGGACGGCGACGCGGCGGTCGAGACGCTGCGCGAGCGCCTCGGACGGCGGAACTTCCCCGTGGTCGTGCTCGCCGACGGCTCGTTCGCGTCGGACGCGATCTATCGCGGGGAGGCCGCGTCCGCCGACTACCTCGCGAAGCCCTTCAGCCCGCCGATGCTGCGCGCCCGCGTCCGCGCGTGGCTCGCCCGGACGCTCATGGCCTTCGACGTCGCGGACGCCGCGCGCCGGACCACGGAGGCGGCGGGCGCGCCGGGCGGCCGCGGCGACGCGCGCGCGCGCTACGCGAGCCTGCTCGCCGCGGTGCCGCTCTTCCGTCCGCTCCCGGCGGAGCAGCGCGAGCTGCTGGCCGCCCAGGCGTCGGAGCAGGTCTTCCCCGCGGGGCACGTGATCATCCAGGAGAACGCGCCGCCCGACCGCCTCTTCGTCGTCCTCGAGGGGCGCGTGCGGATCCTCGAGACCGCACCCGACAATCCCCTCGACGTCATCCTCGGCGAGCTCGGGGAGGGCGAGCTCTTCGGGGAGCTCGGCGTCCTGCGGAACCAGGCGCGCTCGGCGTCGGTCGTCGCGATCGAGCGGACGCACTGTCTCGTGCTCCAGCAGGCCGACTTCCTGCGCGCGCTCCAGGGCTCGACGGAGCTCGCGGTCTCGCTGCTCCGGCTGCTGGCGGGGCGCCTCTACGAGACCGACCGCCGGCTCTCGCGCTACGCGCCGGACGGCGTCACCGGCCTCGCGGGCCGTCGCGCGTTCCACGACCAGTACCGGCGGCTGGCGGCCGTCGCGCGGCGGCGCGGCACCGGCGCGCTGCTGCTCGTGATGGACGTGACGCGGCTCAAGACGATCAACGACCGTCACGGGTACGGCGTGGGCGACGACGTGCTCCGCTGCGTCGCCGACGCGCTCATCGAGGCGACGCGCACGACGGACCTCGTGACGCGGCACGGCGGCGATGAGTTCGTGGTGTTCTTCCCCGACGCCGGGCCGAACGACGAGGCCAACGTGGTGGGCCGCGTTCGCGAGAAGATCGCCGCGCTCGTCGCCAAGCGCGGGATCCCGACCCCCATCCAGGTGAGCGTCGGCGTCGCGTACCGCCAGTCGCCCCCCGAGTCGGCGGACGAGATGCTGCGCGAGGCCGACCAGGACATGCACCGCCGGCGGGCCTAGCCGGCGCGCCGCTCGCCGCTACTTCCGCTTCCGCTCGACGAAGGCCCGGATCCGCGCGCGCGCCTCGGGGCTCGTCCGGAGGGCCGCGCCGTAGGCCTCCGGCTCCCGTCCCCGCTCGCCCTTGCGGATCGCCGCGACGATCTCCTTGGTCGCCGCGAGCCCCGCGCGCGGGGCTCGCGCGACGTCGGCCGCGAGCGCGGCGACGCTCGCGTCGAGCGTCGCCGGGGCGACGACGCGGTTGACGAGCCCCATCCGGAGCGCCTCGCTCGCGTGGACGGTGCGGCCCGTCAGCAGGAGCTCGCGCGCCCAGCCGCCGGGCACGACGTCGAGCAGCCGCTCGATGCCGTAGCCGGGGTTGAAGCCGAGCGTGACCTCGGGGAGGCCGAAGCGCGCGCGGTCGGAGGCGATGCGGAGATCCTGGGCCACGGCCAGCATGAGGCCGCCGCCGAGGGCGTGGCCGTCGATCGCCGCGATCGTCACCTGGGGGAGCCGGCCGAAGCGCGCCATGAGGCGCGCCTGGCGGGTCGCCAGCGCCTCGGCGTCGTCGCCCGAGAGCCCGGCCATCTCGGCGATGTCGTTGCCGGCGCAGAAGGCGCGGCCGCGCGCGGCGACGACGAGGACGCGCGCCTCGTCCATCGCGGCGACGCGCTCGAGCGCCTCCTCGAGCGCCGCGGTGAGCGCCCGATTGAGCGCGTTGAGTGCCTCCGGCCGGTCGAGCGTGAGCCGGGCGACGCCGTCCGCGGCCTCGAGCGCGATCACCTGTCCGACCGTCGCGCGAGCAACGCGAGCGCGCCGACCGCGACCAGCGCCATCGCCGCGGCCGCCGCCGGCCAGAAGCCGGTGCGGAAGAACGGGATCGCGAAGAAGGGCGAGCGCGGCGCGGCCGGCGCGACGCGCCCGTCGAGCAGGCCGTCCACGAGCTCCATCGTCTCGGCGAGGAGGACCTCGGACGCCGCCTTGGCGAACGCGGGGTCGGCGAGCGCGGGATGGCCGACGTAGCCCCGGCCGCCGCCCCGCAGCGGATAGTTCGGCACGAGGCGCTCGGGCCACGAGTAGCGCGCGGGCGGGAGCGTGCGATAGCCGTCGTCCACCAGGTCGGGCCGGAGCATCAGCATCAGCGACGTCTCCCACCAGCCGCCGTGCGCGTCCTCGGCGAACGCGCGCCGCTCCTCGGCGGAGAGCGTCCGGCCGAGCTCGGCCTCGATCCGGTCGAGGTACCGGCCGCGCAGGAACTCCCACGCGAGCCGCCCCGTGAACGACGCCATGACGATCCCGTGGCGCCGCGAGACCGCGCCGGCGGCCTCCTCGAGCGCGGTCAGGTGACCGGGGCCCCCGTGGCCGTTTGCGACCAGGACGTAGCGGAAGCCGGAGCGCGCGAGCGCGTCGCCGTAGTCGAGCACCACGTCACGCACGACGCGCTGGCGCACCCCGACGGTGCCGACCGAGTCGAAGGTGAACGAGCCGAGGTGGAGGGTGGGCGCGAGCACGACGCTCCAGCCCGGGCGCGCGGCCACGAGCCGCTCGCCGACGCGCTGGGCGATGTGCCGCGCGGCGATCGCGTCCACGCCGACCGGCAGGTGCGGGCCGTGCGTCTCGAGCGGGCTCACCGGCAGGATGACGACCGTGCGCGCGCGGTCGAGCGCGTCGAGCGCCGGCGTGGACATCTCGTCGAGCAGGTAGAGGCTCAAAAGGAGCTCCCCTTCGTGGCCGTGAGGTAGTCGGTCTTGGCGCGTTCGAGCTCGGCGACGAGCGCCTGCCGCTCGGCGACGAGCCGCCGCGCCGCGTGCTCGCGGGTGAGCGCGAGCGCCGCGAAGCGGAGCCGGCTCCGCAGGCGCCCCGCCCCCACCCAGTAGCGATACGCGAGGACGCCCGAGACCGGGAGCGAGGCGGCGAACGCCGCCGCCCAGCGCGCCCCCGCGAGGGCCCAGACGAGCCAGATCTCGAGGCCCCAGAAGAGGGGGTACGCGACGATCGAGGCGAGGAAGCGCCACGTCGCGTAGTCCGTCTCCTTGCGCGCCATGCGGCGCGCCACCCAGCGCGGCACCCAGTAGACGAGGAAGTTCACACCGGCGCCGTACACGAAGAACGGGAGGCCGGCGACCGCCTCCCAGCCCCGGCGGATCCGCTGGCGCGGCGCGCGCGGCTCGAGGCGCGCCCGCACCGCCTCGTCCTTCACCCGGTAGACGGCGAGGAGCGCGCGGTAGCTCTGGATCCGCTGCCAGAGGCGCTCGACGCGCTCCGGGTCCCGCGCCTTGAAGTGGTTCACCGCGTCCACGATTGCTCGCGAGAGGCGGACGAGGTCGATCTGCCCCGGCGCGAGCCCGCGCTCCTGCATGAGCTCGCGCGCGAGATCGGTGCGGTAGAGATCCTCGACGGCGCGGACGAGGTCGGCCGCCTCGATGCGCTCGACGTGGACGACCTCGGCCTCCATCGCCCACTGGATCGCGGTCGTCAGCGCTTCGACGGCCTTCACGGGGTCCGCGCGGTACGCGTCGAGATAGGGCGTGACGGGCATGGGCGGGCCGAACGACACGAGCACGCGCCCGCGGAACGACTTGCGCGCCTCGAAGCTCAACCCCACCGGCACGACGCGGAGCGCGCCGGGGTGCGCGGCCTCGAACCCGAGCGCCAGGCGCGCGGCGCCGGTCTTGATGCGCACGACGCGCGCCTCGGCGTGGGTCGTGCCCTCCGGGTAGATGGCGACGAGGCGGCCGCGCTCGAAGGCCGCGTGGCACGCCTCGAACGTCCCCGCGTTCTTCTCCATCTTGTCCGGGTCGTCCTGCTTCCGATAGACCGGGATCGCGCCGCACGCGCCCAGGAAGCGCGCGAGGAGCGCGTTCCGGAAGAGCGCCGCCGTCGCGAGGTAGTGGACCTTGCGCCCGAGCGCGGCGCCGACGAGCAGCGAGTCGATGAAGTTGTTCGGGTGGTTGATGCAGAGGAGCACGGGGCCACCCTCCGGCACGCGCTCCGGCCGGCGCACGTCCACCGACTTGAAGAAGAACCAGAGCCAGAAGCGGGCGACGGCGCGCACGGTCCGGTAGAACCGGTCGGTGTGGTCCCGGGCGGGGGCGGTGTCGAGCGCGATGGTCATGGAGCCGGGCGCTACTCTAGCATCCCGTCACATGCTGTAGAGGCGCCAGACGCCGTCGTCGTCGATGACGAAGCGGACCTCGTAGGACATGGTGCGGCCCTCCTGGCTCCGCAGCATTTCGTAGATCGCGATCCCGGAGTACTGCTCGACGAAGCGGATCGAGGTCAGCGTCGTGTCCACGTCGAGCGCCCCGGCGAGGGTGCGGAAGACGCCCTCGTATTTCCGGCGCGCGCCGCTGTGGACGCAGTCGAGGGCGCCGGCGACGTCGCCGCGGCGCAGCGCGTCCTTGAGGTCGTTCCAGCGCGTGTCGAGGTCGCGCTCGAACTGCGCCCGCGAGAAGACCTCGACGCGAGCGCTGAGGCTGGTCACGCGCCCGCCCGACTCGTGGATGCGGACGGTGAAGTCGTAGCGGCCCGGCTGCGGGTACGTGTGGTCCCTCAGTACGCCGCCGTACGTGGTCTCCGTCCATTCGGCGGTGCCGTCGCCGTCGGCGTCGAACTCGATACGGACGGGATTCTCCACGGGGGAAAAGAGCCACTTCAGCCGCACCCGGAGCGGCGCCGGACCGGTGGACGGCTGGACCTGGAACGGCGGGATGTTCTCGCGCTTGAAGAACTCGATGAGCTCGGCGTCGCTCGGCGGTCCCTTGGCGCTCTGGCGCGCGGCGGCGAGCCGCTCGAGCCACGAGGCCGGCCCGCTGAACGTCGGGCAGGCCGCCGCGGCGCTCGTCGCGCCGGCGAGCGTGAGGGCGAGCGCGGCGACGGCCCACAGGGCGGCGAGGCGCGTCGGCGTCACGGCGCCTTCTGGGCGTAGCGCTTCAACAGCTCCTCGAAGTCGGCCACGGCGAGGCCACGCGCCCACTCGATCCCCTCGGACTCCCGCCCGTACGCCTCGCCCATGTACGTGACCGCCTCGCCGCGCGTCCTGAAGAGACGCCAGAGGTGGCCGGCGCCGCCGCCCACCAGGCGGAGGTGAAAGACGGGATCGGCGGGTGACGAGGGCGCGTACGTGGCGCGCTGGCCGAAGCGGTCGAGCGTGATCCAGGCCACCGCGATCCCGTGCGCCGACACCACCCGCGCCCTGAGCGACTCCTCGCGCGGGAGCGATTCGAGGTCGGAGAGCTGCGGACCGTAGTAGACCGCGACGCGCTCGGCGGGGAGCACGAGCTCCGTCTTGAGCGGCTCGCCGACCGAGTCGAGGAGCGCCCGCGTCTCCTCGCCGATCCAGAGGGCGGCGGCGTCGGTGTGATCGGGCCACGCCTCGACGATCTGGCCCTTCGCAACCCGCGCGCGGCGCCGCACGAGCTCGTCCCGCGCGGCCGTGAGGTACAGCCGGCTCACGGGACGCGGACGAACCCTTCCATGAGGCGGCGCGCCGTCCGGTAGACGGTGACGCTGTCGGCCCAGGGCCGGCCCTCGCGCGTCCCGACGCGCGCCGCGATCGGCAGCACGCCCGACGGGTGGCCGAGCCTGACGTCGCCCCGCGCCGTCCGGACGCACTCGCTGACGACGGTGCCGTCGAGGCGCGCCGCCACCGCGAGGCACATGGCCGAGGTCAGCGCGAAGGCGCGATGGCAGTTGCCCATCGAGATGACGCGGGCGACGAGGTCCACGCGATCGCCGTCGTGGACGACGCCGTCGAGCGCCGTGAACGACGCGGCCGGCGCGACGACGGCGACCTTGGGCAGCGCGGCGCTGCCGGGGATCCCCATGCGCCGCGCCGCTTCCACGCGGATCGCCTCGAGCCGGGCGGCGAGCGCGTGGTCGGCGTCGATCGCCTGGGGCGTCTCGGTGCCGGTGAGGCCCACGTCCTTGGCGCGGACGAAGACCATCGGGTTGGTCGCGTCCACGAGCGACGCGTCGAGGCCGTCCAGCGTCTCGCGCGGCGCGCCCGTCGGCAGGAGGCGGCCCGTGCCGGCGCCGCCGGGGTCGAGGAAGTCGAGCGTGATGCGGGCGCCCCGTCCCGGCACGCCCGCGAGCTCGAAATCGCCCTCGACCGCGGCCTCGCCGCCGCGCACGGGGACGTGCGCCAGGATCAGCTTCTTCGTGTTCGTGTTGTGGATGCGCACGAGCGTCTCACCCTCGACCGCGCCCACGAGGCGCTCGTCCACCGCGAAGGGGCCGACGGCCGAGGAGCAGTTGCCGCAGTTGCCCCTGTAGTCCACGACGGGGCTCGCCACGTCCACCTGGGCGAAGGTGAAGTCGACGTCGGCGCCGGGGTGCGTCGGCGGCCCGATGACGCACGCCTTCGAGAGCGACGAGATGCCGCCGCCGAGGCCGTTGAGCTGGCGACCGTAGGGATCGGGGCTGCCGAGCGCGGCGGACAGGATGCGATCGCGCTCGGGCCCGGGCCTCGGCAGGTCGCCCTCGTGGAAGACGAGGCAACGGCTCGTCCCGCCCCGCATGTAGACGGCACGGATCTTCCTCTGGCTCATGACTTGCCCTGCCGCGTGTGGGCGAGGAGGCCGCCCGCCAGGAGGATGTCGCGCTCGCGTGGCGTGAGGACGCACGACGCGGTGAAGCGGGCGCCCGAGCGCGTGTTCACCACGCTCACGCGGCCGCCCGCCGCGAGCGCGCCGCGGAGGCCCTCGAGCCTCAGGCGGTCGTCGCGCTCGATCCCGCCCCACGCCGCGGGGTCGTCGAAGGTCAACGGGACCAGGCCCCAGTTGATCAGGTTCGCCCGGTGGATGCGGGCGAATGACTTCGCGAGCACCGCGCGCACGCCGAGGTGCATGGGCGCGGTCACCGCCGTCTCGCGCGACGAGCCCTGCCCGTAGGTCTCGCCGGCCACGATGAAGGAGCGCCCCGCGGCCTTCGCGCGCGCGACGAACTCGGGATCCACGTACTTGAAGGTGAACTCGGCGATCGCCGGGATGTTGGAGCGGAAGACCAGCACGGAGGCGCCCGCCGGCGAGATGTCGTCGGTCGATACTTTGTCGCCGAGCTTGATGAGGACCGGCGCCTCGAGCGTCTCGGCGACCGGTTCACCCAGCGGAACGGATTTGATGTTCGGCCCGCGCACGACCTCGCCCTGACCGTCGGGCTGGACGAACCCCGCCGTCGAGTCCGCGAACTTCGGCGGCAGCGGGACGCGCGGCGGCGCGCCGAGCGTTCTCGGGTCGGTGATGGCGCCCGTCAGCGCCGAGGCCGCGGCCACCAGCGACGAGCAGAGGTAGACCTGGTCGTCCTTGACGCCGCTGCGCCCCGGGAAGTTGCGGTTGAAGGCGCGGAGGCTCTTGGACCCCGCGGCGGGGACGTGGCCGATCCCGGCGCACGAGCCGCACGTGGACTCCGACACGGTGGCCCCCGCCGCGAGCAGATCGGTCAGCAGCCCCTCGCGGGCCATCGTCTCGAGGATCCGGTGGCTCCCCGGGAAGAGGACGAAGGACACCGAGGGGTGCACGCGGTGGCCGCGGAGCACCTCGGTGACCGACGACATATCGTGCCACGAGCCGTTCGTGCACGAGCCCACCATCACCTGCTCGACCTGGGTCCCGGCGACCTCCTCGATGGGCACCACGCGGTCGGGCGAGCCGGGCAGCGCGACGAGCGGCGTGATCTTGGAGAGATCCAGCTCGAGCTGGTCGTCGTACTCGGCATCGTCGTCGGGCGCGGCCGGTCGCCAGTCGCCGGGGCGACCGAGCCGGGTGAGAAAGGAGCGCGTGACCTCGTCGGACGGGAAGACGCTCGTCGTCAGGCCGAGCTCGGCGCCCATGTTGGCGATGGTCATGCGCTGGGCGGCGAGCAGGCTCTTCATGCCTGGGCCCGCGTACTCGAAGATCTTCCCGGCGCCGCCGCGCACGCTGAGCCGACGCAGCAGCTCCAGGATCACGTCTTTCGCGGTGACCCAGGGCTGGAGCTCCCCCGTGAGCCACACGCGCACGATCTCGGGCATCGTGAAGAAGTACGGGCCGCCCCCCATCGCCACCGCCACGTCGAGGCTCCCCGCGCCGATCGCCAGCATGCCGGCGGCGCCGCAGAGCGGCGTGTGGCTGTCCGAGCCGAGCAGCGTCTGGCCGGGAATGGCGAACGTCTCCATGTGCACCTGGTGGCAGATGCCGTTGCCCGGCTTGGAGAAGACCGCGCCGTACTTCCGCGCGGCGGTCTGCATGTAACGGTGGTCGTCGGTGTTGCGCGAGTCGAACTGGTAGACGTTGTGGTCGATGTACGCGACGGCGCGCGCGGGGACCACGCGCGGGAGCCCCATGGCCTCGAACTGGAGCAACGACATGTTGCCGTTCGTGTCGGTGAGGAGGATCTGGTCGATCGAGAGGCCGATCTCCTCGCCCGCGACGGCCTTGCCCGCCGCGAGGTGGGACTCGATCAGCTTGCGGGTGAGGCTCCTACCCACGCTGGCTCAGCGGCGTGAACGCGCGGCGCTTCGGCCCGACGTACTCGCCGCGCGGCCGGATCAGGCGGTTGTCGTCGTGCTGCTCGATGATGTTCGCCGTCCAGCCCGCGATGCGGCTCGCGGCGATCACGGGCGTGAAGAGGTCCACGGGGATCCCGAGCGAGTAAAAGAGCGGCGCCGAGTAGAAGTCGACGTTCGGGATCAGCTTCTTCGCCGCCTGGACCCGCTCGTGGAGCTTGACCGCCATCTCGTACCACTTGAACTGGCCCGACTGGCGGCACGCGTCCTCCGCCATGCCCCGGAGGATCGCGGCGCGCGGGTCGCCCGCGACGTAGACGCGGTGGCCGAACCCCATGAGCCGCCGCTTCTCGGCGAGCGCCTTCTGGGTGAAGGCGTCCACGTTCGCGACTTCGCCGATCTCCATCAGCGTCCGCATGACGGCCTCGCCCGCGCCGCCGTGGAGCGGGCCCTTCAGCGCGCCCACGCCGCCCGCGACCGCCGAGTGCATGTCCGACTGGGTCGAGACGATCACGCGCGTCGTGAACGTCGAGGCGTTCAGCTCGTGCTCGGCGTAGAGCGTCAGGCTCGCGTCGAACGCCTTTGCGACGACCGGCGTCGGCCGCGTGCCCGTCAGCATGTAGACGAAGTTGGCGGCGTGGGAGAGGTCGGACGCGGGCCGGACCGGCTCCTGACCGCTCCGGACGCGATGGTGGGCGCAGATCGCCGTCGCGAGCTGGCTCGTGAGGCGCACGGCCTTGCGCACGTTCGCCGCGTGCGAGTTGTCGGTCCCGTCCGGGTCGCGCATCCCGAGCATCGCCACCGCGGCCTGCAGCACGCGCATCGGGTCCGTGTCCTTTGGCATGAGGCCGAAGGCCTGGACCAGCTCGCGCGGGATCTCGCGCGCCGCGACGAGCGCGACGGTGATCGTGTCGAGCTGCGCCGCGGTGGGGAGATCGCCGTACCAGAGGAGGTGGCAGACCTCCTCGAAGCTCGCCCGGCGGGCGAGGTCCTCGATGTCGTAGCCCGCGTACGCGAGGCGCCCGTTCTTCCCGTCGAGGTCGCAGAGCCGCGTCTCGGCGGCGACGACGCCCTCGAGCCCGCGAATGAGCTGGCTGCCTTCCTTGTCCATGTCGCGCCTCTCGTCGCTCGGATGCCCGGATGGTAGCAGGATTCGGGGGCGCGTGCCCTTCGACGGCCGTCTCGGCTCATCGATTGCCAACTTGGTGCCGCGGCAGATACGATGTTCAGTGCTCAGGACGCGATGATTCGCGCCAGCGGCGCGCGCAGCCGCCGCGGCGTCACGCGGCCGAGCGCCACGTCGCCGGCGCCCACGAAGGCTGCGAGCGAACCGACCGCCTCCCCGAGGCCGGCGAGTGCCTCGTCCTGATCGAGGCGGCCCCAGTCGGCCGGCGACGTCCCCGCCTCGGCGAACCACGGCTCGAAGTGCACGTGGCGGATCTCCAGCCATCGCTCGACGCGATGGGCCTTGGCGTCGAGCCGGCCGATGAGATGACTGTGATGGAGGATCGGGAGCGTGTAGTAACCGTGTACGCGCTCGGGCCCCGGGGTGTAGACCTCGATCCGGTAGTCGAACCCGAAGAGGCGCGCCACCCGGTCGCGATGCCAGAGAAGCGAATCGAAGGGCGAGAGGAGCGTCGTTCCGACCGACGGCGTGGTCGCCCGCCCGACGCGGGCCAGCGCGGGCAGGTCGCGCGTCAGCGCGAGCCAGCGGCCGCGCGTCGCCTCGACCTCGATTTCCGTGACCTCGCCTCCCTCGAGCATGGCGCGTAGCGCGGCCCGGCGCGCGCCCGGCTGGAAGCGGGGGAAGGTGAGATAGCGGCTCAGGTCGGCCTCCGTGGCGGCGCCCATGGCGTGGAGCGAGCGCTCGAGGTGCCAGCGCTGGAACTCCTCTGGCGAGACCGCCTCGAGGGCGAGCACGTCCGGCATCGCGCGCTCCAGGAGGTCGAAGCGCTTCTGGAAGTGCCGCCGTGAATGAACGGTGAGCGCGCCGGTCATCCACAAGTAGTGCAGCGCATGCTGGACAGGCCTCCAGTTCCACCATCCGGCGCGCCCACCGGACGCGCGGCGCCCGTCGAAGTCGGCATTGCCCATCGGGCCGTTGGCCTGGACGGCCGCCGTCACGCGGCTCAGCACCTTCGCGTTCCGTCGGAGCCAGTCGGACCAGCCCGTATGGCGCACGCGGTAGTCGAGCATGGCGCGCCGCCACCACGGCAGCATCGAGGTCGGCACGAGGCACGCGGCGTGCGCCCAGTATTCGAACAGCAGCCGGCGGCGATAGACGAGCCGGTCGAGCCGCGCGCGGTCGTACGGGCCGAAGCGGCTCCACACCGTCAGATAGTGGGCGCGATCGAGGACGTTGATCGAGTCGAGCTGGAGCCCGCCCACGTCCTCGACGAAGCGGCCGAGTCGCCGCGCTGTCAGCGCGGACCTGCGCGGGCGGGCGAGGTGCTGCCGCTCGAGGAAGAGCGCGGCGGCCGCGCGCAAGGGAAGCGCCGGGCGACGCATCGGGGGAGGGCTACGTGAAGCGCGCGACCACGTCCTCCGCGTACGCGTGAAGCGCGTCCCAATCGTAGGGGCCGTCGCGGAAGGCGATGTTGAGGCGGGCGCAGCCGGCGTCGCGGAAGGCGGCGACCATGTCGCGCGCCTCCTTCGGCGTGCCGCGCAGCCAGCCCGAGCGCTCGTCGCCCCGAGCGCCCCAGTGCTGACGGAAAATCTCCTCGCCGCGCGCGGCCCCCCGGGCGTCGGCGCCGAGATAGAATCCGAGGTTGACGGTGCGGAGGATCGTCTTCGGATCACGGCCTTCCTTCTCGCACCACTGGTCCAGCACCTTGCCCTTCGCGATCCACTCGTCGGGACCGATGTAGGGCGCGTTCCAGCCGTCGGCGTAGCGCGCCGCCGCGCGCAGCGTCCGCTTCTCGCCCCGGCCGCCGATCCAGATGGGCACGCGCGGCTGGAGCGGCTTCGGGTTGTTCGGCGCGTTCTCGAGCCTGAAGTGCTGGCCCTGGAAATTCGAGCGGGGCGACTCCGGATCGAAGAGCATGCGCATGATCTGCGCGTACTCCTCGAGCATGTCCTCGCGCACGCCGATGCGCGGGAACTCGTAGCCGAAGGCTTTCGCCTCGATCTCGTGCCAGCCGGCGCCGATCCCACAATCGACGCGGCCTCCGGAGAGATGGTCGATCGTGGTGAGCGACTTCGCGTGGAGCCCCGGGTTGCGGTAGGCGACGCAGTAGACGAGGGCGCCCAACCGGACGCGCCTCGTCTCCACGGCCGCGGCCGTCAGCGTCGAGATCGCCTCGAAGCAGTCGAGGTCGCCGCCGCGGGGCGGCGACTCCTGGAAGTGGTCGGAGACCGAGAACCAGTCGAAGCCGCGCTGGTCCGCGAACTTCCACAGCTTCCGCATCTCATCGAGCGGACCACCCATGTGCCCGATGTGGATTCCGAAGGTCATCGCCATGGAGCGTTTCTCGGCGCGCTCAGCCCATCAAGAGCTTGCCCGGCACCTCGCGGCCCATGAGCTTGATCTGGTCTTTCGTGATGCCCTCGGCCATGAGCCCGGCGACGAGCATGGCGTAGCCGTCGGGCTGCGACGGGTTGCCCGTCTGCCCGAGGTCGGTGCCGAGGATGAAGTGCTCGGCGCCGACGGCCTTGATGTGGCCCGCCGACTCCTTGTACGTGACCTGGCGCCAGTGGCGCATCCAGCCGAGGTGGGCCTGCGGGCCCATGAGCGGCCCCATCGCGTCGATCTCCATCTTGGCGCCCATGGCCGCGGCCTTCTTCATCTGCTCGACCGTCATGTTGACGACGTCGAACTCGGCGTGCGTGACGACGATGCGGTCACAGCCGGCGTCGCGCGCCGCCTCGACGATCGCGAGCACCTCTGGAGGCGAGGCGTGGCCCGTGCAGAGGATGAGCTTCTGCTGGGCGCAGATCTTCGCGATCTCGCGCAGGGCTGGGAGCGCCTTACCGTCCGGGCCGACGACCTTGATCCCCTCCGGGGCGTCCTTGAAGTGCTTCACGTGGTTGTCGGCGTCGAAGGTCGGCAGCCACACCACCCGGCCGTAGCCGCCTTGCATCCGCCACATCCACTGGACGGCCTCGGGGTTGATGCCGCCCGAGGCGCCGTTGAGCACGACGCCGCCGAAGGCCTTGATCCCCGGGTTGTGCTTGCGGACGAGCCACGCGCGATCGGCGGTGAGCGCCACGTGGTTCTTCAGCACGACGGCCTCGACGCCACGCATCTTGTAGAGCTGGGCCATCTCGTCGTCGTCCACCGCGCGGCCGAAGACGTCGGGAGCACAGTGATTGTGGAAGTCGATGAGGCCCTCGATCGGGCTCACGGCGGGCGGCGGCGGCGGGAAGACGCGGACCTGCGCCGCGGCCTTCCCGCCACGCCCGTGGCCGCGGCCTTCAGGAACCCGCGCCGGCCGGTGCCCTCGGACGGGGTCTCGGTCGCGCGCGGCTTCACGGGGTGGCCCCAGTTGTGGCCGCAGCAGTTGGTGAAGCGCGAGCGGGGGAGCGTGAATGGCTTCATGGGGAACCTCCTCGTTGAGACTCCTCGAACGTCAGGCGAACGACGGGTCGATGCGCACGTCCACGAGATAGGGGCCGCCGCTCGCGAGCCCGCGGCCGAGCGCGGGCCCGACGTCGGCCGTCTTCTCCACGCGCTCACCGGGCACGCCGAGCGCCCGGGCCATGCCGACG
>WNFJ01687744.1_pt1 | contig 41712 bp, 41 predicted proteins | sample 5400461 | NCBI WGS metagenome assembly WNFJ01 (sample SAMN13153349, study PRJNA577476) | soil metagenome | isolation source: 115 cm saprolite on Douglas fir-dominated hillslope | place: USA:California | collected 2013-09-17
CCGCCTTGCCCAAAACCGGTCGCAAGGCGTAGAAATCAAACCGCCGGGTGGATCAGTTTCTGACCGGCGATCTGGATCAGTTTCCGAGCGGCGCCAGCACTCGTAGTCGCCTCATAGCACCCCGCCCCGCACCGTCTCGATGCGACGGCGCGCGGGCGGGTCTCCTCCAAGGTCGTGCTCGCGAAGCGCCGCATCGGCTACCACGCCCCGGTCGTCATGGCCGAAGGGCTCAAGGCGGAGCGCGAAGCCGAAAAGAAAAGGATTCTGGCCGCCAAGGCCTCTCCTAAGGACGAAAGGAACAAGCCGTGACAGCCCCCCGCAAACCCACTTCGGTCGAAGTCTGGAAAGCCATCGACGACACGGCCTTCAAGGACGAGGTCGATCGCGTGGCCGCCATGAGCGACCAGGAGCTCGAAGCCGAGCTTCTAAAGGACGGCTCGATCCGAAGGACCTCGAACCGCCGAAGGGCGAAACGACCGAACAGGCCAAGAGCAAGCCCGCCCCCGTGCGACGCCTTCCTCTCAGGCGCGCCGCGCCGTGGCTCATCGCTGCCACCCTCACATTTACGCTCATTGGTCTGGCGGCAATGAACGTGGTGACTGTCGTGGGGCATGGAGCGCCGGCTCCGGCCGAGCGTGCTGCCACGCTGCGAAAGGACGCAAAGGCAGCGTGTGACCAATCCAAGTGGCGCACATGCTTGGATCGGCTCAACGACGCAGACCGACTCGACCCCGCCGGGGCGAGCGAGACGCAGACATTGCGTAAACGGGCAGAGGAAGAGCTGAGCGCGCAACACTGAAGGTAACCACGATGAAACTCTGGTCAGCGCTCCCGTAGGGGAATACTAGACCGGCAAGGGCGGAATCGACGTGACGCGATCGCGCCCGGCCTCCTTCGACGCGTAAAGCGCCTGGTCCGCAAGCTCGACGACTGCCTCCCACCGCGCCGTGGCCCCCTGCGCGACCGCCGCCCCTAGACTTGCGGTGACCTGAATCGGTTCGCCGTCGCGGCGCTCGACCCGAAGCGCCGACACGACTTCGCGCAAACGTTCTCCGAGCGCGTGCAGACCCGGGGCGGTCTGGGAAGGCGAAATCAGGACTAACTCCTCTCCGCCGTAGCGGAACAATTCGTCGCGCAACCCCTTCGCACTCACCATAGCCGCGGCTACCGCGGAAAGGACTCGATCGCCCACCGCGTGCCCGTAGCGATCGTTGACCGTCTTGAAGTGATCCACATCGATCATCAGCACGCCGTAGTCGGTCCCTTCGCGAGCGGCTTCCTGCGCGACACGCCCGATCGCCAATTCGAAACTCCGCCGGTTGCCGATGTTCATGAGCGGATCGGTCGATGCGACTTTCGCAAGTTGGCTATTGGCTCGCTCCAACTCCTTGAGCTTTTCCGCAAGCTCATCTTGTAGCTCCAGGATGCGACGACCGACGCCCAGGCGCGCTCGGAGCTCCGCGGGGTTGAAGGGCTTGGTGACAAAGTCGTCGGCGCCGGCATCGAGCCCCTCGACGATCCGATCGGGTTCTTTGTGCGTCGTCAGAAGAAGCGCGTACACGTAGTTCATGCTCGCCTGGCGGATTCGGCGGCACAGATCGGGGCCTTCCAGAAGGGGCATCTCCCAATCGGACACGAGCAGCCGCATCTTCTCGCGCGACAGCGCCTGCCATGCCTCTTCTCCGTCGGAGACGGCGACCACTTCGTAGCCCCAGCTCGCGAGCGCTCGCGTGAGGACCAATCTCGTTACCCGATCGTCCTCGGCGACCAAAATTTTCATCGGGCCTCCGACCATTCGTGCAGCTCTCGCTCGAGGTCGTGCCAGGCGTTCTGGGCGATTGCAAGGGGCGGTCCACAGTCTTCGGCGGTGCCGCCGCGCGCAACGGCCTCCAACTCTTGAATGGCAGCGACCATCGGCTGTGCGCCCAAATTGGAAACGGCGCCGCGAAGTGCGTGCGCTACGCGCTTGATCTCGGTGGTATCGCACCGATCGCGAGCGTCTACCAAGGCGGCAAGTTGTTTCGGCGCGTCCTCGAGAACCATGGCTACGATCTCGCGGAGCAGCTCAAGATCGCCGCCGGTGCGCCCGAGAGCATCTGCAACTGTGAAACTGGCCGAACGAGCCGCAACGGACACAGAGACACCGTCGCTCGCGGCGTCCAACCTGTTGCTCATCCACTGGCCCAAGACTTCGGCCAGCGCCTCCTTTCGGATCGGTTTGGTAAGAAAATCGTTCATCCCTGCTTCCAGGCAGCGCTCGCGGTCTCCTTTCAGTGCATTCGCGGTGAGCGCGACGATCGGCAGGCGTCCGCCGCGGGACTTTTCTCGCTCCCGAATCGCTGCCGTTGCCGAGAGACCGTCCATCACGGGCATCTGCACGTCCATGAGGACGAGATCAAAACGCTGCGTTTCGACTGCGCTCACGGCCGACGCCCCATTGTCCACGACAGTAACCTGGTGCCCCATGCTCTCGAGCACTTTCGTGATGAGCTTCTGGTTCACCGCATTGTCCTCGGCCACAAGAATGTCGAGCCCTCGGAAGCTCTCCTTCAGCGAATGCTGAGTAACCAGAGGCGCAGCTTCCCCCTCCGCCGGCGGGCCCGTCACGGTTACGAGAGTTTCCATCAGCTCGGCCTCTTTGATCGGCTTGCGAAGATACGCGTTCACGCCGAGCGCCGTGCACCGCGCGGCGTCGCCGCGTTGCCCCATGAGCGTCATCATCACTCGCCGCAGCTTCGCCAGCGCCGGGCGCTCTTGTACTTTGGCCGCGAGATCGAAGCCATCCATGCCGGGCATATGCGCGTCGAAGAGAGCGACAGCAAACCCTTGCCCGATCGCCGCTTGCCGGTCGAGCCTCTCGAGAGCCTGGGTGCCGTTGTCGACCGCGTCGACCTTCATTTGCCAGCCCTTGAGCATCTCGGTGACGACCGCCAGGCTCGTTTGATTGTCGTCCACGACGAGTGCGCGAAGGCCGCGCAAGAGCGAAGCGTCCACACTGAGCGGCGCCTTCGTCAGCGGTCCGCCCAGCTCCAGCGTGGATGTGAAATGAAAAACACTGCCTTTGCCCGCCTCGCTTTCGACCCAAATGCGGCCCTTCATGAGCTCGACTAGGTTGGAGCAAATCGCAAGGCCCAGGCCCGTGCCCCCGTATTTCCGAGTCGTCGAGGCGTCGGCCTGCTCGAACGGTTTGAAAATGGTCGCGTGCTTGTCGCGTGCGATTCCGATCCCGGTGTCGCTCACAGAGAAATGAAGCACGACCTCGCGGTCGTGACGCTCGCTGACTGCCACGCGCACGACAATCTCGCCTCGGTCCGTGAATTTGATGGCGTTGCCCACCAAATTGACGATGACCTGCCGCAGCCGTCCGGGATCGCCAACGACCACATCGGGGACATCGCCGTCGAAGCGCATGACAAGCTCGAGCTTCTTGGCCGCCGCAGACATCGCTATGGACCGAACGACGTCGCCAATGGCGTAGCGGAGTTGAAATGGGGTGCGCTCGAATTCGATCTTGCCGGCCTCAATCTTGGACAGATCCAAGATGTCGTTGAGAAGCTGAAGGAGCGCCTGGCTGGAGGCGAGAATGGTCTCCGCGTAGTCCTTTTGCTCGGAGCTGAGCGGCGTGTCGAGGAGGAGATCGGTCATTCCGATGATCGCATTCATCGGCGTTCGAATTTCGTGGCTCATGCTGGCGAGGAAGGCGCCTTTGGCGCGATTGGACTCCTGCTCGCGGGCAGCTTCGATCTCCTTGCTCGCAAGCTCTTCGCGTATTCGACGGTTTTCGTCCTCGAAGTGCTTGCGCCGAATCTGCGCGCGAATCCTCCCCTTGAGCACGTCGAAGTCGCTCGCTTTGGAGATGTAGTCATCGGCTCCGGCGGTAAGCCCCTCGATGACGGCATCGCGGTCTTCGCTTGCAGTGAGCATCACGACCGGGAGCGTGCGCCAGCGGGGAGACGCTTTGATCCTGCGACACGTTTCGGGTCCGCTGAGGCCGGGCATGACGCGGTCGAGCAGGATGCAATCGATATCTTGACCCTCGAGCAACTCGAGGGCTCTCTCTCCGCTCTGCGCCCGCAGCACTTCGCAGCCATCCTCCTCAAGCTGCTCCGCGAGCGCTTGCAGGTACGTGGGGCTGTCGTCGACGGCGAGAATTCGCGGCGGGCGACCGGAGCGGATTTCAATGGCCGCGGGACCCGTCGCCGTGCGCAGGACGGCCGCAAGACGCGCGAGGATCACGTCCGGGTCCTCTCCCTTGCGAACGTAGGCGTCGGCACCTGCCTCGAGCCCCGAAAGCTCGTCCTGCATATTGTCCGAAGCGGTCAGAAGAAGGCACGGTGTCCGACGAAGCGCCATGTCCGATCGAATGCGGCGCACCACCGTAGGGCCATCGATTCCCGGCAGCATTCCGTCGACGATGGCGGCCGCCGGGCGCAGCGACAAAGCGACGCGCAGCCCCTCTTCGCCTGTGCCTGCAGCCACGACGACGTAACCTGCTTCCTCAAGCGCCTCCCGGAGCTGCTCGCGGTAGGTGGCGCTGTCGTCGATCACCAGAATCGTCGGCCCCGCCGGTGCCTTCGCTGCCATGAGCGACCCGCTACTGGGCGCGCGCACGCGCTGCGTCGCGCGGGCTACGCGCCGGCTCTGGACTAGTTCGCGCGCACGCGACGCGATCTCACTCGCAGGGGCGCCGGAGGGACTTACTACGTCCGGCGCCACCCCGCGCCCGAAAGGACGATCGGCTTTGGCGCTCAAGAGAAGCACGCATGTCGACCGCGTCTTGGGGTTGCCGCGTAGCTCGCTCACGAGAACCGCTGCCGCATCGTCGGGCAGCTCGCCGTCGAGAACCAGAATGTCGAAGTGTTCCTCCGCGATCGCGTCCCGAGCGAAGCCCGCTGTTCCGCAGCTCGTCACGGAGAAGCCAGCCCCCGCAAGAGCTTCGTCGAGGTCTGTTCGACGAGCCAGCGCATGGGCCACGACGAGCGCACAGGGCACGGGTGAAGCCTCGGCGAGCATGGGCCAAGAATACCGGAAATGCTAGGAGCGCGTTTTTTTCGAATGCGCGCCGAAAGCGCGCGTCTGTATTCGCCTAGAGGTGCGAGTGAGAAGAGAGGCCCAGCTTATTTTCGAGTGCCAGCGCAACTCCTGATATCGTAAGAGGCTCCGGTTTGCGGAAGATGGGGATCCGGGAGGGGACCAATGCGGGTGCGCTACATGGCCAATCTTCGCCGCGAGCTCGTTTGGAGCGTTGCGCCCAAGGAACGCTAGGCGAAGATGGACAACGTTTTCGTCAACGTCGACCGATTTCGGAGCCTCGTCCAACACAAGTTCGGCCTATGTCTTTCCGATCCGAGCGACCATATTCACAAGTTCGTTCGCCAACGCATCGCTGCCACGGGCAGTCGTGATTTCGCCTCCTACGAGGCTCTTGTCACGAGCCAGTCTCCCACGGAGCTCCGAGCGATTGCAGAGCTACTCACGGTCGGTGAAACGTACTTCTTTCGCAATGGCGATCACTTTCGCGCGCTCATTGAATACGCTCTGCCCGATCGGCTGCGCGCGGCGGGCTCACACCGCCCTATCCGGGTGCTCTCCGCTGGATGTTCTTCAGGCGAAGAACCGTACACCCTGGCGATTTTGCTGCGTGAGCACTTCCCGGAGCTCGACTCTTCGGGCGTTACAATCGTCGGCATCGACGTAAATCCCGCCGCGATCGCCAAGGCCAAGCAAGCGCTTTACTCACAATGGTCGTTGCGAGAGACACTCGCGCCCATCCGACAGAGGTACTTTCGTTCCGTAGGGACCGACCTCGCGCTGATCGACGACATTCGTGCCATGGTCCGTTTCGAAGAGCGAAACCTCTTTGAAGAGGACACGAGCTTCTGGCAACGCGCTTCTTTTGACATCGTCTTTTGTCGCAACGTCGTAATTTACTTTGGGCCCGACAAAGTGAGCGAAGCCATCAAGCGCCTCACCGAGATCCTCGTCTCGCGTGGATTTCTGTTTCTGGGCCATTCGGAGTCGCTTCGAGGAATGACCGATGACTTCGACGTCCTGCAGACGCACAACACATTTTACTATCAAAAGCGCGATGCCTCGGTTGGGCGGCCGGTGGGAACGCCCGCCGGGTCCTGGATGAAGACAATCGAGCGTGCGTCCCGGCGCGTCGAGCAGCTAACGAGCCGGCCTCCGCCGCCGTTGGCAACCAACGGCAACGCGTACTCGACCTCTTCAACGCCTTCACGCCCGCGCGGCTGGCCCTCTCTGCCAGAGCCTTTCGCGGCGTCGGCAGCGAACATCGACCTCGCGATCGAACTTTATCGTCAAGAACGCTTCGCCGATGCTCTGAACCTATTGCAATCGCTGCCCGCGGCGGCCAACGAACCGCGCGTGCAGCTTCTCACGGCCGCGATTCTGACCAACCAGGGCGAGCTGCAGAAAGCCGAGGCCATTTGCCGGGAGGTGCTCGACCTCGATGAGCGGAACGCCGGAGCACACTACCTCACGGCCCTCGCGCGAGAGCGCTCCGGAGATCTCGATGGCGCAATACGCCACGACCAGATGGCAGCCTATTTGGACGCTACTTTTGCGATGCCGCGGTTGCACATGGGCATGCTTGCTCGTCATGCCGGGGATCTGCCCACGGCCCGGCGCGAATTGTCGCAAGCGGTAACGCTTCTCGCGCGCGATGATGCGGCGCGCATCATGCTCTTTGGCGGCGGATTCAGCCGAGAGGCCCTCACCCAACTGTGCCGTGCCGAGCTTCAGGCGGCGGGAGGCAAGTCGTGAGCGCGGTCAACCAAGAATTCACACGACGACTGAGTGAGCTGCGTGAGAGCTTCGACAAGTCGTTCGCGCTGCCCACCTCGACTACGTCGCACACGTTTGTTGGAATGCTTGCGATTCGGGTCGGCCGAAATCAGTACGCAATGCGTATCGATGAGTTGGCCGACGTCCAGGGTGCGTGCAAGGTGGTTCCTTTGCCTGGCGCACGATCCGAGATGATCGGGCTGGCGGGCATTCGGGGTCGTCTCGTAGCCGTCTATAGCCTCGCGGCACTCCTGGGACACGGGGACGCTGAGGGGTGGAACTGGCTAGCGATTTGCGGGACCGGGAAAGCGCTCGGCCTAGCTTTTGGCGACCTTGAAGGGTACGTGCAGGCGCCGCAAGCCGACCTCTATCCGGCCGCGGAAGTGGACGGCGCCCGCGCCCACGTCAGCGAAGTGCTGCGCAGCGAAAACGTAACGAGAATCGTCGTGAGCACTTCGTCCATCATCGCAATGCTCGGCGACGCGAACGGTGCACGGAAAGGCCTGTGATCATGACGACCATGACGAGTGGGTGGACGACGAGTCGCATTATCTTCACGAGTTTCGCCGTTCTGGCCGGGATCGATGTGGCCATCGGCGTCGTGGCCTTGCGCGGCCTGATGGACACGGAAAGCAACTCCGGAAAGATTTCGCTGATCGGCGCGCTCGTGATCATCGCGGCACTGTTTGCCGCAGTCGCCGCGTCGCTGCTGTCGAGAACGATCCATCGACGGATCGAGTCGGCCATTCGTCGGGCCGACAGTTCCTCTGCCGAACTGCAGTCGGCGGCCAACCAGCAGGTTACGAGCGCGCAACAGCTTGCCGCCTCGACCAACGAAATCACCACGACGATCAAGGAGCTTCTGGCCACGTCACGCCAGATCGCGGAGAGTGCCCAACGCGTGGTGCGAGTTGCCGAGGAGACCGCCGCACGAGCCAGGGCCGGCGACCAAACCGTGCACCGGACCCAGGACGCCATCACCGGGATCAAGCGTCAGGTGGACCTTATCGTGACGCACATGCTCGATCTCGGGAAAAAATCGCAAGAGATCGGAGGCATTCTCGAGCTCATCAACGAACTGGCCGACCAGACCAACATTCTCGCTCTCAACGCAACCATCGAAGCCGCGGGGGCCGGCGAGGCAGGCAAGCGCTTCGCCGTCGTCGCGGAGGAAATTCGTCGCTTGGCAGATCGAGTCGGTGGGTCTGCCCGGGAGATTGGAGTGCTCGTCGAAGCCATCCGCGCCGCGGCGAATACGACAGTCATGGCCACCGAGGATGGCTCCAAGGCCGTCGACGCCGGCGCAAAGCAGTTCGCCGATGTCTTGTCCACGTTTCAACAAATCGTCTCGCAAGTCGGGGTGACGACCGAGGCTGCTCGCGAGATCGAGCTATCGACAAAGCAACAGGCGACGGCGATCGAGCAGGTGAACATAGCGATGAGTGATGTCGCGCAGGCCGCGAAAGAGACCGAGGGAGGTTCTAGTGCGATGCTCGACACGTCGTCGCAACTGGCGGACGTCTCGCGCCAGCTCGCTCTGCTGGTTCGGGCGACGGGAGCGCCTTAGACGTGGCGAAGGACCCGTACAAGTATTTCCGGATCGAAGCGCGGGAGCTACTGGAGGGCCTCGCCCAAGGAGTTCTGGAGCTCGAAAAAGGGGTGATACCGACAGCCGTGGTGGGACGGCTCTTTCGCTACGCGCACACGTTGAAGGGGGCCGCCCGGGTCGTGAAGCAACCCGGCTTGGCGGACGCGGCCCACGCCATTGAGGATGTTCTCAGCCCTCATCGCGACAGCGGAGCTCCGCTCCCACGCCCGAGCATCGACATCCTGCTTGGTCTCATCGACAAGATGACCGCTTCGGTCGCCGCGCTCGGGTCGGCCGACGGAGCCGTGCCCGCACAAGTGCCGAGCGAACACGCAACCGGGCCTGCCCCCGCAGCGCGCACTCCCAGTTGCCGACGAGCCACTGGAAACCGTGCGCGTCGAAGTCGGCGAACTTGATGCCATCCTTGACGAAGTGTTCCAAGTGGGCACTCAGATCACAGGGCTCACAGTAAGCGACGCTGCTCTCGGACATGCGGGGCGCGTTGCCAAGGCGTTGGTCGATCAGCTCACCGCGCGAACAACGACTCGTATGACCACCGCCTCGCTCGAACGAGCGCGCGCCATCGCCGAGGAGCTTTGCACGAAGCTGGACAATCTCGCGCACAGCCTCGTTCAGACCCGCGACCAGGCAGATGCGGCGATTCGTTTGGTGCGCGAACGGGCCCATCGACTCCGACTCGTTCCCACGTCCACCATCTTCGCCGCGCTCGAACGCGCGGCGCGCGATGCCGCGCAAGGATGCAACATTCGCGTCGAGTTCGTCGCAAGCGGCGGAGACAATAGGCTCGACGGTCACGTGCTCCAGGCCGTACGCGACGCTCTGATTCACGTCGTGCGCAACGCGGTCGGACACGGGCTCGAAGGGGCTGCCGAGCGCTCCCAACGCGGCAAGCCGGCCGTCGGCCGCGTGCTTTTGGACGTGGTCCAGCGGGGCCATGAGGTCGTATTTACCTGTCGTGACGATGGGCGCGGGGTCGATGTGGACGCCGTTCGTCACGACAGGTAAATACGACCTCATGGCCCCGCTGGACCACGTCCAAAAGTTTCTCCCCGGCGTCAGCACCTCCAGCGAGGTCACCGAGCTGTCGGGCCGGGGCGTAGGGCTCGACGTCGTCCGCGAGACCGCACGCCGTTTCAAAGGGGACGCGGAGATTCACAGCGTGGCCGGTCGAATGACGGCCATCGAAATCCGTGTGCCGGTTTCGCTCTCGTCGATGGCTGCGCTCCTCGTCGAGGTCAATGGAGTCACGCATGCGCTCCCTCTCGCGGCGGTGAGCGGCGCCCTTCGCGCCCAGGCTCGAGATATCGTCGTTGCGGGTGGCCGAGAATCCATTCTGCACCTCGATCGCGCAATCCCTTTTTCGTCGATGTCGCGACTGCTCGGGTCCGATTCCAACGCCGTCCATACGCGGCGCGCGTGGTCTGCCATCGTACTACGTGCGGGAGGCCGTCTCGCTGCCATCGGCGTGGACCGCCTGCTCGGTACGACAGACATCGTCCTCAAACCCCTTCCGGAGTTTGCCGGAGCTGCGCCGCTGGTCATGGGCGCCTCGTTCGATGCGGACGGGACTCCGCAGCTCATGCTCGACGCCGTCGCGCTCGTTGCCGCCGCGTGTTCTGCTCTCGAAAGGAAGTCCGAGCGATTCCAGCGAAAGCGAGCTCCGATCCTCGTCATCGACGACTCACTCACGACACGCATGCTGGAGCAAAGTATCCTCGAGTCAGCAGGCTACGAGGTTGACGTCGCGATCTCGGCCGAAGAAGCGCTCGAAAAGGCCCGTATGCGCTCGTACGGCCTTTTTGTCTGCGACGTCGAGATGCCCGGGATGGATGGCTACGGTTTCGTGACGACGACGCGCTCCGACACCAAGCTCCGCGAAGTTCCGGTGATCATGGTGACGTCGCTGAATTCTCCCGAGAATCGTCAGCGCGGACTCGACGCGGGCGCGGCCGAGTACATCGTCAAGGGCGAATTCGATCAGGGCCGATTGCTCCAGCGCATTCGCACGCTCATCGGCTGAGGGAGCCAGAAATGATCCGTGTCTTGGTCGTTGACGATTCGCTGACGGTACGCAAGCGTCTGGTCGACGTTCTTGGAGCGGACCGCGAGCTTCAGGTCGTTGGCGAAGCGGGCGACGGTCCGCAAGCGATCGAACTCTGCGAGAGACTGCGTCCCGACGTTATGACGCTCGACATGATGCTGCCCACGATGAACGGGCTTGCCGTGACCGAGCACGTCATGGCGTTCTTTCCTACGCCAATCGTCATCGTATCGTCGTCCACGAATCGCGGTGAGCTCTTCAAGACCTACGATGCGCTCGCCGCCGGGGCTGTGGAGGTGCTCGATAAGCCTGGCGCGACCGAGCGTGCTGACGATTGGGAGCGGCGCTTGGTAGCACTTGTAAAGCTCGTCTCACGGATCAAGGTCATTACTCATCCTCGCGCCCGATTGGGCGCCAATCACCTGAGCCTCGCTCCTAGGCCGCGCGCAGAAGCGCAGCCGGTCCCTCTCGCGCGAGGTGAGTGGGGCTACGAACTCGTGGCGATCGGCACCTCGACCGGAGGGCCCAACGCGCTTGTCGGCGTCTTGCGCCGTTTGCCCACGACATTTCCCTTGCCCATCCTCGTCGTGATTCACATTGGACGCCCGTTCGCAGCGGGCTTCGCCGAGTGGCTCGGGGCGCAGTCTCAGGTTCGCGTCTCCGTTGCTGTCGACGGCGCGGCCCTTCCGAGACGAGGACAGCCGGGTGTGCTGATAGCTCCTCCGGATGTTCATCTTGTGGTCCGCAACGGCGTCTTGCGGCTGACGTCGGACCCCGAGCGTCACTCATGCCGCCCTTCGGTTGACGTCCTCTTCGAATCTATCGCGCTCGAGCTGGGCGCGTCTGCAATCGCGTGCTTGCTCACCGGGATGGGTCGCGACGGAGCGGATGGCTTGCGCGCAATCCATCGCGCCGGCGGGATGACGATTGCGCAGGACGAGCGAACCAGTGTCGTCTTCGGGATGCCTCGAGAAGCGATCGCGCTCGGCGCGGCAAAGCGGGTCCTGGCGCTGGATGAAATTGCGCCGGCGTTAGGTCACCTTGCGGCCGAAGCAAAGCCCTCGCGGCAGTAGCTCTTCACCCGTTTGCCAACCCGGTCGCCCACACTTCGTCGGGCACGAGGCAGCCGCCATCGAGAACGGCGAGGAGCTCGCGATCGGGTACTCCGAATGAGGAGATGCTCGCAGGGGTCGATGCGCGCAGAAGGGGCGGCAGCTCGTGCAGACTGCCCGGCTCAAGGCGCCGCACTCCGATGACGGATTCGACGGCCAGGGCCACATGCCGAGCTCCGGCGCGAATCATCACGAGGCGCGCATGTACGGTTTCGGACAGCGTCTCCTCGTTGGTCAGCAAAGCTCCGAGGTCGACGACCGGAACGGGCATCCCCCGGATGACCGAAACCCCGAGCACGTAGGGCGCGGCGTTCGCCACCGGTTCGACTGGCAGCGGTCGCATCGTCTCGAGCACGTGATCGAGTGGCAGCGCATAGCGTTTGCCTTGCGCCACGACAACGAGAACGCCTTTCGCCCCCGGCTCACTCCCGGCAGTTGACACCAAAACACTCTATCCGATTGACGTGGCTTACGTCGACCCGCCGCGCAGCCACCAGTCTATGAGCGCGCGCACCTCGTCCGGGCTCACATCGTGCCCCTCGCGGAAGACGCGAGAGACGACGGACCCAAATCCCGCACGACGCATCTCGTCGGCGGCTCGCTCGACCAACCGTGGCGGACGCACGGTGTCTGCGTCGCCGGTAGAGAACCAACCGCGGACCCTTCGATTTCCCAGCGAGGCCGTAAGCACTCCGCCATGGAGCACGGCAAACGCGCGATACAATCCGACACCGCTCGCCACGTAAGGGGCCGTACTGCCACCGCCCGCGTGACCGACGATGATCGTCCGCCCGAGATCGACGTGCACATCCGGCATGGCAAGGACTTCATCGACACAGCGCCGGATGTGATCCATGTCGTCGGTGGTCGAGTCGGGTCGATCCGGCACTTCCCACGACGCTTGCCCTTCTGGGCCCACGCGCGAGTCGGGCGCGGCCACGATGAACCTCTCACGCTGCGCCGCTTCACGAAACAGGTCGACCATCGCCGCCCCGTGCTGCCCCGTGCCGTGAATGGCCACCATCAATGGCAATCGTTGCGACGCGTAGCCCCCCGGCAAGAAAAAGGCTCCCGCCCGGCCGCTGGCGTTCGTGGTGGTGAGCGCGCCAGAACGCATGGGCGGCGATTTGATTGGAGCAAAGCGAAGAGGCAGCGCGGCCCACGCCCGAAAAAGGGCTGGCCCCAGTAAAAGGATCGCCGCGAGCGCAGTCACCGCGCCCACAACCATCCCGAGTACCCGCAGCCTCGCCCGACGGCATCCGGGGCACCTCCCCATCGCTCCGAGCTCACTCTTGTGCCGCACGCAGCGCATACAAGCCGATGTTACGCCAGGCTCAAGAGCATCTGCTACCTTGGGCGCGCAGCGGGGGCGGCCAGATGCGTGAACCGGACGACCGAACGACGGACTCGAACCATGAATCTGCCAATTCGGGCAAGCCAACGGTGCTCGATGTCCTCGTGGTCGACGACGACAACGACACCCGAGAGACTTTGCAGCAGGCCGTTCAATCTCTCGGACACGAATGCCGCGCGGCGAGGGACGGAATGGAAGCATGGCGGCTTCATCGAACGAAGCACGCCGACGTCATTCTGAGCGACTGGAAGATGCCCAAGATGGATGGATTGGATCTTTGTCGCCGCATACGGGCCGCCGACGATGGATCGGCCTACACGTATTTCATCTTGATGGCCGGATACGGCGACCGCGACCACTTTCTGCAAGGCATGCAGGCGGGAGCCGACGACTACCATGCCAAGCCCGTCGGCCTCGACGAGCTGCAAGCGCGGCTTTCGTCCGCGGCGCGCGCAATCGCTGTGTACCGCAAGCTCGAGGAACAAAACAGTGCTCTTCGGCGCGATAGCCAAAGATCCTTTCGACTGGCCCGCGTCGACGCGCTCACCGGCGTCGCAAACCGACACAGCATGGACGAGGATCTAGGCACGCTCTGGGCGCGCACCAAACGTTACGCGCGGCCTTGCTGCGCTGCGCTTTGCGACATCGACGGCTTCAAGAGCTACAACGACGCGTACGGCCACGTTGCGGGCGACGAAGTACTCGTTCGCGTGGCCCAAACCATTCGCAGCGAAGTCCGCGAGAGCGATCTCATTTACCGATACGGCGGCGAAGAGTTCTTGCTCATCTTGCCGGAGCAATCGGTGGCCGAAGCCACTCGCGCCACCGAACGGGTACGGCAAGCGATCGAGCGCCTGGCCATCCCCGCCGCCTCGGGGGGCGTCGTCACGATCAGCATTGGACTGGCTTCGCCGCAGCCGACCGACGCGACCATCCAGGACTGGCTTCGGCGGACGGATACTGCCCTTTATGCGGCCAAGGCCAAGGGCCGCAACCGGGTCGAGGTGGCCATGGCTGGCTAAGAACGTGGGCACGATTGGGCCGAGGCCCGAATCGAGCGGGCCACAAATCGGAACTTTTCAGCGCCACCACTAGTGGTAGATTCGCGCGGCCTCGTGCAGCGCGTGGCGAAACTTTGGAGTGACAGGAAGGGTGTGTGATGCATGTCTAGCCAGACTGGGCGGACCTCTCGGCGTGAAATCCTCAAGGCGGCGGCTCTCGGAGCAGCGATCGGAAGCGGCATCCCGATCCTCGGCTGCAAGAAGGAACAGAAACCAGAGGAAGGCGGCCAAGCCAGCAGCGCGCAGAAAAAGCGGAAGACACTCCGCATTGTGCAGTGGAACCACTTCGTGCCGGCCTTCGACAAGTGGTTCAATGAGAAGTACTGCAAGGAGTGGGGCGAGAAGAATGACACCGACGTCATCATCGACAACCTCGGCGTTCCCGCACTGAACCCGGCAGCCGCGGCCGAAGTCTCTTCCAAGAAGGGGCACGACCTTTTCGGCTTCCTCTGGCCGCGGCCCGTTTACGAGGACGACGTCATCGATCATGGCGAGATCTACCAGGAGTGCGAGAAGCGCTACGGAAAGCCCATCGACCTGGCGATCAAGAGCACATACAACCCCAAAACGAAGAAATACCACGGCTTCTCGGACAGTTTCGCTCCCGACCCCATCACTTGGCGCAAGGACCTTTTCGACCAGGTGGGCGGCAAGCCGGATAGCTGGGACGAGATCCGCACGTTCGGCAAGAAGATCAAGCAAAAGACCGGCATTCCCGTCGGCATTGGACAGTCGAGCGAAATCGATACGGCGATGGCGATGCGCGCCGTTCTCTATTCGTTCGGCGCCGGCGAGCAGGACGTCGAGGGCAACTTGACCCTCAATTCGAAAGAGACCCTCGAAGCGGTGAAGTTCGTCAAGGCGCTTTACACGGAAGCGATGTCGCCCGAGGTTCTCTCTTGGGACGCGTCGTCCAACAACCGCGCCATGCTCGCCGGCAAAGCATCGTTGGTCCTCAATGCAATATCCATCACGCGGGAAGCCGAGAACAAGGGCATGCCCATCGGCGACAACATCTGGCTCTCCAAGGCGGCCCGAGGCCCCAAGCGCCAGATGGGCCTCGAGCACGTGATGAATGTTTATTGTATTTGGAAGTTTGCCGAGAACATCGAAGGTGCCAAGAAGTTCCTCATCGACTACGTCGGCAACTTCCGCGAGGCCTTTCTCGCCAGCCAGTTCTACAACTTTCCGTGCTTTCCCAAGCAGGTACCGGACCTCAGCAACCTTATGCAGACGGATTCCAAAGGCAAGCCACCGGACAAGTACGCTGTGCTGGCCGACGCCACCGAATGGGCCACGAACGTCGGCTTCCCCGGTTACACGAACGCCGCGATCGACGATGGCTACAGCACCTTCGTTCTGAACACGATGTTTGGCCAAGCCTCGACCGGATCGATGTCACCCGAAGATGCCGTCAAGGAGGCCACCAAGAAGTACGAGGCGATCTGGGCCAAGTGGAGGGAGAGAAAACTCCTTTAATGGCAACCGTCGAGACCAAGGCCATACGCAAGGACTTCGGCGGTACCACGGCGGTTGACGGCATCGATTTGCAGATCCGCGAGGGCGAGTTCCTGGTGCTGCTCGGCCCCTCGGGCTGCGGCAAGACGACGTTGCTTCGCATGATCGCCGGCCTCGAGAAACAAACGTCGGGCGATATCGTCATCGGCGGGCGCGTAGTCAACGACCTTCCGCCCAGAGCGCGCAAGATTGCGATGGTCTTTCAGAGCTACGCTCTCTATCCGCACTTGACCGTCGAAAAAAACATTGCATTTCCGCTTCGGGCGCAGGGGGCGGAGGCTTCGAGCATCTCGGGCAAGGTACAAAAGGCTGCTTCGATGCTGGGCTTGGGAGCCCTCCTGCATCGCAAACCACGGCAGCTCTCGGGCGGGGAGCGGCAGCGTGTGGCGCTCGCTCGGGCGATGGTCCGCGAGCCCGACGTACTTCTCCTCGACGAACCGCTCTCCAACCTCGATGCAAAGCTGCGAACTTTGGCGCGGGACGAATTGCAGAGCTTCCAGCGGCGGCTTTCGACGACGACCATCTACGTGACCCACGACCAGGTCGAAGCCATGGGGCTCGGCGACCGCATTGCGGTGATGAACAAGGGTCGCGTGCGCCAGCTCGGCAAACCGCAAGAGGTCTATGACGAGCCGTCCGACACCTTCGTTGCGGGTTTTCTCGGCTCACCGCCCATGAACCTCTTCGAGCACGAGGGGGTGCTGGTGGGGTTTCGCCCCGAGCATCTGCTGCCCAGAAGCGCGCACACCGAGGATGCGAAACTCACCGTGCTGGCGTTTCGTGTCGACCGCGTCGAGAACCTCGGCGCCGACCGCTTGCTCTACGGCGCGATGCCCAATCTTTCCGGACAACAGAAGATCATAGTCAACCTGCCATCGACCGTTCATCTGCCCGTGCAGCCCGGCCAGAGTTACGACCTGGCCATCCGCCCGAACGATCTGAAGTTTTTCGATAAGGAAACGGGGCTCCGCTGCCCACCCCACGCACTGGGGAGGAGCGCGTGAGTGTCCGCATCGCGGACAGCGAGCGGTGGTTGGGACGGCTTTTTCTTGCGCCAGCCGTCGCCTACATTTTTGCCGTGGTGGGCTTGCCCTTTCTGCTCGCCGTCGTCTACAGCTTCACCAACGTATCGATTGGCAGCTCGCACACGAGGTTCGTGGGTCTTGCAAACTTTCAGGCCCTCATCGCTGATCCTGCATTTCGCCGAGCTCTGGCCAACACGTTCCTTTTTGCCATTGTCTCGCAATGTCTGGTGATCGTGCTCTCGAGCGTGCTTGCCATCGCTCTCAAACGAGATTTTCCAGGCAAATGGTTCGTGCGCCTGCTCGTACTCCTACCTTGGGTAGCGCCGGTCTCGCTCGGCAGCATCGGCTGGCTCTGGATCTTCGACTCCATCTACAGCGTAATCAATTGGACCCTACGCGCCTTGGGTATCTTCGGCCAAGGGGTATGGCCGATATGGCTTGGTCAGCCCACTCTGGCCATGGCCGCCATCATCTGCGTGCAGGTCTGGCGAACCATGCCTTTGGCCACTGTTATCTTGCTCGGCGGACTGTCTTCGATCCCCGACGACATCCATGACGCGGCCGAGATCGACGGCGCGAGTTTCTTCCGGCACTTGTTTCAGATTACGTTGCCCCTCGTCCTCCCGATTGTGTTGGTCGCCGTGCTCTTCGGTCTGGTCTTCGCCTGCACAGACATGATCGTCGTTTATGTACTGACGCGCGGCGGGCCCTACGACACCACCCACGTGCTGTCGAGTCTCGCCTTCTTCAAGGGCGTCGAAGGCGGCGACCTTGCAGGCGGCGCTGCGACAACGCTATTTCTCCTCCCCGTACTGGCCGCGGCTGCAATCCTCATGCTGCGCCTCGCGCGCCGCAGCGAGGTCGTCTGATGGGCGGTCGCCTTCGCGGAGCGAACGTGCTGGCTGCGGCCGGCAATTTCGGGGTGGTTGCCGCCTTGTCCGGCTTCTGCGCATTTCCCTTCTTTTGGATGCTTATCACTGCGTTCAAGCAGACGCGCGACCTGCTCGACCCCGATCACAACCCCTTCGTTTATCACGAGCCCGCAACGCTCGAGAACCTACGCGTTCTCTTTGGCGAGACGCTCTTTACGGAATGGGTGGCCAATACGCTTCTGGTGGGCGTTCTGGTTGTCGTCATCACCCTGATCTTTGCTTTGCCGGCAGGCTACAGCCTGGCTCGCCTCTCCGGGAGTGCGGGCGAGCACCTCGCGATCGGAATCTTTCTCACGTACCTGGTCCCGCCCACGATTCTCTTCATTCCGCTGTCGCGCATCGTGGGCCTGCTTGGCCTGCACGATTCGCTCTGGTCGCTCGTCCTCGTGTATCCGAGTTTCACGGTTCCGTTCTGCACGTGGCTTCTCATGGGCTTCTTCAAAGCGATTCCGAAGGATCTCGAGGAGGCCGCCATGGTCGACGGCCTGAGCCGCTTGGGGGCTTTCGTGAAAGTCATACTGCCCATGTCGGTGGCAGGCATTCTGACCGTCGTCATCTTCAGTTTCACGCTCGTGATGCAAGAATTCGTCTATGCACTTACGTTCATCACGACGGCAAAGAACTTTACGATCAGCGTCGGGGTGCCGGCCTTTTTGGTGCGCGGCGACGTGTATTTTTGGGGCTCCTTGATGGGAGCGTGCTTCATCGCCAGCGTGCCGATCGCGATCCTGTACAATCTGTTCGTCGACCGGTTCATCTCCGGATTTACGGTGGGCGCGGTCAAGGGCTAGTCCTCTTTTCCTGCGTCCGCATTCCGCGACTCGATAGCCGTCAACGTCCAGGCGTCAGGAACTCCTTGAATCGAAGCGCCCGTCTCCGCCGGCATCGAGACGCCGGCATCGGCTCGCGAGAGGACGGGAACGTCGGCGCGCAATACGGCTCCGGTCTGCGTGGCGACGGCGAGGGGCGCCGCGGCGCGAGGCGCCAATTGCCGCGAGCGACACCGCTCTAGCTCACTCTTGACCTCGGCCAAATCGTCCTCGGTGCTCGAGAGCCGGCGCGCCGTGTTCTCGCTCTCGACGGCTGCCTCGCTCCGCGAACGGTACCAGCCAATCGCAACAAGAATGGCCACCCCGCCCAGCACCAGAGCCGGCAAAGCACTGGTCCCCTTGGGGGCGGGTGCCCCGTGGCGAAGGATCTGAGAGAGAACGTGGGCCGGGATTGGCGCATCGAAGCGTGCGCCTAGAGTCCAGCTGTTTCGGCCGGCTCCCGGGCCGCGCCATTGCACGTGTCCGGCAAAGGGCGCCACCGGCCCCAGTTGCGCATGCGCCAAGGTCACCTCGAGGCGCACCAAAGAGTCGCTGGAGTCGAGGAGTGCTTTCAGAGAAGCTCCTGCAACCTCAAGCTTCATTCCTCGCTCGGACACGTCGACCGCCAACGCATCAAAGACCTGGGCAGGGCGTGCTGCGCGCATCGAGGGTTGCGATCCCTCCCGTGCGACTCGCGTCGAGGGCAACGAGCCTTCGGCTCGCATCGAGGGCTGCGATCCCTCCCGCGCGGCGCGGATCGACGGCAACGAGCCTTCGCGCACGGCGCGCATCGAGGACTGCGAGCCCGCTCGCATCGAAAGCGAACCTTCTCGAGCGACTCTCGGTGAAGTAAGGAGCGTCACCTTGACGGGGAGATGGATCGGAAAGCGGACATGCCCCCGCTTGTCGGCTCCACCCCCGATCGACCCGTCAGCCGTCATTGACCAAGGGTATCAGTTTGGCTCCGGCTGGGGTTGGCCCGTGCTATTGCCTCACGTGGGAGACTGTCTGGAGAACCGCCATGTCATTAACGCCGACCGCCGACATCGGACTCATTGGCCTCGCCGTGATGGGCGAGAACTTGGTGCTCAATATGGAGAGCCACGGCTACACCGTCGCGGTCTACAACCGCACCACGTCGAAGGTGGACGCCTTTGTTCACGGCCGCGGAAAGGGCAAAAGGCTTGTCGGCGCGCATTCGCTGCAGGAGCTTGTTTCGAGCCTAAAGCGCCCGCGCAAAGTCATGATCATGGTCAAGGCGGGCAAGGCCGTTGACGACACGATCGCTTCGGTGGCCCCGCTTCTGCAACCGGGCGATATCCTCATTGACGGTGGGAACACGCACTTCCTGGACACGGCGCGCCGTGCCGCAGTCGCCAAAGAGCGCGGGCTTTTGTACGTCGGCGCTGGCGTTTCGGGCGGGGAGGAAGGCGCGCTCAAGGGTCCATCGATCATGCCCGGCGGCCATGCCGAGGCATGGCCGCACGTAAAACCCATTTTTCAATCCATCGCCGCCAAGGCCGACGGCGCCCCTTGCTGCGACTGGGTGGGGCCCGACGGCGCCGGGCACTTCGTCAAGATGGTGCACAACGGGATCGAATACGGTGACATCCAGCTTATCTGCGAGGCGTACCACTTTCTGAAAGATCGGCTCGGCGTGGCGCCCGCTGAGTTGCAGCAGATTTTCTCCGCGTGGAACCACGGGCGGCTTGATAGCTACCTTATCGAGATCACCGCCGAGATCTTCGGGTACGTGGATCCCGAGACCAAGAAACCGCTTGTCGATCTCATCCTGGACACCGCCGGACAAAAGGGAACCGGCAAGTGGACAGTCGACAGTGCGACAGCCACGGGCACGCCGCTCACACTTATTTCGGAGGCCGTCTTCAGTCGCTGCTTGTCGGCACAAAAGGAGGAGCGGACCGCGGCGAGCAAGGTATTGAAAGGACCCGCGGAGCGCTCGCGCAGCCAGGGCGAGAAGACTGCACTGGTTGCCGACGCCGAGATGGCGCTCTACGCAAGCAAGATCGTCAGCTACGCGCAGGGGTTCGCGCTCCTGACCGCGCAGGCGAAAGAGTCTCATTGGACGCTCAACAGCGGAAGTATTGCCCTCATGTGGCGCGGTGGATGCATCATCCGGAGCGCGTTTCTGGGCAAGATCAAACAGGCGTTCGACGAGCACCCCTCATTGCCCAATCTTCTCGTCGCGCCCTACTTCGCAGGCGAGCTCGCCCTGGCCCAAGATGGATGGAGGCGAACGATCGCCGCTGGAGTTCTTAGCGGGATCCCCCTTCCCGCGATGTCGTCCGCATTGGCGTATTACGACGGGTACCGCTGCGATCGGCTGCCCGCGAATCTTCTGCAGGCCCAGCGCGACTACTTTGGCGCGCACACCTTCGAGCGCGTCGATCGACCACGCGGCCAGTTTTTCCACAACAACTGGACCGGACGCGGTGGAACGACCTCGAGCACCACCTACAACGCCTGACCCAGCGCCGCGAGCAGCCGGTCAATACGCAGGATCGAGTCGAGCCTCGATAACGCGTGAGCGTAGTCCATAGCTGCGTACAGGTGGGTTTGCTCCAGATCGAGTCGCTGGGGCGCGTTTTCAAGGAGCGCCAGATAGTGGCGCAGAAATCGCTCCTGCGAAAAGCTTGTTCGGCCAACGACCGCGCAGCGGACGACGGCGTGAAGGGCGTAGCGCCCGGGCAGCGGGCTTTGAACCAAGCGCCACTCTCGCAAGCGCGCGAGCGCGCGGTCCCCTAGTCGGCCTGACGGCAGCCGGGCGAGAGCCGACAACGAGCGGGCATCGACATGATCGCCCCCGCTGTGGGCGAGCACTGCGAGAATCCGCCGCTGCGCGGGGTTGAGCCGACCCCATGCCCAATCGACGAGCAACGAAACCTCCGGCACGTCGTCCTCATGGGCGACAACGCGGATGCGATCGACCCCGCGTTCGAGCAGCCACGCTCGCAACGCCTGGACTGTCGTCGCTTCCGAGCGAACGAGCCCATCGGCGATATCGAGAGCAAGCGGACTATGGCGCAAAAGCCTCGTCAGCAAGCGCACGCGCGGAAACGAGCCCGTTCCACCGGTCGAGTGCGGAGCCACCACGGGAAAGACCTCAACCCCGCCCAAAAGACATCGGCGGGCGGTAAGGAGCCAGCTCGTCGGTACGTCTCGCAGCTCGTTCAGAATCCTGGCGACGGCGCGATCGTTCTCGTGATTGTCCAGGACAATGAGGGTGGGGCCCTGCGCCCGCAGAAACTGACGTAGCGCCGGCAAACGCCTTTTGCGGTCGCGCGGCGTACCGAATCGGATCGCGAACATCTCGATCAGGGTGCCGGCGTCCCAGGGACCTGCCCGAAACCAGTGCAATCCCCCAGGAAATCGCCGCCGCACGCGGTAACCGAGAGCGCAGGCGAGCAAGCTCTTGCCGCTACCGCCCGCCCCCACGAGCGCAATCTTCGAGGGCTCGCCGGGCTTAAAGAGCCCTGCGAGCACTGCCAATTCGCTGCGCCGACCTTGGAGTCCAGACGGAAAAGGGGGGAATAAGCGAGGGCGTCCGTGCATCGCCGCCCGAACCTGCCATGGGCCGGCGCGCGTGTCCTCACGAAATCCCCTTCACGGTCGAGCACAAACAGGGTACACGCTAGGCCAAATCCCCTGGGAGGAGAGACCCAATGCGCCCGACCCATTATGCCGCGCTCACAATCGCCACGCTGACGCTAACCGCATGCGGAGGCGAGGCGCCTGCGCCGGTGGCGCCGCCCCCGCCGCCCCCGCCGCCGGCCACAAGCGCCATGGCGACGCCGCCCCCGGCGGACACAACACCCGCGCCGCCGCCCAAGCCTGCGTTGTCGGACCTCATCAATCAAACGATGAAGACCTTTAGCGAAGCAATGATGGCCCACGACGCGAGCAAAGCGACCAACCTGTTCACTGAGGATGCGGTGTGGTCGGTCTACGGCGCCGAAGAGGACCACGGGCGTGACGCGATCCTAAAGGGCACCCAGCAGTGGCTCGACATGTCCAAGGACATGAAGAGCGCGCCGAAGCGGGTATTCATGAAGGGCAACGTGATCGCCAGCGAGATGGTCTTCACGGGCACGATGACGGGCGATTTCATGGGCATGAAGGCGAGCAACAAGCCCTTCGGCGTCGTCGACTTCCTCGTGATGAACTTCAGCGACAACGGGCTCATCTCGTCGGTGCACGACTACGTCGACGCGCCGGGATTCATGGCGCAGCTCAAAGGGGCCAAGACCGCACCGGCTCTCGCCACCCTGCCGACCGCGCCGCCCGAAGTGCACATCGCAAAAGGCACCCCCGAAGAGGACAAGCTGGTCGACTGGGCGAAGACGTTCAACGAAGCATTCAACGCCACGGATCCGGCCAAGGGGCCTCCCTCGCTGCTCGCTCCGGAAGCGGAAGTAACGTTCTACTTCATGGGCGGAAAGGTGATGAAGGCGAAGGATCTGATCAAATTCAGCGGCGATGCGCACAAGGCCATTCCCGATGCCAAGTGGGGCCTCTCCAACGCCTGGGGAATCGATGGCTTCGTGGTTGTCGAGCGAGTCGAGACTGGGACATTCAAAGGCCCTATGGGTCCGGTGCAGCCGACGGGAAAGCAAGTGACTATGCACCTCGCCGAGGTTCTTCAGCCGACGGCGGACGGCAAAGTTCTCAAGGGATGGGCCTACGGCGACATGATGGAAGTGTCGCCCCCGCCGCCGCCCAAGGCACCTGCTGGGGCCAAGGCCGAGAAGACGGAGAAGGCCGAGCCCAAGGCAGCGCCGAAGGCGGCTCCAAAAACTCCGTAGTCGCTAAGAGGCCAGGCCTAGGCCGCGAGAAGGGGGACAGACCGAGTCCCCCTTCAACCTTCATCTCGTGGGCGCAGCAGGACTTGAACCTGCGACTTCGTCCGTGTGAAGGACGCACTCTACCGCTGAGTTATGCGCCCGGATTCCTTCGGAGACCCACCAAGTACCCCACAACGGCAGGCCTAGCAAGCGCAGCTCGGGGGCTCTGGCCGCATCGCTACCAGCCGAGGGCGGTCCGCATAGCGGCCTCCAACGTGGTCGCCATCGCTGCGTGCTCTGCCGCGTTCGGATGACCAGCGCATCCACACATGGACCCATTGGCTCCGCAGTCTTGCGTTGGAAACTCCACCAGCCGCAGGCGCATATCTCCCGCCGATGCCCGCATGGCGATCACATTTCCAATCACGGTCTTCACGGAGGCGTATCGGGTGCCTCCGAGCATTGGTCCGACCGCGCAGAAGAGCATCGCCCCGGGGTAAGCGCTTCGCAGCTGACTGACAAACTGCAGGTAGGTCGCCTGGTATTCGGTCGAGGGATCGACGCCCGAAGCCCCATAGTCGTTCGTTCCCAGGTTAATGACGACTGCGTCAGGGACCCAGCGCGACGGGTCCCAGCGACTTGTCTTGTCGGTCGGGATCGTACGTTGCCAGAGAATGGGCATTGTCTCGGCCGTCGTGCCGTCCAAGTTCCGGTACATCCCCTTGCCCGACCACGCGACGACGTGGATGTCTGCATTGAGTGAGCGCGCGGTCAGTGGACCGTACGCGATGTACTCGTTCTCGGTCGCCGGGCTGAACTGCTCTTGCGCGTTGGCGCACTCGTTACCGAAGCCCGCGCTGATGGAGTCCCCGATAACCTCGATGCGATGAGGGGACGCGGCGGGCGGCGGCGGAAGCTGGCCACCGGGACCGAAATCGAAGCCGAGAAATTGCGACGGCTGGGCGAAGGCCTCGTCCCGTCGAAGCACGAGGACCTGATGCGCTCCCGCGCCAAGGCCGCTCGCGATCGAATAGCGCGGCGCTCCGGACGTCTTGAGCACTGGCTGGACCGCGCCGTCGAGCACCACGGCAAAGTAGTTTCCCGTTCCGCCAAGGCGGACCGAGACAGACGAACCGGAAAAGCGTGCTTCGATCGCACTGGCCGACCACTCCGCCGTGGGCTGGCTCGGATTGGTCAAGTCGAAGCGGCCGATGAAACGAACCGCTGGGGCCGATACGTCCGGGGCCATCGAATCGGCCTGGCTGCTCGAATCCATTCCGTTGATCGAATCCGATTCGCCCAGAACATCCGCGGCCGTCGCGTCGCTCGGGGCCGCACTCTCCGGCTCGGTTGAATCGCCGCCTTCACTAACGAAGACGCCGTCTGCAGCCGCCGCCGCCGCGTCGTACGCGGCCGGGGCGTCGTTCGAGGCAGCCGCGTCGCCGTCGTTGACTCCGGCGGCGTCTCGGGGTGGGGTTGCTGAGCAGCCCATACCCATTGCGCACGTGACCGCGCAGAAAGCGGAGCGTTCAATCGATACGTTCATCTGGACCTAGTTCAATCGATGCGCGGCCCACAAAATCGCCTGGTGCACGAGCTTTCGCATCAGGGGTTCTTGGTAGCGCGTGATGTGGTGACCGCGAATGGTGTAAAAGACGCGTCCGGTCATCGTTCCCGCCGGATCGAGAGGGGGGAACTCCTTAACCCAGACGACCGGCCGGTTGTTTGCTGGCGGGTCTGAGGCGAAAGGCGTTACCGCGTTCAGCCTGGCCAGGATTTGGAAACCTGGGAGCGCGCTGACGTGCTCCACAGCGGCGGCAAGCCACGGACGACGGGGTGGTCCGCGAACGCGGGCGGGATGGCGATGTCGCCTGGCGTGGCGTCAGGGTTTTTTTGTGTGCTGAAGGTCGCGCCCAGCATGACGTCCGTGTAAAATGGAAAGCCGTTCGATTGCTCGAAGTCGCCCGCGGAATGCAGTCCAACGTAGGCGCCGCCCGCCTCGATAAACTTCTGCACGGCGGTCATCCCGGCCAGACCGGCCGGCCCCGAGACACTGAAGTCGTCGCCCGTCGGGTTGGCAAAGAGGATCATCTGGTATTTGCGGAGACTCGCCTCGCTGAATTCAGATAGGAGTGCAGCGATTTTCGCCGGGTCCTGCGTGCACCCGGTAATGCTAGGCAAGGTAGTGCCCGGCATGCAGGCGTTGCCGTCGCAACCGGGCATCGACTCGGTCGGATCGTTGGCGCACTCGGGGCCCGCACCAGCGATCTTGATCGCAAAGGAGCTATTGGGCTTGGCTCCAACGATGGCTTCATCGCCTGCCTTCGCGCACGAAGCGGCGTCGACACAGGGGCCGAGATCTCGAAGCATTTGATGAATCGCTGGAATCGAATCGTGGTGATATCCCTTCGTCAGACTCAGAACGAGGACGCTAAAGGGCCCGCTATACGGGTCCGCACTCGGCGCTGGCGCGCCGTCTGTACCCGACCCAAGGCTGACGACGTCCCCGCAACTGGCATGGGAAAGCATCGCGGCGAGCACGAAAAGGGGTGCGGTCGCACGCATGAGCGTTTCCCAGTGTAGCCAATCCGTCGCTCTCGCACCCGGGGCTTGGCGCGACCTCCACACTGCCGGTCCCGTTGGATCACCGATCCGGCGCACCGGAAGGAGTAGGGAAGGCTTGTCGAAGCGATGACGCATGAGGGCTATCGGGATGCTGCCGCAGAAAGGCCTCCGCCAGCGGAGCAGCGGCCGATCGCCCTTGCGAGAGGAACACCGCACGAATCCGAATCACCGTCGCTTCGCTTGCCAGGCGCCCATCCGGAAAACGGGCGAGATACGCATCCGCATCTTGCTGTGCGCCGGCCGCGTCGCGCCGCGAGAGCCGAAGCCTCGCGCGATCCAACAGCGAAACCTCCTCGAGCAACGCATCGGGCGCCGCCGGTGCGACTTGCTCCCGCGGGGCGGCGGCGGGCGCGACTTGCTCCGGCGCAGGGGCCGCAGACAGTCCCTCCGTTCGCCGTGCAACGCGCGGGCGAACGCGATCCGGCGGCGGTAACACACGTGACACCGGGGGCTCGACGAGCGTCGACGGACCGGCCAACACAGACGGCTCCGGGCGTGCCACGAGCTCGTTCGACGGAGGAACACGCGATCGAAGATGGGGCAGCGGGGCGACGATGACGCTGGGAGCAGGATCGAGCCGGGGCGGCGCGGGCAGTTGCAAACGAGACTGAACGACCGCGAGCGTGACCGCCCCGCCTGCCGCTCCGAGTCCCAACCAGGTCAGCAATTTTGCCGCCGAGAGTGTCTTGAGCGCAGAAAGCGACGCTCCTTTGCCGGCGGCCGCGGCGCCTGCCTGCGAGGCACTGGTCGCGGCGCCTGCCTTCAACGCGCCGGTCGTGCCGCCGGCCAACAAGCCGAGCGCGGCGAGCGTCCGCTGGTGTTTCGCGCTTGCCCCGTCACGCCGCGCCGACCGAAGCAGCGCTGCCTCGAACGGGTCTGCCCCGTGGTCCACCAATCGTCGGTCCTTGTTCATGGCTCGATGCCCACCTGCGCGTGTTGCGCTCGCAAGCGCTTGGCCTCGGCGTGAAAAATTTCCCGGCCGCGGCGCAAGCGCGAAGCTACCGTACCCCGGGGCAACGGAATCAGGTCAGCGATGGCGGCCATCGTCATTTCTTCCAACTCGAAAAGAGTGAACACGGTACGAACCTCCATCGGCATCGCATCCAGGATCTCATCCAACAATGCGCGTGCCTGGTGGGCCGTCGCGAGGTCCTCGGGAGTCTCCGAGGAGGGCGCAAACGCTTCGGCCGCAGCCATCTCTCCTGCTTCGCGCCGCTTGCGAGCCCTGCGGGTTTCCGAAGCCACACGCAGCGCGGTGGCGAAAAGAAACGACTTTGCATGCTCGGCGGCGATTGCATCGAGTTTGCGTGCGGCAATCAGAAAGACCTTCTGCACGGCGTCGTCAACGTCCGTCTCTGCGACGCCTAGCCGTCGCACAGAGCGAGCGATGAAGTCGAAATGAGCGTCAACGAGGTGACGCAAGCTGGGGGGAGATGCGGAAGCGATGGCCGCGAGCTCCGCCTTCAACAACCCCTCCATGCCCAACATCCTATCACTGCATAAATATGGCCACACCGGGCGAGATTGATCACCTAAAAGCATCGCTTACATCGGATCCTGCCGCTTGGGATCCCCGCAAAGAAAAGGGCCCCCCGGGCAGGTGAGAGAGGGCCTTTGCCCCAAGTCGGGGAATCTCGCGCGGCAAGCACAGGCGCGCCCGAGACCAAGGCACGATCCGGCGAGCCGGTTCGCCCCGCTCGCCCCTCGCGTTCGGGGCGTAACGCCGTCCCTTCTTGGACTGTCTCCGAAGTAACACCGGTCCCCGAGTCGCGATCGACGTGAACGAGAGTCCACACGTTGGACGCCAGCCGGCGGAATCATTCGATCGCAAGCGGCAATCGAACATCTCTTCGGCCAGGGCACGCCGGATGCTTGATGTTGCTCAGCCGGCGCTTTCATTGTCGGCCGCTGTCGCCGCTTCGCGGCGGCTGCTTGTGGGGGCACGAACACACGAGGAGACATCATGAAGGCTTTCTTGCTCAGCGCCGCCGCGATCGCCGCGGCCGCTCTCTCATGCGGCTGTCCGGTCTATCCCGACGAGGGGAATTCGCGGGTGTGCACGCCCGACGGATGTTTCGATTGCCCCGACCACAGGTATTCCGGTGCATGCGGTCCCACGCACTGCGCCACGTCGGCTGACTGTTCCAGCGGATACACCTGCGGTAGGGGAAATGTCTGCGTCCTCGGTGGGACCCGAGACGCGGGCGCGCTCGGAAGCACCTGCACGACGCCTGCAGAGTGCCCAAGCGGGTGGACCTGCGGCTCCGACTACGCATGCCACCCAGGCGATTGCAGCGGGGCCGTGGGTTGCCCGAGCGGTTACCAATGCCGCGTCTCCAACGGGCGCGCCGAGTGCTCGAGCGGTGGAGGCGATCCAGACGCCGGAAGTCGCGAGACCGGCGCCATCGAGGCGGGAGGCATCTCCCCGACGGAGGCTGCAGCGGGGTTCGACGCCTCGCCAGTCGACGCTACGCCGCCCGACGCTCAGCCCTCTGTCGTGCAGTCGAACGACGCTGGACTCCCCGACACGGGCGCTGACACCCTTTCGACGTCGCCTGCCGGCGCTCCGTGCAACGCCGACTGGCAATGCGCCGGAGCCGGCGCCAAGTGCATCGAGGGCCAGTGCACGGCGGCGGACCACCTGTGCACCGATGCGATTCAGTGCCCCGCCGGCAGCCCAGTCTGCGTCGACGGTCGTTGCGCGCCGCGGTGCTCCGCCAGCGATCCGTGCCCCACGGGGTTCGCCTGCGATTTCACTCGCGGCGCTTGCAGCGTCAACCCGGGCTCATGCACCTGCGACTCGCAGTGTCTAGGCGGAACGAAATGCGTCGAGAGCCACTGCGTTGCACCATGCGCGCCAGGCGACGCGGACACCGCGTGCCCCAGCGCCCAAGCGTGCATCAATTCGGGATGCATACCGCACGAGCGCATTCTCCCCTCGTGCAAGAACTGAAGAGACGGCCTACAAGACCAGGCGCCGGAGACGCGCCCAAAGCTCCCCCCTGCCCTCCCCGGTCACCGCGCTAAATCCGACAATCGGCGCCGCCGCGCGCTCTTTCAGCCGCTCGAGCGCGGGCTTTCGCGCTGCCGCACCCAGTCTGTCGATCTTGGTCGCGACGAGAACAACACTGAGCGGCTTGGCTTCGCTGACCGGTCGCGGCGCACGCAGAAATTCGAGCAATTGCTGCTCGTCTTCTTCCACACCGCGACGGACGTCGACCAAGAGAACCACCGCGCGAAGGCTAGCGCGAGTCACGAGATAGCCCTCGATCATCTTTTGCCATTGCAGGCGCTCGTCCTTCGAGCGTCGGGCCCATCCGTAGCCGGGAAGATCGACAAAGCGCAGCATGAGGCCGTCTGCACAGCGCACCTCGAAGATATTGAGCTGACGCGTGCAGCCGGGAGTCCTGCTCGTGCGTGCGAGTGAACGTCTCTCCATCATCGCGTTGAGAAGACTCGATTTGCCAACGTTGGATCGCCCGGCAAACGCGACTTCGAGATGGGTCGGCGCAGGAAAGGATTGGGCGTCGACCGCTCCCGCGACAAAGGTCGCCTCGACGACGCGCGTCTCGTTCTCTTCGCTGGCCGAAGGCTTCATGGCTTTGCTGCGGCGCCCACGCGCCGTCTCGAGAGCGCGCCCGCAATTTCACGCAATTCCGGAGCGCGCAAGGCCCACGCTACAAGAACGAAGACCATCGCGAACATGATCATGGCCGCAAGGCCTGGAAGAGCGGAGAGAAATCCGCCCGCGCCGATGAGCGGCTTGAGCCATCGTGCTACGGCCCACCCACCGAGCGACGCCGCGGCAGCGGCCGCGAGCGTGCGGGCCGCAGACGGCACGAGCTGACGCGCACGGAGCGTTCCCAGGCGCCACCTGAGCGCGACCAACAAGAGAACCATTTGGACTGTGCTCGAACCGGCGACGGCGGCGCTGATCCCCGCATGCCCCATCGGCGCCCGCAGTGCCAACGCCAAGGCTATAAACACGGTCAAGTCCAGGGCGCTCACGACCACCGAACTGCGAGTATCGCCCAGCGCGTAGAGCGCGGGGAGTGTCTGCCGTACCGCCGCGACGGTCCAGATGGCCCCGCCTTGCCATAGAAGCGCTCGCGCGGTCTCGTGCGCAGCGACGGCGTCAAACAGGCCGCGTTGAAAGAGGGTGACCACAATCGGCTGACCGATCACGACGAGCGCCGCGCTGGCCGGGACCGCGACGAACATCGCAAGGTTCATTCCGTGCACCCAGGTCAGCGCCAGCTCATCATGAGCCCCCTTGGCGGCCAGGGTCGATAGCGACGGAAGCGCCGCTGTCGAGAGTGCCATGATGAAAATCCCCTGAGGAAAGTCGCAAAGGCGCATGGCCCAGGAGAAGTAACTTTGCGCTCCGGCGCCCAGGCCGGAGAGAAGCCGACGAGAGATCACGAGATCGATCGTGTAAATGCCCATGCCGACCGTCAGCGGCGCGATACGCCGCAGGACTCTTCGAACGTCTTCGTCCACCGTGAACCGCGGGCGATCCCAGAAGCCAATCGCGCGCAGCGCCGGCCATTGCGCGAGGACCTGCAAGACCCCTCCCGCGAGAGCACCCAACGCGAGAGCCAGCACCGGATCGTAGCCTTCCGACGAAAGCAGTGCGGGAAGGGCGAACGCGGCACCCAGGAGCGCTACGTTGAGCAGCGCGGGGGCAAGAGCGGCTACGGCGAAGCGCCGCTTGGCGTTGAGCGCCGCCATACCGAGCGCGGCCGTTCCCATGAAGACGATGTACGGGAAGACCGCCCGCGTGAGCGTGACCGTGCGTTCGAGCTCGCCTGGCCGATTGCGGTAACCGCCGGCGAAGAGCTCTGTTAGCGGGCCGGCGAAAGCGACACCAAGAACGGTGACACCGGCAAGTGCCACGAGCGAGACGCCGCGCACGCGCGCGAAGAACACACGAGCACTGTCGTCCCCGTCCCTGGCGAGCTTCTCCGAAAGCAGCGGCACGACTGCGCTGCTAACGGCACCCTCGCCGAGTAGCTGCCTCAGCGAATTGGGAATCGTGAACGCGACCCACCAGGCGTCGGTCGCATCGCGATCGAAAATCGCCGCCAGCGCCATGTCGCGGGCGAGCCCAAAAAGGCGCGAGACCAGCGTACCGAAACCGACCAGTCCAGCGCGGCCGAGCAAACGGCTGCGCTCCTGCATCCCCTCGCGCGCGGCCGACGTGCTTGGCTCCGTCATGCTCTAAAGCCGCGGCATCGTGCCATGCTCAGGCGGACGGCAGGCCGCGCATTGGCAAAGCGCTCGCAAGAACCGAAACGAGTAGATACCGCTCGCGTGACCGTCAAACCAAGTGAGCGACAGCGCGTAGCTGCCTACGGGCTGAATGTCGTCGAGCTCGCGCTGGGCGTCGGTTGTCTCGAGAAACCGGATCTCGCCGGTGTGACCCTGGCATCCGGCGCAGGGGCAATAGCCGCGCAGTACGTCGTGGGGATAGATGCCCTTGTGCCCGTCGGCCCAATCGATTTCGGTCGTTCGCGCACCACGCGGAGAGCGAATGGCAAGCGGTTTGAGTCGTGGATCTTTACCCATTGCAGAGCCTCAACGCTCGAAGCCGGCGTGGGCTGCCATCGCCCGGTCGACGATACGCAGAACCGCTTGCGCGCTCTTGTCGTCGTGCTCGCCCGTCCGCCCCGAAGCAAGAGCAAAGGCGGCCTGCCTCACCTCGGGCGCGAGCACACTTGTCGCGCCCCCGCACGAGCGGCACACCAGACCGCCACGCACGGGGTCGACGCACGCCGCCTTTTCTTCTGGACACGGGCGGCCGCATACGACGCACCGGGCAAAGTCCAACGCGTAGCCGACGGCCGCGAGCATCGCGATGCCCGCGTGAGCCAACTGGGCCGAGGGCGATCCGGCCTCGGCGGTCCCGGCGTCGAGCCCATCGAGCAGATGGATAAGCACGCGCCATCCTTGCGGCTCGGGCGCACGCGGAGGAAAAAGGTGCCTTGCCCATCGCAGCGCGACGCCCGCCGCGTCGAGCGCTTCGAGATTGGACACGACGTTATCGCGGAGCCGAACGATGCGGGCCTCCTTGAGCGTCGAGAGCTCTTGTCCCTTGTCCTCGAACGCCACACTCACCGTATGCACCGGCTCGAGAGCTCCCCCGATACGGCGCGACGGCCTGCGTCCGCCACGCACGACGACACCCAACTTGCCGAACTGCTCGGTGACGAGCGTCGCAACGACATCGCTCTCACCGTACTCCACAGTGCGTACGACGAGCGCCTCACTCTCGAGCAGCCTCACGCAATCATAATAGCGTCGGCGCGCCGAATGTCGGCCGTTGCGACAGCTCCGACGGCATGTCGCGTCCACGAGGCTTGAGCACGATGGAAAGCGCAAGCGAAAGGAGAATGAGGAGCAGAACGAACGCGATCGCCACCCCGAACCGACGTGCCTGTCCCTCTCGCCCGACCTGAAGCGGCGTCTGAATGGGCAGAGGCGTCACGTACGCCACGCGGCGACTCGACGTGTAGCGCGCCAAAACCTCCGCGGGCAGAAGACTCACCGCGACCGCATAGGCCCTCAGAAAGCCCCGAACGAACACCTCCCCCGGAAGCTCGTCGAACCGATCGGACTCCAGAGCTTCGAGCGATGCCAGCGGAATCCGCGTAATGCGCGAGAGCTCCGTTGCGCTGATGCTTCGTCGCTCACGCTGACGCTTCAAATAGCTGCCAAGCGGCTCACTCGGAGCGTCGACTATCACGCTTTGCTCAGGCGTCATTGGATCCTCGCAAGCCCCTCAATGCACGTCTTGCCCATCACCGTCTCGGGGGACAGATCGCGACATTTCTCGAAATCCGCCCGCGCCCCCTCGAGCTTTCCTAGGCGCACGCGTACGTGCGCTCTTTCGCCCCACGCGTCTTGCAAAGCCTTGCACTCGGGCGCGTCGACCGAGAGGGCGCCCGTCAGGCTTTGCTCGGCCGCGGAAAAGTCGCCCTTCTTCTCGTATGCAACGCCGAGCCGGTAGTGGCCGACGCAGAACCGAGGTTCGGTGATCGAGTTCTTCAATGATTCGATTCCTTCGTCGAGTCGCCCTGCGAGCACCTGCGCCCACCCGAGGTTGCCCCAGGCGAGATAACTGGACTCAAATGCAGGGTCTTTCGTCAGCGGCATCAGCACGGCAATCGCTTCGGGGTACCGCCCTTCTAGAATGAGAATCTGTCCGAGAGTGTTTCGGGCCTCGCGAAAAATGGGGTCGACCTTCAAAGATTTGCGGACAAAGGCTTCCGCATCGGGCAAGTGGCAATCCGAATCGCGAAGCTCCTGTTTGCCGGAGCAAAAAAAGAGGTAGATGGTCGAAGCGAAGTAAAGAGCCTTGGTGTTCTCTTCATCGAGTTCCACCGCTCTTCGGCAATGCTGCAGGGCCAGCCGAGGCTGGCCACGATAGAAGTAGTCGCGAGCGACGTCGTACTCGGCCTGGCTCTGCCGCTGAGGATTCGTGCCGGGGGCCTCAGCCCCCCTTGCGCTGCACCCCAACACTGCGAGGCAGAGCGAGGCGAGCGCGACGGACCAGACTAAACGTTTACGTTGCAGGAATGCCACATGCTTCAGGCGCACCCGGGATTACTCCACAAGCGGCCGTCTCGTCAACGGCACGCAGCATGCGGTGCACCACAGGTGCTCATCCGCTCAGGCATCTCGCCTGGCCAGGTCATCCTTGGTCCCGAGCAAAAGATTGAGCCGCCGAAGGGCCTCGATGTCTACGATCTCGATACGCTCGCGCCGAACGCGCAGATAACGCCGCTCGCACAGGCTATCGACGATGCGCTTGACCGCGTCCATGCCAAGCCCGACATAGGTCGAGAGCTCCGCGGGCGAGATCGCAACCTCGGCTGCCCCGGCAAGGCTATTGGCGAGCTTGAGGAGCGCGCTCGTGACCCGAGTTTCCGGACCGCTCATCATCATGATTTCGACTTGATCCTCTGCGTCGCGCAAGCGGTAGAGCAGTCGCTCGATGAGTGGAATCGCTGCCCGGGGGTGACTCTCGACGAAAGCATGAAAGCCATCCCGGTCGAGCGCCAAAAGAGACCCGTCGGTCAAAGCCACAGCCGTCGAGGCGTTCGCGAGCACGTTCCGCAGCGCGCCTTCGCCGAACAGATCGCCCCTCTTCAGGATGCTCAGCCCTCGCTCAGCATTGGCGACCCGTCGGACCAGTCGCACGCGCCCTTCTTGAAGCAGAAATACGTGGCGTGCTGGAGCCCCTTCTTCGAGAAGCGTTTCGCCCACCCCAAAGCGCCGGCCGTATTGCTCCTCGAGACGCCCGCGTTCCTGGGGGTCGATTTCGCCCGCGAATAGCTGCGTCGCCACCCCCGTTTCGACGTCGCTCATCGCACGCAAAAGATACACCAGTTGGACCCGATGCGCCGGCCGCGCGATACTCCGCATCGCATCATGGGCAGGTCAGCGACGGTCTCCAGAAAAACGAAAGAAACGACCATCGAGGTCACGCTGGATCTGGACGGAACCGGCAGTGCGCAGATCGACACCCCGTTGCCTTTTTTGAGCCATATGATCGATCAGATCGCTCGCCATGGCCTCATCGACCTTGCGGTGCGTGCGACGGGCGACGTTGAGATCGACGGCCATCATACAACCGAAGACATCGGCCTCGTCATCGGACAGGCGGTCGCCAAAGCCCTCGGCGACAAGGCAGGCCTCGTTCGCTACGGCTGGGCCACCTTGCCCATGGACGAAGCGCGCGCCACGTGCACGCTCGATTTGTCCGGCCGGGCGCACTTCGTTTGGGAAGTGCCGCTGCCACGGGGATCCAAGTTGGGAACTTGGGACGTCGAACTTGCCCCAGTGTTTTTCGAAGCATTCGCCCGCGGAGCCCAGTGCAATCTGCATTTGGTTCTGCACCGGGGAGAGATCTTGCACCATATCGTCGAGGTCAGCTTCAAGGCCCTCGCCAGAGCTCTGCGGCACGCGGTTCGGATCGAACCTCGGGCGGCCGGAGTCCCGTCCACGAAGGGAAGCTTGGCGGACTAGGATTGTGTGGGGGAGCGCCTGCTCCCCCCACGCCCCCAGGCATTCAGCAACTGCGAGTGGCCGGCCCGACAAGAAATTGGCCAGAACGAGTTGCATGTGGAAGGCTCGCCGAATGATGGAGCGTCGCCTGAAGCGAAGTGCCGACCGAGTCGAGGCACTGCAGTACCTGGTCGAAAGCGTAGCGGACCGAAGCGGCGTGCAAGCCCTTGTGCTCGCCGATGACGCCGGACGCATCGTGGCGGGGATGGGAGCGCCCGGCGAGTTGACTGGGCTCGCGCAAGCGGCCCGCGACGTGGCGTGGCGATGCGCATCGGCATCCGAGGTCGACCGGCTGACGCGCGGCCAGGATCTGACGGCGCGCAGCGTAGCCACAGACGACGGAATGCTTTACTTCGGTGCGCTCGGCGATCGCGTCGCCGGCGTTGGAGACGCCGTGCGGGCCGTACGCCGCATTCTCGTCGAAACCGCGCCGGCCTAACGATTCGCAAGATTCCCCCGACGCGGCGGCCCGCCGTGACCGGAGGTCCAGCCGCGCATGGTGCGAAGGAGGGGACTTGAACCCCTATGCCAGTTACGGCGCTATGATGACCGATGCGAGACGCGGCGCCTTCGACGTGCTGCTCGTGTGGTCGCTCGACCGCTTCGGGCGCTCGATGGCGGGCAACGTGAACGACGCCCTGGCTCTGGACGCCGTGGGCGTGAAGATCGTCAGCGTGCGGGAACCGTGGCTCGACACAGGCGGGCCGGTGCGAGACCTGCTGCTCGCGATCTTCTCCTGGGTCGCAGAGCAGGAGCTTCGCAGGCTCGTGGAGCGCACGCGCGCCGGGGTTGAACGGGCGCGAGCGCTGGGGACGAGAAGCGGCAAGCCAATCGGGGCAGGGGCCGAAATTCATCATCCGTGATCGCGATGATAAGTTCGTAGCTGTCTTCGACCGAGTCGCCACAGGCGCCGGGATTCGCGTCCTGCGCACCGCGATTCAGGCTCCCCTGATGAATTCGGTGTGCGAACGATTTCTCGGGAGTGTCCGACGCGAATGCCTCGATCACGTGATCGTCCTGGGAGGCACATCTGCAGCATGTCCTCGCTGAATACGCCCCGAGCTACTTCAACACGGCTCGGCCGCACCAAGGGATCGGTCAGCAGATTCCGGTCTCGGGCGAACGCGCCCGAATCCGGTTCGCCGGCTCGGTCACGGCGATCCCCTTCCTCGGCGGGCCGCACCGCGATTATCGCGCGGCGGCATAACGACGACAGACGTCGAAAGGAGCCATGACAGCCGGCGTCGTACGTCTCGACGATAGCTAGCTATAGCTAAGCTATAGCTAGGGCACATGCGCTGCGGGACAAGCGGGGGCGGTCGCCGCAGACGCGTTGGCAAAGTCGACGGAGGGGCCGCTATAGAGAACGACGTCGTCGCCCTGAGGCGAGACGAGCGGTGGTGCGTGGTCCCAGACGTTGCCCTCGAACGGAACGGTGGGGGTCTTGCCGGGCGTCTCCACGACGACATCGCCACCACTGTCGCAGTTGGTACAGCACGTGGGAGCCCAAGAGTTGCAACGAAAGGTATTCCCTCCAGGATCGGTGGCGGTCCCGAAGTCCGGTAGGGTGTTGAGAGCGGAGGCGCTATACGTTCGAATTTGAAGGCCACTGTCGTTGCCGAAGATTGTGTTGCCCCGCGCGCGAGCGGAAGGGAAGCCCGCTGCGCCAGCGGATTGGAGGAGCAAACCGATGCCGGGAAAGCACAGCCCGGTTCCGGCCGTCGTGATGTCGTGGATTGTGTTGGCCGCCAGCGGGTCGACGGCGACCGGCCCCTGAAAAATGATGCCGGTGTTGGTCAACGGACCAAGGTCGTTCTGCTCGATGTCGAAGCGATCGGCCATGCTGCCAAAGGCCTGCGCAGCGAAGATACCTATGTCAGACCTCGAGAAGCGGTTCGAACGGACGATCAGGCCCGTGACTGCTTCCCGGGTCAAGAGGCCGGCGCCATCGAATCGAATTCGACCCCCACTCGCGGGGATAGAGAAGCCCGCGAAGGCGTTTCCGCCAGTCGGCGTAGCGTCGCCTATCTGAGCGGAAACGCGTTGCAGCAGCGTGCCATCAGCGCTGGCCCAGCCGTCCGCAAAGATGCCGTAGTAGCCATTCGTGAAGGTACTACTCGTTACCGCGGCAGCACATCCCTGAGGGCTCGGTGCAAGGGAAAAAGTCAGCCGCAAAGCGACTTCGAAGCCGTCGACGGTGACGTCGTCGATCCAAGTGTTGGGCGTCGTCACGCCAGCTCCAGCCGTCGATCCGCGCTCGCAAATGATGCCTTCGGATCCCGGCGGATCGGTCGACGGCGACTGGATGCGCACACGGACAATTCTCGTGGCCCCTGTTTTGTCGCCAAGAACGAGGCTGGCGGTCACCGGGCTCGACGAGATGGGAACAAGGTCGTTGCCTGCCAAGTACAGCGGGCCCCCAACTCCATTGAACGACCCGAGACCCACGATGACGGTCGAGGGACCCGAACCAATGAGAGAGACGCCACGAACGACAATGGGGAAGGACTCGCCGCTGCCCGCTGAATACGTTCCGGGCGCAACGTGGATGGTGCGGCTTGGAGCGGCCGAGACGTTCGCCGCAGCCAGTGCCGCGGTGATGGTGCGAAATACAGTGCTGGCGTCGGGAGCATTCGGGTCTACGTAAAAGTCACTCTGTGGGCCCGCGCCTTCCTCGAGCTCGCGGTCAGTGAACGCGTCGGCATCTTCGGACCTGTCAGCGGGGACTGAAACATCGGTCACGTCTGCGGCTGTCACCTCGCGGTCCGCTGCCGCGTCGGCAGGGGCCGTCTCCTCAGAGACCGCGTCGGCAGGGGTCGTCTCCTCAGAGACCGCATCGCCCGGGCCGTCGGCGTTGGTCATGCTTGCCGAGTCGATCGCATCCCCTTGCAAAGACGTGGCGTCGTCGCTCTTGGAGTCGATGGCGGCCGCCTCGATCGTCCCGTCGAAGGGTGCCTGCGCGTCCGCGCCCCCCTCTCTGTCCAAAAGTACGGCGCCATCGCCGGTGAGATTGAAACATGATGCAAGAGCAGACCCCAATAGCGCGGTGACCGCGAGCATCGTCCCAAGTGAGCGGCAAACGAATCCAATGTTTCGCATTCAGCTCCTACACGCGAGCCGTGGCCCACCCGAAATGCCACGCGGCGGCAACCGGCGTCCCAACTCGCATAACCGTACGTAGCCGCACTTTCGGGTTGTCTCCCCTCGTCCTGGCCGTGATGCAACACCCGCTTCGCGCGGAAGGTTGATGTTTCGCAACGAGGAGACGTTAGGACCGCACGGCCGCCGGATTGAGGTTCGGCGACGGGCGCACACTTTGCTTGAGCTAAGCTGGCCTCGTATACCACGAAGCGCGCAATGGTCGAGGAGTTCCCAACGGTTCGGACCCCACGAGATCGTAGCTCTGCGAAGGGGCGCATCGTGTTCGACGAGAAGCCCCGGGGCAAGCTCGCGGCGGCACTGGTGCCCGTCGGCGCTCTCACCGTCCGCCAGCTCGGCGAGCAGTGGACCAACGGCGCGCTTTACGACCGATTCGGGCCCGTCAACCGGTTGCGACCCCTATCGCGAGTTCCAAGATCAACGCGTGGACGCTCGAGGCCCACGTGATGGGCGTCAAGGCGCGCGGTGAGAGCGGCCCCGAGTTCGGGGACTTTCGCAAAGAGAGCCTCTTTTCTCTTACGTGGGGGAGCTTCGACGCAGACAACGGGGCACTTGTGGCGCTGAAGACGAAGACGGGGCGGCCGGCGTTCGCCGAGGGCGACCCCCCTTCCCTTTTCACGCTGCTGGCCGCCTGGCACGAGCATCAGGGCGCGCCCGCTGCGTCGGCCCCTATCATCCGCGAGAGCGCGAGCGGTTGTCGCAAGCGCGACCTCGCCAAGACGCTGCAAGCCGACTTGCGCGCGGCGGGTGTGACCCGCGAGCTACTCTTCTCCGAGGCCCCGAACGTCGAGCCGCTACGGTTCCACGATCTGCGCGCAACGTTCGAGACGTGGGCGCAGAGAAAGGGCTGGCCCCAGGAGCGCATCGATCGTCGCACGGGGCACTCGTCGGAGGACATGCGCAAGCGCTACATGCGCGCCGCCCAGTCGCTCGCCGAGCTCCGAATGGAGGTCTTCCCCGACCTCACGGGAGCGGTGCCCGAATTGGCCGAGTCCGCCCGCCGGTTGGCCAAAGGGTTGGCCAAATCGGCCGTTTCAGAGTCCCAGGCCGAGCAGTCGGGAATGAACACAAGTGCTCGGAATCAGAGGGAGTGCGAAGGAGGGGACTTGAACCCCTATGCCAGTTACGGCGCTAGCACCTCAAGCTAGTGCGTCTGCCAATTCCGCCACCTTCGCGAGGGGGAAGGTTCGTGTATACGGGGGCTTGGGGATCGTCAAGGTCCGATGTCTCCCCTAGGCAAGCAACGTGTCGACGACGGCACGCCGCCAAGGCAAGCTGCTGGCTATGAGGCCGCTGCACGTGGGCGCGATAGCCGCGACGACCTCCCTATTAGGATTGCTCGGATGCAACGGCGCCGTACGCTACGTCGACGACGCCGGAACGGACGCGGCGCCCAAGGCCGGACCCACGGACGCGCGCCCGGACACGCTGAGCGGAACCCAAGCGTGCGACGACGGAACCGGCGCGACCGATTGCTGTCCTGTGGATGGCGGGATTCCTACGCCCGGTGCGCCATGTTCCCCCGTCGGACTCGATTGCTGGACACCTTGCTTTTCCTCCCCCCTTCCCGGCTCGGGACAGGGGGTTCACGTCAGGAAATCGTGCACGAGCACGGGATGGAACTCCGGACACGGGCTCTTCGCGTGCAACCTGGCCGACGGCTCCATGCCGGCCGAGGCGTCGGCGCTCGCCGAGACCTCCGTGCCAGTTGATTCACCGGCGCCGCTGAGGGACGCGCCGGCATCCTTCGCGGTCGATCGCTGGATGGAAGATTCGAGCGCTACCATCGGTCATCGGCCTTTGAGTCGGCTGCTCCTGCCCGGCACCCACGACTCCGCTACCTACGCGCTCGTTCCGACGTCGAGTCGTCCGGCGAGCGATCCCTTCGCGCCCGACGCCGTCGACCTTCTCGTACGCCTCGGCTCTTTGACGAACGTCACGGCGGCCTGGTCGCAAACGCAGGACAAGTCGATCGGCGCGCAGCTCCTGGACGGCGTACGAACGTTGGACCTTCGCGTATGTCTCGACAAGAGCGATACGTTCCGCCTCTGCCACGGTCTGTACGGACCCACGCTCCACGAGGTGTTGCAGGACCTGCGCGCCTTCGCCACGACCCACCCGAAAGAAATCGTCGTCCTGTTCATCGACGGATTTACGGATTGGACACCCACTGCCGCCGATGCAGGTCCAGCCTACGGCAACATGAGCGCCGCCAACATCGATCGTGTGAAAGCGGCCCTGGAGCAGGAGCTCGCCGACGTCCTTCTCGATCACTCGTCCGCGAGCCCCGAATCCACGCTCGACGCCATCTGGGCAGGGCAGCCCCGGCGCACCGTCGCTGTGGTCTTCGAGCGCAATCCCTCGGCGCCGTTCTGGGGATCGGACAGACTCACCAATTCCTGGCGGGACACCTGGCACGAGGACGACAAGAAGGCGTCGCTCGAAAGCGCGCTCGCGGCCGATGTGCTGCGCTGCACGCTTTGCGGTACCATCTTCGAATTCAGCGGCGAAGTGACTGAAGACGCGACGCTCATCGAGCTGTCTTTCTTGTCGTCGCGGTTTCCCGCCAGCCTGCGCGACCTAGCGGACGTCGCCAATCCGGTCATCTTGGGCTGGCTCCGCGACGCGTGGACTCCTCTTGGATACAGAATGAATGCCGTGCAGGTGGACTTCTACGATCGGAGCTGCCTCGTGCCGCTGGTGTTGTCTCTCAACGGCATCGACGCGCTCCCGCTTTCCGGGTGCTCGATTGGCACCAGCACGGCATGGGGAAGTTATTGGAACGAGGCCCTTGGCGCGACATGCATCCCGGACGAGCAGTGCCAGTCCAAGCATTGCGCCGGAGTTTGCGTGGCCTGCAAATCGAGCTCGGACTGCGGCGCCGGGCATGTGTGCCTCGGCGCGACGTGTCTCTGAAGGGAGGTGGCGGTCACGTGTCCGGCAGAATCTCGACGACGAGACCGTCGCTCCATCCGTACTTGACGTTCATGAGTGACGAGACAGCTGCCACGAGATCCGGCTCGCGCACGGTTCGCGCCTTCGCCGGGATCGCCGGGCCTTCCTCGCCGCGCGCTCGCACGCGAAAGCGCACCGCGGGATCGCGCTCGAGGTTCTGCACCCACTGTGCCGCCTCTCGGCGTTCGTCGAGGATGTAGTAGCGGCCGCTGCGCTCGACGAACCAGATCTCGATCGGCCGCGGCTGGCCGGATATGCGCCCGGTCGTAGTTAGGTAGAGGAAGCGCTCTGGCGTGTCGGGGCTCACGCCTCGGACAATAGCGCCGTCAAACGAAGGGTGGCGGTGCGCGGAGGGACACCAAGAAACGCGGCTCGGTGAACCGTTTTCCGACCGAAGGTCCCTGACCGGGGCCATTGAGGCTAGGCCCATCTCGGACTCGCTCGCTATGGATCCCAAAACAACTGAAGGAGAAAGCCTATGCTTGGTGAACGACCATCTGTGCCGCCCGATGAACCGATCTCGGAGGTCGAGGTCATTGCTCTAGCCGGAGCTGGGCCATTTCCATGTCTTTGCAGCGTCAGCGTTGGCTTCCGTTGCCAGCGGCGCTGGCTTCAATGACGCGCCGCGCGGCGATTTGCGCTGTGTTTGGGCTCTGCGGCGTTGCGTGTTCAACTGCTTCGAATTCGCAAGGTCAGGATAGCGGTGTCGGCGCAGCTTCAAGCGGCTCGTTCGTCGACGCTGGGGCTGGGGGCAGCGGAGCGATGAGCGGCGCAGCCACGGGGGGCACGTCCGGACAAGTTGCAGGCATGTCATCCGGAGGCGGGGCGGCGGAA
>WNFJ01160428.1_pt2 | contig 41680 bp, 33 predicted proteins | sample 5400461 | NCBI WGS metagenome assembly WNFJ01 (sample SAMN13153349, study PRJNA577476) | soil metagenome | isolation source: 115 cm saprolite on Douglas fir-dominated hillslope | place: USA:California | collected 2013-09-17
TGGACTGCACCGGCTCACTGGACTGCACCGGCTCACTGGACTGCACCGGCTCACTGGACTGCACCGGCTCACTGGACTGCACCGGCTCACTGGACTGCACCGGGCGTCCATGTCCCGCCGCAGCGCCAGGCTGGGTCCGGTCGCCACCATCCGTCACGCTGCCCCTCCCTCCCTTCTGCATCGTCCACAACATATGTCGCACAGGTCATCACATCGTTAAGCGCCCGGCCGAATTCATGATCCCGGTGAATGCGCCGCCCGGGGGCGACCCGCCGGAACCAGGCGCGCGGGTTGCGTGCCGCGGCTGGGGCGCGGGCGCGAGCGCAGAACCCACCGCGGTCGCGGGATCGGCGGTGAAGTCGATCGCGTCGGCCGGGCAGATCTCGACGCACTCGCCGCAGCCGGTGCAACGGGACGTGACCACCGCCAGCGGGCCCGCGTGCCGCTCCGCGCCGCGGGCCGGCCGGATGGCACGCTCCGGGCACGTCAGCAGGCAGGCGCCGCACCCCTGGCAGGCCGAGGTGACGGCGATCATGTTTTCCTCCACCGATAGCCGCGGGGGGTTACCATCCGGCCCGCGACGATCCGCGTCGCGGATGAGCCGACGACCACGAGCGTGCGCATGTCCGCACCCGCGGGGTCGAAGTCGGCCAGCGTGCTCAGCGTGACGCGCTGACCCGGCCTGGACGCGTCGGTGACCATGCCGACGGGAGTGCCAGGCGGCCGGTGGGCCGCGAGCAGCGTGAGCGCCTTCGCCAGGTGACCGCCGCGGGCCCGGCTGCGTGGGTTGTAGAAGCAGACGACGAAGTCGGCTTCGGCGGCGGCGCTGATCCTGCGTTCGATCGCCGCCCACGGCGTGTGCAGGTCGGAAAGTGAAATCGAGGCGTGGTCGTGGCCGAGAGGCGCGCCGAGCGCTGCGGCTGCGGCCAGCGCCGCCGTGACGCCGGGCGCGCCCGCCACCTCGATCGCGCCGTCCGCGATTTCGAGCGCTGGGCTGGCCATGGCGTAGATTCCCGCATCACCCGAGCCGACGAGGGCGACCGCGTGGCCCGCCCGCGCCTGCGCCACCGCCGCGGCGGCCCGTTCCGCCTCGGCGCCGAGTTCACTCGCGAGAACCTGTGTGCCCGGGCGCAGCAGGTCGCGGATCTGATCCACGTACTGGCTGAGCCCGACGACCACGCTGGCCCGGCGTAGTTCCGCGACGCTGCGCGGTGTGATCAGGTCGCGCGCGCCAGGACCCAGCCCGACGAGCGCGAGCCGGCCGCGGGCGCGCCTGCGCGCGATCGCCACGGTGGCACGCGGGCTTTTTTTCTTGTGCGCAGCGAGTACCGCGCCGCGGCCGGCCGCGAGCAGGGCGGCCGCCTCGGCAACGCTCGGCGTGCCGATCGCTGCGCGCACCGCCTCACTGGGGTTCGGCACCGCGACCGCGGCCAGCTCCGCGGGCGTGAAACCGGTTATTTCCCAGCCGCGCTCCCGCGCCGCCGCCAGCAGCCCTGGCTCGTCCTGCTTCACGTCCACGGTGGCAACGAGGTAGACAGCGGCACCCGACAATCCGGCGTCCGCGAGCGCCTTGTCCATCAGGCCGCCCATCTCGGCCGCGCTGACGCCCCGGCTCGCGCCGGCCCCGAGCACGAGCGAGGGCGGCCGGTAGATGACCCGCGGCACCCCGGCGCCGGTCACGCGGTCGGTGACCACGATCGCTGGGACGCCGGGCTCCGGGGCTGCCGTGCGAACCACGTTGGGCGGCAGCGCCGGGACCGGCCAGGTCTGATCCATACTCAGCGTCACCCGCTCGGCGGAAAGGACGGCCGCGCCGACCTCGGCAAGCTGGCTGCCAGGCGCGACGCGCAGGCCCCGGCCCGCGCCGAACTCGTCGAGCGCGGTAACGCCCGCGGCATCGCTGGCAGTGGTGATCACCGCCGTCGCGCCGAGCACGTCCGCGACCGCCCGTGCGAGGTCGTTGGCACGGCCCGCGTGCGCGCCCACGACCGGGACCGCGAACGTGAGCGTCTCGTCGACGCACACCACGCCCGGGTCGGTCCCTTTCGACGCGAGCAGCGGCGCGACCAGCCGTACGGTGGCACCGACCGCGAGGAAGCAGACGATCTGGTCGCATTCGGCAAAGGCGCGGGCGATCGCACGGGGAGCCGGATCCGGGTACGTGCGGGTACCCGGCCACGCCGCGGCCAGCCGCGCCGCGGCGGCCCGGCCGGTCGCGGTGACCGCGATGAGGCCGATCACCGCAGGTTCCCCCAGAGCACGAAGACCGGGTTCGCCGCGGCCAGCCGTATCGACCCGCCCGGCAGCGCGGCGAGCCTGGAGGCCTGCAGCGCGGTGCCGTCCACCTCGTAACCCTCGTCCGCAAGCAGGTCGCGCACCGTGCGCACCCGATCCACCGAGGCGAGCGCCACGACAACACGCGGCGGATGCGCCGCGGCCACGGCCGCGAGCGCAGCGTCACCGCCGCCACCGGCGAATACGGCGTCGGCGGGGAGCAGGCCGGCGAAGACACCCGGCGCGTGGCCCTCGGCAAGCTGGAGCCGCACACCATGCGCGGCGGCGTTAGCACGGATGCGCGCACACTGCGCCGGGTCGCCTTCAATGGCGATCACATGGGCCCCGAACCTCGCGCACTCGACCGCGACCGAGCCCGAGCCCGAGCCGATGTCCCAGACCGTGCGGCCGGGGCCAGGCCCAAGCCTGGCGAGGACGAGTGCCCGCACCTCCGCCTTCGTGATCATTGAGTCGCGGTGGGCGAAGGCATCCTCCGGCAGGGCCCAGCCATCTGGCGCACCAAGATGACCGGCCATCCAGCGTGCGCCGCGCGCCGAGCCGTCCGGCTCGTGGCCGCCGCGCACATCGCGCCCGCGTGCTGCGCCGTTCCTGGCGCGGCGATCGTCGCTGTCACGCGCGCGGGCACCGCCGGGCGCGCCGGCGGCGCCGGCGGGGTCGAGCGCGATCACGAGGTTGGGGTCCGCGAACTCCGCCTGCCTGGCCGTGACGCGGGTGACCCGCTCGCCCGGTGCGCCGAGGCACTCCGCGACGTAGACCAGCCGGCCCGCGGCGAGCAACGCGGGGATGAACCGCTCCGGCCCGGCCGTGGGCCCGGGCGCGGTGAAGATCGCGGCCTTGCCGCAGCCGAGCGCGGCGGCGAGCACCGGCTGGGCGGCACGACCGTGTGCGGAAAGCACGAGCGCGTCCTCCCAGGGCAGGCCGAGCCGCGCGAAGGCGAGCGCCACCGAGGAGGTCGCGGGGATGACGCCGGGAGTCGCGCCGCGTGCGACGAGCGCACGCACGATCCCGAAGAAGCCAGGATCGCCCGAGGCCAGCACGGCGACCGGCCCCTGGTGGGCAAGGATGGCACTGATCGCGGCGTCCATCGCCGAGGCTGCGCCGCCGCGCGCGGACGCGGGCTGCCGGCCGGTCATACCACCCTGGCGGCTGGCGCCACCGCCGTCGCCGGCCTGCGGAGACCCCGCCTCCGCCGCCCCGAACCTGACCAGTTCCACGCCGTCGGGCAGCGCGACGACGGCCAGGTGACGAGGGGCACCGGCCACGCACCGGGCAGCGGCAAGTGCCGCCGCCGCGGGCCGGGACAGCGGGCCGCCGTCGCATCCGATCACGGTGATCGCGGGACTCACGGTCATGACCCCCCCTCCGGCCTCCTTCCCTGCCCCGCGTGCGCAGGGAAGGAGGCCACGACGCTGCGGCCGGTGAAGTCGACCATGATCACTTCGATCTGAGGGGCATAGCCGTCCGCCAGCCCGGCGCAGAATCGGGCCAGGACGTCGGCGGTGCGGCGGCAAAGTTCCGCTCCCGCCGCGCGGGCCAGGCCCGCCGCTTGCCACAGTTCGAGCGCGTGCCGCGCGGTGTTCGCCTCCGCGACCTCGGCGGCAAGCCCGGCCGGGCCGCCGACCTCGCTGGTGATATCCGCGAGCAGCCGGGTGGGCACCTTCGAGCGGGTGTAGTGGGTCATCAGGACACCGCCGGCGAGCTTGCTCAGCTTCCCCGCCATGCCGACGAACACGATCTTGGCGATGCCGCCGCGCGCGGCCTCGCGCAGCGCCGACCCGGTGAAGTCGCCGACCTCGACGAAACACGACTCCGCCAGCCCGGGGAGCAGCGCCATCGCTCCCTTCTCCGTCCGGCCGCCCGTGCACAGCACAAGCACGGTCCCGCCCTGGGCGGCGAGCACCGCGACCGCCTGCTCCACGCTGGCCCGCCACGACGCGGTCGAGAAGGGCCGGACGATCCCTGTCGTGCCGAGGATCGAAATGCCGCCGAGAATGCCAAGCCTGGCGTTGGTCGTCTTGCGTGCCATCCGCTCACCCTCGGGCACCGAGATGACGACACGCAGCCCGCGGCGGGACGGATCGGCAGCCTCCCCCCCCGCCTGTGTGATCATCTTCCGTGGCACCGGGTTGATGGCGGGCCCGCCGATCTCCAGGCCGAGGCCCGGCTTGGTGACGATCCCGACCCCGACCCCGCCGTCGAGTTCGACGCCGGGCTGATCGGCCCAGCTCACCGTCGCGGTGAGGTGCGCGCCGTGGGTGACGTCCGGGTCGTCGCCCGCGTCCTTGACGACCACGGCCTCCGCCCGCGCCGGACCGTACCTGCACTCCTCGACGGCGAACGTCACCCGCCGCCCGGACGGCAGCGCGATCTCCACGGACTGCTGCGCCTGCTGTGCGACCAGGGCGGTGGCCGCGGCCTTCGCGGCCGCGGCCGCGCATGTCCCCGTGGTCCAGCCCGTGCGCAGCCCGCCGCGCCGGACCTTGGCGGTTCGTGGCAGGTCCGGTTCGCGCAGCTCAGGCTCGGTCACTGACCGCAGGTACCCCCTCGGCGAAGCCGTCGGCGCCTCGCTGACCCGCGGCGATGCCACGAAGACCGCGGCGGGCGTCCGGGTCGGCCCTGCGGTGGCCGTGGAAGTGCCCGGGATGGTAAAGGTGCGAGCGGGTCCCTCCGGCTGCGAGGGCCGGGCCGACAAGAACGATCGTGTGCTTCCACAGCTTGTGTGCCCTGATGGTGCCCGCGAGCTCGTCGAGCCTGCACCGCAGGATCAGTTGGTCCGGCCACGTCACCTGGTAGGCGACGACGCAGGGCGTGCCGGGTGAGTACCCGCCCGCAAGCAGTTCGGCCTCGAGCTGGCCGGAACGGGCGGCGGACAGGAACAGCGCCATCGTGGTGCCGTGCCGTGCGAACCCGGCGACCTGCTCACCGGGTGGCATGGGCGTCTTTCCGCCGCCGAGCCTGGTGAGGATCACCGATTGAGCCACTTCGGGTATGGTCAGCTCCCGGCCGATCGTGGCCGCGACGGCGGTAAAGCTCGACACCCCTGGCACCACCTCGGTCCGCAGGCCGAGAGCCTGGCAGCGGTCGAGCTGTTCCTGGATGGCTCCCCACAGGGATGGGTCGCCCGAGTGCACGCGCGCGATCCGCAGGCCTTCGCGCGCGGCCCGTTCGTAGTGGGTGAGCACGCCTTCCATCGGCAGGCGGGCCGAGTCGATCAGCTCCGCGTCACCGCGCGCGTGTCGCAAAACGTCCGGATGGACCAGGCTGGAAGCCCAGATGACCAGGTCAGCATCGCCGATAGCGGCAGCGCCGCGCAGCGTGAGCAGGTCGGCCGCGCCAGGGCCAGCACCCACGAACGTAACCGATCCGGTCGCCGCGTCCGTCCGCGGCTTCATCGGAGCTTGCTCCCGGTTCCCGCGCGGCGGCCGGGCACGATGAGCGTCGACAGATACGGGACGGCGGCAAGCTCCCGCAGTTCACAGGCTGGCCTGATGTCTTCGCCCGGCAGGCCGAGCCGTGCTCCGTAGATCGCGCCGTCCAGCCGCCCGGCCTCCCGCAGGGCAGCGAGCAGCCCGGGGATGTCGGTCGCGCGACCGCCGGACGCCGCGGCGCCGAGCTTGTAGGCGACAACCGTGTCGTGGCGCGAGAGCGCCTCCCGCAAGGCGTCGAGCGGGGGACCGCCGATCATCGGCAGCAACACGAGCGACTCGCTGCCCTCGGTGAGCACGGTCCCCGACCGGGAAGCGAGATCCTGCATGGCCGTGACTCCCGGCACCGTCTGAACGGTCACGCCCGGCACAAGCTCGCGGACGGTTTGCGCGAGGTAGCTGAACGTGGAGTAGACGTTGGGATCGCCGATGGTGGCGAAGGCGACGGTGGCGGTGCCTGCTTCGAAGACGGCGGCCACCTCGCGGGCGGCGGCGGCCCACGCGGCCTGGCGGCCGGGCGTGACGCCGCCGCGGTCGGTCAGCGCGAACGGAACACGGCGGATCCGTGCCGCGTCGATGTGCGCGCGGACCGTCGCCTCGGCCCGGCCGGGCTCGGACTGTCCCGCACCCACCGGCACCAGCACCAGACCGGCTTCGGCGAGGACACGGACCGCCTTGAGCGTGACGAGTTCCGGGTCGCCGGGGCCGACGCCCACGCCGAACAGGCGCATGGTGGTCACGACACGGCTCCGCTCGCTGGGCGGCGAGGCTGCGCAGCCCCGGCCGCAGGCGGCGATGTCACGGTGGCACCGCGGGCACCGCACGCGGCCGCGAGGCGCAGGGCGAAAACCGGCGTGTGCGCCCAGTGCAGATGCAGGTACGAAGCGAGCACGTTGCCCGCCACGTGGCCTTCGGCCGGCAGGCCGCCAGCGGCACAGCCCCCAGCAGCGGAGCCCCCAGCGGCACAGCCCCCAGCAGCGGAGCCCCCAGCGGCGGAGCCCCCAGCGGCGGAGCCCCCAGCGGTGCGTCCACTGGTGCGCTGCCACGCGGGCTGGCGGCCGCACACCGGGGTCGCGGCCGTCCGGTGGAACTCATGCCCGCGCACGTGGTCGCCAACGCGCGCGAGCACCGAGTCGGACATCGCCGCCGCGGTGCGGTACCCCAGCGTGAGCCGCGGCGTCATGTGCGTGTCCGCCTCGATGACGCCGCACATGGGCATGCCGTCGAGCGTGCGGGCCAGGTACAGCAGGCCAGCGCATTCGGCCACGATCGGCGCGCCCGCCGCGGCGAGCGCGGCGACCTGCCTGCGCAGCGGTGCGTTGCCAGAAAGCTCGGGCGCGTACATCTCGGGAAAGCCGCCCCCGATGACCAGACCGGCGGTTCCGGCGGGGAGCGTCTCGTCCGCGAGCGGATCGAAAGGTGCGATGCGCACACCCGCGGCCGCGAGCAGTTCCGCATGCTCTGCATAGCTGAACGTGAACGCCGGGCCCTGCGCCACCGCGATAACAGGCTCGGCCGCGCTCGAGCGCGGCAAGCTCGGCGAACTCGCATCCGCCGGTGACCATCGTGACTGAGCAAGCGCTTGGTGAAAGGTATGAGATTGGGGGTACGAGGGGGAATTGGATGGGGGGTGCGAGGGGGATTGGGGCGGGATCCCGGGCTCGGGCAGCCACACCGATGGCCCATCGCCGTTGTTATGGCCACGGCGATGGGCCATCGGTGTGGCTGCGCTCGCGGCGGCGGCGAGTGCCGCGTGGGGGTCCCACGGGCGGCTGGCGAGCGGCGATGCGGTCGCGGCGAGCGCCCGCAGCCCGTTCAGGTCGCACGAGGAGGCGATCAGCCCGGCGAGGCCCTCGACCGCACGCTCGGCCGCGCCCCGCCGCTCGGCCGCAGGCACCAGGCCAAGGTGGCGGGACGGCGTGACCACCGCGTCAGTCCTTCTGATCGCGCCGAAGACCCCGATGCCAAGCGACTCCACGGCGTCCCTGAGCAGCCGCTCGTGGCGGTCCGAGCCGACGCGGTTGAAGATCACCCCAGCGACGCGGACCCGCGGATCGAATCCGGCGAACCCGGCCACGACGGCGGCCACCGACCGGCCCGCCGCCGCGGCGTCGACGACGAGCACGACGGGTGCGCGCAGCAACCTGGCGACGTGCGCGGTCGAGGCGAAATCGGGACCCGCGCCCTCGCCCGCCGACGCGGCGTCGGCGACGCCGTCGAACAGTCCCATGGCACCCTCGATCACGGCGATGTCCGCGCCCGCCGCGCCGTGGACGAACAACGGGCCGATCAGGTCTTCGCCGCACAGGAAGGGGTCGAGATTGCGGCCCGCCCGGCCGGTGGCGAGCGCGTGGTAGCCGGGGTCGATGTAGTCGGGCCCGGCCTTGTGGCCGGACACGACGACGCCGCGGGTGCGCAGCGCCGCCATCAGGCCGGTGGCCACGGTGGTCTTGCCGCAGCCCGACGCCGGGGCGGAGATGACCAGCCGGGGGATCATCACCACTCGATCCCCCGCTGGCCCTTCTGGCCGGTGTCCATCGGATGTTTGATCTTGGTCATCTCGGTGACGAGGTCGGCGCACTCGAGCAACCGTGGATGCGCGGCCCGGCCCGTGATCACCACGTGCTGCTGGCCCGGCCGGCTGGCGAGCGCACCGACCACGTCGTCCACGTCGACCCAGCCCCAGGTGATCGGGTAGGTGAACTCGTCGAGGACGTACAGCCGGTAGGTCTGCGCGGCGAGGTCGCGGCGGATCTGCGCCCAGCCCTCCGCGGCACGTTCGGCGTGGCCGTCGCCGGCGTCCCGCTGAATCCATGACCAGCCGTCACCCATCTTGTGCCAGGTCACCGTGCCGCCGGCTTCGCTGTCGCCGAGCGAGCGCAGCGCGCGCTCCTCGCCGACCCGCCACTTCGCCGACTTGACGAACTGGAACACGCCAACCGGCCAGCCCTGGTTCCACGCGCGGAGCGCGAGCCCGAATGCCGCCGTCGACTTCCCCTTTCCCGGCCCGGTATGGACGATCACAAGCGGGCGGTTCCTGCGCTGCCTGGTGGTGAGGCCGTCGCTCGGCACCTGCACAGGCTGTCCCTGCGGCATCAGGCGGCCCGCCACCGCGGCATCAGGGCCCACCGCGGCATCAGGCGGCCCTGCCCCGGGTGTCCCTGACCGTCTGGACGAGCGCACCCGCGGCAAGCTCGTCGAGCCGGATCAGGCCACCGCCGAGAGCGGCGGCGAGAGCGGCTGCGAGCCCGAGCCGCACCGGGCCTGACTCGCAGTCGACCACGACGCTCGCCACGCCGCGCAGCAGCGCGGCGGCGCGGGTCACCGCGCCGGGCTGGCCTTTGGTGGCACGCCCGTCGGTGACGACCACAAGCAGCGGGCGCCGGCCAGGATCACGCAGCCGCTCGGCCGAGAGCACCTCCGCGGACCTGATCAGGCCCGCGGCGAGCGGTGTGCGGCCGCCAGCGGGCAGGTCGGCAAGCCGCCGCGCGCCCGCCTCCACGGAGGAGGTGGGCGGCAACAGCAACTCGGCGGTGTCGCCGCGGAAGCTGATCATGCCGACCTTGTCCCTGCGCTGATACGCGTCGAGCAGCAGCGAAAGCACGGCGCCCTTGACCGCGTGCATGCGCTGCCTGGCCGCCATCGAGCCGCTCGCGTCCACCGTGAACAGCACCAGGTTGCCCTCCCGGCCATGGCGGATGGCCGTACGAAGATCCGACGGAGAAAGGCGCAACGGCCCCGCGGCCGGCCGCCATCCCCTGGCCGGCTGGTGGGGCGCGGCGGCGCGCAGTGTCGCGGGCAGGTGCACCGCGGTCAGCCGGCCGCGCGGCACACGCGCACCAGCGAGCCTGCCGTGCGGGCCGCGGGCGGCGCTGCGGCGGCCCGGTGCCCCGGCGCCGACGCCGGGAACGGTGAACACCGGCGGCCGGAACGGCGCACCGACCGTTGCGACGGTGAGCGGCGCGCCCGAACCGGCGGGCACGCCGTCACCGGGCACGCCGCCGCCACTGTGGGCGGCATCGGACTGGGCCTGATTGCACTGGGCCTGATTGCACTGGGCCTGATCGGACTGGGCCTGATCGGACTGGGCCTGATCGGACTGGGCCTGATCGGATGGGCCCTGATCCTGCTGGGCCGGCGCGCCGCCGGCCGCGCTCGAGGGCTCCGCCCGGTGCGGAGGGTACGACGCGGCGGGATCGCGAGCCTCGGGCCCGTCCGCCTGAGCCGGCCCGTTCACGGCGCCCGCCCCAGACGGCTGGCCAGATCTGGCGCCACCGCCCGGCCGGTCGGGGCCGTCGTCGGGCCCGTGACCATCGCCGTGCCACTCCCCCGCCTGGCGCAGCGCCTCGTCGAGCGCCTCCTCGTCCAGACCGGGCGCGTCGAACGGGTCGCGGCGGCGCCGGTGCGGCAGCGCCAGCCTGGCCGCCTGCCGCACGTCTTCGGCGTTCACCTCGTCGCGGCCGTGCCACGCGGCCAGCGCTATCGCGGCGCGCGCGGTGACGAGGTCCGCGCGCAGGCCGTCCACGCCGAACGCCCCGCACACCGCGCAGATCTGCCGCAACACGGCGTCGGCCAGCCGCACGCACGGAAGCAGCACCCTCGCGTCGCGGATCCGCCGCGCGAGCCGTTCGGTATCAGCAGCCCAGCCAGCGGCAAAACCAGCCGGATCGGCCTCGAAGGCCAGCCGCCGCCTGACCACCTCCGCCCGCTCGGCCGGGTCGCGGGTCGCCGCGACCTGCACGGTGAGCCCGAACCTGTCGAGGAGTTGCGGGCGCAGCTCACCCTCCTCGGGGTTCATGGTGCCGACGAGCAGGAACCTCGCCGCGTGCGCCACCGACACGCCCTCGCGCTCGACGTAGCAGGTGCCGAGGGCGGCCGCGTCGAGCAGCAGGTCGACGAGGTGATCATGAAGCAGGTTGACCTCGTCCACGTACAGCAGACCGCGGTGTGCGGCCGCGAGCAGTCCTGGCTCGTAGGCCGTGACGCCCGCCGTCAGCGCGCGCTCGATGTCCAGCGAACCGACGAGACGGTCCTCGGTCGCGCCGACGGGAAGCTCCGCGAGGCGCGCGTTCCGCGGGCCGGCCGGTGCGCCCGCCTGGTGTGGTCCGTCCGGGCAGCCGGGGTCCGGCGCGTCGGGGTCGCAGGAGAACCGGCAGCCCGCGATGACGGCGATCGGCGGAAGCAGTTCCGCGAGCCCACGGACGACCGTGGACTTCGCGGTCCCCTTCTCCCCGCGCACCAGGACACCGCCGACGCCGGGCGAGACCGCGTTCAGCAGCAGCGCGAGTTTGAGATCGTCCATGCCCACCACGGAACTGAAGGGATAGAGCACGCTCGCGGCCCTCGCGCCCCGCGCCCCGCCGACAGACCCGGCGGCTGCCGACCCGGCCGCTGACCCGGCGGTGGCTGACCCGGCGGCTAGTGCGGCATCAGGCATGCCATCTCTTCCTTCCCCGGGTTCAGCGCCCGAAGGTGGCGTCCGATCGGCGGCCGGAGTTTCCTGGCCCCCGGATCAGCGCTCGCCCCGCCTTCCCGTCGTGGGGGTAGCTCCCCGGTCACAGTTGCGCGACAGCCCCGGACTCGCACCGGGTTCCTCCGCAGACCTCGCCTGTTCCCCAGCATGACACATCCGGCCCATCCGCTCGTCCGGGTGGTATTTACCTGGTGGCCGTGTCGCGCGAGGCAGCGTTCGCGCAGCGCCACCACCCCGTCCGGCGGCCGATGATCGTGCATACTTGGACCCTGTTGCTTGACGTGCCCCGCCCCATGCGCTGAACCCGGCCGGACACGTCGGGATTCGGCTCATAGCGCTGTGAGCTGCGGTACAGTGCCCTGGTTCGCCACCGGACGGGAGTTTCGCGCGATTTCAGACACTACGACGACCGAGCGTTCGAGCCCGCGTGTCGCCGGCGGCGCGGATGCGGAACCCGCGGGCCCGGCCAGCCCGGGGAGACGAGCCCCCGGACCTCCTGGTGATCCTCGCGGGTTCAGCTCGTGGTTACCCGGTAGTCCGGTAAGGCCGCCCGACGTTCAGCCTGCTGCCAGGAAGTTCTCAGCTCGGACTGGTAGGCAATGGCGGCAACACCGATACGAACGGACCACAATGTGACTTCTGCGAATGGAGCGTGCATGGCGGATCCAGGCTGTTCCCGCGTGCTTGTGACCGGCGGAGCCGGCTTCATCGGCCGCCGCGTGGTGCGGACACTGCTCGAATACGGCGCCGACGTCACGGTCGCCGACAGGCAGCCGTTCCCCGGCGGCGGCGTGGCTGGCGACGTCAGGACGGTCTGCGGCGACCTGCGGGACCCGGCGGTCGCCGCGCGCGCCCTGGACGCGGGCACGGATGCGGTCGTGCACCTCGCGGCCGTGACATCCGTGCTCCGCTCGGTCGAGGACCCCGCGGGAACGTACGAGGTCAACGTCGCGGTCACCGCGAACCTCCTCGAACTGGCCCGTAAGCGCGCTGTCGGCACCTTCCTGTTCGCGTCCACCAACGCCGTCGCGGGCGACGTCGGCCGCCATGTCATCACCGAGCAGACCCCGCTGCGCCCGATGACGCCCTACGGTGCGACCAAGGCGGCCGCCGAGATGCTGCTCAGCAGCTACACCGCGGCGTACGGGATCGATGCGTGCGCTCTGCGGTTCTCCAACGTCTACGGCCCGGGGATGGCCGCCAAGGACAGTTTCATCCCGCGGCTGATGCGGGCCGCGCGATCGGGCACGGGCATCGACATCTACGGTGACGGTACGCAGCTGCGCGACCTGGTGCACGTCGACGACGTCGTCCAGGGCATCCTCACCGCCTGGCGGGCCGGGTACGCGGGGCCGCTCATCATCGCGTCCGGCTCGTCCAACTCCGTGAACGACGTGGTCGAAGCGGCGCGCCTGGCCACGGGCAAGGAGATCGCGGCCCGCCACGTCCCGGCCAAGCGGGGTGAGATGCCGGCCGTCCTGGTGGACATCTCGGTGGCGCGGGCGCTCGGCTACGAACCGGCCTACAATCTCGAATCCGGGCTGGCCACCGTGTGGCCAGAATTCGCGGCCGAGCCGGACCCGGTCACCCGCAGCGGACAGGGCAGCCCAGTAGGAGCGGAGGCAGCGACGTGACCAGCCCGGACTCCGAGGCGGGCGCGGCCGGCGCGGTCCGCTCGGTCGCCGCGGTCCGCGCGGCCGGTGCGCTCGCGGCGGCCGGGTCGGTCGACGACCCCGCGGCAGGCGCGTTCGCCGCCACGTACGCCGAGCGGGCGCGCCGCCTGCCGCCCGTCGCGATCGTGATCGCCGCCTACAACGAGGAGGGCGCGATCGGCCCGGTCATCGACGCGCTCCCGGCCAGCATCTGCGGCCTGGCCACCGCGACCATAGTGGTCGTCGACGGTTCGGTGGACGGCACCGCCAAGGAGGCGCACACGCACGGCGCGCTCGTCTGCGACGTCCCGGTCAACCGCGGGCAGGGCGCTGCCCTCAGGCTCGGCTACCGGCTCGCGCGCGAAGGCGGCGCCAGCTACATCGTGACCACCGATGCGGACGGCCAGTACGACCCCGCCGACGCACAGCGCCTGCTCGCGCCCGTGCTGGCGGGCGATGCGGACTTCGTGACCGGTTCGAGGACGCTTGGCAGCGAGGAGACCAAGGACCCGGTGCGCAGGCTCGGTGTCCGGGTGTTCGCCGCGGCGATCAGCCTGCTGGCCGGCCAGCGCGTCACCGACCCGTCGTTCGGCATGCGGGCCATGCGCGCCGAGGTGACCGGCGCGGTCAAGCTACAGCAGCCCCAGTACCAGGCCGCCGAGTTGCTGATCGGCGTGATCGCCCGCGGCTTCCGGGTGACCGAGCGGCCGGCCACGATCCGCAAGCGGCGGGTGGGTGAGAGCAAGAAGGGGCACAATGTCCTCTACGGGCTCCGTTTCGCCCGCGTGATCGTCGGCACTTGGTGGCGCGAGCGGTGTCACCAGCAGGCGGACGTCTCCCTTAAGCCCTCTTCCGCGGTGACCGGGCGGCCCCGCGCGGGCGAAGCCGAGGGGGCGGTGGACGGCGCGGCCGAGGGGGCGGTGGTCGACGGCGTGGCGGCGGACGCCAGGCCGGGCTGGCTTGATGGGTCCTCCGACGGCCGCCCCGGCCGCCCGGAGTCCTTGGCTCCCCGGTCGGCGAAGAGGACGTAGTGGAAGATCGCGAACCTGGACAGGAACGTCACGGCGTTGGCCACGAGGTAGGCGGCGGCGACGAAGGCGAGCCGCGGGATGGGCTTCAGGCCCATCGCGAGCGCCAAATGGTGCGCCAGGCTGGTCGCAACAGAAAGGAAAGCGATGGTGCCGACGGCGAGCAGCCAGAACGGCAGCGTCTCCTTGAGCAGATGAGGCCAGCCTCTGCGTTCCCACGCCCAGCGGCTGAGCACATAGCTCGTTGCCGCGCCCGCGAACCAGGCCACGGCCGCCGACACGGTCGGCCACAGCTTCAGCAGGCCAAGGCAGGTGACCAGGGTGATTTCGCTGACCGCGAGCGCCATCGCCGAGCCGAAGGCGAAACGCGTGAACCGGCGGCCAAGGGTGCGGACGCCGTACGCGTACACTGCCCGGACCATGCGGTGCGAGCGCACTGCACCAGTCACTCTGCGCAACGCCAATGCCATGGCTACCTCAGCTTACGGTGTCGTGGTGACCGACAATAGCGGATCAATCTGGACGTCAGGTCAGGATCCAACCTCGCAAGTTAGGAGCGCTATATGAAGATCTTGGTGTTGGGTGGTGACGGCTATCTTGGATGGCCAACTGCGCTGCACCTGTCGCATGGCGGCCACGACGTGGCTGTTGCCGACAACTTCGCCCGCAGACAGTACGATCACGAACTCGGCGTGGAAAGCCTAGTCCCCATCGAAACGCTGCGCACGCGTGTCACCACGTGGCGTGAGATCACCGGGCAGGTCATCAAATGCTTTGTCGGTGATCTCACCGATCCCGACTTTACCTATCGTATTGTCAGGGAATATCGCCCGGACGCGGTCGTTCACTTTGCCGAGCAGCGCGCCGCGCCGTACTCGATGATCGACCGCAAGCACGCCGTGTACACGCAGTCCAATAACGTTGTGGGGAACCTGAACCTGCTGTACGCGATCGCCGAGATCGACCCGAACATCCACCTGGTCAAGCTCGGCACGATGGGCGAGTACGGCACGCCCAACATCGACATCGAGGAGGGCTGGCTCGAGGTCGAGCACAAGGGCCGCAAGGACCGCGTGCTGTTCCCGAAACGGCCGGGTTCCTTCTACCACCTGTCCAAGGTGCACGACAGCCACAACATCGAGTTCGCCTGCCGCATCTGGGGCCTGCGCGCGACGGACCTGAACCAGGGCGTGGTCTATGGGCAGCAGACGCCGCAGACCGCGCTGGACGAGCGGCTTGCCACCCGGTTCGACTACGACGCGGTCTTCGGCACGGTGCTGAACAGGTTCTGCATCCAGGCCGTGCTCGGCCACCCGCTGACCGTGTACGGCACCGGCGGCCAGACCCGCGGCATCATCGACATCCGCGACACCGTGCGGTGTATACAGCTCGCGTGCGAGAACCCGGCGGACAAGGGCGAGTTCCGGGTCTTCAACCAGATCACCGAGTGGATGTCGGTCGCCGAGATCGCCGACACGGTCGCGAAGTGCAGCCCCGAGCCGGTGACCATCGAGCACCTGGAAAACCCGCGCGTGGAGGCTGACGAGCACCACTACAAGGTCACCCACACCAAGCTCATCGAGCTCGGGCTGACGCCCCACCTGCTCTCCGACACGCTGATCGAGTCGCTACTCGAGATCACGAAGCGGTACGCCCACCGCGTGCGGCTCGAGGCGCTGCGCCCGACGGTCAACTGGCGCACACCCGGCGCGGACTGAGGCGGCAGACCGCGCCGGCAATACGGTGTCGGCGCTACGCGGCAGCCGGTTGGGCTGTGTTGCCCCGGGGGGCCCCACCCCACGGGATCCCCCGCATCGATGGATGCCGCATCCGCGGCAGCCGTTATGTAATAGGAACGTGTTCTAGTATAGCGCCCGGGCCCGGACGGCCGTGGAGGTGGCCCCAGTGACGGACGAGCTGAAGCTCGGCCTGAACCTCGGATACTGGTTCACGCCGCGCGACGCCACCGAGACCGTGCTCGCGGCCGAGCGGCTCGGATACGACTCCGTCTGGACCGCGGAGTCGTACGGCTCGGACGCTCTCACCCCGCTGGCCTGGTACGGAGCCCGGACCCGGCGGATCAAGCTCGGCACCTCCGTCATCCAGCTCGGCGCGCGCACCCCGGCCGCGACCGCCATGGCCGCGGCGACCCTCGACCACCTGTCCGGCGGCCGGCTGATGCTTGGCGTGGGAGCGTCGGGACCCCAGGTCATCGAGGGGTGGTACGGCGTGCCGTTCCCGAAGCCGCTCGCGCGCACCCGCGAGTACGTGGACCTGCTCCGCGCGATATGGCGCAGGGAGGAACCCGTGCGCAGCGCCGGGCCGCACTACCCGCTGCCCTACCCGGGCGGAACAGGCCTCGGCAAGCCGCTCAAGCTGAACATCCACCCGTTGCGGCCCGCGATCCCGGTCTATCTCGGCGCCGAAGGCCCGCAGAACGTGGCGCTCGCCGCCGAGATCGCCGACGGCTGGCTGCCGCTTTTCACCCACCCGGAACGGATCGGCCAGATGTACGGCGACGCGCTCGCGGCGGCGCCCGCGGGCTTCGACATCGCCGCGATGGTCAGCGTCATCCGAACTGGCGACCTGGCCGCCGCGCTGCGCGCCGCGAAGACGACGCTCGGTTTCTACATCGGCGGCATGGGTGCCCGCGGGCGAAACTTCCACCTCGACATCGTCAGCCGGATGGGATTCGCGGAGCAGGGCGCGAAGGTGCAGGAACTGTTTCTCGCGGGTCGCAGGGACGAGGCCATCAGCGCGGTGCCCGATGAGCTCGCGGACGCGATATGCCTGCTCGGTCCCATCGAGCGCATTCGCGAGCGGCTGGCGCTCTGGCGCAAGAGCCCCGTCACCACACTGCTGGTCATGGGACCGTCGGCCGAGCCGGATCTGCGCGCGATACGCGACGCGGTGCTCGGTTAGGTCAGGGTGTCACGGCAGGTTCGTCGTTGACCCGCGGCGCTCGAGTTCGCGCGCGCGCTCGCGGCCGATGAAGTTGAACATGGTCGCGCCCGGCGGCAGCGGCGTTGGCGCGGCGGTGAACGTGTGCACGCCCACGCCGTAGTTCTGGCCAGGATCCGACAGCCACGCAAGCTCGAACCCGTGCTGCGCGAACCAGCGGCAGAGGAGCGGAGTCAGATCAGGTTCGCGGCGGTGCCGTGTCCACAGGACCGTGCCGCCGGTCGCGGTCATGCAGCCGAGGAACCCGATCGTCTTTTCGATGTCGCCCGCGGTGATGTTGCCGAAGATGCCGCACGCGAGCACCAGGTCCGCGGGCACCATCTGGGCGTAATGATCGGTGCGCGCCGCGTCGCCGACGACCACCTCGACGCCGTCGAGCCCGGCGGCTCTCGCGGCGTCTCGCGCGACCGCGGCGTTGCGGGGGTCCAGTTCGACCAGCCGTGCCCTGACGTCGCTCCCGCGCGGGTGACTCGCCAGCACGGAAATCAGGTCACGCCCCTGGCCGGCGCAGATGCTGATCGCCTTCAGCGGGCCGGGCGGACGGGAGTCGAGCGCGGTGCGGATGCGCCCCTGCACCACGGCGAGCCGGCGCGCAAGCAGCGAATCCGGCACGTCGTATCCGTCGTGCCAGGCGTGCCAGTCCTCCGCGGTGGCCGCTGGCGAGTGCTGCGATGAGGGTTCCGGCATGGCCCCATTCTCCCGCAGACCGATTGCGCGGCGTCGGGCGCGGCTACCGGGCGCGGCTACCGGGCGCGGCTACCGGGCGCGGCTACCGGGCGCGGCGTCAGGCGCGGCTATGGCCGCGGCGCCGCGTGCCGGTGATCACAACCATGATTCCGAACGGCTGCCGCGTGGCGGCCCAACGGAACATGACCCGCGTAATCCCGGCGACCCGGCGGTCGTCATCAATCGAATGCGCCAATCGGGTTACGCCGTCAGTCCAGGGTGCGCGCGAGCAGCCAGTCGCCGACCGCCGGGTCGCAGCGAAGCTCGTAAAGCCCCGGCGGCGCATCCGCACCCGGTGACGCCCGCACGCGCCAGAACTCCCGGCCGGCCGCAGGCCCAGGGTCATCCGGGCCCTTTCCGCGCCACCACTCGTGGCTGATCTCCCTATGCTCGAGCATGTCGAGCACCGTGAACGAACGGCCGCGCCAGACGAACCTGGCCGGCCTTCCTTCGTCGTCCGTCCATACCTGGATCGGGTCGCCGTACACCCTGCTCACGCACCCTGCCTGCACCTTCTGCCCCGTCCCGCGTCCCGCGTCCGCGTCACGCGTCCGTGTCCCGCGGCGCCGGCAGATCCACGCGCCGCTCGCGACTTCTCCGCTCAGCTCCGTTACGTAAGCCACCCTGGGGAAGGCAGGCAGCACTGCTATATTCGAACATATACTCGAAATCCGGCAGGCTCGCAACGGCGGTGCAGGCCGGTCCGGGATCGTGTCGCGCGGCCAGTGGCCGGCCTGCGACACTACCGACCATGCGAACGCTGGTCGTCGACCATCCACTCGTCGCGCACAAACTCACCGCGCTGCGCGACGCCGGCACCGAAGCCCCGACGTTCCGCCGGCTCGCCGACGAGCTTGTGACGCTGCTCGCCTACGAGGCGACACGCGAGGTGCGGGTGCAGGCGGTGTCGGTGAAGACCCCGGTCGCCCTGGCCGAAGGCGTCAAGCTGGCCCGGCCGGCGCCGCTCGTCGTACCCGTGCTGCGGGCCGGCATCGGCATGCTCGACGGCATGGCCAGGCTCCTGCCGACCGCGGACGTCGGCTTCGTCGGCATGGTCCGTGACGAAGAGTCTCTCGTCGCATCGACCTACGCCGACCGGCTGCCCACCGATCTCGCCGGCCGCGAGGCGTTCGTTCTCGATCCCATGCTCGCCACCGGCGGCACACTGGAAACGGTCATCGGAATGCTCGTCTCGCGCGGCGCGGCCTCGGTAACCGCCGTCTGCCTGATCGCGGCGCCGGAGGGCATCAGCCGGATCACCGCCGCTTTCCCCTCGGACCAACCCGTGCCCGTCCGCGTGGTGACCGGTGCTGTGGATGACCACCTGGACGAACGGGGTTACATCGTGCCCGGCCTTGGCGACGCGGGCGACCGCCTGTTCGGCGAAATCTGAGGCGAAATCTGATCAGCGCGGGCCATGTCCGCTCGGCACCCATCGGCGCCGCGGATCACAGGTGCCATGACCCTCGCTATCCGCGGCGCTGCCTCGGCCCGGTTAGATGCCCACCGGGTGCCAGACCGTCTTGGTCTCGAGGAATGCCATCATCCGGCGCGGATCTGGCGGCGCCGCCCAGCCGTCGGGTTCCGCACGCGGCATGTAGACCCGCTTGAGGTTGCCCGCCGCGAGCCGCTCGAGCTCGGCCCGGTCGCCGGGCGCCGCGCCCGACAGGTCGATCGCATTCACGTCCATGTGCGCGGCGAGGACGGGCGCAAGCTCCGCCGTCCGGCCGGTGAGCACGTTGACGACCCCTGGCGGCACGTCGGACGTCGCGATCACCTCGGTGAGCGTGACCGCGGGCAACGGCCGGGGCTCACTCGCGACGACAACCGCCGTGTTGCCCGTGACGATGACCGGCGCCAGGACGCTCACCAGCCCGAGCAGGCTCGACGTGGCGGGCGCGATGACCGCGACCACGCCGGTCGGCTCGGGCACGCTGAAGTTGAAGTACGGCCCGGCGACCGGGTTCGCGGCGCCAGCCACCTGCGCGACCTTGTCCGCCCAGCCGGCGAACCACACCCATCGGTCCACCGCGGCGGACACCGAACGCCGCGCCGCCGCCGCAGACCCCCCCTCGGCCGCCGCGACCTCGGCGGCGAACTGCGCCGACCGTCCTTCGAGAAGTTCTGCCACCCGGTAAAGGACCTGGCCCCGGTTGTAGGCGGTGGCGCCCGCCCAGCCCGCCGCGGCGGCGCGCGCCGCGACGACCGCGTCCCTCGCGTCCTTGTGTGACGCCTGCGCGGCGGCCGCGAGGAGGGTGCCGCCAGGCCCGCGGACCTGGTAGGAGCGGCCGGACTCCGACCTGGGGAACGCGCCGCCGATGAACAGCTTGTACGTCTTGCGCACGTCGAGCCGTGCGCCGCCGGGAGCGCCGTCGTCAGACATCGAGGTAGGCCTCCAGCCCGTGCCGGCCGCCTTCCCGGCCGAAACCGGACTCACGGTAGCCGCCGAACGGGCTTGCCGGGTCGAACCGGTTGAACGTGTTCGCCCACACGACTCCGGACCGCAGCCGCTGCGCCATCCACAGGATCCGGCTGCCCTTCTCGGTCCACACCCCGGCCGACAGGCCATAAGGCGTGTTGTTCGCCTTGACGACCGCCTCGTCCGGCGTGCGGAACGTGAGCACGGAAAGCACCGGCCCGAAGATCTCCTCGCGGGCGATCCTGTTCGACTGGCTGACCCCGGTGAACACGGTCGGCGGGAACCAGTAGCCGCGCGGCGGCAGCTGGCACTGCGGGGACCAGCGGCTGGCCCCCTCCGCCTCGCCCGCGGCGGACAGCTCGCGGATCTTGTCGAGCTGCTGGCGCGAGTTGATCGCCCCGATGTCGGTGTTCTTGTCGAGCGGGTCGCCGAGCCGCAAGGTGTCGATGCGGCGCTTGAGCCGCTCGACCACCGGCCCGGCGACCGACTCCTGCACGAGCAACCGGGAGCCCGCGCAGCAGACGTGGCCCTGGTTGAAGAAGATGCCGTTCACGATCCCCTCGACCGCCTGGTCGAGCGGCGCGTCGTCGAAGACGACATTCGCCGCCTTGCCGCCGAGTTCGAGGGTGAGCCGCTTGCCCGTGCCCGCCACCGCCCGCCGGATTTCCTTGCCCACCTCGGTCGAGCCGGTGAAAGCGATCTTGTCCACCCCGGGGTGGGAGACGAGCGCCGAGCCGGTGTCCCCCGCGCCGGTTGTCACGTTCACCACGCCGGGCGGCAGGTCGGCCTGCTGGCACACGTCGGCGAGAAGCAGGGCCGACAGGGGGGTCGTCTCGGCCGGTTTGAGCACGCACGTGTTGCCTGCCGCGAGCGCCGGCGCGAGCTTCCACGCGGCCATGAGCAGCGGGAAGTTCCACGGGATGATCTGCCCGGCGACGCCGAGCGGCTGTGGTGCCTGGCCGAAGCCCGCGTACTCGAGCTTGTCCGCCCAGCCCGCGTGGTAGAAGAAGTGCGCCGCAGCGAGCGGCACGTCGACGTCGCGCGACTCGCGGATCGGCTTGCCGTTGTCCAGCGTCTCGAGCACCGCGAACTCGCGCGCGCGTTCCTGCAGGATCCGCGCGATCCGGTACAGGTACTTGGCCCGCTGGACACCTGGCATCGGGCCCCAGACCCGGTCGTGGGCGGCGCGCGCGGCACGCACCGCGCGATCGACGTCGGCCGGGCCCGCGGCCGCCACGTCCGCGAGCCGTTCCTCGGTCGCCGGATTGACGGTGACGAACGTCTCCCCGCTGGCCGACGGCGCGAATTCCCCGTCGATGAACAGGCCGTACTTCGCGGCGATCGAGACGATGTCACGCGCCTGGGGCGCGGGGGCGTAGTCCCACACCATGTCAGTCGAGGGTGGTGTGTCTGACACGGCTCTCTGACCTGTCGCGCATCCGGTAACACCCCTATCCACCTGCACGAACGTTGCTGACCGTTGCCGGTTGTCGCGGCCGTGGGATGGCCCACACCCGGCCCAGGCCACTCCCCCACCTTAAACGCGGGCGCGCCGCCCAATGCCACGAGCGGCGCGCCCTGAACCCCATCCGATCCGACGGAAACTCCCCATCGTGCGGCGGATCGTCGAGGAACCTCGCGGCCCAGCTCGGCACAGCCCAGGCACTTACGCCAGACCTGCACGGACGCTCTCGTTTCTTCCCAACTTTCGTCAAGGGAGGGTACATTCAGGCTGCGTGGTACCACGCGTAGCGGGCCACGGCCCCCCGCGGGTCCTCAACCAGCGGAAGGCGACGGAAGGTGCGCGCGATGGCGGATGTAGCGATAGAAGACGTCCTCGCAATCTCCGATAAGCGCGCTGCCACGCTAGCCCGGATTACGATGCGTCAGCTCCGTTACTGGGAACAGATACGCCTAGTATGTCCCTCGATCAGACAACAGCTCAGTCCACGCAACATCGTGCGGCTATACACCTTCCAAGACCTGCTTCAGCTCTTGGTCGCTGCGGAGCTTCGTCATAAGCCGGGGATCAGCTTGCAGCACATACGCCGCGTGGTCGGCTACCTGAGTGAGCGAGGGTTCGCGTCGCCGCTGCGAGAGCTGCGGTTCGCCACACATGGTCAGAACGTCTATTTCCAGTACCCCGATGGTTCCTGGTCAGGCGATGCCCGGCCGGATCAGGTAGTCATTCATCAAGTCATCGAGCTGGAGTACCTGGGCTCCAGAATCGACGCACTGCGCGAACGTGAGCCTGACGCTGCCGGAAAAGTAGTCCGTCGCCGCGGTGTGCACGGCAGTACGCCCATCTTCGCCGGAACTCGCATCCCTGTTGCCACAGTCCGGCGCTACCTTGACGTCGGCTACGACAGCGCTGCGATCATCGAGGAATACCCGTCGCTCACCCCAGAGGACATCGAGGCTGCTCGGCACTACGTGGCAGCGTGACTGCTCCGCGGGGCAGATCGATGGACAACCATGACGGCGATGGCTACATTGGCTCGCGGAGCCCTTGGAGGCCGCAACTCCCGATCGGACCGATAGCAGGAGGATGTGCGGAGCCCTTGGAGGCCGCAACTGCCTATCGGACCTCGATAGCAGGAGGATTTGTTGCCTCCCTTCTCGTCACCGCACCGCGAGATCCTGCATGGTGGCGCCGTGCGCTTCTTCCTCGATCACGACATCCCAGTGAGTGTCCGCAAGATGCTCCAGGGCGAGGGCCATAAATGCTGGACGGCAGCGCAAGCGGGGCTCGCGTCTGAGGGTCAGGACGACAAGCTCACCGTTTACGCGGCCGCACACCACGCAGTGCTGGTGACGCTTGACCGGCAGTTCAGCGAGCGGCGCCGGAGGAACCCGATCGGTCAGCACATCAGGCTGCGCTGCCGAGAACCGGAAGCAGCCGGGGTGCTGGCAATGCACTTGCCGAAGGTTCTGGAATACCTAGACCGGGATCACGTGACGCTCACCGTGTCACAGCAGGGTGTCAGGGCTGACAGTGAATGGACTTGACACGTTCTGCACGGTTGGCGCACGAGTGACGAACACCATCGAGCACCCTCGCTGACCTGGGACACACACGTCGGAACAGGCGCCGGGCCGTGACAAGGGCCTTGAGCCGATCAGTCGAGGGTGAAGTAGTCGGGGCCGGCGTAGGCGCCGGTGAGTTGCTTGCTGCGCTGCATGAGCAGGTCGTTCAGGAGGCTCGACGCACCGATCCTGAACGACTCCGGGGTGAGCCACTCCGGCCCGGCCGTCTCGCGCACGAGCACGAGGTAGCGGATCGCGTCCTTGGCGGTGCGCACGCCGCCCGCGACCTTCACGCCGACGCGGCGCCCGGTCGATTCGGCGAAATCACGCACGGCGGCCAGCATGACCAGGGCGACAGGCGGCGTAGCCGCCGGCGACACCTTGCCCGTCGACGTCTTGATGAAGTCCGCGCCGGCCAGCATGGCGAGCCACGCGGCGCGCGACACGTTGTCGAGAGTGGCGAGTTCGCCCGTCTCGAGGATCACCTTGAGGTGCGCGGATCCGCACGCCTCGCGCACCGCTCGCACCTCCTCGTACACCTGCCCGTACCGCCCGGCGAGGAACGCGCCCCGGTCGATGACCATGTCGATCTCGTCCGCTCCGTCGTTCACGGCGCTGGCGACGTCGGCGAGCTTGACCGCGAGCGCGGCGCGGCCGGAAGGGAAGGCGGTGGCCACGGACGCCACGGCGACCGCGCTGCCGTCGACTTCGGCGCGAGCGACGCGGACGAGGTCCGGGTACACGCAGACCGCCGCGACCGGAGGTACGCCGGGATCCGCGGGATCAGGCCGGAGCGCCTTCGCGCACAGCCCGCGGACCTTGCCCGGGGTGTCCGCGCCTTCGAGCGTGGTCAGGTCGACCATGCGGATCGCCGCGTCGAGCGCCCACATCTTGGCGTCCCGCTTGATCGACCTCGTCGCGAGGGCGGCCGCCCGCGCCTGCGCCCCCACCTGGTCGACGCCTGGCAGCCCGTGCAGGATCTGCCGGAGCGCGGCATCCGACGTCGGTATCGCGGCCGCCGTGCCGACCGCGGACGGCAGCGTGGCCCACGGCTGGTCCGCGACCGCCTGCGCACGCGACTCGATGTTCACGTCCCGACGCTACCTCGCCCCGCCGCACGTTTCCTATCCACTACCCGCCCGCCCAGTGGGGGCGTTGCCCTACTGCTGATTTTTCCGGGCTGTCAAGGGGTCTGGAAGGGCGAACACTTTTCTGTGGACAGACTCGGCGGCGGCGAACTGCCGGTGGATATCGCCGTCATGGCGCTACGCGCTCGATGACGAGGGGCGGCACGGGCAGCGGCTGCGGGCCGATCTCGATCGCGCCGGCCAGGGCCTCGGCGGCGGGGCCGATACGGGCGGCCTCGTCGCTTCGCAGCTCGACCAGGGGCTGTCCCAGCTGCACCTGGTCGCCAGGTTTGGCCAGGCAGATGACCCCGGCCGCCGCGCTCACCTGGTCTTCCTTCCGTGCCCGGCCCGCACCGAGCAGCCACGCGGCACGCCCGACGGCGAGCGCGTCGAGCCGGCGCAGCCAGCCCGACGCGGCTGATCTCACGACGCTGGTGTGCGCCGCCCACGGCAACGGCGCGTCCGGATCGCCGCCCTGAGCCCTGATCATCGCGCGGTAGCGCTCATGGGCGCGGCCGTCGGCGAGCGCGGCCGCCGCCGGGTCCACCCGATTCGCCGGCCCGGCCGTGCGACCAGGGTCCGCCCCGGCCGCCGTGCCCGGGTCCGCCCCAGCCTCGGTGCCCGGGTCCGCCCCGGCCGCCACGCCTGGGTCCGGCCCGAGTCCGGCCAGCCAGAGCATCTCCCTGGCCAGCGCGAGCGTGACCGTCACAAGATCGGAGGGACCGCCGCCGCGCAGCGTGACAACGGCCTCCTCGACCTCGACAGCGTTGCCAGCGGCGTACCCGAGCGGCGAGTCCATCCTGGTGAGCAGCGCGGAGGTCCGCACGCCGTGCTCGGCGCCGAGCGTGACCATCGTTTCCGCGAGGCGCCGCGCGTCGCCGAGATCACGCATGAACGCGCCGCTGCCCACCTTCACGTCGAGCACGAGCGCCGAGGTTCCCTCGGCGATCTTCTTCGACATGATGGAACTCGCGATCAGCGGTATCGACTCGACCGTGCCTGTCACGTCACGCAGCGCGTAAAGTCGCCGGTCCGCCGGGGCCAGCCCCGGCCCGGCGGCGCAGATGACGCAGCCGACGTCACGCAGCACGGCTATCATCTCGGCGGGCGACAGGCCGGCCCGCCAGCCGGGCACAGATTCGAGCTTGTCCAGGGTCCCGCCGGTGTGGCCGAGCCCCCGGCCGGAAAGCTGCGGCACGGCCGCGCCGCAACTGGCCACGAGGGGTGCGAGGATCAGTGAAACCTTGTCACCGACCCCGCCGGTGGAGTGCTTGTCGACGGTGGGCGCGGACACGGCGCCGAGGTCGAGCCGATCGCCGGACGCGACCATCGCTGCCGTCCAGGCCCGCAGCTCAGCGGGGTCCATCCCGCGGAAGTAGATGGCCATCAGCAGTGCGGACATCTGCTCGTCGGGCACGCCGCCGCCGGTGTACGCCGCGATGAGCCAGCGGATGTCGTCGTCGGAAAGCCGCCCGCCGTCCCGCTTGGCCCTGATCAGCCCAGCGACGCCGGGCCCGCGCAGGCCAGGCGGCGCCGGCCGGCCCGCTGGCCCGCCGGAAGCCGGCGGCTCAGGCACGGTCTCCCCGCCCGGCGGGCAGGTCGGCGGGGCCGAACGCGGCGGGCAGCAGCGTGCCAAGCGGCCGCGGACCCGCCGCCGTGTCGAGCAGCAGACCCTCGCCGCCGGCTTCGAACAGCAACTGGCGGCAGCGGCCGCAGGGCAGCAGGGGCGAGCCGTCGGACGCGACGACGCTGACCGCGACCAAGGTCCCGCCGCCGCCCGCGTGCAGCGCGGACACCAGGCCGCACTCGGCGCACAGCGTCAGCCCGTAGGAAGCGTTCTCCACGTTGCATCCCACGATGACCCGGCCGTCCGCCGTCTCGCCTGCGGCACCGACCCGCAACCCGGAGTACGGGGCATAGGCCCGCCCCGCCGCGTCGGCGGCGGCGGCCCGGAGCCGGTACCAGTCGATCACCACGCTCGCCTCCGGCCGCCGAGCGTAGCCGGCCCGCGACCGCTGGCGGGCCCGCGCGAGGGCACGCCGCGCCTGCCGGGCGAGGTTTGGGAGGGTTTCGATTTGGCAACGTCGTCGCCCGGACTGCGCTGTCCTGCTTCCCCGGACGGTGGCACCCGGTCTAACCTGCGGGCATCCCGGGGCGGGAGGTTCGGGATTTCCGTCCCCAGCCGGCTTGGGGGTGCGACGGAGCCGGTGGTCCGTCCGGGCTACCACTGACTGTGTGGTCAATGAGGAGGTAACCGTGAGAGGGACCATTCCCGCAGCCGCCGCGATCGCCGCGGTCGCGCTGCTCGCCGCCGCGTGCGGCAGTTCGTCCAAGACACCAACGTCATCGTCGTCGCCAAGCAGCACGGCGTCCACCGCCGCCTTCAAGGCGTGCATGGTCACGGACACGGGCGGCATCGACGACCGGTCGTTCAACGCGTCGTCGTGGCAGGGGGTCCAGGAGGCCGAGAGCGCGACCATCACCGGAAAGTACCTGTCGTCGACGTCGGGAAGCGACTACGTGCCGAACATCAATGCCTTCATCAGCCAGAACTGCGGGATCATCGTCACCGTGGGCTTCCTGATGGGTGACTCGACGAAGGCCGCGGCCGCAGCTCACCCGAACCAGAAGTTCGCGATCGTGGACAACGCCTACACTCCGCCGCTGGCCAACGTGGACGCGCTGCTGTTCAACACCGTGCAGGACGGGTTCATGGGCGGCTACCTCGCGGCCGGCATGACCAAGTCGGGGAAGGTGGCGACCTTCGGCGGCCAGAAGCTGCCCACGGTAACGATCTACATGGACGGCTTCTACGACGGCGTCCAGTACTACAACAGCAGGCACGGCACGCACGTGCAGGTCCTCGGCTGGAACGAGACGACCCAGAACGGCAACTTCACCGGTGACTTCACCGACCAGAGCAAGGGCCAGACGCTGTCCAACACGTTCATCACCGAGGGCGCCGACATCATCTTCCCGGTCGCGGGCAACGTCGGCCTCGGCGCCGCCAAGGCCGTCCAGCAGGCGGACGCGTCGGGCCAGAAGGTGAACATGATGTGGGTCGACACCGACGGGTGCGTCAGCGCGGCGCAGTACTGCAAGTACTTCATCACCAGCATCGAGAAGGGCATCCAGACCGCGGTGAAGACCGCGATCCGGACCGCGGCGGGCGGCACGTTCAAGGGCGGCAACTACATCGGCACCCTCGCGAACGGCGGAGTCGCGCTCGCCCCCTATCACGATTTCGCCAGCAAGGTCCCCGCATCCCTGCAGGCCGAGCTCACGCAGGTGAAACAGGGCATCATTAGCGGGACGATCCAGACACCCACCAAGAGCCCCGCTTAGACCGGTGTGAGCTGGCGGCACATGGCCCGGCCGGGTGATCCCGGCCGGGCCGCCATGGGAGGGAGGCGCCGGTGAAGCTCGAGCTGAGGGGAATCACGAAGCGCTTCGGCAGTCTCGTCGCCAATGACCACATTGACCTGACGGTGGCTCCCGGTCAGATCCACGCTCTCCTCGGCGAGAACGGGGCGGGCAAGACAACCCTGATGAACGTGCTGTACGGCCTCACGCGTGCCGACGAGGGTGAGATCCTCATCGACGGCCAGCCGGCCGACTTCCATTCGCCGAAGGACGCGCTCGCCGCCGGCATCGGCATGGTGCACCAGCACTTCATGCTCGTGCCCGTGTTCACGGTGGCAGAGAACGTCACCCTCGGCATGGAGCGGACCCGCGCATTCGGCCTGCTCGACCGGCGCCGGGCGCACCGTGAGGTGCGGGAGCTTTCCCGGCGCTACGGCCTGGACGTCGACCCCGATGCCTACATCGAGAATCTGCCGGTCGGCGTGCAGCAACGGGTGGAGATCGTCAAAGCCTTGATCCGCGAGGCGAGCGTGCTCATCCTCGACGAGCCGACCTCGGTGCTCACGCCCGGGGAAACCGAGGACCTCTTCCGCATCATGCGGGAGCTTCGCGCGGGCGGCCGGTCGATCGTCTTCATCTCCCACAAGCTCAAGGAGGTCCAGACGATCGCCGACACGATCACCGTGATCCGCCGCGGGAAGGTGGTCGGCGAGCGCCCGCCGACCGCGAGCGATCAGGAGCTTGCCGCGCTGATGGTGGGCCGGGCCGTGGAACTGCAGGTACGCAAGGCACCGGCCAGGCCGGGTGCCGTCGCGATCGACGTCAGCGGGCTGACCGTCTACGACGACCGCGGGCAGGTTGCCGTGGACGACGTCTCGCTCCAGGTACGGGCGGGCGAGATCCTCGGGATCGCCGGCGTCCAGGGCAACGGCCAGACCGAATTGTGCGAAGCGCTGATGGGCCTGCGGCCCGCCGCGGGAGGGTCCGTCCGGCTCGACGGCCGCGACCTCAGCCACGCCTCCCCACGGCACCGGCTGCGCGCCGGTGTCGGTTACATCCCGGAGGACAGGCAGGAGGACGGGCTCGTCGCGGATTTCCCCGTCGCGGACAACCTCATCCTCGACGTCTACGACCGGCCGCCGTTCGCCAAGGGGATCGCGCTCGACCTCGACGCGATCCGCGCGGCGGCCGTCAGCAAGGTAGCCGAGTTCGACATCCGGGCGACGTCGATCTCCACGCCGGTCGGCACCCTGTCCGGCGGCAACCAGCAGAAGGTCATCCTGGCCCGGGAGATCGGACGTGAAATCGGGTTGCTGACGGCCAGCCAGCCCACCCGGGGCCTCGACGTCGGATCCATCGAGTTCGTGCACCGTCGCATCGTCGAGGAGCGCGACAAGGGCATCGCCGTGCTGATGGTGTCCTCCGAGCTCGAAGAAATCTACGCGCTGGCCGACCGGATCGCCGTCATGTACGAGGGCCGGATCATCGCCTTCCGCCCGCCGGCGGTCTCCCGCGAGGAACTCGGCCTGCTGATGGCCGGTATCGAGCCGGGCGCGGAACCCGCTGGCGAGCCTGCCGCGCCCCCACCCTCCGCCGAGCCGGCGACCGGCCCAGGCGCCGGGGGCGACGCGCAGCAGCCCACGGTGGAGCCGACATGAGCGAATCGCCCCCCGCCCCCCCGGGCGCCAACGCGAACGAACCCGCCGGGCCCACCGCGCAACCGGAGCGGCCGTCGTTCGGGCGGACCGTCATCGACGCGATCCTCGAGGGCAACTCGGCGGTCGTCACCACGCTCGCGATCGTGGTGGCCGTCGTCATCGGCGGCCTGCTCATCGCCTTCACCGATCCACCGGTCCTGCACGCGTGGAGCACCTTCTTCACCACCCTCCGGCACGCGCTCACCCATAAGGCAATGCTCGCCGGGTTGCTGGGCAACGCGATCTCCCAGGCGTGGAATGCCGCCGCGAGCGCCTACTCGGCGATGTTCGAGGGCGCGATCCTCAACCCGCACACCCTGGCGGCCGCGTTTCACGGCGGCTCGATCAGCGCCGTCTTCTCGCCATTGTCAGAGACCGCGGTCAACGCCACTCCGCTCATCCTGGCTGGGCTCGCCGTCGCCATCGCGTTCCGGGCCGGGCTGTTCAACATCGGTGCGACCGGCCAGTTCATCGGCGGCGCCCTCGTCTGCACATGGCTCGGCTTCGGGCTTGACCTGCCCCCGGTAATTCACGTCGTCGTCGCCGTGCTTGGCGGCTTCGCGGGCGGCGCGGCACTGGGCTGGATCGTCGGCGCGCTCAAGGCGTGGACCGGTGCGCACGAGGTCATCGTCACGATCATGCTGAACTACGTGATGATCTACTTCCTCGCCTGGGTGCTCGGGACCAAGGCGATGCAGCGGCCGGGCCGGACCGATCTCGTCAGCCCGTTCGTAGCCGCAAACGCGCAGCTGCCGCACATCCTCGGCGGCAATCTGCGGATCAACGCGGGCTTCCTGCTCGGGCTCGCCGCCGCGGTGGCCGTGTGGTGGCTGCTGACCCGGAGCACCGTCGGTTTCGAGTTCCGCGCCGTCGGCGCCAACCCGAGCGCGGCGCGAACCGCGGGGATGAGCGTCGAGCGAACCTGGATCCTCGTGATGGTCATCGCCGGCGGTCTGGCCGGGCTCGCGGCGTCCACGGTCATCCTGGGCACCGACCATGCCCTTAACTTCCAGAGCTACGGCACATACGGCTTCGACGCCATCACCGTAGCGCTGCTCGGGCGGTCCCGCCCGCTCGGTTGCGTGCTCGCGGCGCTGCTGTTCGGCGCGCTGCACGCGGGCGGCGTCCAGATGCAGGCGTCGACCCAGACTCCGGTGGACATCGTCACGGTCATCCAGTCGCTCATCGTCCTGTTCGTGGCCGCGCCGCCGCTCATCCGCGGGATGTTCCGGCTGCGCGAGGCCCGGGCGCGAGGACAAGGCCAGGCGCTCGCCAAGGGGTGGAACGCATGACAACCCTCGCCGGGGCCGTGCGCGCACCGCTCGCCGTCAACCGGCGTGCGCTGAGCGCGGCCGTGTTCATCCTGCTCGGCCTGGTCGACATCTTCGTCTTCGGGCTGTTCTCGCACCACGGCGACGCGAGCTTCGCGCTGTCGCTCCCGGGCGCGCCGGTCAAGGTGCCAACGGTGCACATCCCCGCCGCGCCCGTCGCGTACGCCCTCGGCGCCGTGTCGATCGCGCTCGGGATCCTGCGGGCGACGACCGACCTGGGCGTGCGCGCCAAGCGCTGGTCCATCGCGGTGGTCCTGATCGCGTTCGTGCTGTCACTCCTGTTGTGGGCGGACGCGGGAAATGTCATCCCGCTGAACATGGTCAACCTGCTGCAGGGCACCGTGGTGCGCTCGATCCCGCTGATCCTCGGCGCCCTCGCCGGATGCATGTGCGAGCGGTCGGGCGTCATCAACATCAACATCGAGGGCCAGTTGCTGCTCGGCGCCTTCGCCTCTGCGGTGGTGGCGAGCGTCGCCGGCGTGCTGTGGTTCGGCCTGATCGCCGGGTCACTGGCCGGCGGCCTGATGGCCGCATTGCTCGCCGTGTTCGCGATCCGCTACCTGGTCGACCAGATCATCCTCGGCGTCGTGCTCAATGTCTTCGCCACCGGGCTCACCGGTTACCTCTACGACCGTGCCCTGGTCCCTTACGAGAACACGCTGAACTCGCCAGCCACCTTCAGCGCCATCAAGATCCCCCTCCTCGGCGACATCCCGATCATCGGCCCGATCTTCTTCGACTCGACGATCTTCCTTTACATCACCTACCTCATCATCATCCTCGTCCAGGTCGGCCTGTTCCACACCAAGTGGGGGCTGCACGTCCGCGCCGTGGGTGAGCACCCGACCGCCGCGGACACGGTCGGCATCAGGGTCCTGTTCAACCGGTACCGCAACGTCATCCTGGGCGGCCTGATCGCGGGCATCGGCGGCGCCTACCTGACGATCGGATCGGTCGGCGCGTTCGGCAAGGACATCTCGTCCGGCAAGGGTTACATCGCCCTGGCCGCCATGATCTTCGGCCGGTGGACACCGCTCGGCGCGGTCGGCGCCGCGCTGATCTTCGGCTTCACCGACGCGCTGCAGAGCATCTTGTCGACCCTCAACGTGCCGATCCCCTCCAACATCTTGCTGATGGCGCCGTACGTCGCGACGATCGTCGCCGTCGCGGGCCTGGTCGGCCGGGTCCGCCCGCCGCGCGCCGATGGCAAGCCCTACGTCAAGCAGTGACTGGACGTGCGGCCGCCGCCGCGGATGATGATCCCGAACGGCTGCGCGGGGATCGGCATCCGGGCCGGTGCGGCGCTGACGTGAGTTCCGGCGACCCGCCGCCCCAGGATCCTGGGCCGGCCGGCCCGATTCCCGCCGATCTGCGCGCCGCGGTGGAGGCGTGGGCCGCTGAGGACCCGGACCCACGGGATCGGGCCGAACTGCGAGCGCTGCTCGAAGCCGGGAGTCCGGCAGCAGCCGCCGAACTCGCCGACCGCTTCGCGGCCAGGCTGGAGTTCGGGACGGCCGGCCTGCGCGGCGTCGTCGCGGCCGGCCCGAACCGGATGAACCGCGCCGTGGTCCGCAGCGCGACCGCCGCCGTGGCCGGGTGGCTCCGCACGCACGTGCCAGGGGCGGCCGGGGCGGGCGTGGTCATCGGCTGCGACGCCAGGCACCGCTCGGGCGAGTTCGCGGGCGAGGCGGCCGGCGTGGTCGCGGGCGCGGGCATCCGCGTGCACATGCTGCCGCCGCAGCGTCCGACGCCCCTGCTCGCCTTCGCCGTCCGGCACCTTTCCGCCGCTGCCGCAATCATGATCACCGCGAGCCACAACCCGCCCGCGGACAACGGGTACAAGCTCTACCTCGGCGACGGCGCGCAGATCGTGCCGCCGGTGGACGCCGAGATCGAGGCGGCGGTTCGCGCGCTCGGCCCGCTGTCGCAGATCCCGCGCGCGCCCGCGGACAGCCCGCTGATCACGCGGTACGGCGACGAGGTGACCGCCGCCTACCTTGACGCGATCATCGCGGCCTCGCCCGCCCCTACTCCCGCCGCGGGCACGGCGCAACCGCGGGTGGTCTACACCGCGCTGCATGGGGTCGCGGGAGACCTGGCGGTCGCGGCGATCGAGCGGGCGGGATATGCCGCCCCGCACGTCGTCGCCGCGCAGGCGCGGCCCGACCCGGACTTCCCCACCGTCGCGTTCCCCAACCCCGAGCAACCTGGCGCGCTGGACCTGGCCCTGGCCGAGGCGCGCCGGGTCGGCGCCGACCTCGTCCTCGCCAACGACCCCGACGGTGACCGCCTCGCGGTCGCCGCGGGTGACCGGGCCGCGGCCGGCGGCTGGCGGATACTGACCGGCGACCAGCTCGGGGCGCTGCTCGGCGCCTACGTGCTCGAGCACACCGCGGACCAGGCCGATCCCGGTGCCAGGCTGGTCGTCTCCACCGTCGTCTCCTCGACACTGCTCTCGCGGATCGCGGCCACGGCGGGCGCCCGCTACGCGGAGACGCTCACCGGCTTCAAGTGGATCGTCCGCGGCGGCGAGCGCCAGCCGGGCAGCCGTTTCGTCTTCGGCTACGAGGAGGCGCTCGGCTATGTGATCGGGGACGTGGTGCGCGACAAGGACGGCATCGGCGCCGCGCTTGCCGTCCTCGGCCTCGCGACGGCGGCCAGGTCCGCGGGCGAGTCGCTGCTCGACCGCTACGACGCGATCGAGACGGCGCACGGCGTGCACCTGACCGCACAGGTCACGCTGGCGACGCGCGCGGCGGCCGCCGTCATGGCCCGGCTGCGGTCGGCTCCACCCGCGGCGCTCGGCGGCGAGCCGGTGACCTCGGCCGTCGACCTGGCCGCGGGCACGGGCGAACTACCGCCCGCCGACCTGCTCGTGTACCGGCTGCCCGGCGCCCGGGTCGTGGTGCGCCCGAGCGGCACCGAGCCCAAGCTCAAGGCGTACCTCGAGATCGTCGAGCCGGTCACCGGCGCCGGCCTCGCGCCGGCCCGCGCCGCCGCCCGCGAGCGCCGCGACCCACTGCGAAGCGCGGTCGCCGCGCTGCTCGCCGACTGAACCATTACGCGGAGGCGGGCCAGCGGCGGGCAGCGCCAATCCCTGACATTGAGATCATGAAGACGAGGCGTCCTCGAGGTCGCCTTCGAGGTCGAGATACACCTGGCGCAGCCCGTCGAGGGTCTTGGGGTCGGGCTCGGCCCACAGGCCGCGCTGCGCCGCCTCGAGCAGCCGTTCGGCGATCCCGCGCAGTGCCCACGGATTCGACTGCGCCATGAACTGGCGGGTCTCGGCGTCGAACACGTACGACGCGGCAAGCTGCTCGTACATCCAGTCCGCGACCACACCAGCGGTCGCGTCATAGCCGAACAGGTAGTCGACGGTCGCGGCGAGTTCGAACGCGCCCTTGTATCCGTGCCGCCGCATCGCCGCGATCCAGCGCGGGTTCACCACCCGGGCGCGGAAGACCCGGTGGGTCTCCTCGGCCAGCGTCCGCGTCTTCACCGCGTCAGGGACCGCGGAATCGCCCACGTAGGCCGCGGGGTTCCGCCCGGTGAGCGCCCGCACCATGGCGACCATGCCGCCGTGGTACTGGAAGTAGTCGTCGGAGTCGACGATGTCGTGCTCGCGGTTGTCCTGGTTCTTGGCGGCGACGGCGATCCGGCGGAACGCGGTCTCCATGTCCGGCCTGGCCACCCGGCCATTGAGGCCGCGCCCGTACGCGTAGCCGCCCCAGACGGCGTACACCTCGGCCAGATCGGCGTCGTCCCGCCAGTTCCGCGCGTCGATGAGCGGCAGCAGGCCCGCACCGTAGGCGCCGGGCTTCGAACCGAAGATCCGCGTGGTCGCCCGGCGCCAGTCATCGTGACCGGCCACGTCCGCGAGGGCGTGCGCGCGGACGAAGTTGTCTTCCGGCGCCTCGCCGAGTTCGGCCACCGCCGCGATCGCGTCGTCCATCAGGGCGACGACGTGCGGCAGCGCGTCGCGGAAGAAGCCGGAGATGCGCACTGTCACGTCGATACGCGGGCGGCCGAGTTCGCCGACGGGCACGATCTCGAAGCCGGTCACCCGCCGCGACGCGTCGTCCCACGTCGGCCTGCAGCCGATCAGCGCCAGCACCTCGGCGATGTCGTCACCCTGCGTGCGCATCGCGGAGGTTCCCCACACCGTGAGGCCCACGCAACGCGGGTAGCCCCCCTCGTCGGCAACATGCCGGGCCAGCAGCGACTCCGCAAGGGCCAGGCCGGTGTCCCACGCGGCGCGCGAAGGTATCGCCTTGGGGTCGACCGAGTAGAAGTTGCGGCCCGTGGGCAGCACGTTGACCAGCCCCCGGGTGGGCGACCCGGACGGCCCCGCCGGAATGTAGCCGCCGTCGAGCGCGTGGAGTACCGCGTCGATCTCACCGCGTGTCGCGGCGAGCCGCGGCACCACTTCGGCCGCCGCGAACTGGAGCACCCGCACCACATCCGGGTACAAGATCCGTGATTGTGTCAATCTGCCTGCGCTATTTGCAGGCAGATTGACACAGTTAGGGATCAAGGAATTGGGCTCGCCACCCGATGTGGCGGATGCTGCTGATGTGACTTCTGTGGCTTGCGCGGGCGCCGGTCCCGTCACCACGGGCTCGCCACCCGGCACGGGCGGGCCGCCGGGCCTCGGTGGAACGAGCGGGCCGAGGACGGCGTCACAGACCTGCGGGGCGCGGGCCGGGTCCCAGCCGGCTTCGTCCATCCCCTCGAGCAGCAGGCGCACGGTCTCCTCGGCACTGTCGCGCGCCGTCCGCGAGGCCGACGCCTCGTCCACCCCGAGCGCGGCGCGCAGGCCAGGCAGGGCCCCGGAGCGCCCGCCCCACACCTGCGCCGACCGCAGGATCACGCCCACCAGGTTGATCAGTGCCTGGCCGGACGGCGGCTCGCCGAGCACGTGCAGCCCATCGCGGATCGCGGCATCCTTCACCTCGCACAGGTAGCCGTCGATGTGCAGCACGAAGTCGCCGAACTCCGTCTCGCCGGGCTGCTCGGCTATCCGCAGGTCGTGGTGCAGCTGCGCGGCCCGTACCAGGGTCCAGATCTGCGCGCGCAGCGCGGGCAGCTTCGCCGGGTCGAGCGCCTGCACGGTCGCGTACTCGTCCAGGAGCTGTTCCAGTCTGGCCAGGTCGCCGTAGGTGTCCGCGCGCGCCATCGGCGGCACCAGGTGATCGACGATGGTGGCGTGCGCGCGGCGCTTGGCCTGGGTGCCCTCCCCCGGGTCGTTGACGATGAACGGATACACGAGCGGCATCTCGCGCAGCACCTGATCGGGGGCGCACTCCGCGGAGAGCCCCAGCCCCTTGCCCGGCAGCCACTCCAGGGTGCCGTGCTTGCCCAGGTGCACGATCGCGTCCGCGTGGAACACCTCCTCCAGCCACCGGTACGCCGCCAGGTAGTGGTGCGAGGGCGGGAGGTCGGGGTCGTGGTAGATCGCCACCGGGTTCTCGCCGAAACCGCGCGGCGGCTGGATCATCAGCACGACGTTGCCGAACATCAGGGCGGCGAGCACGATGGCCGCGCGCTCCCCGGTGCCGTCCACGTACAGCTCGCCGGGCGGGTCACCCCAATGAGCGACGATCCGCTCGCGCAAGCCGTTAGGGATATGGCTGAGCCACCGGCCCTGCGTTGCGCTCGGTACCCTGGCCGGTGCGGCCCGCAACTGCTCCTCGGCCAGCCATTCTGTGTCGTGCCCGCCGGCCGCTATCAGCGCGTGGATGAGGGTGTCTCCGTCATGCGGGAACCCGGGCCCGAGATCGTAGCCGGACCGCTGCAAACCCTCGAGCAGCCGAACGGCTGACGCTGGGGTGTCGAGCCCTACCGCGTTCCCCACCCGCGCGTGTTTGGTCGGGTAGGACGACAGCATGATCGCGATGCGCTTCGCGGGGTTCGGGGTGCGCCGCAGCCGCGCGTGCCTGACCGCGATGCCGGCCAGCCGGGCGGCCCGCTCGGAATCGGCCCGGTACACCGGGATGCCGTCCGGGCCTTGTTCCTTGAACGAGAACGGCACCGCGATCAGGCGGCCGTCGAACTCGGGGATCGCCACCTGCATCGCGGCGTCCATCGGGGTGAGCGCGGCGTCTGAGCCCGCCCACTCCGCACGGGAGGAGGTCAGGCACAGACCCTGGATGATCGGCACGCCGAGTTCGGCGAGCGCGCCCGCCTCCCATGAGCCGTCGCTTTCGCCTTCGAAGCCGCCGCTCGGGCCGGTTTCTCCGCCCGCCGCGCCGCCCGCGGCGAGCACGGTTGTGATCACCGTGTCGGCCCGCCTGAGCAGGTCGATCAGGTCGGCCGGAGGGGTGCGGAGCGAGCCGCAGAACACTGCGAGCGGCTCGGCGCCACGCCGGCGCAGCGCCGCGCAGAGCGTGTCGACGAACGCGGTGTTTCCCGACAGTTCGTGCGCCCGGTAGTAGACGACCGCGACGACCGGCCGTGACGCGTCGCGGTCGCCACCGCTGTGCCCTCCGTGGTCGTGCACCCCGTACTGGGGCATCGGGCTCGGCGGCGCGAAGCCCTCCCCCGTCAGCAGGACCGTGTCGGACAGGAACGCGGCCAGTTCGCGCAGGTTGTCCGGGCCGCCCTCGCGCAGGTAGGCCAGTGCCTGCGCGGCGATCCCCGCGGGCACCGTGGACAGGGCCATCAGTTCCGCGTCGGGCGCGGCTTCGCCGCCGAGCGCGATCAGCGGCAGACCGGCGCGCCGCAGTGCCTCGATCCCCTCGGGCCAGGCCTTACGCCCGCCGAGCAGCCGCACGACCGCGAGGTCGGCTCCGGCCGTCAGCGCCGCGATGTCGGCGACCGAGACCCGCGCCGGGTTCGCGGTCAGGTAACCCTCCGCGGCGTTGCGCGCCGCGAGTAGCTCGGTGTCGGCCGTGGAGAGCAGCAGGATCGTGGCCATCCACCCGATCCTGCCACCTCCCCGGCTGGCCCCGCGGCGGCACCGACGCTAATCCCGATCCGTACCTTCACAGGTTCCATCCGGCCGCGACCCGGCCCGCCGCGCACCGGACCGCCCGCCGCCCACCGGACCGGCCGCACCACCGGACCGGCCGCACCACCGGAACTGCCGCATCACCGCCCGCGGCGCGGAGGCGCGTCAGGTCGCGGCCCGCAGGGAACCGTGGATGGTGGGCAGTCCGTGCGGCGGGCCCGTTTCGATCAGACGGCAGATGCCGGACGTGTCGAGGTGGTCCCCCACCAGATCGCCCAGGGCATCGAGGCGCGCCTCACGCACCGCCGCGAAGACCGTGTCAGGCGCGGCCGCGAAGTCGCGGCCCGCGATCGCGGCGACCTCGTCGAGAAAGATCCGCCGGAACTCGTCGTTTTCGAGCAGGCCGTGCCAGCTTGTCCCCCAGACCGCGCCGACCCGGCACCCGCCGGCGAAGTCCTCCGCGCGGTCGTCGTGCACGGTCGCGACGCCATGATGGATCTCGTAGCCGGTCACCGCGACGCCGCCCGCCGTCGTCCCCGCGGGGCGCCCCAGCTTCTTCTCCGCCCCGAACGTCACCCGCACCGGCAGCAGCCCGAGTCCCGGTACCTGGCCCGCCCGGGATTCGACGTCATCGTGAATCTCGCTGCCCAGCATCTGATATCCCCCGCAGATGCCGAGCACGGGCCGCCGGCGCCGCGCCCGCTCCGCGACCACCGCCGCCAGCCCGGATTCGCGCAGCCACGCCAGGTCGGCGACGGTCGCGCGGGACCCTGGCAGCACGACGAGGTCGGCGTCGGCGAGTTCGGCCGGCCGGTGCGCGTACCTGACGAGCACCCCGGGCTCGCTGGCCAGCGCGTCGATGTCGGTGAAGTTGCTGATCCGCGGCAGAGCCGCGACCGCGACCCGCAGCACGTCGCGGCCGTGCGGGGCGGCAGCGGCAGCGCGAACCGCCACGCCGCCGCCGAGGGCCAGCGAGTCCTCGGCGTCCAGCCAGAGGCCCTCGCGCCACGGCATTATCCCGAACGGCTGCCGCCCGGTGCGCTCGCTCAGCATCCGTACTCCCGGTTCGAGCAGTTCCACCGCACCACGGAACTTGTTGATCACGAAACCGGCGACGAGTGCCTGGTCGGCCGGGTCGAGCAGCGCCAGCGTGCCGTAGAGAGCCGCGAAGACCCCGCCGCGGTCGATGTCACCCACGACGATCACCGGGAGCCGCGCGGCCCGGGCCAGCCCCATGTTGGCGATGTCGGTTCCGCGCAGGTTGATCTCGGCGGGACTGCCCGCGCCCTCGCAGATCACGACGTCGAACTCGCGGCGCAACTGCTCGAGGCTGTCGCAGACGACCTGGCGGAGCGTGGTGGCATGGCCGCGGTACTCGACCGCATCCACCTCGGCGACCGGGCGGCCGAGCAGCACGATCTGGCTGCGCCGGTCGCTGCCCGGCTTGAGCAGCACCGGGTTCATCCGCGCGTCGGGCTCGATCCCGGCGGCGGCGGCCTGCATCGCCTGCGCGCGGCCGATCTCGGCTCCGTCCGCGGTGACGGCGGAGTTCAGCGACATGTTCTGCGCCTTGAACGGCGCGACCCGGACGCCCTGCCGCGCGAGCCAGCGGCACAGGCCCGCGGTCAGCGCGCTCTTGCCCGCGTCCGAGTTCGTGCCCGCGACAAGCAGGGCCCCGTTCACCATCGCCTCATTCGACGCTCGTCTCGTCCGGCGCTTCGGTTTGTCTGCTGCGGTTTGTCTGTTGCGGTTTGTCTGCTGCGGTTCGGCTGCTGCGGTTTGTCTGCTGCGCCGAGCCTACGTAAGACCCGCCGCGACCGGCGATGCCGGGCATCACAGGGTGTCCTGAATCACGTCTCGTGGATCACCGGCGCCCGCGTGCCGTCAGCGTCCGGCGCTGCTCGCGCGCGGTTCTGTCGCCGCAACGGCCACCGCGACCGCGGCGGCGGCCCACGTCACGGCGCGCGAAAGGCGCACCGCGCGGCGGATGTCCGCGGCGCAGGGTGCGCGCCCGGCACCGATGCGCGGCCTGTCCTCGGCCACGCCTTCGTAGACGTTGGTGCCGCCCAGCTGGACACCGAGCGCGCCCGCGAACGCGGCCTCGCAGCGCCCGGCGTTCGGGCTGGGATGCCGGGCGCCGAAGGCCAGCGTCGCGCGCAGCGCCGCGGCCGGGTGACCGCCCGCCACGGGCGCGCACGCCGCGGCGAGCAAGGCGGTCAGGCGGGCCGGTCCCGCGTTGGCGACGTCGTCGAGCCGGGCGGCCGCCCAGCCGAAGTCGCGGTAGCGAGGTGAGCGGTGGCCGACCATGGCGTCCAGGGTGTTCACGGCGCGATAGGCGATCAGGCCGGTCAGGCCGGCGGTGCCGCCCCACAGCAGCGGCGCGACGACGGCGTCGCACGTGTTCTCCGCGACGGACTCGATCGCGGCCCTGGCCAGGTCAGCCGCGTCGAGCCGGGCCGGATCGCGGCCGCACAGGCTGGGCAGCCGCGCCCGTGCGGCCGCCACGTCCCCTGACTCGAGAGCCCGCGCGAGCCGTTCGGCTTCATTCGCCAGCGAAGCCGCGCCGAGCACCGACCAGCTGGCGGCGGCCGTAGCGGCCAGGCGGGCCACCGGCCTGCGGCGCGACAGGTGGTGCGCGAACGCGGCGGGCGCGGCAACGCCGAGCACGCAGATGGCGGTGTGCAGGCCGCCGCGCGCCTTGGTGCCCGCGTAGATGCGGGTTTCGATGGCGCCGGCGGCCCGGCCGAACGCGGCGACCGGGTGACCTCTGCGTGGGTCGGCGAGCAGCGCGTCGAGCGCCGTCCCCGCCGCCAGGCCGGCCGCGACCGGCCAGCCGCGCACGCGCCGGCGGCTATCGTCTGGGTGGAGACGTTGCCGCCACCTGCCCGGCCGCCGTCCGTGCGGGATCACGGCTCCCGACCCTAGCGCCGGCCGGCCAGTACGGGGCACCGACCCCCGGCGGGATGGCCCACCAAGTGGTCCGCAACGTGCACAATGAGGCGGGAGCGCCTGTAGCTCAGCCGGACAGAGCAGCTGCCTTCTAAGCAGCCGGCCGGGGGTTCGAATCCCTCCAGGCGCGCGCCCTCGGCTTAACAGCCGCCAAGGTCCGCACCCCCGGGCAGACCGGCCGGTGGGTCCGCCTGGTCATGGCCGCCTGCGCCCAGCTGCTGCTCGCCCGGCCGCTCGCCGCCGACCTGCGCCGCCCCTGGGAAACCCGGCCCCCCATCGGCCGCCCCCTGCCTCCGGCCCGGGTCCGCCGCGGGTTTCCAAACATCCGCCGCCGCCTCGGCACCCCCGCCCATGTCGCCAAACCCACCCGGCCAGGCCCAGGACGCCCCAAAGGCTCCGCCAGCGGCCCGGCACCCCGCCACCCAGTCCCCAAGAAAACCGGCAACAACGACAAACCAGGCACACCAAACCGCAGGTCAAAGGTTAAAACCTAAGCTCAGCGATGCAGCCCTGGCCGGCCGTCACTTCTGTCACTGGTGTCTCCTTCATCTCGGGAGTTCCGCCGTGGAAATTGCAGTCCCGTCCGGAGCCTTGTGCCCGGTATTTTTTGGGCGATCGGATGGCCGGCACCTGCCGGTTTGGTGGCCATATGGGCCGTTGAGCTGGCCGTTTTGTGATTCGGTCTCGGGGGCGGCGACCGGTCCGCGTTGTCAAGACGCTCGATCTAACTGTTGAAAACCAGCCGAATTAGGGGTGGTTTTGCCGTTACCGAGCCGTCAGAATCGACCTTGGAGCGCACTCGGAACGGTGATCAGCGAGCCGAGTTTCGTATGGTCGGCATATCGAAATTAGGTAGCGCTGTTCCTGCCGTAGGCATTGCCGTCGCTGCCGGTGACGGCGTTGTTTCGTGTGTGTTCTTGAACATTGCTGGCTGTGTCGCGTTAGTGCATTCCGGTTCCTGCCTCGTTTGGTGCTGTGCCGGGAGTGAGTGCTGCCTGGAACCGTTCGGCTTGACGTGAGGAGTCCCCGTGAGTCGTGGACGGGTGATCGCTGCGGTGCGCCGGTACGGCCCGCTGGTTGCGGTTTTGGCGGCGCTGGCGCTGGTGGCCGGGGGTGTGCCGCCGGTGGGTTTCACCGGTCATCCGGCCGGCCGGCCGGGGCCGGGGATCCTGGCGCCGGGGTCGGCCGGGTCGATCGGCCAGCATTCGTGGTGGGATCCGCGGGGCTGGTTCGGCGGCGGCGGCGGCGCCAGCGTGCC
>WNFJ01389692.1_pt1 | contig 41680 bp, 35 predicted proteins | sample 5400461 | NCBI WGS metagenome assembly WNFJ01 (sample SAMN13153349, study PRJNA577476) | soil metagenome | isolation source: 115 cm saprolite on Douglas fir-dominated hillslope | place: USA:California | collected 2013-09-17
CATGGTGTGGCATGCTGATCGACGGCCACACGCTGAAAGTCAACCCGGACAGCACACTCACCTACCGGGGGAAGACGCATCCGCTGGCCGGTGCCCACGCCAGCCATACCGAGACCCGGCGCGGCATCCCGCTGGTGTCCCGCAGGACCCTCTACACGGTCACCGTCGAAGGCCCTGGCTTCTACATCACCGGCCCTGTGCGGATGCTGTTCCCTGCGTTCCGCTCGCAGGGCAAGGCAGTGCGGAAGGTGGTCACCGACATCAACTCACAGAGCCACATGCCCGCTTGAACGGAGCCGCTCGGGGCGTCAAACCGGGCCGACAACCGTGCCGCACTACCCTGCACTGTCAGAGGTGGGTGTGATGTGTCTGAGCAGGTCACGGGTCTGTGTGGCACCACTGCGCACTGCCCTGCACGGGTGCACCCTAAGCAGCCGTTAAGGATCTTGGGCTGTCAGCGTGGGGACGGCCTGGCCGGGCGTCGGTCACTCCTCGTCGTCAAGCCGGGCGAGCCAGGTGGCCAGGCGTTCCACCGGATCCTCGAGCCCGGGGTTGAGATCGACGAACTCGCGCAGCCGTTCGGCTACCCACCAAAGGCTGACCTGTTCGTCGCCGCGCCGCTCGGCGAGTTCCTCGATACCGCGATCAGTGAAGTACATGTGTCACACCGCTGTGCCCGCCCCGGGAGCGAAGGCCGCCTCGACCAGCGCGTACTGCTCCGCCGTGTGCATGGCCGCCGAGCCGACCGCGGGAGCCGAACTTGCCCGCCGCGACACCCGCCCGATGGGCCGGCCGAGGTGCGCGGGGAGCTTCAGCCCGACCGTCGGCCAGGCGCCCATGTTGGCAGGCTCCTCCTGGACCCAGACGACTTCGTCCGCACCCGGGTAGGCCGCGAGAACGGCCTTCAGTTCCTCGAGAGGCAGCGGGTAGAGCCGTTCGATCCGCGTGATGGCGGTGGTCTCGTTGCCGATCGACGCCCGGTGCCCGGCCAGATCGTAAAAGACCTTGCCCGAACAGAGCAGCACCCGGCGGACCGACGCGGGGTCCGGATCGGCCGGGTCACTCACGATCGGACGGAAGTTGCCACGGGTGAAGTCGGCCACCGGTGAGGCCGCCGCCTTGAGCCTGAGCAGTGACTTCGGCGTGAACACCACGAGCGGCTTGCGCCTGCCGGAAAGCGCCTGCCAGCGCAGCAGGTGGAAGTAGTTGGCCGGGTTCGACGGTTGCGCGACGGTCATGTTGTCCTGCGCGCACAGCCCGAGGAAACGTTCGATCTTGGCGGAGGAGTGGTCGGGACCCTGCCCCTCATAGCCGTGCGGCAGGAGCAGCACAACGCTGGAGCGCTGACCCCACTTCTGCTCGCCAGAGCTGATGAACTCGTCCAGGATCGACTGCGCGCCGTTGGCGAAGTCGCCGAACTGGGCTTCCCAGCAGACCAGCGCTTCGGGCCGTGCGACCGAGTAACCGTACTCGAACCCCATCGCCGCGAACTCGGACAGCAGCGAGTCATACACGTAGAGCTTGGTCGTGCCACGGTTGAACTGCTTGAGCGGTGTGTACTCGGCACCGGTACGCCGGTCCACGAGCACCGCGTGACGCTGGCCGAACGTACCCCGCCGGGTGTCCTGGCCGACCAGCCTGACCGGGTGGCCGTCGATGAGCAGCGAGCCGATGGCCAGGATTTCGCCGGTGCCCCAGTCGATCGCGTCCTCCGCGACCGCCGTCGCGCGGCGCTGCAACTGCGGCAGCAGGCGCGGATGCACGCTGAACCCGTCGGGCAGGTTGAGCTGTGTATCGACGATCCGCTTGATGATCTCCTCGGTGGTCGCCGTGGCGGTCGCCAGGTGATCGATGCGCTCGGCTGCCTCCGGTTCCGGACGGATCACCGCGCCGGGCTCGATCGGGCGCTTGGCCGCCTCACGGGTCTCGGTGAACGCGCGTTCGAGCTGCTGCTGGTAGTCCCTGAGTGCCTGCTCGGCCTCTTCCATGGTGATGTCACCGCGGCCGATCAACGCCTCCGTGTAGAGCTTTCTCGTGGACCTCCTCGCGTCGATCAGGTCGTACATCAGCGGCTGCGTGAAGGACGGGTTGTCCGTCTCGTTGTGCCCGCGCCTGCGGTAGCAGATGAGGTCGATGACCACATCCTTCCTGAACGCCTCGCGGTACTCGAAGGCCAGCCTGCCGACCCGGACGACCGCCTCGGGATCGTCGCCGTTGACGTGGAAGATCGGCGCCTGGATCATCCTCGCCACGTCGGTGGCGTAGACGCTCGAGCGCGAGTGCTGCGGCGCGGTGGTGAAGCCCACCTGGTTGTTGACCACGATGTGCACGGTGCCGCCGGTGCGGTAGCCGCGCAGCTGGGACAGGTTCAGCGTCTCGGCCACGACACCCTGCCCGGCGAACGCCGCGTCGCCGTGGATCAGCACGGGGAGCACGGTGAACCCGGGCTCGCCCTTGTCGATGACGTCCTGCTTCGCCCGGACCACCCCCTCGAGCACCGGATCGACCGCCTCGAGGTGGCTGGGGTTGGCGACCAGTGAGACCGGGATCTTGGTGCCGTCCGCGGCCACGAAGTCGCCTTCCGCGCCCAGGTGGTACTTGACGTCACCCGAGCCGTGCGTGGTGCGCGGATCCAGGTTGCCCTCGAACTCCTGGAAGATCTGCGCGTACGACTTGCCGACGATGTTCGCGAGCACGTTCAGCCTGCCGCGGTGGGTCATGCCGATCACGGCCTCTTCGAGGCCCGCCTGCGCCGCCTCGGTAAGTACGGCGTCGAGCAGCGGGATCAGCGATTCCGCGCCCTCGAGCGAGAACCGGCGCTGGCCCACGAACTTCGTCTGCAGGAACATCTCGAACGCCTCGGCCACGTTGAGCCTGCTGAGAATGCGCAGCTGCTCGCCGTGTCCCGGGCTGCCGTGCGGCCGCTCGACGCGTGCCTGTATCCACGCGCGTTCCTCCGGGTTCTGGATGTGCATGTACTCGATGCCCACCGTGCGGCAGTACGAGTCACGCAGCACGCCAAGGATTTCGCGCAGCAGCATTAGCGGCTTGCCGCCGAAGCCGCCGGTGGCGAACTCGCGTTCCAGGTCCCACAGGGTCAGGCCGTGCTCGTTGATGTCAAGATCGGGATGCTTGCGCTGCCGGTACTCGAGCGGATCGGTGTCGGCCATGAGATGGCCGCGCACCCGGTACGCGTGGATCAGCTCGTGCACGCGCGCGGACCTGGCAATGTCGTTCTCGTGGCCTGCCGGTATGTCCTGTACCCAGCGGACCGGCTCGTACGGTATCCGCAGCGCCTTGAAGATCTCCTCGTAGAAGCCGTCCGCGCCGAGCAGCAGCTCGTGGATGCGGCGCAGGAACTCCCCTGACTGCGCGCCCTGGATGACCCGGTGGTCGTAGGTCGAGGTGAGCGTCATCGCCTTGCTGACGGCGAGCCGGGCCAGCGTCTCGGCCGACGCGCCCTGATAGGCGGCCGGGTATTCCGTCGCGCCGGTGGCGATGATGCAGCCCTGGCCGGGCATCAGCCGGGGCACCGAATGTTCTGTGCCGATCGTCCCCGGGTTGGTGAGGCTGATCGTCGTGCCGGCGAAGTCGGCCACCTCGAGCTTGCCCGACCGGGCCTTGCGGACCACGTCCTCGTACGCCATCCAGAACTGGCGGAAGTCGAGGGTCTCGGCTGCCTTGATGTTCGGCACGAGAAGCTGCCGCGAGCCGTCCGCCTTCCGGACGTCGATCGCGAGACCCAGGTTGACGTGTTCGGGCTGGATCAGCGCCGGCCTGCCGTCCACCTCGGCGAAGAAGGCGGTCATCTCCGGCATCGCCTTGAGCGCACGGACCATCGCGAAGCCGATCAGGTGCGTGAAGGAGGCCTTGCCACCGCGGCCGCGCTTGAGGTGATTGTTGATGACGATCCGGTTGTCGATCAGCAGCTTGGCCGGTACCGTGCGCACGCTGGTCGCGGTGGGCACCGACAGGCTCGCCGACATGTTCAGCGCGGCACGCGCCGCCGCGCCACGCAGACGGATCTCCCTCGCGTCCGCGGGCACCGGCACGGTCACGGCCGGCGTGGCGGCCGCGGTGGGTGCGGTGGGTGCGACTGCGGCGGTGGGGCCGGGTGGCCGCGCCTGACGGGCTGTGGCCGCGGCCGCTGCGGGCGCCTGGCTACCGGGCGCCTCAGCGGTGACGGGCGGCGCTGTCCCCACGGCCGGGGCCTGGGCGGCCTCGTGCTGGGCGGACGGGGCGGGCGGGGACGGTACCGCCACGTCGGGCTTGTAGTCGGCGAAGAAGTTCCACCAGGCCTTGTCGACCCGTTGCGGGTCGTCGAGGTACCGCTGGTAGAGCTCGTCCACCAGCCATTGGTTCGGCCCGAAATCGGCGTCGTTGCGCTGCTCGGGGGGTTGCCCGGCTGGGGAGTCGCCCGTCACCGACTCGCCATTGCGGCCTCGGTGGTCTGCTGGCGTGGTGGTCAGATCCGCATAAGAGCGCGGCGGATCAGAAGACACGGCGGACATCGCCCTCTTCCGGAGTCTGTGCCGATCGCTATTCGAAACCAGGCTACCCGCCGGATACCGCCAGGTTGGCAAGACCGCGGTTGCCGGTGGGCACACCGGATCGCCGCTGGTCGCGGCCGGTCTGTGCGGCCGGAGGCGGGTCAGCCTCGCGCTTGGAGCTGGTCCCTGCCGTGCGGGGCGAGCCAGTTCGCGTACGGTCCTTTCGGCACGATTCCTGACGGGTTGAGCCGCGTCTGCGTCTGGTAGTAGTGCCGCTTGATCTGCCCGAAGTCGGTCGTGTCGCCGAACCCCCGCCGCTGGTAGAGGTCGCGTGCGTATCCCCAGAGATTCGGGTAGTCGACGATCCGCCGCAGATTGCACTTGAAGTGGGAGTAGTAGACGGCGTCGAACCGGGCGAGGGTCGGGTAGAGCCGCACGTCCGCCTCGGTGATCTGGTCGCCGAGCAGGAACCGCCGGCGCGCGAGCCGTTGCTCGAGCGCGTCCAGGGTCGTGAAGACCGCGTCGAACGCGTCCTCGTAAGCGGCCTGGGTGGTGGCGAGTCCCGCCTTGTACACGCCGTTGTTCACGGTGTGGTAGATCAGCGTGCCGAGCGCGTCGATCTCGCTCCGCCTGTTGACCGGGTAGAGGTCGGGCGCCCCTGGCTGCTGCCACGCGCGGAACTCGGTTTCGAAGGTGAGCGTGAGCTGCGAGAAGTCGTTGGTGACGATCCGCCGCGTTCTGGTGTCCCAGACGCACGGCACGGTGAACTCCCCCGAGTACCCAGGATCGGTCAGGAAATACAGCTCGGACAGGAACCGGGCGCCCGTGACCGGGTCACGCCCGCCGGGGCTGGCGGTGAACCGCCAGCCCCGCTCGTCCGTGATGGGGTCGACAGCGGTCACGCCGATCACCTGCTCGAGACCGAGCAGCCTGCGCGCGATCAGCGCCCGGTGCGCCCATGGGCACGCGAACGACACGTACAGCTGATACCGCCCGGGCCCGGCCGGGTAGCCGGTCGCCCCGTCAGCGGTTATCCGGCCGGTGAACAGGCTCGGCTGACGCACGTACCTGCCCGCTGGGGACGGATCACCAGACGGCAGCGCGTGCGGCGGGATGGAGCGTGGTGTAGGAGGCACCACTGTCCCCTTCTGCACCGTCCCCTTCTGCCCGGGGCGGACTTAGAGTGATCGGGCGTGCGCGTGAAGTTGACATCTGCCTACAAGGCAGATCATTCCCGAGCACGCAACTGAGCGGTAGGGCCATCTAAGTGGCCGAACCGCATTCTGCCAGCCGCCGGCCACCGCAGGTGTGCCGGTGTAAGAGAGCGCTTGCACGGCTGTCACCGCGGCGTGATAACACTGGACGGTGCGAGCGGGGCCGGGCCCGCCGTGCGAGGAGGAGCAGATGGCGGACCTGCGGTTTGACGGGCGCGTCGCGATCGTGACCGGCGGTGGTCAGGGCCTCGGCCGGGCGCACGCCCTCGACCTCGCCGCGCGCGGCGCGATGGTTGTCGTCAACGACCTCGGCGGCGCGGTCGACGGCACGGGCACGTCAAGCGGCCCGGCAAGCGAGGTAGTGGAGGAAATCCGCAAGAGCGGCGGCGCGGCGGTACCGAACGGGGACAGCGTCGCGACGGTCGAGGGCGCGGAGGCGATCGTAGCGACCGCGATTTCCGAGTTCGGCCGCGTGGACGTCGTCGTGAACAACGCGGGGATCCTGCGTGACAAGTCGTTCCTGAAGATGACCTCGGCCGAGTTCGACGCCGTGCTCGGCGTCCACCTGCGCGGATCGTTCCTGGTCACGCACGCTGCCTGGCCCCACCTCCGGGCGCAGGCGTACGGGCGGGTGGTGATGACCTCCTCGCCCGCGGGCCTGTTCGGCAGCTTCGGCCAGGCCAACTACGCCTCGGCGAAGATGGGCCTGATCGGCCTCACCAAGACACTGTCGATCGAGGGCGCCAAATACGGCATCAAGGTGAACGCGATCGCTCCGGTGGCCTACACGCGGATGACCGCGGACCTGTTCCCCCCCGAGCTTGCCGACGGGCTCGGGCCGCAGTTCGTGACGCCCTTGGTCTCTTACCTCGCCCACGAAGATTGCGCCTCCACGGGCCAGGCGTACTCGGTGGCTGGCGGCCGGGTGGCGCGAGTCTTCGTGGCGGAGGGCCCTGGCTGGGTCAAGAAGGGCGGCCTGCGGGCCGAGGACGTGCGCGAGGCCTGGGAGCAGATCAACGCCGAGCAGCCGCAGATCGTGCCGGCCGACGCGGGCGAGCAGACCGCCGCGTTGTTCGGCGCGCTTGGCGGCTGACCCACCCCGCCGGTGATCGGCAGGCGGTTCATCACGTTGACACCGCCGCACCAGGTTGCCACCGCCGCGGGAATCTCATCCGGCCGCCGCGCCGGACAGCCCGGTGGGCTGCATGGGGGGCGGTTCGGTGCGGCGAGAGGCGGTCCGGTTCGGTGTGGCGTGGTCTTGCGTGGCGGGCGCGGCGGCGCAGCCAGCGATCAGGTGACTTGGAGGCAGCGTGGATCGCCACATTCTGCTCGACGGGTGCGTGAACTTCCGCGACGTGGGCGGATACCAGGTCGCGCGGTCCGGCCTGCCCGCGAGCCCGCCGCCGCGGATGCGCTGGCGGAGACTGTTCCGCAGCGACGCGCTGAACGAGCTCAGCGCGGCCGACGTCGCGTTGCTTACCGGCGACCTGCGCATCACGACCGTGGTCGACCTGCGGACCGACTACGAACGGCAGCGCGACGCCCCGCGCCCGCTCGATCGCACCAGCGTGCAGACCATCCACGCGCCGCTGATCAACGAGCGGAACGCCGGGGCGGCCGAAAGACCCGGCCTGACCCTCGCCGAGCGGTACGTGTGGATACTCGAACTTGCGGGAGAACCGCTGGTGCGCGCGATCGCCACCGTAGCGGGCGCCCCGGGCGCGGTGATCGTGCACTGTGCGGCGGGCAAGGACCGGACCGGGCTCGTCATCGCCTCGATCCTCGGTGCGCTCGGCGTCGGCGACGATGACATCGTCGCCGACTACGCGCGCACCACGGACAGCCTGGAAGGCATCGAGCAGCGGCTGCTGCGGCGCAGCGAGAGCTACGAGACCGTGCCAGGCGCGGTGCTCGACGCGCCGGCCGAAGCCATGCGCGAGGTGCTCGCCGCCCTGCGGGACCAACATGGCTCGGTCGGCGGTTTCCTGTCCCAGGCCGGCGTGGGCCAGCCCGTCCTCGACGAACTCGCCGCCACGCTCGTCGAGCTGCCCTGAATCACCCCATGGGCCCGTTTCGTTATCCCGGCATTTGTGGCGAATACCGGCTGCGACCCAACTCGTGATCTTGAACAGTCAAGCTCCCCCTGGCGGTTGCGTCGGCGATCTCCAGGGCTCGCCCGCCCCAAAGTGCCATCCACGCCCCCAAGAGACGCCACCTGGCACGACCATGACCGCCGCACCCGCGACTGTGCCGCCGGCGGGCTCATGATCCGTTTCTGTGTCATTCTGCCGGCACATAGCGCAGGCAGAATGACACAGTTGCGGATCTTGGACTGTTCGCCGGCCTGCGATGACCCCGTTGGGTGCCGCGGATGGCGCTTCACGGACCATCGCGGTACCGCACGTGGGTGCGGGACGGCCCCGGGCGCGCCATCGCCGGGCAGGCGTAAGTCGCCCGGTTCAATAAGCAGCGCCCGGGGGAGGCATTCTTACTCTCGGTTACTGGCTAGTTCCTCGCTGCAATCTGCATCTCGTGCTTAGCATGTTCGCCGGAGGTGGCGCATCGTGCGTGAGTTCGGCGAACTCGAAAGCGCGATCATGAATGTCATGTGGGCGGCGGACCGACCTTACGTCGTCCGCGAGGTGCGCGAACGCATGCAGTATGACCGGCTCGTTGCGTACACGACCGTGATGACGGTGATGGGCATCCTCTTCCGCAAGGGCGTGCTGAAGCGGGAGAAGGTCGGCCGGGCGTGGCGGTACTGGCCTGCCGAGAGCAGGGAAGAGCATGACGCGAGGCTCATGGTGGAGGTGTGGCAATCGGGCGGGGACCGGTTTGTCACCATGCGCAGATTCCTTGAGTCGGTCGGCGACGAGGGACTCGCGAGCCTGCGGGAGGCCATGCAGGACCTCATGTCGGCGCGTGCGGCCTGCTGACGGCGCAGTGGTTCATGGTGCGGGCGGTCGCTGCCGGTCCAGCAGCGACCGCCCGCCACCCGCAGCGCCGGGGCCGCGGTCCACGGCGTTTCTTCATCCGCGCGACCCCCCTGTGCCCCGGTACGATCAGCGGCGGTAAGCGTCTGTTCTGACCGGACCATCAGGTTCTGGCTGCGGCACTGGCTGACGCCGGACGGACAAGGGCAAAGGTGGACACCACGGGAACCCCTGAGGACGGCGGCACGCAAAGCTGGGGGCCCGGCGAACCCGTAAGCGACGAATATGGCTACGGCACCGGATACGGCTACGGTCCCGGGTACGGCGATCCAGGTGAGAGCGGTTACGGCTATGGTTACGGCACGCCGGCGCCACCGCCACCCGGGCAGGATGCCGCGCCGTCTACCGGCCAGGCCGACGCGCCGCCGATCGGCGGCGCGGCGGCAGGCGCGCCGTTGCCGCCCGTTGTCGGCCCGACCCCGGCGCTCCGGGGCCTGCCCGGCGGGCCTGGTATCGAACCGGTCACTGGCGATCCCGGGCCGTCGGGTCCGGTGGGCGGTCACAAGCAGGCCGGTGGCTCGATGTGGCAGCGGTCCCAGAGCATCTGGAACGAATCGGGGATCGTCTGGCAGCGTCCGGTCGCCGATTGGCAACCTCCCGAGGCCGAATGGGAGCGCATCGAGTCGGCACTGACGCCGCCGGGCCGGCTGCGCCGCGGCAAAGGCAAAGGCCGCGCTGAGCGCGCCGCTTCCCGTGCCGCCCGTGGCGGGCCGGGCGTTCCCACCCGCGGTGGGCCAGGGGTCCCCAGTGGCGCCGGGGCGCAGGGCCCGGCCGCGGGCGCCGCGCCCCAGCGCCTGGCCGCAGGCTCCACGGTCCACGGCCCGGCCGCGGGCGTCGCGCCCCAAGCCCCGGCCGCGGGCGCCGGGGCGCAGGGCCCGGCCGCAGGCTCCACGGTCCACGGCCCGGCCGCGGGCGTCGCGCCCCAAGCCCCGGCCGCGGGCGCCGCGGCCCAGGGCCTGGCCGCAGGTGCCGCAGCGCAGGGTCCGGCCGCAACCGCTGCGGCGCGTCGCGGGATCAGGAGCGGCACGATCGTCATCGGCGCCGTGGTAGTCGTGGTCGTCGCCGTGCTCGTCGTGGCGGGATACCTGATCAGCGGCGCGGGCGGTGGCGGGCAGAAGGCGGCAGCGCGGCAGCCGCGGTCCCGGGTGCCCGTATCGCCCTACCCGTCGGCGGCCCTGGCCACGGCTGACTTCACGACGTCGCCATCGCTGGCGGCGCGCGGGGTCTTCCAGTCCCTGACCACGGTCGCGAGTTACGGCAGCACCGTAGTCGCCGCCGGGTCGCAGAGCGGTACCGACATCAGCCGCGCCCAGTTCTTCTTCTCCACCGACTCCGGGCGCGCCTGGCGGCTCGCACCCGTGCTCGCAGCCGACGGCGGCGAGCCGCCGGCCGCGCACTTGCCGGCCGCGATCGTCGCGGGCCCGGCAGGCTGGCTGGCCGTGGGGCCTGGCGCGTCGTGGACAAGCGCGACCGGCCGGTCGTGGCAGCTTGCCGCCCCGCCCGGCATCCCGCTCGATCCCGGTGACCAGGTGCTCACCGTGACGGCCACGGCACATGGCTTCCTCGCTGCCGGGTCCGTCGCCCCGCACGGGATCGCCATCCCGGTCGTGTGGACCTCGCCGGACGGCCGCTCATGGCAGCGGACCACCGCCCCGCAGCTGCGGCTGCCCGCATCCGGTGCGGTCGGGGCGGTCGTCGGCGCGGCGGCCCACGGTGCGAACACCGTCATCGCCGCGCAGGTCACGACGACCGTGCGGACCGCCGCGGATAAGCAGGCGCGCGTGCAGCACCGTACCTCGACCGGCTTGTGGCAGAGCACGGACGGCGGGGTGAGCTGGACCCAGGTACCCGTCCCCGTGACCAACGGAGCGGCCGACGCGGTCAGCGGCCTCGCGTCGACGGGCGGCGGGTTCGTCGTGGTGCGTCCGGGAAACACGAGCGCCTCAGGTTCTGGGGGCGTCGTCTACTCCTCCGCCACCGGCAGCACGTGGAGCTACGCAGGAACGATCGCCGCGGGCAGGAATGCGCGCCTGCAGCTGCTCACGGTTCGCGGCAGCGATCAGGGTGCGGTCATCGCCGCGACCGTGACCGGCGGGAACCTCCTCGCCTACCGGAGCTTGACCGGCCGGTCGTGGCGGCAGGCGGCCGTCCTGGCCAACGCGGGCGCCACGACGGTTTCCGGCCTGACGGTGCTGCCGGGCGGCAGCGTCGTCGCGGCGGGCGGCACCGCCGCAGGGGCAGGCAGCCAGGGCTTCCTCGCTGTGGCCGCGGCCACCCGGGTCGTCGTCGACCTGACCAAGATCCCGGGGGATTCGTTCCCGCAGCTGGCCGTCACCGCGATCGCCGCGACCCCGGGTCTTGACGTCGCGGTCGGCAGCGCGAACGGCCAGCCAGCGGTCTGGGACGCACCGCCCGGCCGCGCCTGGTCGCGCGCGGTGGGCGCGGCGCCCGCAGTGTTCGGCCGTACCGGGCTGGCCGCGCTGACCAGCGTCGCCGCGGGCAGCAGTGGGTGGCTGGCGGTCGGCGGGTTGAGCGGCGGCGCACCGCGCCCGGTTGTCGTGTTCTCGCCGGACGGCCGCACGTGGCGGGCCGCTGACGGCGCCGCCGCGTTCGCGCAGGCCGGTGCCACTGTGAGCGCGGCGGCGGCCCGCGGCTCGCAATACGTCGCTGTCGGCGCGCGCACCGCGGGCGGACGCACGATCGCCGCCGCCTGGTGGTCGTCCGGGTTGGGCAAATGGGACCGCGCGGTCGACGCGCGCAAGGGCGCACTCGACGGCAAGGCAGGGACACGGCGCATGGTCGCCGTCACCGCCACTTCGGCTGGCTTCGTCGCGATCGGTCAGCATGGCGGCCTGCCCGCCGCCTGGACGTCGGCGGACGGCCGCGCGTGGCGGCTGATCGGCCTGCCCGCCGTCAGCGGCGGGGGCAGCGCGTACCTCACCTACGTGACCGCGTCGGGCAATACGGTCGTCGCTGCCGGGACCGTTCTTCGCCCCACCGGCGACGTTCCGCTCATGGCGGTCTCCGCGGACGGTGGGCTGACGTGGCGGGAGATCACCGTCCCGGTGCCAGGGAACCCAGTCACCTCGACCGGGGCCACCTCGACCGGGGCCACCTCGACCGGGGCAACATCGGCCGGGGCCACCTCGACCGGGGTCACGTTGACCGGGTTGACGGCGACCGGCAGCGGCTTCGTGGCCGTCGGCACCACCGGCGCGCCCGGCCGGTCCGACGTCGTCGTCCTGACCTCAGCGGACGGGACGGCCTGGCGGGTGATCGTCCCATCAGGCCGCGGGCTGTCCGGCCCGGGAGCGCAGAAGATCACCGCGCTCACCGCCGCGGGGGGCAAGCTACTCGGTGCCGGTTTCACCGCGACGGCCAGGACCGAGTACCCGACGTTGTGGGTCGCGCCACCCGCCCCAGCGGTCGCTGGGAGCACCGGCGCGGCGGCAGAGTCCGCCAAGCCGGCGGCGTCAAGCAGCCCGTGAGCCGCCCAACGCCGCGGACCCAACGCCGCGGACCCAGCGCCGCGGACCCAGCGCCCCGCACCCGCGCCGCGGACCCCGACGCCAGAGTCAGACCGCCAGCGCGTTCATGCGGACGTCCCCAAGCAGATCGGGACGCCGGTGCGCCAGGCACGGGAGCACGGCCCGGACCTGCTGCGTCAGCTCCAGGTCGATGTCACCCACCGCGATGCCAGGCCGCGAGCCGAGGTCGATCCGCACGGTGCCCATCGGATCGACAAGCATGCTTCTGCCGACGCCGGTCGGCGCGCTGACCGGCGGGGCGTCGACGTCGGGCACCTGGCCCACGGCCGCCACCCACACCGTGTTCTCGATGGCGCGGGCGCGCACCAGCGTCACCCAGTGTTCCTCCTTGAACAGGCCGGCTCCCCACGCGGCGAGCACGACGAGAAGCTGGGCGCCGCCCGCTGTCAGCGCGCGCGCGAGTTCGGGAAAGCGGATGTCGTAGCACGTGATGAGCCCGACCCGCAGGCCGTCGAAGTCGGCGATCACCGCCTCGGCACCCGGCGCGACGAGGTCGGATTCCCGCTGGCCGAGTGCGTCGAACAGATGGATCTTGCGGTAGGCGGCGCAGCGGCTGCCCTGGGAGTCGTAGCCGACCGCGGTGTTGTGCACAAGCCCGCCAGGCGCGGGCTCGAACACGCCCGCCACGATCGCGGTCGCGTGATCGCGCGCGGCCGACGCGAGCGCCGTCCCGAACGGCCCATCGAGCGGCTCGGCCGCGTGCCGCAGATCCGAACCGAAGCGGACCTGGGTCGCCTCGGGGAAGATCGCGAGGTCGGCACCGTCCGCGGCGGCCTGCGCGGTGGCCTTCTTCACCCGGGCCAGGTTGACGGCAGGATCGCCGGAGACCGGGATCTGGCAGAGCGCGACACGCATGCCGCCAGCCTACGCGGACCTCCGCGCGCCCGCGCGGCCGCGCGCCCGGCCGCAGCCAGCCCGCACCAGCCGCACCAGCCGTACCCGGCCGCGCCGGCGGCGCCAGCCGCGCCGGCGGCGCCAGCGCGCGGGCCGCGGCGATCGAGGGCCGCCGTCTTGGCCCGGCGTAGGCTGGCGCAGGTGGATGATCCCCCGGCCACCCGGTCCGGTGCCGCCGACCTCGCGGCGCGGGCGCAGGCCATCGACGCCGCGGGCGTGGCGCTGTACGGCGCGCTGGCCGCGGGCGGCGCGAACACCGCCTTCTCGCCCGCGAGCACCGCTGTCGCACTGCAGTTGGCCCTGCTCGGCGCGCGCGGCGAGACCGCCGCCGAGCTTGCCCGCTTCCTGCACCTGAGCGACCCTGACGCGGCCGCCGGCGGGCTGCGCCTGCTGACAGCCGCGCTGACCGACAGCGCGCGCAGCCAGGACGTCACATTCCGCATGCCGAACACGATGTGGGTGCAGTCAGGGCTGCCGCTGACGCAAGAATTCACCGATCGGCTGCGTGACCTGGCCGCGCTGGCCGTCAGGGATGCTGATTTCGCCCGCGCCCCCATGGAGGCCGCGCGGGAGATCAACCAAATCATCGCAGCGCAGACGGCGGGCAAAATCGCAGATCTGATCGCGCCCGGCCTGATCAGCGCGAGCACCCGGCTGATTCTGGCCAACGCGGTCTACCTGAAGGCGCGGTGGGCCCATCCGTTCGCCGCGGGAGCCACCACCGACGGCCCCTTCCACACCGGCGGCCGCGCCGCGGTGACGGCCTCCATGATGCGCGTCACCGCGCAATTGGGCTACCTGCGCGGCGGCGGGTACCAGGCGGTGGTGCTGCCATACGCGGGATCCCGGCTCGCGATGGCGGTGCTGCTGCCTGACGGGGCGCCGGGCCCGCTGGAGGAAGGCCTGGCCGAACGCGGCGTGCAGGGCCTCACCAGCGGCGCGGGTCCCACCAAGGTGGCGCTGACGATGCCGAGGTTCCGCGTCTCGACCGGGTTCAGGCTCGCCGGCGCGCTGCGCCAGCTCGGCGTCACGGCGGCGTTCGGCGGCGACGCGGACTTCAGCGGCATCACCACGGCCGAGCGCCTGCGCATCGACGAGGTCGTCCACAAGGCGTACGTCGACGTGGACGAGCAGGGCACCGAGGCCGCGGCCGCGACGGCGGTCACCATGCGCGCCGCGGCGCTCGTGGTACCGGCCCGGCCGCCGGTCACGGTGATCGTGGACAGGCCGTTCCTGTTCGCGATCATCGACACGGCGACCGGCACGCCGCTCTTCCTCGGCAAGGTGAGCAACCCCGCGACCGCATGACCCCGGGCCGCGAGCTCCGTACTGCCGGTGTTACCGCCCAATTTTCCTAACGGCTGCCGCGGATGCGGCATCGTCCGCTGCGGGGGACTCTGCTAACCCGGGGGAACCCCCCGGACCCCCCCGCGCGGGGTCGTCCCGTCCGTGGGAATCCGAGCAACAGAGCCCTGACGGCTGCCGCGGATGCGCCAATCCTTTGGTGCGGGGGAGCGTCAGTCGAAGGTGACGATCTGGCGGACCACCTCTCCGTTGGCGAGGGAGGTGACCGCGTCGTTGAGTTCGTCGAACTTGATTCTGCGGCTGATGAGGCCCTCGATGTCGAGCAGACCGGCCCGCCAGAGGTCGACGAAGCGGCCCACGTCGTAGCGCAGGTCGGATCCGCCGTACAGCGAACTGAGGATGTTCTTGCCCTCGAAGAGCAACTCGAAGGCGCTGAGCGGCACGTTGTCGTCCGCGGCTCCGGCGCCGACCACGATGACGTCGCCGCCTCGCCTGGCCAGCTGCCACGCGGTACGGATGGCCCCGCTCTTGCCGACCACCTCGAAGGCGTAGTCGAAACCCTGGCCGCCAGTGACTTCGAACTTCGCCTGGTCCAGGCCGTCCGGCGTGCAGACGTGGGTCGCGCCGAACCGCCGTGCCTGGCCGTGCTTGCTCTCCAGCGGATCCACGGCCAGGATCTTGACCGCGCCAGCGATCTTCGCGCCCTGGATGACCGCGAGGCCGACGCCGCCGCAGCCGACGACCGCGACGGCCGAACCCGGCTTCACCCGGGCCGTGTTGATCGCGGCGCCGACCCCGGTGGGAATCCCGCAGCCGAGCAGGGCGGCGTACTCGTACGGCACGTCGGGGTCGATCTTGATGACGCCCTGCCACGGCACGACGAGCTCCTCTGCCCAGGTGCCGGTTCCGGCCATGCCGAACGCGGCGGTGCCGTCGCCGAAGGTGAAACGTGGCTTGGTGAAGCCCTCGATGACGTACGTGATGCACAGGTAGGGCTGACCGCGCCTGCACTCGGGGCAGGTGCCGCACGCCGGTGTCCACGACACGACCACGTGGTCGCCTGGCTGCACGGACGTCACATGGCTGCCGACCTCGACGACCTCGCCTGCGCCCTCGTGGCCAAGGACCGCAGGCACGCCGACGGGGAGCACGCCGGTCATCGCGGACAGGTCCGAGTGGCAGACACCCGTCGCCTTGACCCTGACCCTTACTTCACCAGAGTCCGGGCTGAGCGTCGCGACGTCGCCGCGAAGATCGAGGGTCGCGTCGCCTGGCGCATGCAGCACAGCGGCTCGCACCGGGGACTCACCTCCTTGACAGGGCCGCCAGGCGGCCGCGTTGTGCGCGATCTCGGCACCGGACGGGCGGCGCGCTCAGTCCTCGGCCTGAAGCGCCGCCTTCGGGCACGAACGGACGGCATGGCGTACCCGGTCGGCAAGTTCCGGTGCGACATCCCCCACCAGGATGTGCAGGTTGTCCTCGTCGTCGACCTCGAAAACCTCGGGCACGAGGCCGGCGCACACCGCGTTGGCCTCGCAGCCTTCATAGTCGACCTTGACCTTCATCGGCCGGCCTCCTTGTCACGTCGCTGTAGCGATGGTGGGAGACACCGCGGCGACAGCAGGAGACACCGCCGACCCAGGCGGGCCGGACAGCTTGCGGTGGTCCCAGGAGACGACGCGGACGGGCTCGACGATGTACGCGACCCGCTTGCGTGCGGTCCGCTCGACGTATCCGGCGACCGCGTCGCTCGGTACACCCACTGTCCGCGTGACGACCTCGGTGCCAACCTGAACGACGCCAGGGTAGTCCTCGAGCAACTGCGCATTGCCGTAGATGAGCACGCCCCGCAGTTCGCCGTAGTCGTCACCGGTCTCGACGAGGCAGGTGATCCGGGCCTCACGTTCGAGATTGCGGGCCTTCTGCGACCGCCGGTACGTAAAGAAGGCGATCTTTCCGTCGACCAGCCCGTAGAAGAGGGTCACCAGATGCGGCGTACCGTCCCGATTGACGGTGCCGACCTGGACTTTCTTGCTGGCGGCGAGCAGATCCGCCACCTCGCCTGCGGTCATCTGGACCCGCGACCGTTCACTCACCCGGAAAGTAGAACACGTTCCAGCCTGGCTGGGCAAGGCGATGCCGGCCCGGCGGCGGCGCAGTAAAGTTCGGCCGTGGCAATGCCTGCCGAGCTGCGGCACGCCGCCGAGGCGGCCAAGGGTTTCATGCCACCCGCCGAAGGGCTGGCGCTGTACGAGATCGCCCGCGAATACGCGCGCCTCGGCCTGATCGTCGAGATCGGGACGTACTGCGGCAAGTCGACGATCTACCTCGCCGCCGCCGTGCTCGGCAGCGGGCACCAGGTCGTCACCGTCGATCACCATCATGGCTCGGAGGAGAACCAGCCCGGCTGGGAGTACCACGACCCGTTCCTCGTGGACCCGCGCACCGGGCGGCTTGACACGCTGCCCACCTTCCGTACGACAGTGACGGGCGCCGGGATCGAGGACCACGTCATCGCGGTCGTGGGCAGGTCCGCTGACGTGGCCGCGCTGTGGCGCACCCCGATCGGCATGCTGTTCATCGACGGCGGGCACACCCACGAGGCCGCGCAGGCCGACTACGAGGGCTGGGCGCCGTGGGTGACGGTGGGCGGCGGGCTGGCCATCCACGACGTCTTCCCTGACCCCGCCGACGGCGGGCAGCCGCCGTACCGCGTCTACCTGCGTGCCATCGCGTCCGGCGCGTTCAGCGAGGTCCACAGCGAGGGCTCACTGCGGGTGCTGCAGCGGACCAGTGACGGCATCGGCTGACTGCTGGCCCGGGTAGCGGGCAAGCTCGCCGCAGCCGCAGCCCGCCGCCCATTCCGCCGCGGGCTGGCCGCCGGCGGAAGCGCTCCCCGCCACGCGGAAGAGGCCGGCCCCGCCGCTCGCCCCGGCCAGCGCGTCCGCGGCGAGGATCACGGCGGCGGCCGTCCAGCTGCTCCGCTCGGCCGGAAAATGCGCCTGGTTCACGAACTGCCAGCCGGTCCAGTAGGCGCCGCTGTCATCCCTGAGATGCTGGACGGCCGCGTAGACGCTGAGCGCCTTGTCCCGTTCGCCGATCGCGTCGAGCGCGAGCACGAGTTCGCACGTCTCCGCGCCGGTGATCCACGGTTCGTCGTTCACGCAGCGGATCCCGAGGTCGGGCACGACGAATTCGGCCCACCGGCTGGCGAGCCTGCGCCGCGCCGCCTCGCCGCGCACCACGCCCCCCAGGACGGGGTAGTACCAGTCCATCGAGAACCGGCTCTTGTCGGCGAACGCCTCCGGATGCGCCGCGACGACGTGCCCGAGCTGGTCCGCCGCGAGTTCCCAATCCGGCTGCGGCTCGCCCATGTACTCGGCCAGTGCCACCGCGAAGCGCAGGCTCTGGTACGTGCTCGAGCACCCGGTGAGCAGGGCGTAACTCGCCGGCGAACCGTCCGCGGCGCGCTCCCACAGGATCTCGCCGCGCTCGGTCTGCAGGCGCAGCACGAACGAGACGGCCCTGCGCACCGTCGGCCACATCCGGACCGCGAAGGAGTCGTCACCGGTGACCTGGAGTTCGTGCCACACACCCACTGCCGCGTAGGCCGCCTGGTTGCTCTCGACGGCCGCGTCGGTCACGTTCCCGCGCACCGTCTTCTTGGGCCAGGCCCCGTCCGCCCGCTGCGTGCGGCGCAGCCATTCGTAGGCGCGCCTGGCCGGGACGGTGAGGCCACAGACGGTGAGCGCCATCGCGCATTCGATGTGGTCCCAGGCGTCGGTATGGCCGTCCGGCCACGGGATCGCGCCCGAGGGCTCCTGCATGGCGGCAATGCTGCGGCCCGTGGCGAGGATGTCGTCCGCGCTGAGGATCCCGGGGACCGCGGGCAGCTCATGCCGCCGCATGGTCGTGCTCCGGCAGGTCCTCCATCTGCGCCGGTGCGCCGTGCGCTGGCTTTCGCAGGTATACGACCAGGCTCTTGCCGAGGACCGGGTTCAGCGCCCGCTCGGCCACCCGGGTCAGCGCGGGCCGCTTCATGATGTCCCAGACAAGCAGCCGGTGATAGGCCCGGGCCAGCGGGTGGGCGTCGTTGTGCACGCCCACCGCGCATTTCAGCCACCAGTAGGGCGAGTGCAGGCCGTGCGCGTGGTGGTGCGGGCCGACGGCGAGTCCTGCGCGCTTGAGCTTGGCCTCGAGCTCGACCCTGGTGTAGATGCGGACGTGCCCGCCCGGTGTGTCGTGGTAGTTCTCCGACAGCGCCCAGCAGATCCGCTCGGGCAGCCAGCTCGGCACGGTCACCGCGGCCAGTCCACCGGGCCGGAGCACCCGGGCCAGCTCGTACATGGCCCGCTGATCATCGAGGATGTGCTCGAGCACCTCCGCGGCGATCACCCGGTCGAACGAGCCGTCCCGGAACGGCATCGCGGTGGCGTCGCCTGCCGCGGTGCGGGCGTCGGCCGCCGCGGGCGCCGTACCGGCGGCCCGCATCGCGGCGAACATCGCGCGGACCTCAGCAAGCTCGCCGGCGTTCATGTCCAGGGCCACGACGTCCGCGCCGCGCCGGTACACCTCGAAGGCATGCCGTCCCGCCCCGCAGCCGAGGTCGAGCACGCGGTCGCCCGGACCGACGGGAAGCCGGCCGAAATCAACGGTCAGCAGGGTCTGCTCCCTTCGTCGCGGCCGCTGCGCCCGGGCCGCCAGCGGGCGGGGCGCCCGCACCTGCGCGCGGGCCGGCGCCGGCGTGCCGCGCGATGGCCGCCGCGTACTGGCCTGCGGTGGCCTTGGCCACCGCAGGCCAGGCGAAACGTTCCTGCACCCGGCGCCAGGCGGCGTTGCCGAGCCGCTCCCGCTGCTGCGGTGAGTCGTGCAGCGCACGCAACGCGGCCGCGAGTGCCTCCGCGTCGCCTGGCGCCACCTGCACGGCCGCGTCACCCACCACCTCGGGCAGCGCCCCGGTGCGGCTCACCACAAGCGGGGTGCCCGAGGCCATGTGCTCGACAGCGGGCAGCGAGAATCCCTCGTACAGCGAGGGCACCACCGCGATCTCGGCGCTCGCGAGCAGGCCGGCGAGCTGACCGTCGCTGATCCCGTGCTCGAACCGCACCCGGTCCCCAAGCGCGAGCTCGCCGGCCAGCCGCTCCGTCGGCCCGCCCGGGGTGGGCCTGCTGACCACGGTCAGCCGCACGTCTCGTTCCGTCGCGAGCTTGGCGACGGCGTGCAGCAGTACCGCGACCCCCTTCATCGGGGAGTCGGCGCTGGCCACGGCCACGATCTGGCCAGGCGTCCGTGGCGCGGCCCGCGGGTGGAACAGGCGGGTGTCCACGCCGAGCGGTATGACGTGCACACGTGCGGGGGGCACCTTGAAGTCGGCGCAGATGTCACGGCGGGAGGATTCGGACACGGTGAGGATCTCGCCGACCCGGCGCGCCACGCGGGACTGCATGCGCACGAAGCCGTACCAGCGCCGTTTGGACAGCCGGGACATGCCGCGCGCCGCCCGCAGCTCGATCCGCCGGTCGACGCTGATCGGGTGGTGGATGCTTGTCACCAGCGGGAGGCCGAGCCTGCGGATGCCGAGCATCCCGTAGCCGAGAACCTGGTTGTCGTGGACGACGTCGAAGCCGCCGCGGCGCCCGCGCAGTTCGCGCAGCGCCCGCAGGCTGAAGGTCAGCGGTTCTGGAAAGGCGGCCGTCCACATGGACGTGACCTCGAGCACGTCGATCCAGTCGCGGAACTCGCGCAGATGCGGCGTGCGGAACGGGTCGTCGTCGCGGTAGAGGTCGAGGCTGGGCACCCGGCGCAGCGTGGGGCCGGGTTCGAGCTCAGGGTAGGGCTGGCCGGAAAGCACCTCCACGTGGTGGCCGAGCGCGGCAAGCTCGCGGCTGAGGTGACGGAGGTAGATCCCCTGGCCGCCGCAGTGCGGTTTACTGCGGTACGAAAGCAGCGCGACCCGCAGCGGGCGGTCCATGGTGGTCACGCGTCACGCTCCTCCTACGCCCTGGATCTGATTTCCGCGCGCCTGCGTGCGGGCGGCAGCAGCGGGGCGCCGCGCCACCGCGCACCGGGTACGAAAGACGTCCTAGCCAGCGAACCTTACCACCCGGTACCTCACGTTACGTTACGTACCAGTTGTTCCGCCCGCCACAATTGTGCTCGGCAACGTTGTGTCGGTGCGCGCACAGCCGGTAAGAATAGAACAGGTTCTATTCTTATCACTAGTATGCACGGATACCTTGTTGACTAGGCCTTATGCCCAGGTAACGTGTTGCAGTTTGGCTGCTGTTGGCGGAACGGTGCCGCCTGCTCCGGAGCCGCGCGGGTGTACTTTGAGCGACCTGGAGCGATGTCATGCCCTGGCGGCCACGTCCGGGCCCGGCGTGCGCTCCCACGGCGACGGCGCAAGCCCGGGTCCTTGCGGCGCGCGGGCCAGGCCAACCGCCCCGCTTCAGCGAGATCGAGGGAGGCACCGGTGAGCAGACGTGCGCTGGTCACGGGGATCACCGGGCAGGACGGCTCGTACCTCGCCGAGTACCTGCTCGGGGCGGGTTACGAGGTCTGGGGGCTCGTGCGGGGGCAGTCGAATCCCCGGGTGCCGCGGGTCCGCCAGCTGCTGCACGACATCCGCCTGGTCAGCGGTGACCTGCTCGACCAGGGCAGCCTGATTTCCGCGGTGGAACAGGTGCAGCCCGACGAGGTCTACAACCTGGGCGCCAACTCCTACGTGCCGCTGTCGTGGCAGCAGGCCGAGCTGACGGCGGAGGTCACCGGCATGGGTGTGCTCAGGATGCTTGAGGCGATCCGCGTGTACAGCGGGGTTTCCGCGTCCCGGCCCGCCCCGCGTGGGCAGATCCGGTTCTATCAGGCGTCGTCGTCGGAGATGTTCGGCAAGGTCCGCGAGTCGCCGCAGAACGAGGGGACACCTTTCCACCCGCGCAGCCCGTACGGGGTCGCCAAGGCGTACGGCCATTTCCTCACCCAGAACTACCGTGAGTCATACGGCATGTACGCGGTCTCGGGCATCTTGTTCAACCACGAGTCGCCGCGCCGCGGCGCTGAGTTCGTGACCCGTAAGGTGTCGCTCGGCGTGGCGAGGATAAAGCTCGGCATGGAGCGGGCGCTGCGGCTGGGCAATCTGACCGCGCGGCGGGACTGGGGCTTCGCCGGTGACTACGTCAAGGCGATGCACCTGATGCTCGGGCAGGACGAGCCCACGGACTACGTGGTGGGCACCGGCACGACGTACTCGGTGCAGGAACTCGTGGAGCTTGCCTTCGGCGCCGCGGGGCTTGACTGGCGTGCGCATGTCGAGTCCGATCCCGCCCTGATCAGGCCGGCCGAGGTCGACGTGCTCTGCGCGGACCCGTCGAAGGCCCGCAGCGAGCTCGGCTGGGAGCCGAAGATCCAGTTCGCCGAACTGGTCGGGATGATGGTCGAGTCCGACCTGGAACTGCTCTCCTCCGGCGGCCAGGCCGACGCCTCGTGGGGCTCAGGGCCCTGGTGACCGGGCCGCTGCCGAGATCTTCTGGTGTGGGCAGGGCTCGCGCGCTGCTCCCTTCAAATCCGCTCGAGGATGGTGGCCGTGGACAGCGCGCCGCCGGCGCACATGGTGATCAGCGCGGTCGCTGCGCCGGACCGCTCGAGCTCGTGCAGGGCGGAGGTGATCAGCCGCGCCCCGGTCGCACCGACCGGGTGGCCGAGCGCGATCGCGCCACCGTTGACGTTGACCTTGGCCATATCGGGATTGTGCACCGAGGCCCAGGACAGCACGACGGCGGCGAAGGCCTCGTTCACCTCGAACAGGTCGATGTCGGCCATGGTCATCCCGGCGTCGCCGAGTACCTTCACCGTGGCCTGGACGGGCCCGTCGAGGAGGTAGGAGGGCTCGGCGCCGATGAGTGTCTGAGCGAGGATCCGTGCCCGGGGGCGCAGCCCGCTCGCGCGCGCCACCCGCTCGTCCACCACGAGGACGGCCGCGGCGCCGTCGGAGACTTGTGACGCGGTGCCGGCCGTGTGCCGCGCGCCCTCGCCGCGAACCGGGGTGAGCGCCGCGAGCGCTTCCCGTGACGTCTCGCGTAGGCCCTGGTCGCGGCTGACCAGCGCCCGCCGCGGCGGCCGCCCGGCACGGGCCGCCGTCCCCGCCAGGCACGGGTGCTTCGATCGCCGCTATCTCCCGGTCGAACCGGCCGTCCGCCCAGGCCTTGGCGGCCAGCTGCTGTGACCGCAGGCCGAAATCGTCGAGCTGCTGCCTGGTGATGCCGCGCCGGTCCGCGATCCGTTCCGCCGCCAGGAACTGGTCCGGCATGTCGATCGACCAGTCCGCGGGGCGGGGATTGGCTGGCAGCACGTTGCTGCCGAGGGGCGCCCGGCTCATCATCTCGACGCCGCAGCCGATCGCGGCGCTGGTCACACCGGCCTGGATGAGCGCCGCCGCGAGGTGTACGGCCTGCTGGCTTGACCCGCACTGGCAGTCGATCGTGGTCACCCCGGTCTCGTCCGGCAGACCCGCGTAGAGCCAGGCATAACGGCCGACGTGACCCCCCTGCTCGCCTGCCTGCGTGACGCATCCCGCGAACACCTGGCCGATCGATGCCGGGTCGATTCCGCTGCGCTGCACGACGGCCCGCTGTGCGTGCGCGAGGACGGCCCGTGGCTTGAGTCCCGCCAGCCAGCCACCGCGCCTGCCGATCGGCGTTCGCACAGCCTCCACGATGACTGGATCGCCCATACGTGTGCTCCCTTGCCGCGCGCGTGGCCGCCCGGCCCGGCGCGCCGTGCGGTTACCGCCTGGCCGGCGACCGGCACCCGGGAAGCCGTCACCTGACCGGGCACCCAGTCAAAATTGTAACGTGTTCTAATTTCAGCCACGCTAAGGGCTGAGGCGGCTGGGGCTGCGGATGCTGGTGGTGCAAAGACTGCGTATGTGGCGGCGCGAGCGTTGCAAAATGTCCTGGACGTGCGCAAACCATGTCAACCGACGGTGCCCGATGGCGGTCGTATCAGTGTTACCGGGCCGCGGGCGGGGCAGCGCCCGCTCTCGTTTTCCGCGGCTTGCCCAGTGCGACCGCCGGTACCAGGCGGCAGAATGCACGTGCTGCGGCATCCGCAAAGCTGGGCCGGCCCGGCTCGTGGCGCTCGGGCCCCGGGCCGGCTCGAAGCGCGGTGGCGTCACTTCCGGGGAGGAGTGACGCCACCGCGCTGTCTTCGGAGCGGCGGTCTAAAAGTCGTGCAGCAACCGGTCGGCGGTGAGTTCGAGCAACTGCTGCACCTGCTCGACGGTGCGCCGTCCCTTGAGGATTTCGAGTAGTTCGGCGACCCAGACGTTGGCGAGCGCGTTGCACAGCGACCATTCGAGCCCGCGCCGCGCGGCCTGGCTGTCAGCCTGACTGGATACCCGGAGCAGCAGGTCGGTGATGCGGTCACCGAAGTCCGTCTGCACATTGGAAATGATCAGCGACCGGACCAGCGCGTCGGCGAGCTCGGGTTCCCGCATCAGCCCGCGGGTCGCCCGCATGAGTACGTCCACGGCGCGGCGTGCGGGTGTGGCGGCGCGCGGCGGGCGCCGCTGAATACTGGTTTCGAGCAGGTCGATCTCCTCGGCGACGACCGCGACGACCAGGTCCATTTTGGACGGGAAGTAGCGGTACAGGGTGCCGAGCGCGACACCTGCGCGTTCCGCCACCGTGCGCATCTGCATCGCTTCGACACCGCCACGCGAGGCGAGCGCCGCCGCGGCCTGCACGATCCGCTTCCTGCGCTGGTGCTGGCTACGGGAGCGTGTGGTCGCCGGCGGCGCGGCCGGCGCGGCCGGCCCCATCGGTTCTGCGGTCAATGCGGCCCCCTCTGGTCCCGTGAGAACACGTTATCTGACGATCGCTCAGTTACCTTCTTACGAGGCCAGTGTTTCGCCCAGGCTACCCAACACGCAGGGCAGCGGCACCAACCAGTCCAATGGACCACGCCCCGGATAAGCACTAGAATTGGTTCTAGTTCCGAGCTGTGCGGTACCGCGTGCCCTCACCCCTGCTGGAGCCGAGCTGATGGATTTCGAACTTGACGAGAGCCACGCCGATCTCCGCGAACTCGCGGCCGGGTTGCTGGACCGCGTCGCCGAGACCGGCGGCATGGCCGACGGCGGCGCTGTGGGCGGCGGTATGGCCAGCGGCGCGCCGTATGACGTCGCGGCCTGGAAGGCGATGGCGCAGGCCGGGCTGCTCGACGCCTGCCTGCCGGAGGAGTCAGGCGGCGCCGGTCTCGGCGCGGTCGGCCTCGCGGTGCTGCTCCGTGAGGTAGGGGCGCACGTGGCCGAAGTTCCTGCGTTCGCCACGATCGCCCTCGGCGCGTCCCCCCTCGCCCGGCACGGCACGCCGTCGCAGCGGGAGTTGCTGCGCGCGGTCGCGGACGGTGAACTGGTGCTGACCGCGGCCGTGCGGGAGCCGGGCAACATCGGCGCGCCGCGCACGGTCGCGCGGCGCTCAGGCGCCGGGTACGTGCTGGAGGGCGTCAAGACCGCGGTGCCGTATGCGCGGGAAGCGGCGGTAATTCTCGTCCCCGCCACGGTGCCGGGCGTGGGCACGGGCGTCTTCCTCGTCCCCCCGGAGGCCGACGGGGTGTCCCACCAGGCCCATCCCACCGCGACCGGGGAACCGGCCTCGCGGATCGGCCTCGACGCGGTCTGGGTGGGCGACGACGCCCTGCTCGGCGGGCGTGCCGACGGCGTGGCGGCCGCCGATCTGGATCGGCACGCGATGGCCGGCGTGGCCGCGACCATCTCTGGCGTCCTGGCCGGGGCGCTGAGACTCACCACCCAGCACGTCAAGAGCAGGCAGCAGTTTGGCCGGCCGCTCGCGGAGTTCCAGGCGGTCACCGTGCAGATCGCGGACGTGTACATCGCCGGCCGGGCGCTCGACGCGGCCATGTGGGCGGGCTGCTGGCGCCTTGCCGCGGGCGGCGAACCGGCCGGCCGCGACCTCGACGAGGTGCTCGCCGTCGCCGCGTGGCACGCGGCCGGGCCGGCGCTCCGCGCCCTGTACACCTGCCAGCATCTGCACGGCGGCCTCGGCCTCGACGTGACCTATCCGCTGCACCGCTTCTTCGCCTGGGGTACGCAGTACGCGCACCTCCTCGGCGGGCAGCAGGCGCGGCTGGACATCCTCGGCGGCCTGCTCGCGGGTGCGCCGCCGCTCCCACCGGCTGCGCAGGCTCGTTAGGCCGACGTCAGGAAAGGACCGTCGTGTTCGTTGACTACACCGAGGACCAGCGCAAGCTCCGCGACGAACTGCGCGAGTACTTCGCCGCGCTGATCTCGCCCGCCGAGCGGCGCAGCATCGAAAGCGACGCGTTCGGCGAGACGTACATGGAAATCTGCCGCCGTCTCGGCCGCGACCGCTGGCTGGGCATCGGCTGGCCCCAGGAGTTCGGGGGGCGCGGGCTCGGGCCGGTGGAACAGCAGATCTTCGTCAACGAGGCGGCGCGGGCCGAGGTGCCGTATCCGCTGATCACCCTCCAGACGGTGGCGCCGACCTTGCTGGCGTACGGCACGAAGGAGCAGAAGGCCTTCTTCCTGCCGAAGATCCTCGCCGGTGAGTGTCATTTCGCCATCGGGTACAGCGAGCCTGGCGCCGGTACCGACCTGGCGGCGCTGCGCACCGCCGCGCGCCGCGAGCCCGACGGCACCGTCGGCGAGGTGTACGTCGTCAATGGCCAGAAGAGCTACACGAGCGGCGCCCACTATTCTGGCTACGTCTGGCTGGCCGCACGGACCGATCCCGGCGCCCCGAAGCACAAGGGCATTTCGATCCTCATCGTCGACTGCCACGATCCCGGGTTCAGCTGGACACCGATCATCACGGCGGACGGGAAGCATCACACGAACACGACCTACTACGCCGACGTCCGGGTGCCGGTCTCGATGCGCGTCGGCGAGGAGAACAAGGGCTGGAACCTGATCGTCAGCCAGCTCAACCACGAGCGGCTCACCCTTGGGCCGGCCGGGAACATCGGGCACCGCTACGACCGGCTCGTCCGCTGGGCGCGCACCACCATGGGCCAGGGCGGCAAGCCGCTGATCGACGAGCCCGAGGTGCGGCGCGCGATCGCTCAGGTGTACGCCTGGCTGCGGACCAACGAGCTGCTGAACTGGCAGGTCGCGGCCGGTATGGACACCGGCTGGCTGGGTGCGCCCGACGCGTCGGCGACCAAGGTCTACGGCTCGGAACGGCTACAGGAATCCGGCCGGCTGATCGGTGAGGTGCTGGCCAGATACGGCGATCCCGCCGATGCGCAGACCAGGGAGTTCATGGAGCGGCTTGACACCGGGGTCAAGGGCGGACTGGTGATGACGTTCGGCGGCGGTGTGAACGAGGTTCAGCGCGAGCTGATCGCCATGCTCGGCCTCGGCCTGCCCAGGGCGCCGCGGTGACGGTGCACGCTGCGCTGCAGGAGCAGATGCCCGGGCTCGCGGCCCGCTTGCTTGCGGCCGGGGAAGTGCACCGCGGCGTGGCGCGTGAACCGGTGTCGATGCCGCTGATCAGGCAGTGGTGTGACGCGATAGGTGACAAGAACCCCGTCTATACCGACGCGGCGGCCGCGGCAGGTTCTGTGCACGGCGGGCTCGTCGCGCCGCCGGCGATGATCCAGGTCTGGACGATGCCAGCGCTGGCGCGCACGGCCGAGAAGGCCGCGGAGGCCGTGGACGAACTGTTCGCCGTGCTCAGGGCGGCCGGGTACACCGGCGTGGTCGCCACCAACTGCGAGCAGTCCTACGACAGGTATCTGCGGCCGGGCGAACGGCTGCGCGCCACCACGCGGATGGGCGATGTCACCGGGCCGAAGCGGACGGCCCTCGGTGACGGGTACTTCGTCACCTGGCACACGACCTGGTACAGCGGGAACGAGCGAGCCGGCCGGATGATGTTCCGGGTGCTGCAGTTCCGGCCGCCCGAGCGGTCATCCGAACCCGCTGCCGCGCCGCGGGTCGCCGCGGCGGGTTCGGATGACCGCTATCCGCTGCGCCCCGCGATGAATCAGGACACCCGATTCTTCTGGGCCGGCGCGAAGGCCGGTGAGCTGCGCATCCAGCGCTGCCGCGGTTGCGGGAAGCTGCGCCATCCACCCGGGCCGATGTGCCCGCACTGCCACGGCGGCGACCACGACTACGTGGTCGCCTCCGGCCGTGGCGAGGTGTTCACGTTCGTGGTTCACCACCATCCGCCGGTCCCCGGCCGCACGGCACCGTTCGTTGTCGCCGTGGTGGCGCTCCCCGAGGGCGTCCGGATCACCGGGAACGTGCTCGGCGTGCCGCCGGACCAGGTGAGAGTCGGGATGCCGGTCGAGGTGGTATTCGAGCGCGCCGACGATGATCTCGTGCTGCCCCAATGGGCGCCGGCCCTGGCGGCGCCGGCCCAGCCAGCCCAGGCGACCCGGGCCCATGAGATGCCGGCCCATGAGATGCCGGCCCATGAGATGCCGGCCCATCGGATGCCGGACCTTGGGACGCCCGTGAGCGACGGGCCGGGCCGTGGGACGCAGGCGATCGGCTCGCCGGACCTGCTGCCCGAGCTTGTCATACCGCTCAGCGCGACCACGGTGGTGACCACTGCGCTTGCTACCAGGGACTTCACCGCCCTTCACCACGACCAGGCGGCCGCGCGCGCGCAGGGCTCGGCGGACATTTTCCTCAACATCCTGACCACGATGGGCCTGACCCAGCGCTTCGTCACGGACTGGGCGGGTCCGCGCGCGCTCGTGCAGGCGATCGACGTGCGGCTCGGCGCGCCCGCGTACGCCGGCGACACGCTCACCCTCACCGGCCGGGTCGCCGCCCGCGGCGCCGACGGATCGGTCACGGTCCAGGTCCGTGGCCTATGCCGCGGGGGCGATCACGTCACAGGGACGGTGCGCCTGGAACTCGCCGGGGAGCCGGGATGACGCGGTCCGGGCCCGCGCTGCTGTCCGGGCGCGCGGCGATCGCGGGCATCGGGGCGACCGAGTTCTCCAAGGAATCCGGGCGCACGGAGCTTCGCCTCGCCGCGGAGGCCGTGCTTGCCGCGGTCGCCGATGCCGGGCTCAGGCCGGCCGATGTGGACGGCCTGGTCACGTTCAGCCAGGACGCCAACGCCGAGGTGGCCGTGGCCCGCGCGACTGGCATCGGCGAGCTTCGGTTCTTCGGCCGGGTCGAGTACGGCGGTGGTGCGGCCTGCGCCACGGTCATGCACGCGGCGATGGCGGTCTCGACCGGCGCCGCCGACGTGGTCGTCTGCTACCGGGCGTTCAACGAGCGCTCCGGCCGCAGGTTCGGCCAGCCCAACGCCGGCCTGGGCGGCGACCCGTCCTCACTCGGCCTGGAGATGAGCTGGCACGTGCCGTTCGGGCTGGCGACCCCGGCCGCCTGGGTTGCGATGGCGGCCCGGCGGTATATGCACGTCTACGGCGCGTCCAGCGAGGATTTCGGCGCGGTGGCGGTGACCATGCGCCGCCACGCCGCGGCTAATCCGGCGGCGTGGTTCTATGGCCGGCCGATCACCCTGGCCGATCATCAGGCGTCGCGGTGGGTCGCCGAGCCGCTGCACCTGCTCGACTGCTGCCAGGAGAGCGACGGCGCCGTCGCGGTGGTCGTGACGAGCACCGAGCGCGCGCGTGACCTGCCGCGGGCCCCGGCCGTGATCCGGGCCGCCGCGCAAGGCTCGGCCGCCGGCCAGATGATGATGACCAGCTACTACGGCGACGACCCGGCCGGGCTGCCCGCGATGGGCGTGGTCGCGGACGGGTTGTGGCGGATGTCCGGCCTGACGCCCGCGGACGTCCAGACCGCGGTGCTTTACGACCACTTCACACCCTTCGTGCTGATCCAGCTGGAAGAGCTCGGGTTCTGCCCGCGCGGTGAGGCCAGGGGATTCGTGGCGGACGGCGCGATCGGGCTCGGCGGGCGCCTGCCCGTCAATCCGCACGGCGGCCAACTGGGTGAGGCCTACATCCACGGGATGAACGGCATAACCGAGGAGGTCCGCCAGGTGCGGGGTGCGGCACGTGCTGGTAACGGCCGGCACAGGCGTCCCGACCAGCGGCCTGATCCTCGGCCCGCCATGATCGATGGCTGGTCAGGCGCCAAAATTGGTGCCCTACGGGCCATCGATCATGGCGGGACCGGACGCGGCCGACGCGTGCGGCCCGCGCCTGGCCAGCCGAAGGCTCCGGCCAGATGCCCGATCCCGAACGTCACCGCGGCGGCGGCCGAGCCGGCGCCGCGGGGCTGACCGGCCGTCATACCTGCGCTCTCCCGCTCATCAGAGCAGCCGATCGGCCCGTTTGGTAACAGGATGGGGCTGGAATGCGTAACGGGCGGACGACGGACGCGCTGGTTCCGGACCATCGGCGGCGACTCGGGTAAAGTCGTGGAAATCATGGCCTGCCCGTCAGGCACCGGAGTGCATCGAGCGCATCCGGGGGACTACCGGACACCGGAGGAACAAACCGGACGTATTACCCCCCGATAGTTGACCCCTGGTGCGGGGAACCGGAGGACGGAAGGCCAACTCTTGATCAGGTTCGAGCATGTGACGAAGCGGTACCCAGGGTCGGCCGCGCCGGCGCTGAACGCGCTGGACCTGGAGATCCCGGATGGCCAGACCATGGTTCTCGTGGGCCCGAGCGGCTGCGGCAAGACCACGTCACTCCGCATGATCAACCGGATGATCGATCCCACCGAGGGCAAGATCTTCCTCGACGACCAGGACATCCACCAGACCGACCCGGTGAAGCTGCGGCGCGGTATCGGCTACGTCATCCAGCAGGCCGGGCTGTTCCCGCACCGCACGATCGAGGACAACATCGCGACCGTGCCGCTGCTCATCGGCTGGAGCAGGCAGAAGGCCCGCCAGCGCGCCCGCGACCTGATGGACCTCGTCGGCCTCGACGCCAACATGGCTGGCAGGTACCCGCACCAGCTGTCCGGCGGCCAGCAGCAGCGCGTGGGAGTCGCGCGGGCGCTGGCCGCGGATCCGCCAGTGCTGCTGATGGACGAGCCGTTCAGTGCCGTCGACCCGATCGTCCGCGCCAGCCTGCAGGACGAACTGCTGCGGATCCAGGCCGAGATCCACAAGACCGTGGTGTTCGTCACCCACGACATCGAGGAAGCGATCAAGGTCGGCGACCTGGTCGCGCTCTACCGGCCCGGCGGCACGATCGCCCAGCTCGATCCGCCCGACCGGCTGCTCGCCGCGCCCGTGGACGACTACGTCGCGGACTTCCTCGGCTTCGACCGGGGCATCCGCCGGCTGTCGTTCTTCCCGGCGAGGACCCTGGAGCTCGACCCCGACCCGGTGGTGCCGGACGCGATGACGGTGGCCGACGCCCTCGCCCGGGCCAAGGAGTCCGGCCAGCCCTGGTTGCTCGCCGTAGATCCCGAACGGCTGCCGCGTGGCTGGGTCTCGGCCGCGAAGCTCGAGGAGCTTCCGGCGAGCCAGCCACTGGCCCAGGCGCCCCTCGAGGGAACGGGGCATACGTTCCGGGTCAGCACGGACTCGATTCGCGCGGCTCTCGACGCGACCATCCTCTCGCCGAGCGGGCAGGCCGCCGCCGTGGACGACGAGGGGCACGTCGTCGGCGTCACGTCCTACGATGAGCTGCTTGTCGCGATCCACGCCTCGACGTCGGGCGATACGAAGGGACCCGCGGGCGGAGGCAGGGCCGCCTGATGGACTGGAGCTGGATCCCCGCACACATCAGCTACCTCCTGCTGCTGGCGGGCAGGAACCTGTACCTGGCGCTCGTGCCCGTGGTGCTCGGCCTGATCATCTCGGTGCCGCTCGGCGTCTTGCGCCGGCGCTGACCGCTACGAGCGTCATCTACGCCATCCCGTCGCTCGCGCTTTTCGTCTTCCTCATCCCGTTCACCGGGATCGTCGGCTCGACCCGCGACCTTACCTTGATCATCCCGCTCACGCTCTACACCCTGGCCACCTTGGTCCCGAACGTCGTCGACGGCCTGCGGTCGGTGCCGGATCCGGTGCGTCAGTCCGCGACGGCGATGGGCTTCGGCGCGATGCGGAGGCTGGTCCGGGTGGAACTGCCGATCGCCATTCCGGTCGTGATCGCTGGGCTGCGGGTGGCGACCGTGGCGAGCATCAGCCTGGTCAGCGTCGGCGAGCTGATCGGGAACGGGGGGCTCGGGATCTTGTTCACCGACGGTGAGGCGCGCAGCTTCAACACCGAGATCTGGGTCGGGATCGCGCTGATCGTCATCCTCGCGCTCGCCGCCGACGCCGTGCTCATCCTGCTTCGCTGGCTGCTGACGCCGTGGTTGCGGTCCGGCCCGCGGGTGGCGCGGCCGACACGAGGAGTGACCGCATGAACGCTATCCAGGCGGCGTGGGCCTGGGTGACGCAGGCTCAGCAGTGGCACGGTACCGACGGCATCCCGGCCCGGCTGATACAGCACCTCGAGTACACCGGCATCGCGCTCGTGCTCGCGGCGCTGATCGCGCTGCCGCTCGGCCTGCTGATCGGGCACACCGGCCGCGGCAGCTTCCTTGTCGTCTCCCTGGCCAACTTCGGCCGGGCGCTGCCAACGCTCGGCCTGGTCATCCTCGCCTTCCTCCTCACCAACGGCTCGTCGGCCGCGGTGCTCGTCGCGCTCGTCGTCCTCGCGATCCCGCCGATCCTGGTGAACACCTACGAAGGTGTCCGCGGTGTCGACCGCGACGTCAAGGACGCGGCGAAGGGGATGGGCATGACGGCGCCGCAGGTCCTGCTGCGCGCGGAGATTCCCATCGCGACACCGCTCATCATGCTTGGCCTGCGGACAGCGGCGATCCAGGTGGTAGCGACCGCGACGATCGCCGCCTACATCGGCCTGGGCGGCCTTGGCCGCTACATCATCGACGGCCTGGCCCGCAGCGACTACGCGATGGTCGGCGGCGGCGCGATAGTCGTCGTCGCGCTCGCGCTAGCCGTTCAGGTTCTATTCATCGGCGCCCGTCGGCTTGCCGTGCCCACCGGGCTACGCGAGCAGGCCCAAACCTCCTGACCTTGTTCTTCTCAACCCGGAAGGAATTCTCCTATGTCCCGGATAGTCAGCGGCGCGGCCCTCGGGCTGGCCGCCGCCCTCGGCCTCACGCTCGCGGCGTGCGGCGGCAGCAGCAAGTCCTCCAATCCCCTGTCGGCGCCGAGCGGCAGCACCGGCACCGTCGTGGTGGGCTCCGCCAACTTCCCGGAGAGCCAGCTGGTCGGTGAGATCTACGCGCAGGCGCTCGAGGCCAAGGGCATCAAGGTGACCCGCAGGTTCAACATCGGCGCGCGCGAGGTCTACTACCCGCAGGTGGTCTCCGGCGCGATCACGGTCATGCCGGAGTACAACGGTGCCCTCCTGACCACGTCGGTGGACAAGACGAGCAAGGCGGTGTCCACCGCGGATGTGAACGCGGCGCTCACCGCGAAACTGCCGTCGTCGGTTGAGATCCTCAGCTCCTCGTCCGCCGAGGACAAGGACTCGGTGACGGTCACCGCCGCCACGGCGAAAACGGACCACCTGACGTCGATCTCCGATCTCACCCCGGTGGCGAAGAACTTCGTGATCGGCGGCCCGCCCGAGTTCAAGACGCGCGCGGACGGCATCATCGGGCTCAAGAACGTCTACAACCTGACCTTCAAGCGGTTCCAGCCGCTCGACGAGGCCGGGCCGATCACGGTCGCGGCGCTGAAGGGCGGGAAGGTGCAGGCGGCCGACCTGTTCACCACCGACCCCTCGATCCTGCTCAACAACTTCTTCGTCCTGCAGGACCCGAAGAACCTGTTCGCCGCGCAGAACGTGACGCCGCTCGTGTACAAGAAGGGCGCGAACGCGACGGTCGTCGCCTCCCTGAACGCGATATCGGCGAAGCTGACCACGGCGTCCCTGATCCAGATGAACAAGCTGACCGGCGTGAACAAGCAGGACTACGCGACCGTGGCCAAGAACTGGCTCAGCCAGAACGGCCTCGGCTGACCCAGCGGCCGCGGCCGGTGTGGGCGGCAAACGCCGCCGCCCACACCGGCGCGCCGCGCCGGGGGTGGCTCGCCGACAATGGCGGCGCGGCTTCGCCGACAATGATGGGGTGACCCGGGCGGCACGCACCCGCCGTCCGGCTGCGCCGACCCGCTCGACGAGGAGCCCGCCATGACCGGCACACCTGCGGCGACCACCCACGGACCGCGCCCGGTGCGCGCCCCCCGCGGCACCGAGCTGACCTGCCGGGGCTGGCCGCAGGAGGCGGCGATGCGGATGCTGATGAACAACCTCGACCCCGAGGTTGCCGAGCATCCGGACGAACTGATCGTGTACGGCGGCTCCGGGCGCGCCGCCCGCAGCTGGGCCGCGTTCGACGCGATCGTCGCCACGCTGCGCGAGCTCGGCGGCGACGAGACGCTGCTCGTTCAGTCGGGCAAGCCGGTCGGCGTGGTCCGCACCCACGAGTGGGCGCCGCGGGTACTCATCGCCAACTCCCTGCTCGTGCCGCAGTGGGCGACCTGGGAAGAGTTCCGCCGCCTCGAAGCGCTCGGGCTCATCATGTTCGGCCAGATGACCGCGGGATCGTGGATCTACATCGGCACGCAGGGGATCCTGCAGGGCACCTACGAGACGTTCGCGGCCGTGGCGGCGAAACGGTTCGGCGGCTCGCTGGCCGGCACCATGACGCTCACCGCGGGCCTCGGCGGGATGGGGGGCGCGCAGCCGCTCGCCGTCACGATGAACGGCGGCGTGGCGATCTGCGTGGACTGCGACCCATCCAGGATCGCGCGCCGGATCGAGCAGGGGTACCTGGACGAGGAGGCCCGTGACCTCGACGACGCGGTGCGCCGCGCCGCCGCCGCGCGTGACTCAGCCCGGCCGCTGTCGATCGGGCTGCTCGGCAACGCCGCGGAGGTGCTGCCGCGGCTGCTCGCGATGGGCGCCCCCGTCGACGTCGTCACCGACCAGACCTCGGCCCACGACCCGCTGACCTACCTGCCCATCGGGGTGTCGTTCGACGAGATGGCCGCGCTGCGCGCCGAGGACCCGGAGGGCTTCACCCGGCGTGCCCGCGAGTCGATGGCGGTGCACGTCGAGGCGATGGTCGGCTTCGCCGACCGTGGCGCCGAGGTGTTCGACTACGGCAACTCGATCAGGGGAGAGGCGCAGCTGGCCGGCTACGCCCGTGCCTTCGACTTCCCCGGCTTCGTGCCCGCGTACATCCGCCCGCTGTTCTGCGAGGGCAAGGGGCCGTTCCGGTGGGCGGCCCTGTCCGGCGATCCGGCCGACATCGCGGCCACCGACCGCGCCGTCCGCGACCTGTTCCCCGGCAACGAGCCGCTGGCGCGCTGGATCGAGCTGGCGGCCAAGCGGGTGCACTACCAGGGCCTGCCCGCCCGGATCTGCTGGCTCGGCTACGGCGAACGGCACCTGGCGGGGCTGCGGTTCAACGAGATGGTCGCGCGCGGCGACGTCCGCGCGCCGATCGTGCTCGGCCGTGATCACCTGGACTGCGGGTCGGTCGCGTCTCCCTACCGCGAGACGGAGGCGATGGCCGACGGCTCGGACGCGATCGCCGACTGGCCGATACTGAACGCCCTGGTGAACACGGCGTCCGGGGCATCGTGGGTGAGCGTGCACCACGGCGGCGGGGTCGGCATCGGCCGGTCGATCCACGCCGGCCAGGTCTGTGTGGCCGACGGCACCCCGCTCGCCGCCGCCAAACTGGACCGTGTGCTCACCAACGACCCGGCGACCGGAGTGATCAGGCACACCGATGCCGGGTACGAGCGGGCCGCCGAGGTCGCCGCGGAACGCGGTATCCAGGTGCCCATGGGCCAGGGATACCAGTGAAGTGAGCTTCGCAGAGCTGTGGGAGTCGCTGCTGCCCATCGGGCGCGATCCCGGCACCGGCGGGTACCGCAGATTCTCCTGGACCGACGCGGACCTGCGCTGCCGCGACTGGTTCAGGGCCACCGCCGCGGCGCGCGGCCTGACGGTGCGGGCCGATCGGGCCGGCAACCTGTGGGCCTGGTGGGACACCACGCCGGGAGCCGGCCCCGCGCCGCGCGCCCGCGCGGTGGTCACCGGCAGCCACCTGGACTCGGTACCCGGCGGCGGGGCGTTCGACGGGCCGCTCGGCGTGGTGTCCGCCTTCGCGGCGATCGACACGCTCCGCGAGCGTGGCTTCGAGCCCGCCCGCCCCGTCGCGGTGGTGGCGTTCACCGAGGAGGAGGGTGCCCGGTTTGGCGTGGCGTGCCTCGGCAGCCGCCTGCTGACCGGCGCGATCTCCGCGGCCGCCGCGCGCGGCCTGCGCGACGCGGACGGGGTGAGCCTGGCCGCGGCGATGGCGGCCTGCGGCGGGGAGCCGGACGGGCCCGGGCCCGACGAGGAGCTGCCCGGCCAGGTCGCCGCGTTCGTCGAACTGCACATCGAGCAGGGCAGGCAACTCGCGGACCTCGGCGCGGCGATCGGCATCGGGGAGGGCATCTGGCCGCACGGCAGATGGCGTTTCGACTTCACCGGGCGAGCCGACCACGCGGGTACGACGGCGCTGCCCGACCGTCGCGACCCGATGCTGCCGTTCGCCGCGACCGTCCTGGTGGCCAGGCAGGTAGCGGCGCGCCACGGCGCGCTCAGCACCTTCGGCAAGGTGCGCGCGGTGCCCGGCGGGGTCAACGCGATCCCCGCGGGCGTGCGCGCCTGGCTCGATGCCCGCGCCCTGGATGACGGCAGCCTGCGGCGTGTGGTCGAGGAGATCACGGCGGCGGCGGACCGGGCGGCCGCCGATCACGGCGTCGCCGCCGCCGTGACGCGCGAGTCGTTCTCGCCGCCGGTCGCGTTCGACCCGGCACTGCGCGCCAGACTCGCCGCCGCGCTGGCCGGCCGCGCGATCAAGGCACCGGCGCTGCGGACGGGCGCCGGGCACGACGCAGGGGTGCTCGCCGCCCGGATACCCACCGCGATGCTTTTCGTCCGCAACCCGTCCGGTGTGTCGCACGCTCCGCAGGAGCACGCCGACGCGGCTGACTGCGAGACCGGGGTGGCAGCGCTCGCCGCCGTGCTCGAGGAACTCGCGGTCGCGTGAGCGGGCAGCGGCGCTGGCACGCCGAACTCGCCTGGCTGCCAGGACGTGGTGTGCGTCCGGGCGTGCTGATCGAAGCCGCGGGCGAGCGGCTGCGCGAGGTGACACCGGACGTGCGCGCGGGTGACGCGCCGGCCGATGCCGTCTGGCTGCCCGGGCTGACGCTGCCCGGGTTCGCCAACGCCCACTCGCACGCCTTCCACCGCGCGCTGCGCGGTATCACGCAGACCGGCCCAGGCACGTTCTGGACCTGGCGGGAGCGCATGTACGACGTGGCGGCGCGGCTGGACCCCGACAGCTATCTCGCCCTCGCGCGCGCGGTGTACGCCGAGATGGCGCTCGCCGGGGTGACCTGTGTGGGCGAGTTCCACTACCTGCACCACGGGCCGGGCGGCCGCGCCTACGGCGACCCGAACGCGATGGGCCGCGCGCTCGTCCAGGCCGCCGCGGACGCGGGTATCCGCATCACCTTGCTCGACACCTGCTACCTGTCCGGCGGCCTGACACCCGGCGGCCGGGCCGAGCCGCTCGCAGGCACCCAGCTGCGGTTCGGCGACGGGGACGCCTGGCGCTGGGCGGCCAGGGCAGACGCACTCGCGCCCGACTCCCATGGCATGCTCGGCGCGCACGCGAGGGCCGGGGCCGCGATCCATTCCGTGCGCGCGGTGCCGCCGGGCCAGATGCACCCGGTGGTGGCATGGGCGCAGCGCCACGGCGCGCCACTGCACGCGCACCTGTCGGAGCAGCCGGCCGAGAACGAGGCCTGCCTCGCCGCGTACCACTACACACCCGCGCAGCTTCTCTTCAACGCCGGGGTCCTCGGCCCGCGTACCACGGTGGTGCACGCCACCTACGTGAGCAGGGCCGACATGGATCTGCTCGGCGGGACCCAGACGTTCGCCTGCCTGTGTCCGACGACCGAGCGCGATCTCGCGGACGGGCTTGGGCCGGCCCGCGAGCTCGTGTCCGCCGGCTGCCGGCTCACCGTCGGGACCGATAGTCACGCCGTCATCGACCCGATCGAGGAGGCACGCGGCATCGAGTTCATGGAGCGCCTGGCCACGCGAGAGCGCGGGCACTTCACCGCGGACGAGCTCGCGCGCGCCGCGACCATGCACGGTCACGCCTGTCTCGGCTGGCCGGACGCTGGGGAGATCGCCCCTGGCGCGTGGGCCGATCTGGTCACGGTCGGCCTCTGCTCGCCCCGGCTGGCCGGCACGGCCGCCGCGACGGCACTCGCGTCCGTGATCTTCGCGGGGTCGGCGGCCGACGTGCGCAACGTGGTGATCGGCGGCCGCGACGTCGTACGCGACGGACAGCACCTGACGGTGCCCGACGTGCCCGGCGCCCTCTGCACCGCGCTCGGCGCGTTGTCGGGAGATTAAGCGGCTGAGCGGCCGCCTAGCGGACCGTCTGGCGCGATATCGGCCGGTTTGACTAGGATTTTCCTGCCCGAGCTGTCTGCGCTTGAGCAACCGGCGGTTGCTGAGGAGGGAACGTATGGCACGGCTCAAGATTCGTCTTCTGGTAGCCGCGGCGTTATCGGTCAGTGCCGGAGGCCTGTTCCTGGCCGGAGCTGGCCAGGCCGCGGGCGCCGCAACAGGGGGGGCCGTCTGCATCGCCCATCACCCGAACTACAGCTCCGAGTACCCGATCTGGTACGCGGCCGGGTGCACCGGTCACGACGAGCCCGAACTCGATCCCGTGTCCTCGCTGCCCGGGTCGGCGAAGGATCTGACGTGGACCGCTGTCCTGCCGAAGGACGGCGCCGTTCCGGTCTCCTCCGTCGGCCCGACCTTCTGGTGGGGCGGCACCGTGACCGACCCCAACCCGCATTCCCTGTTCAACCAGGCCTTCCTCGAGCTGCAGTTCTACCCCGACGCCATCGTCAAGAGCTGCTCGGCCGACGGCGGCTTCAACGTCGTCCAGGCGCCGAACAAGTACTCGGTCTGCTCCCCGACATGGCAGGTGGACTCGGTCAGCAACAAGGAGAACGCCGCTTTCAACGCCGAGCTTTTCGACGGATCAAGTAACCGGCCGCTGGTCATGAACGCCGGCGACACCATCCGCATCCACTTCTTTGTGGTCTCGCCGTCGGTGGGCTGGTATATCCACGTAACGGACCTGTCCACCGGTCACGACGGCACGATCGTGCTGAACAGTAAGTACGGTCCGCTGCTTCCGGCGTTCGACAAGCAGCAGATCGGCAACGCGCTCGGCTGGGGCCTGGTGAACGACACGCCGAACTCGTTCGTGTGGGAGATCGGGCACACGTCCCCCTTCACCAGCCCGGCCGGCGCTTTCTGCCTGCCGGGCCAGACGCAGTGCGACTCCTATGACGAGGCCCACTGGCTGGGCTTCACACCGCTGCGGATCACGTCGGTCAGCTTCGCGGACGGATCGAGGGCGAAGCAGTGGGCCGTGGTCAGCGACTTCGGCGGCACCGCGGAGATCAACCAGAACTGCACGTCCTACGGCGGCCCGTTCTGCGTCTACCCCTGGTTCGCGTTCAACGGGACGGCCAGCGCCCTTACCTACGGCGCGGACTACCCGGGCACGACGTTCGACTACGGCAAGGCCAACCAGTTCGCCACCACGACGCAGTGCGGCGGCCCGTTCGGCGCCAACTCCACCTACTGTGACACCGTGATCAAACCGGTCCCGCTCGCGGGTTAGAACTGGCGGCACCGCCCATGGAGGTCCAGCCCGGCCAGCGCTGAGCAGATGGCCGGGGCTGGACCGTGCCGGGCGGGGGTAGACCATGATGGCGATGGAATTTCCGTCACGGCCGCGTTAGGCCGACGGCGATCGTGCGCACCAGCCGGGCCGTAGCGCGTGCGCGCCGCGGCGCAAGAGGATGTGGCGTAGCTGTTGCTATAACGACACCAAGCCGCACATCCGCCGAGTGAAAGATCATGCCTGGCGGGCCGTAAGGCCAACAAGCGGGGAGCGAGGAAAGGGACGCGGCGGCGCGGTCCCTGAGCGAGTTCCCGCAGCCGGTCCCGGCGTTCCGGTTTGCCCGGCACTCACCGAGAAGGTGCGATGAGCACGCTGATCACGAACGTCGCGGAGCTGGTCACCAACGCGCCCGAGCACGCGGCCCACGGCGCGGGAGGTGCTGCCGGGTTCGGCGCGCTGACCCGCGCGGCGCTCGTGATCGAGGACGCGCACGTCGCGTGGTGCGGCCCGGCCGCGAAGGCGCCCCCAGCGGACGAGGTGGTCGACGCGGGGGGCCGCGCCGTGCTCCCCGGGTTCGTGGACTCCCACGCGCACCTGGTCTTCGCGGGTGACCGCAGCGCGGAATTCGCCGCCAGGATGGCGGGCCGTCCCTACCAGGCGGGCGGCATCGCCGCGACGGTCTCGGCGACCCGCGCGGCCTCCGACGCGCAACTGCGCGCGGGAGTGCGCAGGATGGCAGGTGAGATGCTCCGCCAGGGCACCACCACGTTCGAGTGCAAGTCCGGCTACGGGCTCGACGTCCCGCACGAACGGCGCAGCGTGCGGCTGGCCGCGGAGGTCACCGACGAGGTCACCTATCTTGGTGCGCACGTCGTGCCGCCGGAGTTCGGCGACGACACCGATGCGTACGTCGACCTGGTGTGCGGCCCGATGCTGGCCGCGTGCGCGCCATACTCCCGCTGGGTGGACGTGTTCTGCGACCGGGGCGCGTTCGGTGCGGACGAGGCGAGGGCGGTCCTCGCCGCCGGGCGGGACGCCGGCCTCGTCCCCCGGGTGCACGCCTGCCAGCTCGGGCCGGGGCCCGGCGTCCAGGTGGCGGTCGAGGCCGGCGCGGCGTCGGCGGACCATTGCACGTATCTGTCGGACGCGGACGTGGCGTCGCTGGCGTCCTCGGGCACCGTCGCGACGCTGCTGCCCGCGGCGGAGTTCTCCACCCGCCAGCCCTACCCGGACGCGCGGCGGCTGCTCGGCGCCGGCGCCACCGTGGCGCTCGCGACCGACTGCAATCCGGGCTCCTCCTTCACCTCCTCGATGGCGCTGTGCATCGCGCTCGCGGTCCGTGAGATGGGCATGACGACGCAGGAGGCGGTGTGGGCCGCCACGACCGGCGGCGCGCGGGCGCTCCGCCGGACCGACGTCGGGCACCTGACGCCCGGTGCCCGCGCCGACGTCCTGTTGCTCGACGCTCCCTCGCACGTCTACCTGGCCTACCGGCCCGGTGTGCCGCAGGTCGCCGCCGTCTGGCGCGACGGCGAGCTTGTCGTGGACACGCGGTCGACCGCCCTGCGCTGAATCTCGCGGCCAGTTATTTGGCCGCCAGGGCGCGGCCGGTGTGGCGGGCGGCGTCGACGGCCTCGGTGTGCCGTTGGGCGGCCAGGTCCTTGAGGCCTTCCATGCCGGGGGTGGTGGCGGCGAGAGTGAGTTCCCGTTCGATGACGGTGAGGTCGGCCTGCCACATGGCACCGAGGATGCGCCGGAGGTAGGGGGTGGAGTGGTCCCAGCCCTCGCGGGGGGTTCCGGGTCCGTAGCCGCCGCCGCGGACGGTGACCAGCGCGGTGGGCTTGTCCTTCAGCAGGCCGGTGGCCCCTGGTCCAGCTCCGGCGATGACAAGGTCGATCCAGGTCTTGAAGTGCTGTGAGACGCCGAAGTTGTAGAGCGGGACCGCCAGCAGGACGGCATCCGCGTCGGTCAGCTCGGCCGTCAGACCGGTGGCCAGGGCCAGGGCGTCGCGCTGGGCCGGGGTGCGCTCGCCTTCTGGCGTGAAGCTGGCGGTGGTCGCGAGCATCCACGCCTCGGCCGGCAGCGGATCGGTGCCCAGGTGGCGGCGGACGACCGGCTCGCCGGGGCGGGCAGCGGACCATTCGGCTTCCAGCAGGTCGGCGAGCTCGGCGCTGGCCGAGGTGCCGGGCATGATGCTGGCGTCCAGACGGAACAGGCTCATCAGCGTTTCTCCAGTTCAGTGCTGCGCACCCCGGGACGGTCCCGGTGGCGTGCTGGCGGTGCCACCGCATGAGAGAATAAGCGGACTTTACCCCGTTTAGTATTCCGGCCGTAGAGTGAAGCCTGTGGACCAGCCCGTCCTGCCGCTGGGAGCGCCGCGCGGCGAGCGTGCCGACGCCGCCCGCAACCGGCTGCACCTGCTGGCCACGGCCCGTGAGATGCTCGCCGAGCAGGGCGCGGACAAACTGACCATGGACGGGCTGGCCGAA
>WNFJ01727141.1_pt3 | contig 41630 bp, 48 predicted proteins | sample 5400461 | NCBI WGS metagenome assembly WNFJ01 (sample SAMN13153349, study PRJNA577476) | soil metagenome | isolation source: 115 cm saprolite on Douglas fir-dominated hillslope | place: USA:California | collected 2013-09-17
TTCCAGGAGGAGGTCCGGACACTCGCGACGCGCGCGGGCGTGACGGACGCGTTCTTCCTGATCACGCCCGACGCGCCGCCGGTGGCGAGCGTGGTCCTCTTCTCCGGCGGCGAGGGCGTCGTCGGGGTGGGGCGCCTGAAGAATCCCGGGTGGGGACGCGGGAACTTCCTCGTCAGGAACCGCCGGACGTTCGCCGGGCACGGCATCCTCGTCGCGGTCGTGGAGGTGCCGTCCGACCACAAGACGGGCTACGGCTACGGCGCGTTCAGGGCGAGCAAGGAGCACGCGCAGGACATCGCCGCCGTCATCGCCGCGCTGCGCCGCGAGGCGAGCGTGCCGGTGTGGGTCGTCGGGACGAGCATGGGGACGATCTCCGCGGCGAACGCCGCCGCGCGGCTCAGGGAGGGCGGGCCCGACGGGCTCGTGCTCACGTCGAGCGTGACGCGCAGGAGCCGGGTCGTGGGCGTCACGCTGAGCGACGTGGACCTCGACGAGATCCGCGTGCCGACGCTCGTGGTGCACCACGAGAACGACGCGTGCGTCGTGACGCCGATCGCCGACGCGTGGACGCTCCCGCGGCGGCTCAAGCGGGCGCCGAAGAAGGAGGTCGTCGCGTTCCGGGGCGGGTCGCCGGTCGGCGACCCGTGCGAGGGCTATGCGCATCACGGGTACTTCGGGATCGACGACGAGGTCGTGAAGGCGATCGCCGACTGGATCAAGGCGGCCAGGTGAGGGGGGACGGCATGTTCAAGCGCGTGGTGACGTCGGAAGCGGAGCTGCGGGACCTCCTGGGCTCCCCGAGCGAGCGGGCGGTGAAGAAGGACGTCGCGGTCCTCGACGAGCACTGCCGCGCGTTCCTCGCGCGGTCGCCGTTCCTGCTGCTCGCGACGTCGAGCGGCGCCGGCCGGTGCGACGTGTCGCCCAAGGGCGACGCGCCGGGCTTCGTCCGCGTCCTCGACGAGCGCCATCTGGTCGTCCCCGATCGGCCGGGCAACAAGCGGCTCGACGGGATGCGGAACCTCCTCCAGAACCCGCACGTCGGGATGATCTTCCTCGTCCCCGGGCGCGAGGAGACGCTCCGGGTCAACGGCCGCGCCTGGATCGTGCGCGACGCCGAGCTGCTCGCGTCGCTCGCCGCGCGGGGACGGGAGCCGCTCCTCGCGATCGGCGTGGAGGTCGAGGAGTGCTTCTTCCACTGTCCGAAGGCGTTCCTGCGCTCCGAGCTGTGGGAGCCCGCGCGCTGGCCCGGCCGCGAGGCGCTCCCGTCGATGGCGAGCGTGATCTACGACCAGGTGCGCCCCGAGGGCAGGACGCGCGAGGAGTACCAGCGCGAGAGCGAGGAGAACCTCAAGAGGACCCTCTACTGATGGCCCGCGTGCCGCTCATCACCACGAAGGACGAGCTGCCGGCCGAGCACCACGCCGCGTTCGACCTCATCACGCAGAGCCGCGGCCGGGTGGCCGGGCCCTTCGGGGTGCTCCTGCACAGTCCCGAGGCCGCCAAGCGCATCGCCCACCTCGGCGCCTACATCCGCTTCGAGTCCGCGCTCTCGGGCGAGCAGCGCGAGCTGGCGATCCTCGCGACGGCGCGGGCGATGGACTGCCGCTACGAGTGGGCCGCCCACGTGCCGCTCGCGCGGAAGGCGGGCGTGCGCGGCGAGGCGATCGCCGCGATCCGCGACAAGCGCGCGCCCGCGGGCCTGACGCCGGCCGAGGCCGAGATCGTCCAGTTCGTGACGGCGCTCCTCCGCGCCCACCGCGTGGACGACGGGACCTACCGGACGCTCCACGCGCGCTTCGGCGCGCGGGCCCTCGTCGAGCTGACGGCGACCGCCGGCTACTACGCGATGATCGCCTCCGCGCTCAACGCGTTCGACGTCCAGCCCGAGCCGGGCGCCGACCTCCTGCCTGACTGAGCCGCGTGTACCGCATCGGGATCGACGTCGGCGGCACCTTCACCGACCTCGTGGCGGTCGACGACGGCGGACGGGTCGTCATCGCCAAGACCGCTTCCACGCCGCGCGACCCGTCCGAGGGGCTCATGGAGGGGCTGCGCCTCCTCGCCGCCGAGCTCGGCACCGACCTCGGGGGCCTCCTCGCCGAGACCGCGTCCGTCGTCCACGGCACGACGGTCGCGACCAACGCGCTGCTCGAGCGGAAGGGCGCCCGGGTCGGCCTGCTGACGACCGAGGGCCACCGCGACGTGGTCGAGATGCGGGAAGGGCTCAAGGACGACCGCTACAACCTCAGGATGCCGCCGCCCGTCCCGCTCGTGCCGCGCGCGCGGCGCCTCGGCGTGCGCGAGCGCATGAGGTTCGACGGCACGGTGCTGGAGCGGCTCCGCGCGAAGTCGCTCGGCGCGGCGCTCGCGAAGCTCGCGAAGGACCGCGTCGAGTCGGTCGCCGTCTGCTACCTCCACTCCTACCGCAATCCGAAGCACGAGCGGGACACGGGACGGGTCGTCGCGAAGCGCCTGCCCGGCGTCTACGTCTCGCTCTCGTCCGAGGTGCTGCCGCAGATCAAGGAGTACGAGCGGGTCTGGACGACGGTCGTGAACGCGTACGTCGGCCCCGCGCTCGCACGCTACCTGGCGAGCCTCGCCGCAAAGCTCCGCGCGGCGGGCTACCGGGGCGACGTGCTCATCATGCAGTCGCACGGCGGCGTCGCGCCCGTGAAGGAGTCGGCGCGCCTCGCGGCCGGCGCGGTGCTGTCGGGCCCCGCGGGAGGCGTCGCGGCGGGCCGCTACGCGGCGCGCCTCCTCGGCGAGGGGAACCTGATCACCTTCGACATGGGCGGCACGAGCACCGACATCGCGCTCCTCCAGCAGGGCGAGCCCCAGCTCACGGGCGAGAAGACGGTCGGCGTCGCCAAGGTCGCGCTCCCGGCGATCGACATCCACACGCTCGGCGCGGGCGGCGGCTCGATCGCGCGGGTGGACCCGGGGAAGATCCTCCACGTCGGGCCCGAGAGCGCGGGCGCCGACCCGGGCCCCGCGTGCTACGCGAAGGGCGGAACCCGCGCCACCGTGACCGACGCGAACCTCGTCCTCGGCTACCTCGACCCGGCGAACTTCCTCGGCGGCCGCATCGGGCTCGACGCGAAGGCGGCGGAGCGCGCGGTCGCGCAGATCGCCAGGCAGCTCGGCACCGGCGTCGTGGAGGCCGCGCTCGGGATCTCGCGCGTCGTCAACACCAACATGGCCGAGGGGATCCGGATCGTCTCGGTGCGGCGCGGCGTCGATCCGCGGAAGTTCGCGCTCGTCGCCTTCGGGGGCGCGGCGGGCCTGCAGATCACGGAGGTCGCGCGCCTCCTCGAGATCCGCCGGGTCGTCGTGCCCTCGGTGGCCGCGGTGCTGTCGGCGTGGGGGATGCTCGCGACCGACCTCCGCTACGAGCTCGTCCGCTCCCACGTGAGCGAGGTCGGGTACATGACCCCCGCGGCGCTGCGACGGCTCTTCGCCGAGCTCGAGGCCGAGGGGCGGAAGCGGCTCGGCGCGTTCGAGGGGTCGATCGGCGTCCACCGCTCGCTCGACATGCGCTACGGTGAGCAGATCTTCGAGATCCAGGTGCCGCTCGACGGTGTGGACCTCGCTGCGCCCGGCCTGCTGGACGAGGTCGCCGCGCGCTTCCATCGCCGCCACGAGGAGCTCTACGCCTACAGCGCGCCCGGCCAGGAGGTCGTCATCGTCAACGCGCGCGTCGCCGTCGTGGGCCGCCTGCCGGTGCTGCCCGCCGAGGGCGGCGCCGCCACGCGCCGCGCGGGGGCCGGGCCCGGGCGGCGGCGCGTGTGGCTCGGCGACTGGGTCGAGGTGCCGGTCTTCAAGCTCGACGCGCTCGTGCCGGGCCAGGAGGTCAAGGGCCCGGCGATCTTCGAGTCGGCGACGACGACGGTGCTCGCGCGCGAGGACGAGCGCGTGACCGTCACCCGCCACGGCTGGCTCGACATCCGCCTCGCCTGAGCCCGCCCGGATCCCGCGTGCCGTGCCTCCGCTCCGTGCCGGACTGATGGCCGCGCGCGAGCTGGTCGTGCGCGCGGCGCCGGAGGACGTCGTCCACCGCGCCTCGCTCGCGCTCCGCCGGCTCGGGGCGCGCGTCATCCGTTATGATGCCCGCGCGGGGACGCTCGAGGCGCGCGCCGGCCGGCGGCTCCTGCCGGAGGTCGTCCGCGTGAGCGCCAGCCCCGAGGGCGAGGGGGCCACGCGGGTGAGCATCGGCACCGACGGGAGAGACTGGCGGGCGCTCGTGCGCCAGCTCGCCGCCGACCTCGAGGCGGCCGAATGGCGCTGACGCCCGGCCTCCGCCGCAACATCCTGGCGCTCGGGCTCGACCACTCGGTCTTCCTGATCGGGTTCTCGTTCGCGTCCCAGTCCACGATCCTGCCCGCGTTCGCCGCGCACCTCGGCGCGCCCAACGTCGTCATCGGCGCGATCCCCGCGGTGATGACGCTTGGCTGGTTCCTGCCGTCGCTGTTCGCCGCGGGACACACGCAGACGCTCGCGCGGAAGCTCCCGTTCGTCGTGCGCTACACGGTCTGGGAACGGGCGCCGTTCCTGGTCATGGTCCTCGCCGCCTTTCTCCTCGCCGAGCGCGCGCCCGCCCTGACGCTCGCCGTGCTGCTCCTGATGCTCCTCACCATCACGGGTACCGGCGGCGTGGTGATGCCCGCGTGGATGGACATCATCGGCCGCGCGATCCCGGTGACGGTGCGCGGCCGTTTCTTCGCGGGCTCGGCCCTCTTCGCCGGCCTGGGCGGCTTCGCGGGGAGCTTCCTGACGGCGCGCATTCTCGCGGTGCTGCCGCCGCCGGCGAGCTACGGCGTGTGCTTCCTCTGCGCCGCGGCGTGCATGGGGATCTCGTTCGCCGCGCTGCTGCTCGTCCACGAGCCGCCGGCCGCGGCGCCCGCGCCGGCCGTCGCGCTGAAAACCTACCTCGCGCGCGTGCCGGCGCTGCTGCGCCGCAACCGGAACCTCACGTGGTTCCTCGCCGCGCGCGCGTTCGGCATGGTCGGCTCGATGGGGAGCGGCTTCTTCACGGTCTACGCGCTCACCGGCTGGGCGGCGCCCGAGGCCCAGGTGGGCGTGTTCACCACGCTGCTCCTCGCCGGCCAGGTCATCGGCACCGTGACGCTCGGCTGGCTCGCCGATCACGCGGGCCACCGGCTCGTGCTCATCACCGGCGTCGCCGCGATGCTGGGCGCCAGCGTCTGGGCCCTCGCCGCGTCCTCGCTCACGGCGTTCGGCGCGGTGTTCGTGCTGGCGGGCCTCCAGGGCGCGGCGGTCACGATCTCGAACCTGAACGTCCTGCTCGAGTTCGCGCCCTCACCCGAGGAGCGGCCGACCTACATCGGCCTCGGGACCACGTCCCTCGCGCCGGTCGCGTTCGGCGCCCCCCTCGTCGCCGGCCTGATCGCCGACGCCCGGGGCTTCGCCGCCGTCTTCGTCCTGGCGGCCCTCGCCGGCGCGGTCGGCCTCGCCATCCTGGTCGCGGCGGTCAGGGATCCGCGTCACGAGCCCGCGGCCTCGCCTCTGCCCTGACGCGGCGCTCCGCCGCTCCCGTCGGGTAGCTGCCCGAGGGTCAAAAAGGCCCAGCGCATGGGTACAGAATTGTCACTTCCGGACGCGGGTGGGTCGGGAAGCTCCCGAGCAACGTATCGGGAGCTAATAAAAATCAACGCTCTCACGGGGTTGGTGTGGAGATTGCTTGTATGACCGACGGGTATGTCTCGTAGAGATTTCGGAATGCGCCGCGTTGCGCCGGGATCGACGCCGGAGAGGCTCGCTCCTGGGGTGTTTGACGTATATTACTGGGCAGTGGGCCGGACGGTGGGCAGCCGCGGGTTCAGCCTCGTCGAGCTGCTCGTGCTGGTGGGCGTGATCGCCATCATCACGACGGTCAGCGCCCCCGCGTTCGTCAACTACTGGCGCGCGGCCACCCTCCAGGGCGGCGCGCGCGAGCTCGCGACCATCATCAACCGGGGGCGCCAGGTCGCGATCTCGAACAACACGACGGTCTGCGTGAAGCAGAGCACGAACAAGGTGCAGTTCCTGACGGGCGGGTGCGCCGGCACGGTGTGGACGGGCGCCGGCACGGACGGCGGCGGCTGGTTCACCCTCCAGAACGGCGTCACCGTCAGCTCGACGACCGCCAACTCGGTGTTCAACTTCATGGGCGCGGCGACGACCGCCGGCGTCTACACCGTGACCAACCCGGTCGACAACGCCTCCATGCACGTGACCGTCGCCCTCTCCGGGCGCGTCACGATCGGGCCATGACCATGACTCTCAGAGACCAGCGCGGATTCACGGTCGCCGAGGTGCTCGTCGCCGCGGTGATCGTCTCACTCGCGTTCGTCGCGCTCGGGACGATCGTGCCGATCGCGACCTACGCCGTGCAGGAGGGCTACCAGCTCTCCACGGCGACGTTCCTCGCCGATCAGAAGCTCGAGCAGATCAAGGTCCTGCCGTGGACGTCGACGCCGGCCAACGACTGTCTCGGCGTCTCGGCGTCGTCGACCGCGGCGCCGAAAACCCCGGGAAGCGCGACCTGCACGCTCGGCGCGACGTTCGTGAACCCCGGCGGCGCGCTCACCTGGGAGGCGGACGAGAGCACGACCTCGATCACCAACTTCAACGGTTACTCCCGGCAGGTCCGCGTCACGGATTGCGGAGCCGGAGCGGGGTGCATGGGAATCGTGGACCCCGGCATGCGCTTCGTCACCGTCACGGTGAGCTACACGTCGCTCACCGCCACCGGGAATGCCGCCTCCGGGACCAAGTCGTACTCGGTCTCGATGATCGTGAGCCAGCGATGAGCACGCCGGCGACGCGGATGCCCGGGATCAACGACCAGCGCGGGTACACGCTCGCGGAGCTCCTGACGGCCATGGCCGTGTTGGGGCTCCTCCTGGCCGGGCTCCTCCTCACGCTCCAGGAAGGGCAGACCGCCTACCAGTACAGCGCCGGTCGCGCGGAGGTCCAGCAGAACGCGCGCGTGGCGCTCGACCGGATGCTCCGCGAGCTGCGGACGGCGACGACGATCATCACCTCGACCTCGACCGACGTGAAGTTCACCTACTGCGACGGCACCAACCCCGCGACGACCCCTTGCGATAGCACCATGCTGATCACCGTCGAATATTCGCTGAGCGGCGCCAGCGCGCCGTACCTCCTCCAGCGCAACCAGACGGGCGCCGCGAACCAGCCCGACACCCTGATCGGCGGCGTGAGTGCGCTCACGATCACCTACTACGACATTAACAACGTCGTGACCACGACGGCGGCGAACGTCCGCTCGATCGACATCCAGCTCACGACGAGGCCCGAGGACACGACGATCGCGGCGCCGAACATCCGCACGGCCGTCGTGGAGGGCCAAGTGAGAGTGAGGAACGAATAATGAACAACGAACGCGGAATTGCGCTGCCGATGGCGCTGATGGTGATGGTCATTCTGACCGCGCTCATGGCGGCCTTTGCCGTCCTCGCGACGAGCGAGCCACAGATCGCGAGCAACCAGGTCGCGAGCGCGCAGGCCCGCGCGCTGGCGGAGTCCGGCATCGAGCGCGTGCTCTGGGCCCTGACCTCAGGCCAGAATGGGGGTGTCGCGCCGAACGCGCTCATCCTCACGGCCGGGGCCTCGGGCTGCACGCCGTACTGCCTGCCCGCGGCCCTGGGGCCCTATGACGGCGCGACCGAGACAACGCTGGGCGTCGGCAGCTTCAAGGTGGTGATTCAAGACGGGGCGCAGCCGAACCAGAAGCTCGTGACCGCCAGAGGCTACGTCCCGAACGCGACGAACCCGATCGCGATCAAGCAGATCAAGGTGACCGTGACACGGCTCAACTGGATCAACCCCCTTTGCGCGCTCTGCACCGGCAGCCCGGCCGCCCCGTTTCCCGGGAACGTCCAGGTCGGCGGCACCGCCACCCTGAATGCCTCGTTGACAGCACAGGGGTCGGCGCCCGCAGGGGCGTTCTGCGCCGGGGTGACGCCAGCCGCCGCAGTGGGCGCCACCGGAACCGTCGGCACGAACGGAACCCCCGGGCTCTACGGTCCAGGTGGTATTTCCCCCTCCATTCAGCAAAACGCCAGCTTCCCGGGCAGCATGTTCTTGAGCAGTTCAGACATGGCCGCACTCAAGGCGATGGCGCAGGCGCGGGGAACCTATTACACGGCGACGCAGGCGACATGGAGCTACCCGCCGAGCAATGGCATCATCTTCGTAGACACGACTGACGGCGGGCCTCTAACTTCCCTCAACAAGGCCAACCTGCATCTCAACGGAGGCTCCAACTGGAGCGGGTGGCTCGTCGTCAATGGCGATCTGACCTGGACGGGTAACATTGGAAACCTGACGGGGCTCATCTACGCGCAAAACAATCTTATCCTCCACGGCGCTGGAAACGGCAATATCCAGGGTGCCGCCATCTCGGCGAACCTGCTGGATTCGAGTGCGACCTCCGTCGACACCCTCACCATTGGGAACAACCCGGTCAGCTACAATTGCCCAAGCGTCCGCAACGGCGGCGGCACGCTCAGCCAGAACTGGTTCCTCAGTCCCGGAACGTATCGAGAAGTGTCTGGATCTTGAGGTCGGCGCTCGGCTTAGTGACGCTCAGTCTCGCGCTCGCGATCGGGAGTTGCCAGCGCGCTCCTGAGGTACCGCGGGTGTCCGAGGCGCCGGGAGCCGTAAACCACCTCGCGGAGGCCAGGAAGGCGCTCGCCATCGCCAACTGGTCCGCCGCAGCGCCCCACCTGCGGGCAGCCCTCGAGCAAGATCCGGGTAGCCTTTTCCTGCACTATAACCTGGCGGTCTGCGCCACCTGGCTCGACTTGCGGAATGAAGCGACACGCGAGTTCGAGTGGGTCGTGGCACATGCGCCATCCGACTCAGAAGAGGCGACGACGGCACGACGCTGGCTTGCCAGCGGCAAAGCTCAGGCGCCCATTCAGGCAGCCGCCGAGCCTAGCAATCCAGACCTCGGCGACGCGGGAGTTCACGGCGTGGTTCTCTGGGCCGAGCCCGGGCAGCTACCGACGCCTCAGGGGAGGCTCCAGATCTTCCTCCACGGACTTCGCAACACTCCTACCGCGGAGCGTTTCTACTGGGTGCGGAGCGACGAAGAGGGCCGTTACCAGTTCACGCGCATCGTCCCGGGCCAGTACAAGCTGAGCGACGCGATCGCGCGGCCGAAGTGGCGTCTGAAAATCGTCGTAGAGCCGGGACAGGAGGCATTGTTCGACCTCACTCTGGATAACGCTCGTCCAGCGCGCGACGATTTCCCTGAAGACGGGTAGCTCAGTCCTGACGATTCCGCCCCAACAAGTAGCCCCCGGCACCTCCTCGGCGTCATGACAGGCTTCGTCCTCGAGCAGGCGCTCGTACTCGAGCCGGGCGACGCGAGGTTACGCTCCGACCTCCTCCTCGAGCTCGGGCGCGTCGGCGGCGATCGCCGTAGGGAGCCGTGTACTCGCCGACGCCCTTGAGCACGAGGAACACGGCCGAGGTCGTTCCCCCGTTCGTGTCATCCCCCTTCGAACCGCTCGTGTGCTATCAACTCGCTCACACCGTAGGCCAGCTGGACGCCTATGGGATTTGGAATCGGGAAAGTGCTTCCAGGTACTCCGGCGCCCTGCCAGAAGTCACGAGGACGGCGAAGGCGGCCATGAGCGCGGTCAGGATCACCATGACGATCAGCGCCATCGGCAGCGCGATTCCACGTTCGTTGTTCATTATTCGTTCCTCACTCTCACACGGCCCTCCACGACGGCCGTGCCGAGCCCCGGTGGCCGACAGTAAGGCCGAAAGGCGCCCCGATGTCAACGGGGCGTGCAGGCTGTTGGCTCACCCGGTCGGTTTCTCGCGTGGGGGCTTAGCATCGACGACGAGATTCTCTACGGTCTCCTCGCGCGGAGATCCGGTGCCGCCCACCGCGCCGGCCGGGACTCGAAAAGAGGTCCGGCGCGACAAGAAGGCGCCTGAGTCGCGAGAGGCAGATCGCCCAGTTCGAGCGCCTGCAGAGGCACCGGCGCGGTGAGACCCTCCCGCCTCCGATTCGCGGTGACGTGACGAAGGCTCAGTAGCGGGACAGACCCTGAATGTTTCGGCGGGTGGAATTTGCGAAACAAAGCCGACGTATCATTTTGACCCCATGAAGACGTGAGCGAGAACGACTCGCACTCGACTTCGCGCTGATGGCGGAGAAACGCGAGACAGTCGCTGCCGCGTTTCAGGTCAGCGGGACGTAGTCGTACTCGCCGATGCCCTGGAGCACGAGGAACACGGCCGACGTCTTGCCCGGGTTCGTCACGAGGTGCGGCCGGCCCGGCCTGACCGTGTAGGTCTCGCCCGGCGCGAGCCGGACCTCCACCTTCGGGTCGCGCAGGAACAGGCGCAGCCGGCCATCGAGCACGTAGAAGGTGTCCTGCGTGCTCGTGTGATAATGCCAGGGCACCTGCTGCGTCGGCGAGATCTGGAGCTCGGTGATCCAGAAGCCGGGCCGCTCGGCGTGCCGGGCGCGCCGCTCGACCTCGTAGAGGTGACTCGCATCCCTGACGGGCTTCATCGCGAGCATGGCGTCCTCCCGCGGCGATGGTACCATCGCCGCACACGTCGTGACCGGAGGACCTCCATGACCCAGGACCTGCTCGAGTCCGTCAAGGACGGCGTCGCCGTCCTCACGCTGAATCGCCCCGACCGCCTGAACGCCATGTCGCGGCCGATGCTCGACGCGCTCCTCGCGGCGCTGCCCCGGCTCGCCGACGACCCGGAGGTGGGCGCCGTCGTCCTCACCGGCGCCGGGCGCGGCTTCTGCGCGGGCGGCGACGTGAAGGCGATGGCCGAGGGGCGCGAGGCCGAGGGCACGACCCTCGAGGAGCGCGCCCAGGCCCTCCGCGGACGCATGGAGGTCTCGCGCTGGCTCCACGAGATGCCGAAGCCGACGATCGCGATGGTGCGCGGCGCCGCGGCGGGCGCCGGGCTCTCGCTGGCGCTCGCGTGCGACCTGCGGGTCGCCGGCGACACGGCGCGCTTCGCGCCGGCATTCGCGCGCGTGGGCTACTCGGGCGACTTCGGCGGGAGCTGGTTCCTTACCCGGCTCGTCGGCACCGCGAAGGCGCGCGAGCTCTACTACACGGCCGACATCCTGGACGCCCAGCAGGCGCTCCTGCTCGGGCTCGTGAACCGCGTCGTCCCGGACAGGCACCTCGAGGACGAGACGCTGGCGCTGGCCCAGCGCCTCGCGCGCGGCCCGCGCGTCGCGCTCCGGTACATGAAGCGCAACTTCAACGCGGCGGAGACCGGGGCGCTCAAGGACTCGCTCGACCTCGAGGCCTGGCACCACACGCGCTGCGGCATGACCGAGGACCATCGCGAGGCGGCGACGGCCTTCGTCGAGAAGCGCGAGCCGGTGTTCCGCGGGCGCTAGCGCGGCATGGGCGGCACCTTCACGGGCGAGCTCTGGCAGGCGATCGCGCCGATCTGGACGGCGATCCTCCGCCACCCCTTCGTGCGCGGCCTCACCGACGGCTCGCTCCCACGCGAGAGCTTCCGCTTCTACGCGGTGCAGGACGCGCTCTACCTCCGGGACTTCGCCCGCGCCCTCTCGCTCGCGGCGGCACGGGCGCCCGCGGACGAGTGGATCAGCATGTTCGACGAGCACGCGGCCGGCGCCCTGAAGGTCGAGCGCGCGCTCCACGAGGGCTTCTTCGCCGAGTGGCGACTCACCCCCGAGGCCGTCGCGGCCACGCCGCTGGCGCCGACGAACCTCGCCTACACGAGCTACCTCCTGGCCGTCGCCTACGCGGCGCCCTGGCACGAGGCGGTGGCCGCGCTCCTGCCGTGCTACTGGATCTACTGGGAGGTCGGCAAGGAGCTCGAGCGTGCGGGCTCGCCCGACCCGCTCTACGCGCGCTGGATCGGCACCTACGCCTCCGAGGAGTTCGGCGGCGTCGTGCGCGCCGTCCTCGACGCGACCGACCGCACCGCGGCGCGGCTCGGCGACGCGGAGCGGGCAGCGATGAGACGGCACTTCGTCACGACGAGCCGGTACGAGTGGATGTTCTGGGAGATGGGCCACCGCCGCGAAGCCTGGCCCGTCTGAGGCGCCGATGGACGACGCCGAGCGACTCCGGCGCGCGACCGAGCTCTGGCAGGCGGCGTACCGCCACCAGATGAAGGGCGACCTCGACCGCGCGATCGAGCTCTACCGGGGCTCGATCGCGGAGCGGCCGACCGCGGAGGCGCACACGTTCCTCGGCTGGACGCTGAGCTTCCAGGGCCGGCTCGCGGAGGCCACCGCCGAGTGCCTGCGGGCCATCGAGGTGGACCCCGACTTCGGCAACCCCTACAACGACATCGGCTGCTACCTCATGCAGCAGGACAAGCTCGAGGAGGCGATCCCGTGGCTCGAGAAGGCGAAGCGGGCGCCGCGCTACGAGCCCCGGCAATTCCCATACATGAACCTCGGCCGGATCTACGTCCGGCAGGGACGCTGGTGGGACGCGCTTCGCGAGTTCGAGGCCGCCGTGCGCCTGGCCCCCGACGACGCCGAGCTCCGCCGCACGCTCCATTCGCTGCGCGCCCGGCTGAACTGAGCACCGCGGACTGACGGCTAGACGCGGTAGCGCTCGAGGACGCGCCGGTCGAGCTCGAGGCCGAGCCCCGGGCCCGGCCGGCGTCGTAGCCGTGATTCGCAGCCGACCTTCATCTTCATCGCGCGAAAGCCCTCCGCGGCGTAGCCCTCGGCCTCCTCGGCGAGCGCCTTCGTGTTGTCGGCGACGCGATGCCGGTAGAGTCCCGTGGCGTACGCTCGCACCTCGCGGCGGAAGGCGCCGCCGAGGAGCTGGCAGACGGGCTGGCTGAGCGCCTTGCCCGTGAGGTCCCAGAGCGCGATGTCGATCGCCGAGATGGCGGCGACCGGCCAGCCCTTGGACGAGCCGAAGACCTCGGCCTCGGGCAGCGCGTGACACAGGACGTGGCTCTTGACCTCACGGATCTTCATGGTCGTCTCCTCGTTTACAATGGCGCATGCGTGGGTGGAGCGCCGCGCTCGTCGCGGGACTCCTGGTGCCGCTGCTCTCCGCGGCGCCCGCCGCCTCGCAGAGCGCGTCATCCCCGAAGGCTGACTGGCGGGGCACGGGCACCGTCGTCGCGGTCCTCCCACCGCCGTCGAGCCTCCACGCGACCCGCCCGGTGATCATCATCCACCACGCCCCGATCCACGGCCTCATGGAGGAGGCGATGGACATGCCCTTCATCGCGGCCTCCACCGGCCTCTTCGCGGGCCTCCGGCCCGGCGACCGGATCGCGTTCGGCCTCAAGGACACGCCGGACGCCCTCCTCGTCGTCTCTATCGAGCGCCTGGCTCCGCGCTGAGCCGCCGGACGAACGCGGCGACGGCGCGGCCGATCTCGTCGGGCGAGTCCTCCTGGAGGAAGTGCGTGCCCTTCACCGTGACCTCCTGCTGGTTCGGCAAGGTCCGGCAGAAGTCGCGGACCCCGCCCGTGGCGAGAAAGCCCGGATCGCCGTTGACGAACAGCTTGGGCACCGGGCTCCGGACGAGCCAGTCGGCGTACGCGCGCGCGATCTCGGCGACGTCGGCGGGCTCGCCGTCGAGCGGGATCTGCCGCGGCCAGGTGAGGGTCGGCCGGCGCGACTCGCCGGGCTCACGGTAGGGGGTGCGGTAGCGCTCCATCTCCTCGGGCGTGAGCCCGCGCAGCACGCTCGCCGGCAGGAGCCGCTCGACGAACACGTTCTTCGCGAGCACGACCTCCTCGCCCGCGGGCGAGCGCATCGCCTGGAAGATCTTGCGGGCCGGCTCCGGCCACTCCTGCCACGTCATCGGGCGGACGAGCGCCTCCATGTACGCGAGACCCCGCACGCGCTCGGGATGGCGGCGCGCCCAGTGGAAGCCGAGCGCCGAGCCCCAGTCGTGGACGACGAGCGTGACGTTCCGGTCGAGGCCGAGGGCGTCGAACCAGGCGTCGAGGTAGCGGGCGTGGTCCACGAAGCGGTACGAGCCGCCCGGCGCCTTGCCCGAGTCGCCCATGCCGACCAGGTCCGGCGCCAGGCACCGGGCGCCGCCCGCGACGTGAGGGATGACGTTCCGCCAGAGGTACGAGGAGGTCGGGTTGCCGTGCAGGAAGACGACGGGGTCGCCCGCGCCCGTGTCCACGAAGGCGAGCTCGGTGTCGAGGACGCGCACGCGGCGCCGGCGGTGGTTGTCGAGGGCGCTGATAGGCATGGCGGACTCCTCCGGGGCTCCTAGTCGAGCACGACGCCGCCGTCCACGACGAGCACCTGACCCGTCACGAAGCTCGACATCGGCGAGGCGAGGTAGACGACCGCCTGCGCGATGTCGTCGGGGTGCCCCATGCGCGAGATGGGCTGCGCCATGACGTTGTAGTCGTAGCCGCGGGTCATGTCGGTCTGCACGGGCCCGGGCGCGACCGCGTTGACCCGCACGCCGTAGCGGCCGGCGTCCTTCGCGAGCCAGCGGGTGAACGCGATGACGCCGCCCTTTGCCGCCGCGTACGCCGGGCCGGTGCGGCCGCCGCGCGTGGCCGTCTCGTCCTCCGGGCGCGAGACCGCGCCCCCCGCCATGCCGGACACCGAGGCGATGTTCACGATCGCGCCGCCCTCCCGCTTCAGGTGCGGGTAGGCCGCCTGGCTCACGAGGATCGTGCCCTTCAGGATCACGTCGAGCTCGCGCTGAAGCGTCGCCTCGTCGAGGTCCTCGAGCGCGAGCCGCTCGCCGACGCCGGCGTTGTTGACGACGACGTCGAGCCGCCCGAGCTCCGCGAGCGTGCGCTCGACCGCCGCCTCCACGGCGGCGCGATTGGCGACGTCGGCGCGCAGCGGGAGGCAGCGGCGCTTGAGGGCCTCGACGCGCGCGCGGGTGTCGAGCGGCGGCTCGAGGTCCACCGCCGCGACGTCGGCGCCGATCGCGGCGAGCGCGACGGCGATCGCCCGGCCGATGCCGCGGCCGGCGCCGGTGACGAGCGCCACCCGGCCCGCGAGGGTCGGCGGGGCGCTCGGCTCGGTCGTCATGGGCGGGAGAATACGCCATAATCGAGAGGCATGGTCACGCGACGCTTCAGCCCCGGCATCCGCACGGCGCTCCGGATCGACATCGCCGCGGCCGTCCTTCTGGCGGTCTTCGCCGGCCTGACGGGGCCGTTCGTCGGGCTGATCCTCCGACGCGACCTCGGCGCCACGCCGTTCCAGCTCTCGGTCATGTCCGCCGCGACCGGCGCGAGCCTCCTGCTCTCGCTCGCGTGGGCGCAGGCACTCGGGGGGCGCGCGCCGCTCCCGTACCTCGTCTGGCCCGCGGTCGTCGCCCGCGGGGCCTTCCTCCTCGTGCCGCTCGCGGCCGGCGCGTGGTCGTTCGCGGGGCTCGTCGTCGCGTCGAGCGTGTTCGGCGCCGCCGCGGGGCCGGCGCAGGCCGCCGTCGTCGAGCGCGTCTATCCGCGCGCCGAGCGCGGCCGGGCCCTCGGCGTCGTGAAGATGGCCGGTGCGGCGCTCGGCATCGTCCTGGCGCTCGCCGCCGGCCAGCTCTTCGAGCGCGTCGACTGGCGCTGGATCTTCCCCGCCGCGGCGGTCGTGGGGATGGCGGCGAGCCTCACGCAGGGGCGGCTCAGGGTGCCCGAGCCGCCCGCCGGCGGCGACACCGCGTCGGGCCCGGCGCTCGCGGGCGCGTGGGCGACGGTCCGTGACGATCACGGCTTCAGGCGCCTCCTCGTGGCCGCGTTCCTCTTCGGCGCGGGCTGCTGGATCCAGACGCCGGCGCATCCGCTCCTGCTGGTGGACGTGCTGAACGCGAGCGCCGCGCAGGTCGGCGTCTTCGCCGCCGTCGCGGCGGGCGCGGCGCTCCTCGGCGGCGCGGGCTGGGGCTGGCTCGTGGACCGGCGCTCGAGCCTCGCCGCGCTCGCGCTGATGTACCTGATCGGCGCGGCGGCCCCCGCGATCTGCTTTGCTGCGGGAAGCCCGTGGGCCCTCGTCGGTAGCTCGGCCGCCGACGCCCTCGCCGGCGTGGGCCTCGACCTCGTCTGGATGCTGGTCGTGATCGACGCGGCCGGCCCGCGGCGCGCCCCGCAGTACGTCGCGATCGGCGCCGCGCTCGCAGGCGTACGCGGGATCCTGGGTCCGCTGGCGGGTGGGCTCCTGATCCACGCCGCGGGCGTCCGTGCCGTGTACCTCGTCGCCGCGGCCCTCGAGGTCGCCGCGGCCGCGCTCGTCGTCCGCGAGGTACGGCGGCGCGCCTCGGCCACCGCGGCCGCCGGCGCCGCGCGGCTCGACCCCGGCCGCGGACGCTCCCGGGAAGCCTTCGAGCATTAGCGCCGCGGCCGTCGGGTTATACTCCTACCCGTTGTGATCATCGCGACACGACTCGTCGTCCTGGGCTTCTGCGTCGCCTGCACGGCGCCGGTCTGGGCCGGCTCGTCGCCGACCGACCAGCTCCGCGACTACACGGACCAGGTCCTCAAGGTGCTCGACGACCCGGCGCTCCGCCCCCAGGACCGGCGCGACGCGGTACGCAAGATCGCCGCCCAGATCTTCGACCTCGGCGAGACGGCGAGGCGCGCGCTCGCGCGTCACTGGCAGGCGCGGACGGCCGCCGAGCGGGAGGAGTTCACCCACCTCTTCGGCGACCTCCTCGAGCGCACGTACATCGCCCGGATCGACCAGTACGGCGGCGAGAAGGTCCGCTACGTCGCCGAGACCGTGGACGGCGACCACGCCGTCGTGCGCGCGAGGGTCCTCACCAGGAAGGGGAGCGAGGTCCCGGTCGAGTCGCGGCTGCTCCTGCGCGGCGATCGCTGGCTGATCTACGACGTCCTGATCGAGAACGTGAGCCTCATCGCCAACTACCGCGCCCAGTTCGACAAGATCATCCGGACCACCTCGTTCGACGAGCTCATGAAGCGCCTCAAGACCAAGCGCGAGGAGTTCGAGGCCGAGGGCGCCCCCAAGCCCCGGGGTTGACGGCGCTTCGATAGTTTTATAAACTTGGAAATGTGAAGACGCTCCCGCTCGTCCGGCTCCAGGCCCGCGAGGACCACGTCGAGGCGTTCAAGGCGCTCGCGCACCTCTCCCGGCTGCAGATCTTCTTCTTGCTCGTGCGCCAGGCGCGGGAGGTGCCCGCCGGGGAGATCCAGGCCGCGCTCGAGATCCCGGGCCCGACCCTCTCCCACCACCTCGACGCGCTGCGCCGGGCGGGGCTGGTCCAGAGCCGGAAGGAGGAGCGCTTCGTCTACTACTCGGCGCGCCCCGACACGGTCTCGGAGCTGGTCCGGCTCCTGACCGCCTGCTGCTGAAGGAGCATGCCATGACCGACCTCCCCCGCGTCCACGTGCACATGAAGGTCTCCGACCTCGCGAAGAGCCGCGAGTTCTACCGGCGGTTCTTCGGCGCCGAGCCCGTGAAGGAGAAGCCGGGCTACGTGAAGTTCCTGCCGCCGTGGGGCCCGCTGAACCTCGCCCTGTCCGAGGGGCGGCCCGCGGAGGGCGGCGGCCCGGTGGATCACGTGGGGATCCAGGTCGCGTCGCGCGACGCCGTCCTGCGCCAGCTCGCGCGGGTGAAGGCGGCGGGCCTCGCCGTGCGGGAGGAGCTCGGCGTGGACTGCTGCCACGCGAACCAGGACAAGTTCTGGGTGCACGATCCCGACGGCGTGGAGTGGGAGGTGTACGTGCTGAACCGCGACCTCGAGGACGCGCCCCGCGGCCTGCCGCTCGCCAAGGGGGCGTCCTGCTGCGTCCCGTCCTGATGGCCTCGACGGGCGCGACGGCCGCGACCATCCCGGTCGAGGTCGCCTCCTGGGTCACGAAGTTCATCGGCGGCGACGGCACCGGGCGGCGGGTGTTCGAGGAGGCGCTGCCGCCGGGCGCCACGGTCCGGAGCGTGCTCGGACGGCTCTCGGCCCGCTATCCCGACCTCCAGGCCGCGCTCTGGCACGGGGACGAGCTCGGCGAGCACATCGAGGTCCTCGTGAACGACGCCGTCCTCGGCATCGGGCACGCGCTCGACTCGCCGCTCCGGCCGGGCGACCGCATCACGCTCCTCGGTCAGTTCATGGGCGGCCGCTAGAGCGGCGTGGCGACGTACCAGGTGATCGCCTGGCGGGACATCCCCGCGGTCGTCGAGGCGCGCGACGGCGCCGGAGCCGTCACCCGCCAGCTCTCGGAGCGCTTCCAGTCGCTGATCGACTCCGTCGCCATGCAGTTCGGCCTCGAGGGCTCCGAGGCCTACATCGAGCAGTGGACCCGGAGCGCGGTCGCCGAGCGTGCGGGGACGGCGGCCGAGGTCGCCGACGCCGTCGCGGCGGAGCTCGAGGACCGCTTCCAGGAGTTCATCGGTCAGGCGTTCCGCCGTCCGTGAGGCTCGACGGATGGCTTCTCGCGGTCTGCGCGTCGCGGACGTTCATGACGTCCATGTTCATGACGTACGCCGCGACCCTGCCGGTGCTCCGCGCCGAGTGGGGGATGACGGCGACCGCGGCGGGCTCGATCTCCACCGGCTTCCAGGCGGGCTACGCCGTGTCGCTCGTGTTCTTCTCCGCGCTGGCCGACCGGGTCGGCGCGCGGCGCGTCTTCCTCGGCTCGGCGTGGCTCAGCGCGGTCTCCGGGCTCCTCTTCGCGGCCTTCGCGCGCTCCTACCTCACGGGCCTCGTCCTCTACACGCTGGTCGCCCTCTCCCAGGGCGGGACCTACACGACCGCGATCATGCTCTTCGCCGACCGCTACCCGCCCGCGCGGCGCGGCGCCGCGGTGGGCTGGCTGATCGCGAGCTCGTCGGCGGGCTACGCGCTCTCACTCGTCGTCTCGGGCGCGGCCGTGCGGGCGGGCGGCTACCCGCTCGCGTTCCTCGCCAGCGCGCTCGGCCCGGTGCTCGGCGTGGTGATCGTGTGGCTCGTGCTCCGGGCGACCCCCAACGTCGTGCACCCGCGGCACGAGGGCGCGCGCTTCGGCACCGCGGTGCTCGGAAACCGCCCGGCGGTCCGGCTGATCCTCGGCTACACGTTCCACTCCTGGGAGCTGCTCGGCATGTGGGCGTGGACTCCCGCGTTCGTCGCCGCGGTCTTCGCCGTGTCGGGCGAGGGCTCGCTCCGCGCCGTGGAGCTCGCCTCGTACGTGTCGGCCGCGTTCCATCTGATGGGGCTCCTCGCCTCGACCTCGATGGGCCGGCTGTCGGACGGCCTCGGCCGGCGCGTCGTCCTCCTCGGCCTGGCCGCGACGAGCGCCGTCTGCTCGCTCGTCTTCGGCTGGCTGATCGGCCTGCCCCTCGCCGTCGTCTTCGCGGTCGGCGCGTTGTACGGCTTCGCCGCGCTCGGCGACTCGCCCGTGCTCTCGACGGCCCTCACCGAGGCGGTCGACCCCCCGCACCTCGGCGCGGCCCTGGCGCTGCGCTCGTTCATGGGCTTCGGCGCCGGCGCGGTCGCGCCGATCGTGTTCGGCCGCGTCCTCGACGTGACGAACCCGCCCGGCGCCTCCCCGACCGCGTGGGGCTGGGCGTTCGTCACGCTGGGCGCGGGCGGGCTTGCGGCGGCGTGGTGCGCGCGCGGGCTCGCGCCCGACCGCGTCCGCACGACCCGGCCGGCGCCGATGTAATAAGCTAGGGTCGAGGCGACGGCGTGCCCCGGCCCATCCCGCTGAAGCTCGTCGAGGACACCGCGCGCGAGCTCATGGCGCGCGCGGCGATCGACATCCCCGCCGACTACCGCGAGGGGGTCCGCCTGGCCCGCGAGCGCGAGCGGAACCGTCTCGCGCGCTTCGTGCTCACCGAGATGGAGCGGAACTGGGACGTCGCGACGGCCGAGCGCCGGCCCATGTGCGCGGACACCGGACTGCCGCGCTACTACGTCAAGGCGGGCAACGAGGCGGTCGTCGAGGGCGGGTTCGTGGCGCTCGAGCGCGCGCTCAGGCGCGCGACGGCCGACGCGACGGCGTCGGTCCCGCTCAGACCGAACCGCGTCCACCCCCTCTCGCGCGCGGACCACGACAACAACGTCGGCGTCCACGCCCCCGAGGTGACCTACACCTTCGAGCCGGACGCGGACTGGCTCGATCTCACCACCGTCCACAAGGGCGGCCTGTTCGGCAGCGACTACCGGATGCTCTTCCCGGCCGACGGCGTCGGCGGCGTCAAGCGCTTCTTCGTGGACACGCTCGTCCAGTTCGGCCGGCGCGGCCTCGCGTGCCAGCCCGCGATCGTCGGCGTGGGCATCGGCGGCTCGAAGGACACCTGCGTGCGGCTCGGCAAGGAGGCGGCGTGCCTGCGCGTCGTGGGCAGCCGGAACCCCGACCCGCAGGTCGCCGCGCTGGAGGAGGAGCTGACGGCGCTCGGGAACTACGTCGGGATCGGCGCGATGGGCTTCGCCGGCACCTCCCTCGTGGTCTCGACCCACGTCGAGGTGGCCTACACGCACACGGGCGGCATGCCGGTCGCGATCCACGAGTTCTGCCTGTCGTCCAGACGGGCGACGGCGCGGATCCATCCCGACGGCCGTGTCGAGTTCCGGGCCGACCCGAAGTGGTTCACCGACTACTACCGCCGGGACGGAATCGAATGATCATGCGGCTCGACGACGTCGCGATGGACGAGGTCCACCTGACGACGCCGGTCGGCGACGCCGACCTCGCGCGTCTGAAGCTCGGCGACGTCGTCTACCTCACGGGCGTTGTCTACACGGCGCGCGAGGGCGTCTACCGCAAGGTCGTGGAGCAGGGGGCGGAGCTGCCGGCCTCCGTCCGCGCCCTGACGAACGTCAGCTTCCACTGCTCACCGGCCGCGACCGTGCGGCCCGACGGCACCTACGCGGTCGCCGCGGTCACGGCGACCGCGAGCTTCCGCTTCGGGAAGTCCATGAGCCGGTGGTTCGAGCGCTCGGGCACCCGGGTGGTGGTCGGCAAGGCGGGCCTGACCGAGCTCGCCTATCGCGAGTGGTTCGTCCCGCACGGCGCCGTCTACCTCACGACGATCGGGTACGGGATGGGCGCCGCCTACGGACAGTGCATCCGGCGGGTGCGGGAGGTCCACTGGCTCCGAGAGCTCGGGATCGCCCAGGCCCTTTGGGTGCTGGAGGTGGACCGCCTGGGTCCCTTCCTGGTGGAGGGTGACCGCGAGGGGCGGAGCCTCTTCGCCCTGGCGAACCGGGAGATCAACGTGCGGCTCGAGGACGTCTACCGTGGCCTGCCGCCCTTCGCGATGGGCCGCTTCGGCGAGACGACCGCCCGAACGGACGAGGTCGTGTAGTCGTGTAATATGGCTGCAGAGGTACGGCAGCTCCAAATTCCTTCAAGGAGGCAGGCATGCGGAAGCTGACAGGGTGGTTGCTGGTGGTGCTGGTCGCGGTCGTCGCGGTGTCCTTCGTGTCCGTCAATGTCGTCGGCGTCGCCTACGCCCAGGCGCCGACCGAGAAGAAAGACGACATGAAGAAGGACGACATGAAGAAGGACATGAAGAAAGACGACGTGAAGAAGGACACGAAGGGGATGGAGAAGAAGGCCGAGAAGAAGGAAAAGACGGCCGAAAAGAAGGCAAAGATGGCCGAGAAGAAGGACAAGAAGATGGAGAAGAAGGTCGAGAAGAAGGTCGAGAAGAAGGACGAGAAGAAAGAGGCCGAGAAGAAGTAGCGGCCGTGACGTTGCGCCGGCTCCTCGTCCTCGGAGCATTGCTGTTGCCGGCGCTGGTCTTCGCCGGCACGGCGGGCGGCCAGGCCCTGCGGCTCGGCCAATCGGCTCCGGAGGTGACGGGCGAGCCGTGGATCAACAGCGGCCCCCTGAGCATGCAGGGGCTCAGGGGCCGCGTCGTCCTGGTCGAGTTCTGGACGTATGGCTGCGTCAATTGCGCGAACGTCGTTCCACAGCTCAAAGCGTGGCACGAGAAGTACGGACCCGACGGGCTCGTCGTCGTCGCCGTCCACAGCCCCGAGTTTCCGTGGGAGAAGCGGCACGACAAGGTCGTGGCCGCGACGCAGCGGTTCGGCATCCGGTACCCGGTGGTGCAAGACAACGACTTCGCCATCTGGAACCGGTGGGGCGTGCGGGCCTGGCCCACGCTCCTGCTGGTGGACCGGAAGGGCGTGGTCCGGTATCGTCACATCGGTGAGGGGGACTACGACGAGACGGAGGCGGCGATCCGTCGCCTCCTCGCCGACCAGACGTGATCCCGCGCTCCCGCCGCCAGGAGTGACCCAGGAGGCGGTTTGCGCATGCTGATCCGACGCGCTCCCCGGTTCACCTCGAACGACGTCACCCCCGAGCAGCTCTACCTGAACCGCCGCGAGTGGATCGCCGGCGCGGCGGCGGCGGCACTCCTGCCGGGCGAGAGCGCGGCCGCGACGCCTCCCGGCCCACCGCTCAAGGCGGCCCGCAACGAGGCGCTCTCGCTCAAGGAGCCCCCGACCAAGTTCGAGTCGGCCACGACGTACAACAACTTCTACGAGTTCGGGGTCAACAAGGACGACCCCGCGCGGCTCGCGCACACGCTCCGGCCCCGGCCGTGGGCCCTGCAGGTGGACGGGCTCGTGCACAAGCCGAAGACCTTCGACGTGGACGAGCTGATCCGCCTCCACCCGCTCGAGGAGCGCGTGTACGCCCTGCGCTGCGTGGAGGCGTGGTCCATGGTGATCCCGTGGATCGGCTTCCCGCTCGCGTCGCTCCTCCGGCGCGTCGAGCCGGCGGGCGCGGCGAAATACGTCGAGTTCACGACGCTGCTCGACCCGAGCCAGTTCCCGGCGCAGCGGCCCGGCTTCTTCGGCTTCTCGTCGCTCGACTGGCCGTACGTCGAGGGCCTCCGCCTCGACGAGGCCCTGCACCCGCTGACGCTGCTGACGGTCGGCATGTACGGGCAGGTGCTGCCGAACCCGAACGGGGCTCCGATCCGGGTCGTCGTGCCGTGGAAGTACGGCTTCAAGAGCGGGAAGTCGATCGTGCGCATCCGCCTCGTCGCCGACGAGCCGAAGACCGCCTGGAACAAGGCGGCGCCGCAGGAGTACGGGTTCTACTCGAACGTCAACCCGGAGGTCAGCCACCCGCGCTGGAGCCAGGCGACCGAGCGGCGGATCGGCGAGTTCCGCCGGCGCCCCACGCTCATGTTCAACGGCTACGCCGACCAGGTGGCCCATCTCTACGCGGGGATGGACCTGAGAAAGTCCTACTAGCGGTCGTGTCCCGCCGCGCCCGCATCGCGCTGAAGGCGGTGGTCTGGGGCGCGTGCCTCCTGCCCCTCGGCTCGCTCCTCTACCGGTTCGCGACCGACGACCTCACCGCGAACCCCATCAGCTTCGTCACCAACACGCTCGGCGACTGGACGCTCCGGATCCTGCTCGCCTCGCTCGCGATGACACCGCTCCGGATCGTGTTCGGGTGGTCGTGGCCGATCACGCTGCGCCGGCTCCTCGGCCTCTTCGCCTTCTCCTACGTGTGCCTGCATTTCTCGGTGTGGATCGTCCTCGACTTCTTCTTCGACTGGCCGCGGATGTGGGAGGACATCCTGAAGCGCCCCTACATCACGCTCGGCATGCTGGGCCTCCTCTCGCTCCTGCCGCTCGCGCTCACGTCCACGAGCGGCTGGATCAAGCGCCTCGGCGCCCGGACGTGGACCCGCCTCCACCGCCTCGCCTACCTGGCCGGGGTCCTGGGCTGCACGCACTTCCTCTGGCTGGCGAAGGTCGGGCGGACGGATCAGTACTGGCACGCCGGCGTACTCGCGCTCCTGCTCGGCGTGCGGGCGGTGAACGCCGGGCTGCGGTTCGCGCGCAAGCGCCGGCGCGCGGCGAGCACCGTCCCCGCGTGAATCCGCCGGCCTTGACGGCCGCGTAGGGACCGTGGAGACTCGGGCGTCATGGCGCGCGCGCTGATCGTCCTCCTCGCCCTCCTGCTCGCCGGCTGCGCCGCGGCGGGCGCCCCGGCGCGGGCCGTCCCGCCCGCCCGGCCGGTGCGCGCGGTCCTGCCGAACGGCGTGACGTTGATCGCGCAGGAGCATCGCGCGAGCGACGTCGTCGCGTTGCAGCTCTGGGTCCGCACCGGCGGCCGCGACGAGTCGCCCGACGAGCTCGGCCTCTCGCACTACCTCGAGCACATGCTCTTCAAGGGGACGCCGACGCGCCCGCCGGGCGCGATCGACGAGCTGGTCGAGGGGCTCGGGGGCACGAGCAACGCGTTCACCTCGTACGACTACACCCACTACGACGTGGTCCTCCCGGCCGGCGCGCTCCGTGCCGGGATCGAGCTGCTCGCGGACATCGGGGTCAACGCGAGCTTTCCTCCGGCGGAGCTGGAGAGCGAGAAGAAGGTCGTCTTCGAGGAGATGAACCTCGTCGAGGACGATCCGGAGAAGTTTCTCGGCCGGCGCCTCAACGAGCTCGCCTACGCGCCGCACCCGTACGGCCGGCCGATCCTCGGCACGCGCGAGCTGATCCAGGGGCTCACGCGCGACCGCCTGGAGCGCTATTACAAGGCGCACTACGTGGCGCCGAACCTCGTGCTCGTCGTCGTGGGCGCGGTGAGCCCGGGCGAGGTGCGGCGGCTCGCGGAGGCCTCCTTCGAGCGCCTGCCGGCGGTCCGCGCGCCGCGGCCCGACGCCCCGCCGCCGCCCGCGATCGACCGGAGCAAGCGCCTCGACGTGCCGCGCGCGGAGAAGCAGGCGTACCTCGGCCTGGCGTGGCGGGCCGCGGCGAACGGGAACGAGGACATCTACGCGGTGGACCTGCTCACCACGATCCTCGGCGATTCACCGAGCTCGCGGCTCAACCAGGCGCTGCGCGAGCGCGAACGGCTGGTCGCTTCGATCGAGGCGGGCTACGTCGCGTCGGCGAAGGCGGGGCTCGTCAGCGTCACCGCGCGCCTCGAGCCTCAGAACCTCGAGCGCGCGGAGGCGGCGATCCTCGCGGTGATCCGGCGGGTCCGCGACGAAGGCGTGACCGAAGCCGAGCGCCGGCGCGCGATCATCACCGCCGAGTCGAGCTACGCCTTCGACATCGAGACCGCGGAGGGGCTCGCGAAGTCGTACGGTCAGGCGGAGACGACCTGGACGCTCGAGGACGAGATCTCGTACCTCGGGCGGCTCCGGCAGATCACGGCGGCGCAGATCCAGGCGGTCGCGCGCCGGTACTTCGGCGGCGACACCTACGCGCGCGTCCGCTTCGTGCCCGAGGCCTCCAAGTGATGCGGCACCTGCTCCCGGCGCTCTACGCCGCGTGCCTGCTCGCCGCGCCGGCCGCCGCGGCGGACGTGACGCAGGCGCGGCTGGACAACGGCTTCACCGTGATCGTGCGCGAGAACCCCGTGGCGCCGGTCGTCGCGGCGTCGCTCCTGGTCAAGATGGGGACGCGCTGGGAGACGCCCGCCGTTGCGGGGATCTCGAACTTCGTCCACGCGGTGATGGTGAAGGGGACCGCGAAGCGGAGCGGGAGCGAGCTGGCGGAAGCGGTCGCGGCGCTCGGCGGAAAGATCAGCGCGGCCGGGGACGTGGACGACTCGGAGATCCGCGCGTCGGCGCTCGCGCGCTTCTGGCGGGAGCTCCTCTCGCTCGTCGCCGAGCTCGCGCTCGAGCCGAGGCTCCTGCCCGCGGAGGTGGACGTGGAGCGCGACTTCCTGCTGAGCCGCGTCCAGAAGCGACGCGACAACGCGCCCCAGCGCGCGTTCGACGAGTTCTTCGCGGCGCTCTACAGCCCGCACCCCTACGGGCTGCCCGTGCTGGGCACGCCGGAGTCGCTCGCGCGCATCGATCATGCCGCGCTCGTCGCCGCGTACCGCGAGGGCTACCGACCCGAGCGGATGATCCTCGCGGTGAGCGGGCAGGTCTCGGCGCCGGAGGTCCTCGCGGAGACGCGGCGCCTGTTCAGCCGGATGCCGCCGGGCGGGGCTCCCCCCGAGCCGGCGAGCCCGGCCCCCGCGGGGGCGGGCCGGCGCGTCGAGGTCGAGATGCCGGCGCAGCAGTCGCAGATCCTGCTCGGCGGGCTCGCGCCCGCGCTCGACCATGCCGATCACGCCGCGGTCAAGGTGCTCTCGACGATCCTGGGCGGTGGGATGGCGGGGCGCCTGTTCGTCGAACTCCGGGACAAGCGCGGCCTGGCCTACACGACGACCGCGTACTACGACCCCGTGCGCGGCCCGGGGGCGCTCGTGCTCTATCTCGGCACCGCGCCCGAGAACGCAGCGCGCGCCGAGGACGCGCTCCGGCGCGAGGTCGAACGGATCCAGCGGGAGCCCGTCGGCGAGGAGGAGCTCAAGCGCGCCAAGGGCTATCTCCTGGGGCGGTACGCGATGGATCGGCGCACGAACGAGCGCCAGGCATGGTACCTCGCCTTCTACGAGCTTCAGGGGCAAGGGCGCGACTACCCGGAGCGCTACCGGCGCGCCGTCGAAGCGGTCACGGCGGCCGACGTGCAGCGCGTCGCCCGCCGGTATCTCGGGAACTCGACGACGCTGGTCCTCGGGCCGCGCTGAGCCCTAGGCGCTCCGCGCGCGGCGCGCCTCCTCGGCGGCCTTGATCTCCTCGGCGAACATGCCGACGTGCAGCGGGCAGGGCGGCTTGTTCTCCTCGACGTACTGGCAGTCGAGCTGGTCACACTGGACGAAGTAACCCTGCGGCCGCCCGAAGCCGCCCTGGCGGCGCAGGCGGATGTGGACCGTCTCGGACACGACTTCGCACCGGAACTCCCGCGCTTGGCCTCGACTCACGTGGTCTCCTCCGGGCCCGTGGAGCCCGCCCCATGACGATACGCCTGCGCGCCGCCGGGCACAACAGCGCTCGGGACGGCCGGACGACGGCGAAATTCTCTCAGACCTGCCGTCGAGATTCCGAGATATATTGTGCGGGGTTTTCAGCGCGCTTCTTTCTCAGGGGAGGGTCGTTTTGCGCCGTTTTCGGGTCGGCGACGTCCGCGGTGTCGCCCGCGCGTTGAGCTTCGTCGCCGTGACGCTGCTGGTCGCGGGCTGCGGCAGCCTCTCGGGCGCCGTCCGCACCGAGTCTTCGCTGCTCGTCGCGGAGTCATATCGGGAAACGCCGGGGGCCGACACGCCGGCCCTCGTGAGCGGCGCGTCCGACGTCGCGCGCGAGGAGCCCGGGGCCCCCGCGACGCCGCGCGCCGTCGTGTCGGGGGGCGGGACGCTCGGCTCGGGCGACGGCGACGCGGGCGCCGACCCGGTGCTGGTCCAGACACAGCGCGCGCCCGGCGAGAGGCTGTCCACCGCCGAGGACCAGGAGCCCGAGGAGTACGACCCCTGGGAGAAGTTCAACGAGACGATGTTCGAGCTCAACCGGAAGCTCGACAGGTATTTGCTGAAACCGGTCGCGAAGGCCTACAACGTCATCATGCCCGAGCCCTTCCAGGTTCTGATCGCCAACGGCTTCGACAACATCGGCTTCGTGCCCCGCGCGGTCAACAGCCTGCTCCAGGGCAAGTTGGGCGGGGCCGGTCGTGAGGTGTCCCGCTTCCTCATCAACAGCACCGCCGGCATCGGCGGGCTCTTCGACGCCGCGAAGTACTGGAACATCGACAGGAGCCGCGAAGACTTCGGACAGACGCTGGCGGTGTGGGGCTCGGGACCGGGCCCGTACCTGATCTTGCCCTTCTTCGAGCCCATGACGGTCCGTGACGGCATCGGCAAGGGCGTGGACTCGCTGATGAACCCGCTCTCCTACTTCGTGCCCTTCTTCTGGACCGGGCTCGCGCTGAAGGCGGGAGACACCGTCAACGACCGCTCCCTCAACCTCGACCTCTTCCAGGGCTTCGAGGAAAGCGTCATCGACATGTACAGCGCCGTCCGCAACGCCTACCTCCGGCGACGGGAGCAGCTGATCAAGGAGTAGCGTGGGTACTGGACCGACCCGAGGAGGGCGCGCGTTCCTCTTCGGCGTGAGCCTCGCTTCGGCGCTCTGCGTCTCATCCGCGTGGTCCGCGTCTGCCCTGGAACGCCCCGAGAGCCCGTACCTCAAGAGCGGTCGCGCGCTCTACGTCACCCACTGCGCCGCGTGCCACGGCGACGCCGGGCGCGGCGACGGCGCGTCGGCCGCGAGCTTCGCCACAAAGCCGTCGAACCTCGCCGACGGCCGGCTGATGAACCCCCTCCCCGACGAGTTCCTGGCGAGCGTCATCCGGCACGGCGGCCCCGCGGAGGGGCTCTCGCCGGGCATGCCGGCCTTCGACCGGTACCTCGGCGCCGCGCAGATCCGCGACGTGATCGCCTACCTCCGCACCCTCGCGACACCCGTGTTCGCGCCCGCCGCGGCGCGGCCGATCGTCAGCGTGCCGGGCGCGCCGCGCCAGCCGATCTTCTTCAGCCACCTGGTCCACGCGGGCAAGTACCAGATCGACTGCCAGTACTGCCACGCCGACGCGCGACGCTCCGAGTACGCCGGGCTCCCATCGGTGGAGCGGTGCATGGGCTGTCACAAGATCATCGGCGCGCAGGACAATCCGGAGATCGGCAGGATCCACGAGCACTGGCGCCGCGGCCAGCCGATCCCCTGGGTGCGGATCTACAAGCTCCCCGAGTTCACCTACTTCCCGCACAAGGCGCACGTGCGCTTCGGCCTCGCGTGCCAGACGTGCCACGGGCCGATCGAGCGCATGCGGCGCGTCGGGGCCGACACGGGCTGGTCGCTCGCGAACGACCTGCTCCACCTCGTGGGCGTGAAGCCGGCGCCACGCCCGCTCACGATGGGCTGGTGCGTCGAATGCCATCGGCGCGAGAACGCCGCGCGCGGCGCGACGGCGCCGCTCGACTGTGTGACCTGCCATCACTGACGGCGCCGCGCGCCGGCGGCGGGTCAGGGTGTCTTGAGGGCGAGCAACTCGTAGACGACGACGGGGCGGGTCTTGCCCTTGACCGTCACCTCACCCAGCCGTCCTTCGCCGCCGCGTAGGTGCCCTCGCCGATGATGATGTGCGTGGAGGTCGCGTACTCCTTGTTGAGCGACTCGAGCCGCGCTCCGAGCGCCGCGGCCCCGGCCTCGTCCAGCCGCCGGACCAGGTCGGCCAGCACCGCGCGGGACCACGGCCAGCGCCCGACCTCGCGGAGGCTCGCCGCGTCGATCGCGACGACGACGACGCGCTCGTCGCCGGTACGAACCCCGCGCAGTCGGAAGTGCTGGTCGTAGAGCGTCAGCTCGGCGATGTGGAGGATCTGCGGGGCGGCGAGGTACAGGGCGCCGACCAGCACGACGATGCCGGCCGCGATCAGGAAGCTCCAGCGCCGGGTGGCTCTGGTGGGGGTCGGCACCGGGCGATTGTACGTCGCCTTGGGGATGCCGGAAGTGGTAAGAAATTGGGCGAATCAGTTCTGGAATCGGCTAATCTTCATCCATATGGACAACATCCTCGTCGTCGACGACGAACGGAACATCCGGACCCTCGTCGCCCGCGTGCTCGCCCAGGACCCCGTCGAGGTTCATGGCGCCGGTACGGGCAAGGAAGGGCTCCAGATGGCCGACGAGGTGGATCCCGACGTCGTGCTCCTCGACCTCCGGCTTCCCGACATGGACGGCATGGACGTCCTGCGCACGATCAAGGGGCGCTACCCCCACGTCGCGGTGATCATCATCACGGGGTATGGCCAGATCCCGAGCGCGGTCGAGGCGATGAAATCGGGGGCCGCGGACTATCTCGAGAAGCCCTTCGAGCATCTCGACAAGCTCAAGCTCGCCGTGAGCCGCGCCCTCGAGGAGGTCCGGGCCAAGCGCGAGCTCCGGCGTCTGCACGGGCTGCAGCAGAACCAGTACCGCGTGGACCAGCTGATCGGCGACTCGGAGTCGACGCGCACCCTGCGCGACCTCATCGGCAAGCTCGCGCGGAGCGAGGCGCAGACGATCCTGATCCACGGCGAGAGCGGCACCGGCAAGGAGCTGGTCGCGTGCGGGCTGCACTACGAGAGCGCGCGGCGCGATTTCCCGTTCATGGAGGTCAACTGCGCGGCGATCACCGAGACGCTCTTCGAGAGCGAGCTCTTCGGCCACGAGAAGGGCGCGTTCACCGACGCCAAGTCGGCGAAGAAGGGTCTGATGGAGCTCGCCGACCGCGGCACGCTGTTCCTCGACGAGGTCAGCGAGATGTCGCTCAACATGCAGCCGAAGTTCCTCCGGTGCCTCCAGGAGCGGGTCGTCCGGCGGGTCGGCGGCACGCGCGACATCCGCGTGGACGTGCGCATCATCGCCGCCACGAACCGGCCCCTGGAGACGCGCGTGAAGGAAGGGCAGTTCCGCGAGGACCTCTTCTACCGGCTCAACGTGATCCCGATCCATATCCCGCCGCTCCGCGAACGGCGGGAGGACATCATGCCGCTCGCCCGCTACTTCCTCCACGAGTCCGCGGTGCGCTCGCACAAGTCCATCAAGGGGTTCACGCCGGAGGCCGAGCGGATGATGCTGGGGTACGCCTGGCCCGGGAACGTGCGCGAGCTCCGGAACCTCATCGAGCGGCTGGTCATCCTCGGCGGCTCCGAGAGCATCGAGCCCCACCATCTGCCGGTGCAGTTCTCGGCCCAGACTGAGGTGGTGCCCCATCGGGAGTCGAACCAGGAGTTCAGGACCCTGGCCGAGGTCGAGCGCGCTTACATCGGCCAGGTCATGCAGCGCGTCGAGGCCAACAAGAGCAAGGCGGCGAAGATTCTCGGAATCTCGCGTCAGACGCTCCGAAAGAAGCTCATGGAGGAGTGATGCGCGTGATCAGATTCTTGCCACCGGCTACGTTGTTACCGATTTCGGGCCTTCGAGCCTGAATTCCGGAAGTCCCAACAAATACAGGGCTTTCCGAAAATGGCTTTCCGGATATCGCGAATTCCTGGCCAGGAACTTCCCAGAGTCGAGTCCCAGAGGACGATGCGTCGGGCGAGCCCGAAAGATTTTATATTCGATATTTCAGCATGTTGCGGTCCTGAGATACCCTTGGTCTAGGGTTTGCTTTATGAGGGTTCCGGTGAGCTAAACGCAAGGCTGCTCGGGAGACAGAGATAGAGGATGCGACCCACGTTCAGGAAGCTCGAAGTAAAAGACATCGGGGATCTCGAGCGCCTCGTCTCGGAGAACGTCGAGGGCATCGAGCAGGGGCTCAGGGTCATCGACTCCCGCCTGCTCCTGGGGCAAGCCGCGATCGATCTCGTGGGTCTCGACGCGAAGGACTCCCTCGTGCTGATCGCTCTCGACTTCACCGCGGACGAGGGTTTGCTCCTACGCGTGATGGACGCCTACTCCTGGTGCCTCGAGTACCCCGACACGATCCGACGGCTCTACCCGATGGCGGAGGTCTCGGAGAGCCGGCCGCCCCGCATCCTGTTCATCGTCGAGCGTCTGACCGATTCCTTCGTCCGCCGGATCAAGCAGCTGAGCTTTCTCGAGATCGACTGCATCGAGTTCCGTCATCTCGAAGTGAACGGCGCCTCGGCGCTCTACTTCGACCTCGTGCAGCGGCTCCGCCGGGCGGACGCCACCCGCGAGCCGGCCGGGCCGCTCGACTCGCACATCGCCCAGGCCAGGCCGACGCGCCAGGTCGACGGCGCGCGCCCGGCACCGCGAGTGGTCCCGGTGCCGACGGTCGCACCCGCGACCGAACCCGAGTCGGTCGTGCCCGCGGCGGCGCCGGTCGCGGAGCCAGAGCCCGTCGTCGTCGACGCGGCCTCGGTGGTCGAGCTGGTTCAGCCGATTCCGCCGGTCGTGGCTCCCGCGCCCGCGCCGCCGGCTCCGGTGGAGATCGCGCCGGTCGCCGAGCCCGAGCCGGAATCGGCCCTCGAGGCGCGCGCCGCCGCGCTGCTCGCGGAAGTGACCGCCAGCCTCGCTGCCGAGCCCGGTGCGGAGCCTGCGGTCGCTGCCGCTGCCGTGGAGCCCGAGCGGATCGAGGAGCCGGAGCCACCCGCGCCGATGCTGGAGACGTCGCAGCCGATCGAGCCCGTGGAGGTTGCGAGGCGGCTGCGCCAGGCGGAGAACAATCCCGACTGGCAGGCCCTGCTGAAGGAGCTCGGCGTCGCGATGCCGAAGCCCGCCGGCGAGCTCATCGAGGAGGCCGAGCCGGCACCGACCGCGCACGAGCAGGCGGAGACCGCGATGATCGCGCAAGCCGTCGAGGCTCCGCCCCCGGCGCCCGCTCCGGCGCCCGAGCCCGCGCCGGCTCCCGCTCCGGTTGAAAAGCCCGTGTGGGCCAAGACCGTCCCGCAGCCGAGTGGCGCGCCGAGCAGCGCCCGTTCGTACTTCTTCGCGCAGGCGGTGAAGGGTCCGGCCGCCGCGGAGGCGCCCGCCCCGGCGCCGGCTCCCGCTCCGGCCCCGGCGCCCACGGAAGCCCCAGCGCTGGTGGCTCAGAGCCCGGCGCCCGCGGCTCCGGCGCCGGCCGCTCCGGGAGCGCGGAAGGCCGAGCCGGCCAAGCCGGAGGCGCCCGCGGGACTCGAGGCGTTGAACTTCCCGAAAGACGGGCTCTCGCGTCAGTGGCTCGAGTTCTTGAACCAGCTCGGCGGGACGAAGTAGCGACGACGCAAACTCCGAGCAAAGGAAAGGACGACCCGTGACCAGCAAGATCGCAGCACAGCTCGAGACGACGGGAGAGGAGCGGCCGGAGCTTCTGCGCGTCCTGCTCGTTGACGACAACGCGTCCGTGCTGCGGTTCCTCGTGTCCGCCTTCTCCTCGAACCACTGCCAGGTCACGACCGCCTCGACGGCGGAGCAGGCGCTGGAGCTGCTCGGCGACGATCCCTTCGACCTGGTCGTCTCCGACATCAAGATGCCCGGCCTTTCCGGGCTCGACCTGCTCCGCGCCATCAAGGGCAAGCAGCCCGGGACGCCGGTCGTGCTCATCACGGGCGTGCCGTCGGTGAACTCGGCCGTCTTCGGACTGCGGCACGGAGCCTACGACTACCTGCCGAAGCCGTTCTCGGTCACCGAGGTCAACGATCTCATCCGGCGCCTGAGGCGCGACCGCGCGGACGGCAACGGCAACGTGACGTACCCGGCGGGTCTCACCGAGGAGCTGGCGCGACGCCAGGGCGGCGTCGAGGTCATGAGCGGCATCGGCGAGCTAGCGCTCGCGGGGCTCGAGCCGAGCGCGTTCGTCGAGAAGGTCCTCGAGAGGACGCTCCGGAGCCTCCACGGGGATGCGGCCGTGATGCTTCTCCGCGATCAGGAGGGCACGTTCAAGGCGAGCCGGATGGGCCCGACGGAGCTCGTCAACCAGCTCGTGACGCTCCTGCACGCCCACTTCGGCGACGTCCTGAAGAGCGGCGGGCGGGAGACGTTCACGCTCACCACCCGCGAGCACGGCTTCGAGGCGCTCGCCGCGCTGATTCCGGGCGTCGGCGACTCGATGGGCCTCCTCTGCATGGCGCGCGGCGCGCGCGGCGGCGCCTTCCTCCCCGACGAGAAGGCGCTCCTGCTCGGCTACGCGCAGACGACCGCGGTCTCGCTGCAGAAGATGGTGCTACGGGAGAACCTCGAGAAGAACCTGGTCGACACGATCTCCTCGTTCGTCATCGCGCTCGAGTCGAAGGATCCGTACCTCAAGGGCCACTCGGCCCGGGTATCGCTCTACTCCGGCGAGCTCGCGAAGGTCATGGGGATGTCCCACGACGACGTCGTGCTGCACAGCCGGGCGGGCATGCTCCACGACCTCGGCAAGCTGGTCATCATGGACAACATCCTCCGGAAGCCGCGATCGCTCACGGACGAGGAGTTCGAGCTGATCCGGAGCCATCCGGTCGTCGGCGACAAGATCCTGAAGCCGCTCCGGTTCCTCGCGTGCGAGGCGAAGGCGGTGCGTCACCATCACGAGCGGTACGACGGCAAGGGCTATCCGGACGGCATCGCCGGCGACACCATCCCGCTCATCGCGCGCGTGGTGACCGTGGCCGACGCCTTCGACGCGATGACCTCCGACCGGCCGTACCGCGCCAAGCGGCCGATCGACGCGGCGCTGGAGGAGATTCTCAAGCATCGCCACACCCAGTTCGACCCGGTGATCGCCGAGACGTTCGTCACGATCCCGGTGAGCCGGCTCGAACAGATCAGCCGCCACTTCGATCTGCGCGCCGTCGAGGCGTCGCTCGCCGACGCGCAGCTGCCGGTGATCCGCTGATGGAAGGCAAGCCGAAGATCCTGGTCGTCGACGACGCGGGACCCGTGGTCATCCTCTGCGTCAACGTCCTGCAGGCGCTCGGGTACTCGATCCGCGCCGCCAACCGTGGCGAGACGGCGATCGAGCTGGTCCGCAAGGAGGCGTTCGATCTCCTCGTGGTGGACTACAAGATGCCCGGCATGAACGGCTTCGAGGTCCTGGAGCAGGCGCGGAAGATCCGTCCGGAGATGGCGTGCATGCTCATGACGGCGCACGGCACGCCCGACATCATCAACGAAGCGACGCGGCTCGGCTTCAACTACATCCTCCTGAAGCCGTTCACGCCGTCCGAGCTCCGCGGCGCGGTCGACAAGGTCCTCGCCGGGAAATCGTAGGCACGGCCATGCAGTCCAGCACGATGAGGGTGACGCCGAACGCGGCGGGGGGAGTCATGAACTCGCTGGGTGGTGGGATCCGGACGGGCCTGGATCGGATGCTCTCGGTCGCGTACGGCGTCGTCTACGACTACATCTTCGAGCGCTTCACCCCGTACCGGCGGCTCCAGGCGGAGCTCCGCGAGCTCGTGGAAGCGTCGCTGCCGCCGTCGGTCGACCGGCGCGAGGTCCGGGTGCTCGACATCGCGTGCGGCCCGGGCAATTTCACCTGCCTGCTGGCCGAGGCCGGCTTCTCGGTGATCGGCCTCGACACCTACGGGGCGCTGGTCGAGGTGGCCAAGGAGAAGCGCCGCGCCCGGCACCTCTCGAATCTGGCCTTCCGCCACGCGGACCTCGCCCGCGGCAACACGTTCCGCGAGGGCGCGTTCGATCAGGTCGTGAATATCCACGCGCTCTACGTCCATCCGGCGCCCGACAAGCTCCTCCGGGAGGCCTTCCGGGTCCTCAAGCCGGGCGGGCACGCGGTGTTCGTGAATCACACGCGCCAGCTCGGACAGTGGTCCACGCTCCGCGAGATCTGGCGGCGCGACGGTCCGGCCGCCACGCTCCGCTGCCTGCTCTGGGTCCTGCCCAACGCGGTCTTCGAAGCGGTCCGCAAGCCCGTGGGGCCGCACTACTGGGACGAGGGCGAGTTCGCGGCGCACCTCAAGGGCGCGGGCTTCACGGTGCTGGAGATGCGCCGAACGTTCCTCAACGACGCGAGCCTCCTCGTCTGGGCGCGGAAGAACGCCGGGGAGTGACGTGAGCTCGCAGGGCAACGCCCCACACAGCCCGCGGCCCGCGGCCGGCCGCCTCGGCGTCGGGCCGAACGGCGCTGGAGACCCCATGCGCATTCGCGCGGCGGTGGAACACATGATCGCGGTGACGTACGGGATCACGTACGACGCCGTCGTGACTCGGTTCGGCCCGTACGAGGCGATGGTCGCGGAGATCGCCGCGCTCGTCACGCGCTCGGCGCCCGTCACGGACAACCGGCGCGCGGTCAAGGTCCTCGACATCGCCTGCGGGATCGGCAACGTCGGCCTGCGGCTGGCGAGGGCGGGCTACTCGGTCGTGGGCATCGACGCGGTGCGGCACCTGATCGCGATCGCGCGTGAGAAGCACCACGCGGCGGGCGCGCCCACGAACCTGACGTTCCACCACCTGGACCTGGCCCACGATCCGCTGCCGGGGGCGGGCACCTTCGACGTCCTGGTGAGCATGCACACGCTGTACTGGCATCCGGAGCCCGAGACGCTGCTGGCGAGCTGCCGGCGGGCGCTGAAGCCCGGCGGTCACGCGGTCTTCCTGACCTACGGCCGGCCCGCGCGGATCGCGCGCACCTTCCGGGAGGTGCGCGCCGCGGAGGGCCTGGGCGCCGCGGTGCGCGCGCTGCGCTGGCTCGTGCCGACCGCGGTGTTCGAGCTGTTCCGGGACTGCGAGCACCGCTACCTGAGCGAGGCGGAGTTCCACACGGCGCTCGCGGGCGCGGGGTTCGACCTCCTCGAGTCGCGCCCGACGTTCCTGGCGGGACTCAGCCATCTGGCGTGGGTACGGGCCCGTGAGTGAGAGCTCGACGAGTCGGCCCGGCTCGCGCCGGTCCGCCTAGCGCGCGGCCGGCCGCGGATCGTGGCGATAGACGCGCGGCGTTCGGTCGGCGGGGACGGGGGCGACGCCCGGCGCCGGAGGGGCATCGTCTCGCGCGGGACCCGCGTCTACCTGCGCACGCTGCAGCCGGAGGACCTCGAGTACCTCTCGGACTGGGCGGAGGATCCGGTCATCGAGCGGCTGGTCGGGAGCGAGTTCCTGAACGCGTACAAGGCCGTGTACGACAAGGACCCCTCGTTCTACGACGCGGTCCTCCTGGACACCGCCCAGGTGGTCCTCGTGGTGGAGGCGAACCACCACTGGGACAAGCCCATCGGGCTGGCCCGCCTCTTCAACATCCACCTCCTGGAGGGATACTGTTTCCTCGAGGTGATGCTGACCGACCCCAAGGCCATCCGGCGCGGATTTGGCGTCGAGGCGGGCAAGCTCATCTCATATTATGGAGTCGACGTGCTGGGGCTGCGGCGGATCGAGGCCAAGGTGTACGAGTACAACCGCCTGAGTGCCAACTCGCTCCGGCGCAACGGGTTCCAGCAGGAGGGTCTCCTCCGGAAGGCCGGCTACCAGGAGGGCCAGTACTGGGACGTGCTGGTGTTCGGCATCCTCAAGGACGAGATCGACGAGCAGCGGAAGAGGGACAAGCCCTACCTGCCGCTCGCCGAATCCGAGTGGGACGCGCTTGACGCTTCATAACCTCCTGCCGCTCTTCGCGCTGCTGCTCAACGTCCTGATCGGCGCGATCACGCTGGTGCGCAACCCCGGCAGCCGGCTGAACCGTCTCTTCGCGTACTTCGTCGCGGGCATGGCCGTCTGGAACTTCGGCGTCTACATGCTGCGGCGGTCGCCCGACGAGCTGACGGCGGGCTTCTGGGAAATCATCATCCACACGGCCATCGTCGCGATCCCGGCCTTCTACTACCACTTCGTCCTGATCTTCCTGGAGAGCACCACCCAGCACCGGCCGTCGCTGATCTCCGTCTACCTGCTCGCCATCCTCTTCAGCGCCATCAACCTGAGCGGGACGACGCTCTTCATGAAGGGCGTCAAGTGGACCTACTGGGGCTGGGCGCCGGCGACGGGACTTCTCTACACGCCCTTCTTCCTCTACTTTTTCTTCTTCATGATCTACGGCCTCTCGCACCTCGTGAAGGCCCAGAAGGACGTGGACTCGAGCTTCCGCCGGAACCGCGCCACGCTGATCCTCCTCGGGACCCTCGTCAGCCTCGCGGGCGGGTTCATTGACATCGCCCGGTTCCTCGTTGCGCGCTTCGTGCCGGCCGCGGACCTCGTCTATCCCATGGGCATCCCGGCGAACATGGTGTTCGCCCTGATGCTCGGCACCTCGATCGTCCGCTACCGCCTGTTCGACGTGAACGTGGCGGTGAAGAAGAGCGCGATCTACCTGGTGCTCTGGGGCGTGCTGACCTCGGTCCTCGTGATGGCCGAGCAGTACGCGGACTGGGAGCAGGTCAACCCGCTGTGGGTCATCCTGCCGCTGGGCTTCCTCATGACGCTGCTGGTGAGCCCCCTCGGCCAGCACCTCGAGGAAAACCTCGAGCGGCTCATGTTCAGCAAGCGCCGCGGGTGCTACGAGACGCTCCTCGACCTCTCCAAGCGCATGAGCACGATCCTCGACTTCGGCCGCCTCATGGAGACGCTCGTCCACGGGCTGGTCCGCGGCGTGCCGCTCACGCACTGCGCCCTCATGATCTACGACCCGTCGAAGAGCGCGTTCGCCCTCTACCGCGAGGAGAACAGCGTCGGCGAGGGCGCTGGCGTCAGCGCGATTCCCGTGGAGAGCCCGATCGTGCAGTGGCTCAATCAGACGGGCCGCGTGCTGGTCAAGGAAGAGGTCAAGCTGAACCCCGAGATCGCCGAGTACTTCGAGTCGTCCGAGGGCGAGCTGGAAGAGATCCGGGCGGCCCTGATCGTGCCGCTCAAGATCGAGAACAAGCTCACCGGCATCGTCCTCGTCGGCGAGAAGCTCTCGGGCGAGATCTTCGACAGCCAGGAGCTCGAGGTCCTCGGCGTCCTCGCCAACCAGGTCGCGATCTCGCTGGAGAACGCCCGGCTCTACGAGGAGCTGTCGTCCTCGAACGCCCAGCTCATGCAGGCGAGCCGCCTGAAGTCGCAGTTCCTCGCGAGCATGTCGCACGAGCTGCGGACGCCGCTCAACTCCATCATCGGCTTCTCGAAGGTGCTGCTGAACCGGCTCGACGGCGATCTCACGGAGCGGCAGGAGGTCTACATCCGCTCGGTCCACAACAGCGGGACGCACCTGCTCCAGCTCATCAACGGCATTCTCGACTTCTCGCGCATCGAGGCGGGCAAGCTGGAGATGGTCTCGGAGGAGCTCGACCTCCACGAGCTGATCGACGAGTGCATCGAGTCGTCCACGCCGCTGGCCCGGGGCAAGCAGGTCAAGGTGGAGAGGAGCGTGCCGCTCGAGCTGCCGCGGCTCACGGCCGACCGCACGAAGGTGAAGCAGGTCCTGCTCAACCTTCTGTCGAACGCGATCAAGTTCACGGCGCAGGGGCGCGTGCTGGTGGGCGTGGTCGCCGAGCCGGAGGCGGTCCACGTCAGCGTGGCCGACACCGGCATCGGGATCCGCCACGAGGACCTCACGCGCCTGTTCGAGCCGTTCCAGCAGCTGGACAACCCCGTCGCGCGGGGCGCGGGCGGGACCGGCCTCGGCCTGGCGATCAGTAAGAAGTTCGTCGAGCTCCACGGCGGCCGTATCTGGGCGGAGAGCCGGGAGAACCAGGGGTCCACCTTCCATTTTACGTTGCCTCTGAACCCGAACTGAGGATACGGTCGGATATATGCCGACACGGACGCTGGACAAGAAGCCCAAGATCCTCTACATCGAGGACAACCGCGAGAACCGCATGCTCGTCCGCGCGGTGCTCGAGGCATCGGGCTACACGATCGTCGAGGCCGAGGACGGCCTCGCGGGCATCGAGGCCGCGATCCGCGAGGAGCCGGCGCTCATCCTGCTCGACATCAACCTGCCGGGTGTCGACGGCTACGAGATCGTCGCCATTCTCAAGTCCTTCCCGAACCTCGCGGCGACGCCGGTCATCGCGGTCACCGCCTACGCGATGCAGGGCGACCGGCAGCGGACCCTCGTGGCCGGCTGCGACGGGTACATCCAGAAGCCCATCAACGTGGACGCGTTCCCGCGCCAGGTGGCGGAGTTCCTGGGTGGCAAGCGCGAGCGGGTCGAGAGCCGCGAGGAAGGCGTCTACCTTCGCGAGCTCAACCAGCGGCTCGTCTACCGCCTCCTCAACCAGGTCGAGGAGCTCAAGCGGCTCAATCAGCACTTCGTGCGGCGGGCCAGCCAGCTCGCGGACCTCCACCGGGCGGTCCAGGACATCACCTCGGAGCCCGGCGTGGTTCCGATGCTCGAGCGCCTGCTGCGCGGGCTCGCGGGGGCGATCGGCACGACGCGCCTCCGCGTCGATCTCGCCGAGCCCCCGGGCGTCAGCGTGGTGGTGGAGGGTGCGGCGGGCGGCCAGCCGAAGAGCGTGCTCGCGGGCGCGGGCGTCGAGCCCGCGGACGAGTGGACCGAGGTCGACCTGACGCTGCCCCTGACCGTGCGCGAGCGGCAGCTCGGCGTCATGGTGGCCCACCACGTCCTGCCGTCCGGTGCCAAGGCCGACGAGGAGCAGCTCCTGAAGATCGTGGCCGATCAGGTGGCGATCGCCGTCGAGAACGCGCGCCTCTACGAGGGCCAGATGCGGCGCGCCGGCGAGCAGGAGAGCCTCGTCGAGGCCGGGCGGCTGCTCACCGGCACGCTGCAGGTCTCCGAGGTGCTCCAGCGGCTCTCCGAGCTCGTCCGGACCCGGCTCCGCGCCGACGTCGTACGGATCCTCATCCACGACGAGGCGCCCGGCGAGTTCCGCGTCCACGCGCAGGCCGGCGCGACGCGGTCGGCGCAGGAGCGCACGCGGTTCTCGAGCGCCGCCGACGAGGGCCTGGTCGGCTGGATCATGCAGCACCGGACGTCGCTGGCTCTGAGCGACGTGCTCACGCGTCCCGGCGTGACATACCTCGACTGGCTCAGGAGCGAGGGATTCGTCTCGTTCCTCGGCCTCCCGCTCTTCCTCGAGAACCAGCTCGTCGGCGTCCTGACGCTCTGGTACCGCGAGCCGCACACGTTCGCCCCCGACGAGATCTCCCTGGGCGAGGCCCTGGCGACGTCGGCGACGGCCGCGATCCGGAACGCGCGGCTCTACGAGGAGACCCAGGAGCGCCTGCGCCATACCGAGAACCTGCTGGCGGTGAGCCAGGAGGCGAGCTCGACACTCGACCTCACGGAGGTCCTGCGGCGGTGCACGCGGGCCATGGTCCGCGCGCTCGGCGCCGACAGCGGCGGCGCATGGCTGACCAGCCCCTCCCGCGACCGCTTCCTCCCGATCGTGGGTTATCGCGTGCCCAAGGAGGTCCTGGAGACCTTCGCCAGCACGGAGATCGTCATTACCGACCCGATGGTCGAGGCGTGGGGACGGCTCGAGGAGACGATCCACTCGAGCGACAGCCAGGCCGACCCGCGGTTCGCCCACCCGGTGACGCGGCTCCTGCCGCACCGGGCGCTGCTCGTCCAGCCCATGCGGTGGAAGGGGGAGACCATCGGCGGCTTCGCAGTCGCCTGGCTCAAGGACGCCCACCGCTTCACGACCGACGAGCTCCGGCTGGCCGAGGGTATCGCGTTCCAGGCGGCGGTGGCCGCGGAGAACTCGCGTCTCTACGAGGGCGTCAAGCAGCAGATGGCCGAGCTCAAGCGGACGCAGGCCCAGCTGATCCAGTCCACCAAGCTCGCCGCGATCGGCGAGCTCGCGGCGAACATCGCCCACGAGATCAACAACCCGCTGACGAGCGTGCTCGGGTTCGCGTCCTACCTGGCCGAGCGGATCCCGTCGGGCCAGCCGATGCGGGAGGAGCTCGACCTGATCCAGGAGGAGGCGGGCCGCGCGCGGGACATCGTGCGGGACCTCCTGCACTTTAGCCGGCAGCGCGAGTTCGTGCCGCAGGTGACCGACCTCAACCGCGTCCTCGAGCAGACGCTCGCGATGGTCCGCCGCCAGGGCGCGTTCGACGTGATCACGCTCAACGAGGAATACGGGCCTGACCTGCCGCCCGTCGAGATCGACGTGCCGCGGATCAAGCAGGTGTTCCTGAACCTGGTCAACAACGCCGTCTACGTCATGAAGGACGGCGGGTCCCTGACCCTGCGCTCGTCGGCCGCCGGCGACATGGTCCAGGTCGAGGTCATCGACACTGGAACCGGCATCGCGCCCGAGCACCTCGACCGGATCTTCGAGCCCTTCTTCACGACCAAGCCCGATGTGAGCGGCACCGGCCTGGGCCTGTCCGTGAGCCTCGGCATCCTCCAGAGCCACAGCGGGACGATCGAGGTGAAGAGCGAGCCCGGGAAGGGCTCGACCTTCATCGTGAAGCTGCCCGCGAAGCCGGGCGCCACCGTCAGCACGACGGTCGACGAGTAGCCCGCTTCCGCTTATTGCGCGTCCTGGTGGTCCGGCACGAGCCAGAGACCCCTC